>Ga0105046_10019140_pt1 | contig 10394 bp, 10 predicted proteins | sample MAT03_FD_78385 | JGI IMG/M metagenome (GOLD analysis project Ga0105046, IMG submission 78385) | Freshwater microbial communities from Lake Fryxell liftoff mats and glacier meltwater in Antarctica - MAT-03 (megahit assembly) | ecosystem: Environmental > Aquatic > Freshwater > Ice > Liftoff... | reverse complement strand
GACCCTAAAGCCAGAGCAAATCAGCTAGCGAACGAGTGATGTTGGCGTTCAGACCTCGGAGGTTTCGGAAACCTCCGAGGTCTTGGGGTAGTGCGATCGCCCAGGTGCGATCGCCGACTTCCAATTCTTGGTTGGTCGAACTACTGACAAAGAACTCAAAGCCCAACGACAGAGATGGATTCGCGCGCTCCAAGCAGGCCAAAACCCTTTCACCAACGAGGAACTTCAGAAGCTATTGAATGAGTAGCTTGTCAGGTTTAGTTGAATTGCGATCGCATACACAGGGCGCTGGATTCCCGTTTTCACGGGAATGACGACGGGGCGATTGTCTGGGGATGACAGGGCGATCGCTATAGGTTGAACTACTTACTACTACCCTTTTTCTACAGGCTAGGATTTTGGTGTTCCCATAACGCTTTCAGCATGGGAATCTTTTGATATTGTTCTGGACGAATTATGTTCCAATCCAGTCCGGTGGGTTGAGGATGGGTGGTATGGGTGGCGATCGCCTCTTCTGGTGTGACGATCCAATCTAGCGGCCAGTCATGGGGTTCCATGGGCAGACGAGAGTCTGCGGCAATCTGTAGCGAATGCACCGTGGTGGCGATCGGGGTATGAGGTTTTAGTAACCCAAAGGTTTTGAGCATCGCTAGTTCTAAGTCGGCAAACCCTGCCCCCTTCCCAGTACGCCCACCGTTGCGAGTTACGGCTACACAGCCCGCAATCACCAAATCAATTGGCTGCATTTCTTCAAATTTTACTAACCGCCCATACACCAATGCTTTTCGCATTGTGGCGGCATCTTCTAAGGGAATGTGGCGCTGATGTAAGTCGGCTGCTGTGAGTTCGACAAAGCAGCGACTGTTGGTCAGGCGCGGGACTGCCATATACACAAGCTTATTGTCTTGCAATGCTCTCAACCGCACGGGTTTCTGGGGCGAATCGGGGTTGCATTTGACCACCCTTGCCTGCTGCCAAATAGATAGGGCTGCCAGTCGTTCGGCGGCTTGCTCTGCACCAAGAAAATAGGGAATGTGGCCTACGGGGTCACGGCGCGAGGCTCCCTGTTGTTTTAGCAGCGCCCAGATATCTGTTCGCAACTGGTCTTTATCGGTATGGTAACCACTCCACTCTGGCTCTGCCGTTGGTGTTGTTGGCTCTATCTCTGGCTCCCTCATGCCAATGGTTGCACTCCAGTTGAATCAACCTGTTGCGCTAAGGAGGCGATCGCCCGACCCGTCACTGGTTCTACCCAATTGGGTGCAATTTCGGCCAATGGCACCAACACAAATGCCCGCTCAGTCATACGGGGATGGGGAATTTTTAAGTCGGGCGAGTCTAATACTCGATCTTCATAAAGGAGTAAATCTAGATCTAACAAGCGGGCACCCCACCGTTCTCGACGAACTCTGCCAAAGGTCTGTTCGATTTGCAGCAGCGTCCTCAAAACAGCATGGGGTTCTAAGTCGGTGGCGCAAAGCGCACAAGCGTTGATGTAATCAGGCTGTGGTGGCCCCACCGCAGCCGTTTGATAAAGCTGGGACTGTCGTAGCAGAGCCATCCCTGATGTGTAGGCCAGGGTTTTTAGAGCCGATTCTACAATGGTGCGCGAATCACCTAAGTTGCTACCCAAGGCGATCGCCACCCGCGCTTTCTGCCCATCATTGGCTTGTTGGTTGCTCACCCAATTACCTACTCATCCGCTGACCGATTGACCCATTTGACCCATCTCTGCGGGAGATGCGTCAACACCCTCTCTACGATGTACACACTCTAAACTTTTGGCAAACTAAGTAGTTCAACTTAAATAAAAACAAGATTCTAAAGTTCTGCGCCGCCCGCTGCGCTGGCGGCGCAGAACTTTAGGGTTTTATGCTTAATTACGCCCGCCTACTTAGATTGGCTGGTTTAGCGAGCAGAGGCGAGCGATCGGCTCGCAATAGTCTGCCTACGGTAAATCTTATCGTGATTTATTCAGGGAAGGCTATGAATCCGGTTACGGTTGCTGCACGTTAGCGGAAAACTGCCCCAACACATTGCCGGGTGGAGCATAGTGACAAACTACATAAAATGCATTGTACTGTCTACCGTTAATCGTTTTGGCTCCCTGTGCTGCGCCACAGCCCAGTTGAGTGCTCCCCTGCCAAACGACCTGAGTAAAATGCCCAGTTGCGCTAGAAAAACCTGGATTTGCATAGTTGTAGTCTGCAACTTCCTCGTACCAAGCTTGGATGGCACTGGTAGCCAACGTGTCTGCGATTATGGAGGGTTGTGTAGTGTATGAGACATACAGGTTCTCTCCTACGCCTGAAACTCCACTGTGCTCAAATACGCCCGTCGAGGCGAGCTGATTGGCCCAATCTTGAGCACTACTTTTAAGGGAATTGTCAGAGGTTAGGTCAGGTGCATGATGTACGGCTCGATAGGTGTTGTGCTGAGACACCGTACTACTGTGAAGCGTCGCTAGGTCAATGGTAGAGCGCTCAACAGCCTTCCCCTCATTGAATGTGCCCAAAGAAATGGCGATCGCCAATCCTGCAAGACTTACCCCAATCAATTGCTTCCCTTTCACGCTTGTTTACCCAAATTAAACAACTGGACAGTGGTATTGATGTAAGGATTTTTTGATGGGCGGGCAAAGCCCGCCCATCAAAAAATCCTTACCAATTTAGGACTACCAACAACTGAACTCTACGCCGATTGACTAATTCTGCTCTTGATAGGTTCCGGTTTTACCCCTACGCTTCTTCAAGTTGCCCACTTTCAAGTTGATCAATCCCCTTCTAAGTAGATAGGCTTAATTAAATATAAGATCCTAAAACCCTGTGCCGCCCGCACAGCGGGCGGCACAGGGTTTTAGGATTTGGTTTTTATGTAGGTTGAGCTACTTACAATGAGTCAGATTCATCCCTAATATCAGCGATGCCGACTGAATAAACAGCGTAGCGATTGGAAGACCAAATAGAAGCTATATTTCTGAATTGTAAGCAAGTAGATGTGATCAAATGTTAGAACTTTAGACCGCTGCACCGACGGCACAGCGGGATAGAGGCTGTTTTGAAAGTTGATGTTTCTTGTTGGAAGTAATTACGTGAACCAAAATACGATTTCTCTCGTGTCAATCATCGCGACCCTCTTGCTGGGCTTAATTGGCTATGTAGTAACCTACGTCAACACCTTGAGGTTAGAGCAGCAAAAGGCTCAACTTACAAGGGTTGAACAACAATTGCGTGATTTATATGGCCCTCTCTTATCACTTGTAAGTTCTTCAGCGGCTGCGTATGAAGGTTTCCGTAGCATCTATAGGCCGAATACTCGATTTTTTCGTGGAACTCCGCCTCCCACTCCAGAAGATTTGGATGCTTGGTGTCTTTGGATGACAGAAGTGTTCATGCCTTTAAATGAGTCGATGACACAGCTAGTCACGAACCATACAGACTTATTAGAAGAAGATGAAATTCCTCCTTGCTTATTGAATCTCTGTGCCCATGTTTCAGGCTACAAAGCAGTAGTAAAAGCATGGGGAAAAAATGACTATTCGCGATACAGCTCAGTTATTCACTTTCCGGGAAAAGAGCTACGAACCTATGCTGAAGAACGGTTTGTTCAGCTAAAATTAAGACAGGCGATTTTACTAGGACATAGCCAAAAAAAAGGCAGGCTACAAAGACAATGATAAACCTTCACATCCTGATGTCATGGCAGCATTGATAGTTCTAAAAGTTGTGGGCTAAAAACCATGTTTAGGCAGCTTTGTGTATAGAAGAACACGAAGAAATCTGCGCTTACCGAGAAGTCTTTTCACCCTTTAATTGATCTAACTTTAGATTAACTACCCTTTTTATTAAAGTACGTTATATTGTATCGGTTCGTACAAAAACACTAGGCAAACACATGGCTGACATCGTTGATACCGCTGTTAATGCTGGTTCTTTCAGCACCCTAGTTTCTGCAATTAAAGCTGCTGGGCTAGTGGAAACGCTTAAGGGCGCAGGTCCTTTTACTGTTTTCGCACCTACCGATGAAGCATTCGCTAAACTCCCAGCCGGCACCGTTGAAGGCTTGCTCAAGGATCTGCCTAAACTCAAGCAGATTCTGACCTATCACGTTGTTTCTGGTAAAGTGATGGCTGCTGATGTAGTTAAGCTGACATCAGCAAAAACAGTTGAAGGCTCGGATGTGAAAATTGATGCCTCTCATGGTGTTAAAGTGAATGATTCTACAGTTACAACACCTGATGTTGCTGCTGATAATGGCGTAATTCATATCATTGACACTGTGCTACTTCCTGCATAGATTTATGCTTGAGTAACACTAGGGTTTAGTAGGCTTTTCACCTATATTGTTTCCCGGCTTTATCGGGGAATAACTCAGGTATTTAAGTTGATTATCCGACGGAAAGTCCGATTGATAAATATGAGGTAGTAGCTGCTAGCAGCTACTACCTCATATTGTTGTAAACAATTTTTTAATTCTGTTTTTAATTCTATAGATGTCATCATAAACATCAGGAAAAATGGCGACTTTAAATCGTCACAGCGTAAGGGTTTAAAATCGCCAATCTGGTTTTATAACTTGATAACCGCTGTACCATGTTTTGGCCTGTGCTTTTGTGCCGATCATTGATGCGATCGCCCGTACCTTGATGATCAGTGTGCGCCAACTTCAGTGAGAACTACAGACTGAGAATACCTTTTACCAACAGCTTTTGGACGAAACCCGGAAAGAGCTTGCCCTGCGGCACTTAAAGCACCCAGATACTTCAATTCATGATGTAGCATCTCTTTTGGGCTTCTCTGAACCAAGTGCCTTTCATCGTGCCTTCAAACGATGGACAGGACAAACCCCCCAACGCTACCGCTCAAGTGATAAGTAGTTCAACCTAAATAAAAACAAGATTCTAAAAGTCTGCGCCGCCCGCTCAGCGAGCGGCGCAGACTTTTAAGGTTTTATATTTAATTACGCCCATTTATAGCCATAGTCATAAAGCTTAGGAAATGCCAGCGTCATTCCCGCGCAGGCGGGAATCCACCCCCGCACCGATCGAGCAGATGGATTCCCGCCTGCGCGGGAATGACAGGGAGGCGTCCTATTGATCATGGCTACCGCTATACTTACCAAGTCTGTTGGTTATGGGGGCAGATAATGTTTGGTAATGGTATGAACGTAAAAACTGCTTGAGGTGCGGGCTTTGTCCGTACCTCAAGCAGTTTTTTACGAGCGTAGAAGTTTCTACAGCAGTAGAGCTATTTTGGACGGTTCCTTTAGAGTGCAGTAGTCGCGATCGCCTCAGTGGGGAACCCTACGGCTTTCCACGCAGGTAAGCCACCGCGCAATTCAGATACGTTTTTGTACCCGGCTGTTCGCAAATGCTGAGCCGCTTCGGCAGACACATCATCACTTTCGCCATACACATATAAGTCACGTTCAAGCTCTAAACTGCTCAATACCCGATCGACTAACGTTGGCAGTGGCAAAGAGACTGCACCCTGAATGTGTCCCACGTTAAACTCTAGGCGATCGCGCACGTCCAGAATAGTCAGCGCGGGTTCTCCCCAATCCAAACGGGCTTTCAAGTCATAGACGTTGGACTTGGGCTGCATGGGTTGCGGTGTGGGAATAATGCCAAAGAGTTTGTTCATGAGGACGGGTGTGAGGAGGAAAGGATTACCTGCACTGTAACAATATTTCTCAAGATTTACAAACTTTTGTATAGAAAATCTTGACGAATAGGCTGAGCTATGAGTAGAGCCTAGACGACAACCTCTGCAATGCTCGTTACATCTGACCATTCATAGGCTGAATTAGCAATGCGATGGGCATCCCACTGACATCGGGGCGCTATTTCACAGAGGTTACAGGTTCCCCGTAGCTCCTCGGTGCGCGGAAACTCAATGCCGTTTGTGTAATGGCCTATCCAATCGGTGAGTTGATCGAGTAACTGAGTTAAATCTTGGCGGGTACGCTCGTGTTCGGCAGCGCTGTAGGCAAATCGCAGATATTGCGGCTTAGGTGCAGTGATCTCCTGTCGTGACCCGCGCACAAACCAGTACGTCATCGATAGCTGTTCGGGCAAATAGCCGCTCGTTTCGATTAAGACAAAACGATACAGGCGCGTTTGCCAATCGTGCGCCAACCGCTGCTGGTTTTGGGGTTTGGGATAGGTTTTCCAATCTAGAATCTGAGCCTGTTCGGTGTCTAGAATAACCAGGTCATACACAACCGTGAGTAGATACCCGCGAAGTTCTAAGCTACGCCGATGTTCACTTTGACGAAAGGTCGCAGGGCGAGAGGCAAGGGGGCGAAAATCAGGGGAGCGATCGCCAAACAGCTCTGGGGCTGTCGCTCTAAACATCTGCACTGCTTCAACTAAACCAACCTCTGAGGCTAATTCCAACCTAGTTACTGGTAAGCCTAGTTCGTACTGTTGCATCAATAGGTGAAATCGGTTGCCCCAAGCCATGTTTTCTTGTTGCTCTGGGCTAACCGGAGATGCCAGTTGGTCGAGATAGACATGCTGAAATCGTCGTGGACATGCCGTTAGCAGGTTTAACTGACCTTGTGAGAGTCGCATGAGTGGACGTGACATGGGCAAGAATTGGGAAAAAGGGTGTTGCTGATTTCATGTATGATTTTTTTTGAAAGGGTCGCGGTGCACCCCTTTCAAAAAAATGGTAGTGGTATTGAGGTAAGGATTTTCAGATGGGCGGGCTTCGCCCGCCCATCTGAAAATCCTTACAAGTTTAGGACTACCATTTTTTTATACCCAGATTAAGCAATGCCGTGAAAGACATAGGGCATATCGAACTGTTGCAATGCCAGAACTTAGCGGGGGCGATCGCTAGTTGAGTGTCAACTTGATTCAATCAAACCTTAGCTTAAGGGACTTTAGTGAGAACAAAAACACTACCTACATTGCCTCTGCCAACCCGCAGATCGTCATCCAAGTAGGTAATGTCTAGCCAGCCTTTTTGATCCTCACGCGTGATGGGAAAATCAAAGGCGGTGAATGTTTTGCCCGCTTCGATCTCTTGCACAAAGCGATCGCACAATTCGTAGCCAATGAGCCGCTGCAATCCAAAAATACCTCGGTTAAATCGTACCTTGACCCGCTGATTGGAGACAGGTTCAAACTGAGCCACAACACTCACTAACCCCTCCAAAAATGGAATGCCAGTCACCTCTGCCACGTTATAAATCCGCTGGGTCTGCACCCGCACAAATTGATATATTTGCCCCAGTTTTAACAAGGGCACGCGATCGATGCTCAATAGCTCTTGACTTGTCGTGTAAAGCAAGCGCCAGTTGCCATCTAGCTTTTCGGCAGCTTCTAGAGGGCGCGGTGTAGGGTTACGGTCTTCAAGTTGTGCCACAGCAGCCAGAATTGCTTGGTTGTCAGCGGCAGTTGCCAACATCCCCCGATTTGTTCCAGCGATCGCCCTCAGCAATTCTGCTTTTCCAATCATGTGCCCCACCTGGTAAACCCATACCTCAGTATCCACCACTCCTGGGCTTGCGATCGCATTTCAAACATGTTACTTATAGCTGTCACCCGGTGTATTAGCCAAAGAATATCGGGATGGTTCTCCTGCGTATAGGTTTCACCCCTGCACCCCGTTCTAACCTAGATAACTACGGGTATATTTTTTGGGAGGTGTGCCGAACACGCCTCCCAAAAAAACATAACTAGATTAAGCAATACCAAAATTTAAGCGTAAGGTGCTGCGTGGTTTTATGGGTTGCAACGCTCCTCAATGTACTGACACATAAAGGCCTCATACGCTTCTCGCTGAGTCGAGTAAGTTTGGGTTCGTTGCCATTGAGTGCAGTCGTGCTGCGCCCAATACGTCAGATAAAAACTACCACTTGGCTCTCGCAGAACCCAGTAGATATAGCGAGTACTAACGGAGCCGCTCGCCACCCGGCGATCGCCAGTATTCATACCGGGGCACGTTGGGTTGCTCGCGATGGCACCGGGTGCAATGGACAACCTGGCTGTTGTAGATGAATAGACCTCAACTGAGTTAGCTAGTGCATTAGGTAACCGGATAGAGGTAAGAGTCTGGGCAAAACCGGGTAGAGCAACGCTGGCCACGGCTAGTAAAAGAGGCGCGATCGCCCATCGGGAAGTTAGTTTTGGCATGGTTTCGGCATCGTGCAGTGAGTAGAAGTCCCCAAACAAACCACGTGCCCACAGCGCTAGTCAGGCTTAAATGGCGAGACAAATACCGTGGGCACGTTGATGCTCCAACGCTATCCTGCCGATAGAAGCAATAGCTTAGAGGAATCTACGCAGAAATTTCATAGCCGTAGCAAGGATACAGAAAATCCTCCGTAATTGTTCTGGTAGTGGTATTGATGTAAGGATTTTTTGATGGGCGGGCAAAAGCCGCCCATCAAAAAATCCTTACCAATTTAGGACTACCCTGCAAGATATGTGGAACGTTTCAATGTGTCTGAAGATGGCGCGCTTTGTATCTAGGTAGCTAAATTAATTCTGTATTAGTCTTCCAGATAGCCTAAATCTCTTAAGCGGCGCTGCACTTCAGGATCGTCAAACCCAGGGGCGCGATCGCGACTTACACTTAAATCGGTTTGCCCTGCAAAGAGTTGAAGGCATTCTTGCAGTAGCTCTACGTTTTCGGGCAGAATGTCGCTCAGGTTTAGGTGTTCGTTGGGGTCATTTTGAAAATCGAATAGCTCCAGGCGATCGCGTCCAGTTTCAATTAGCTTGTGGTTTCCAGCCCAGACTGCACGGCGGGTTTGGTCGCAGGCGTGAGCCGTCACCAATTCAGGCTGGCGTTTGTATAGCAAGTTCACCACGTTTTGAGGTGGGGTAGCTTCCGCAAACACCTGACTGTCGTTGTGGTTGATCACAGTGTGAGCCAGGGTGAGGGGTTCTTCTGCTTCACTGGCCAGGTTAGCCGCTGTTAACACCGTATGGAACAAGCGCCGGGTCGAAACCACCTCTGGTCGCTCAGTGCCAAGGGGGAAATTGCCGCTAGGGTCGCGGATAATTAGCGGTACGTTCACCAGTTCGTTGTAGAGCGAGATGGAATGCCCAATAAAGTGCTTTTCGCCCAAGTGTTCGCCGTGGTCAGAGCAAATAATTACCAGGGTATTATCCAGCGCGCCGCTATCCTGCAACCGCTGAAAAAAGATGCCCAGTTGGTCGTCTTGGTAGGCCACCTCAGCATCGTACATGCCGTCTAGAGTAGCTTTTTGGCGATCGTCGAGCACTTCTGCCAGGGGTGCCAGCCAGCCGTAGATGTCGCCGTTGAACTGCCGTAAATAGTGCTGGGCGGCTTTGTCGTGCAGCACGTGGGGCGCAAACCGTTCGATGTAAGCGCGGGGCGGGTGATAGGGCATGTGGGTGCCCATCAGGTTAATGAAGCTAAAAATTGGCTGATCGGTTTCTACTCCCTGGCGATCGCCCAATAGGGTAGCAGCATCGTCGAGTGATTTAGCCGTGTTGCCCTTAAAGCTCAGAGCCGTTTGCCACAGCGGTACCATCAACGGCGTAAACGATAGCGCCAGCAGCATCTCTGAGCGGGCAAAAGAATCTTGTACGTGGTTCAACATTCCCGCTAGCGATCGCTTAAACACTTGTCGGTAGCGATCGAGCCAGCCGGGTGCTATGCCCGCCTGGTTAGGACGAGTCGTCAGCAAGCCACTGTAATTTAAGAAGCTATGGAACCCGCGCCGTAGACCGTTGTTAATTACACCCACCAGCGGATTGTTACAAAACCCGGCGGTGTAGTAGCCACTGGCACTTAGGCGCTCAGCCAACGTTGGAATAGAGGGAGACAGTGCCGCATAGGACTGCAACACGCCATGCGCTGAGGGATACAATCCTGTAAACATCGACACATGGGAAGGTACTGTCCATTGGGCTGGGGCAACCGCATGACGAAACAGGGTAGCGTTGGTGGCAAACGCATCCAGGTGAGGCGATGTTTCGATTGGGTAGCCGTAACACGAGAGGCGATCGCGCCGCTGGGTATCGAGCACAAGAAACACAATATCCGGGCGCTGTGTAGACATGAATTAGTCCTTGTAAATCAGAAAATCAGAGTCGTCTGAAATCATTCAATCATTAGACCTCCTGCACAAACGCCTTTTTGGAGGGTGTGAATCGTTTTCCGGCCTTGCCAGAAAACGATTCAAGCAGGAGTTCTACTATTAACGTTAAACCTGCGCCAACTGTTTTCCATCCTCAAAATGACTTAGAATCACAGACCTCAAACATCTACGGAACCGACGCAGTTGAATAATGTTGTAGGCGTAAGTAGTTCAACCTACATAAAAACCAAATCCTAAAACCCTGCGCCGCCCGCTGTGCGGGCGGCGCAGGGTTTTAGGATCTTATATTTAATTAAGCCTATCTACTTAGT
>Ga0105046_10019137_pt1 | contig 10394 bp, 8 predicted proteins | sample MAT03_FD_78385 | JGI IMG/M metagenome (GOLD analysis project Ga0105046, IMG submission 78385) | Freshwater microbial communities from Lake Fryxell liftoff mats and glacier meltwater in Antarctica - MAT-03 (megahit assembly) | ecosystem: Environmental > Aquatic > Freshwater > Ice > Liftoff... | reverse complement strand
TATGCCGCGGGGGAGCAGCCCATTGCTGGCGCGGATGGCCGCGCACTGGCGCGAGCGGTGCGTGCGCGCGGTCGCGTCGATCCGGTGTTTGTCGCGCACCCGCATGAACTCGTGCGCGTGCTGCCGGATCTGTTACGTGACGGCGATCTACTGCTGCTTCAGGGCGCCGGCGACATTGGCGCGGTGGCCCAAGAGCTTGAGAAGAGAGCGCATTTGCGCGCCGGAGAATCGGCATGAAGCGCGTCCACGATGCGCGCGCCTTTGGTCGTGTCGCCGTGGTCATGGGCGGCGATAGCGCCGAGCGCGAGGTCTCGCTCAATAGTGGCGCCAACGTGCTGGCTGCACTGATTTCGCGCGGCGTGGATGCCATCGCGATCGACGGCATCGATGCGCTGATCGAATGCGTGCGCGCCGGCGGCTGCGATCGCGTTTTCAATATTCTGCATGGCCGCGGTGGCGAAGACGGTTTGTTGCAAGGTGCGCTTGAAGCACTGCGCATGCCGTACACCGGATCCGGCGTACTCGGATCCGCGCTGACCATGGACAAAGTTCGCACCAAGCGCGTCTGGCAGGCTCTGGACATCCCGACGCCACGATTCGCCGTTTTGCATCCAGGTGATGATGTTGCGGCCGCGATCGCCCTGGTCGGCTTTCCAGCAATCGTCAAACCCTCACACGAGGGTTCCAGCGTCGGCGTGACGCGCGTCCACAAGCGCGAAGACTTGGCCGCCGCTATCGAGCATGCCGCGCGCTATGACGGCGAGCTACTGGTCGAACAACTCATCGAAGGCCCGGAACTGACGGTTGGAATCCTCGACGGCGAGGCGCTGCCCAGCATTCGCATCGTGCCGATGGGCGAGTTCTACGACTACCACGCCAAATATGTGGCCGACGACACCCAATATCTTTGCCCTGGCCTTGACGAGCCGATGGAGCACAACCTGCGTCGTTTGTGCGAGAGCGCGTTCCGCGCGGTCGGTGCCCAAGGCTGGGGCCGAATCGACATCATGCAGGACCACAGTGGTGCGTTCTATCTGCTGGAGGTCAACACCGCGCCCGGGATGACCAGCCACAGCTTGGTGCCGAAGGCCGCGTCACGCGTGGGTCTGGATTTCGAAACCTTGGTTTGGCGCATTCTCGAAACCAGCATGGAGCGTACCTAAAGCCATGCCGCAAGATCGCCGCCAATGGTTGCTCAGCGTGTCGGCCGCACTCGCCGTCCTCGCGCTGATCGTGCTCGGTAGCGGCATGATGCTCGCGCGCAATGGCGGCGCCTTTTTGCCGTTTCGCTGGGTCGATGTCAATGGCCCTTTCTCGCGCGTTAGCGCCGAACAGATCCGTGCGGCCATCTCGCCGCAAGTCTCGGGTGGATTCTTCTTCACGCGTTTGTCCGACGTGCGCGATCGTGTGCTCTCGCTGCCTTGGGTAGCCGAGGCCGAGGTCCGAAAACACTGGCCCGACTCTTTGGAAATTCGCGTCCAGGAACGTCAAGTGCTCGGCCACGTCGGCGACGATCGATTGGTTGACGTGACCGGCGCAATCTTCATGGCGCGCGGCGCAGGTGAGACCCGTGGTCTGCCGCGGCTAGAAGCCGAGGAAGCGCAGATGCCGCAACTCGCGACGCGTTACCGCCAGGCACAACTCGATGTTGAGGGACTTGGCCGGCAGATCGTTGGCGCCAAGCTCAATCCGCGTGGCGCGCTCGAATTTCATCTGAACGATGGACTCACCGTGCAGGTTGGTAGCCGCGATCAGGATCTTCGCTGGCGCCGATTTATTGATGGACTGCCGCGTTTGGCGCAGCTCGATCCGCGCCCGATCGTATGGGCTGATCTGCGCTACACCCATGGCTTTGCTATTCGCTATGCCGATCCAACGACGGCCGATCCGGCCGCTGTCACCGACATGAGTCTGACCCAAGAGCCATGAGCCGCAAATCCGACAAAACCTTGATCGTGGGACTCGATATCGGCACCTCCAAAGTGGTGGCGATGGTCGGTGAGTACGCCGCGGGACAGCCGGTCGAGATCATCGGCCTCGGCACGCACCCTTCACGGGGGATCAAGCGCGGCGTCGTGGTGGACATTGAATCGACCGTGCAATCCATCCAGCGCGCCGTCGAAGAAGCCGAGAAGATGAGCGATTGCGAGATCCGCTCGGTGTATGCCGGCATCAGTGGTAGTCACGTCAAGAGCCTGAATTCGCATGGCATCGTGGCCATTCGCGACAAAGAGGTGACTGATTTCGATGTGGATCGGGTACTCGATGCCGCGCGCGCAATGCCCATTCCCGCCGATCAACGCATCCTGCATGTGCTACCACAGGAATACGTGATCGACGAGCAGGAAGGCATCCGCTATCCGATCGGTATGAGTGGCGTGCGCCTCGAAGCGCGCGCGCATTTGGTCACGGCGGCGGCCAGTGCCGCCCAAAACATCACCAAATGTATTGCGCGATGCGGTTTGGCCGTCGACGATTTGATCTTGGGCCCGCTGGCCGCGAGTCATGCGGTGCTCACCGACGATGAGCGCGAACTCGGCGCAGCATTGATCGACATCGGCGCCGGCACGACCGATATCGTGATCTTCGCGCAGGGTGCGATTCGACACACCTTCGTGCTGCCCATTGCCGGCGATCAAGTGACCAACGATATCGCCGTGGCCTTGCGCACACCAACGCAGTACGCGGAAGAAATCAAACTCAAATACGCCTGCGCGCTGGCGCATCTGGCGACGGCGGAGGAAAGCATCCAGGTTCCGAGCGTGGGCGATCGCGCGCCGCGACGACTGGCGCGTCAGACCTTGGCCGAAGTGGTACAGCCGCGTTACGAGGAGTTATTTACGCTAGCTCAGGCGGAAATTCGTCGTAGTGGCTACGAAGATCTGATTGCTGCCGGCATCGTGCTGACCGGTGGCGCCTCGCGTATGGAGGGCGCTGTCGAACTGGCCGAAGAAATCTTCCATATGCCGGTGCGACTGGGGCTGCCGCAGCACGTCGGCGGGCTCACCGATGTCATCGGAAACCCAATCCATTCAACCGGTGTTGGTTTGCTCATCTATGGCGCGCAGGTCGACCGACCACGTGCCACTCAACGGGCGCCAAGCGGCGCACGCAGCTTGTGGGATCGCGCACGCCAATGGGTGCGCGGCGAATTCTAGAAATTTTTGGCACCGCTGCCCGCGAGGGCCTGGCGGTGCCTGAACCGAATGCAGCGAAGCTTGTACGGGGATTCGCTGGGGGAGACCGGGACGCGCAGGGATGGCGCCGACCGGCAAGACGAAAACTGGCTGGTTTTTACGCGAGGGTCCAAATCATGTTTCAGCTAATGGAAAGTGCAACACCCAACGCGGTCATCAAGGTGATCGGCGTCGGCGGCGGTGGCGGCAACGCCATCAACCACATGCTCGGTGGCAACATCGAGGGTGTCGAATTCATCTGTGCAAACACCGACGCACAGGCGCTCAAACGCGCCGACGGCGTCACCATGTTGCAACTTGGCACCAACGTCACCAAAGGCCTCGGCGCGGGCGCCAATCCGGAGATCGGACGGCAAGCGGCGATCGAGGACCGCGAGCGCATTAGCGAGGCGCTAAAAGGCGCTGATATGGTCTTCATCACGGCCGGCATGGGCGGCGGTACCGGTACCGGCGCGGCGCCAGTGATTGCGCAGATCGCCAAAGATCTGGACATCCTCACGGTAGCCGTGGTTACGCGCCCCTTCCCGTTCGAGGGCCGGCGCCGGATGCAAGTGGCGCAGAAAGGTATCGAGGAACTGGCTCAGCATGTCGATTCGCTGATCACCATTCCAAACGAAAAATTGCTGACGGTGCTGGGTCGCGAAGTTTCGCTGCTAAATGCCTTCCGCGAAGCCAACGATGTGTTGCTAAATGCCGTGCAGGGGATTTCCGACCTGATCACACGTCCCGGTTTGATCAACGTCGACTTTGCCGATGTGCGCACCGTCATGAGCGAAATGGGCCTGGCGATGATGGGCACCGGGCGCGCGCGCGGTGACGATCGAGCGGTGGCGGCCACGGAAGCGGCGATCGGCAATCCCTTGCTTGAAGACATCAACTTGAAGGGCGCTTGCGGCATCCTGGTCAATATCACGGCAGGTCCGAATCTGACCATGCGCGAATACAACGAGGTCGGTCAGACGGTCTCGGAGTTCGCCGCAGAAGACGCAAACATCAAGATCGGTACGGTGCTCGATATGGATCTTGAGGACGAGATTCGAGTGACGGTCGTGGCCACCGGACTCAATCGCCAAGCGCAGCGCAACCCGATCGAAACCTTCGCACCGATCAATCGCAACAACTTTCGCGTCGTCCGTCCGACCGGCGTCGAAAGTGAATCGCCAAGCGTTCCCGCAGCAGCCTTAAGCCTAACCGCGCGCCAGCAACCCATTCGTCGCTTCGGCGCACCGACGCCATCGGTTGCGGCCGCCGCGACGCCGCACGAGTCCGAATACGATTACTTGGACATCCCGGCCTTCTTGCGCCGGCAAGCGGACTGACCGGTGGCGCTCTTCCCGCATTGAAGCCCTTTTGGGAACCGGCGAGAGCGTTCGGTTTCGAATCGAGTTGTTAGTCAGGAAGAGGACCGCAGCAGGAATACAGCCAGCGCCGCCGATGACCAGGAAGGTCATCGGCGGCGAAACCACGGCTGCAATAAGCGTGCGCAGGAAGCGGCCAGCGTTTCATTTAAGACACTGTGTGGTTGCGGCGCAACAAAGTGTTGCGTTAGAACCAGTGCATATCTTTGCTCTGTCAAGGTCGTGTGATACTCTGCGCCGACCTTATCGACCACGAAGCAGAGAACTCACACGATGATTCGTCAGCGCACGTTGAAGAACGTCATCCGCGCAACGGGCGTCGGCATACATTCGGGTCAGAAGGTGTACATGACGCTGCGCCCCGCCGCAGTGAATACCGGTGTGGTTTTTCGTCGCACCGATCTGGCGGAACCCGTTTGTCTGCACGCCCGCGCTGAAAATGTCGGCGACACCAGCTTGTCGACTACGCTGCAGCGCGACGGCGTTCGCGTGGCGACGGTCGAACACCTGCTCTCGGCCTTCGCCGGTCTCGGCATCGACAATGCCTATGTCGACCTGTCGGCATCTGAAGTGCCGATCATGGATGGCAGCGCCGGCCCCTTCGTGTTCTTGCTGCAGTCCGCGGGCATCGAGGAGCAGAACGCGCATAAGAAATTCATCCGCATCCGCAAAGAGATCGTCGTACGTGATGGCGACAAGTGGGCGCGTTTCGAACCTTTTGATGGTTTCAAAGTCGGCTTCTCGATCGAGTTCGACCATCCCGCATTCAGCCAGAAGAGCTGTCGCGCGGAAATCGATTTCTCGACAACTTCTTTCGTCAAGCAAGTCAGCCGAGCCCGTACCTTCGGCTTTATGCGTGACCTGGAAATGCTACGCGAGCGGAATTTAGTCCTCGGTGGGTCAATGGACAACGCCATTGTTCTCGACGACTACCGCGTACTGAACGAAGACGGATTGCGCTACGAAGACGAATTCGTTAAGCACAAGATTCTGGATGCGATCGGCGATCTTTATCTGCTCGGTCACAGCTTGATCGGTGCGTTCTACGGACACAAATCCGGTCATTTTTTGAACAACAAGCTTTTGCGAGCCCTAGTGGCCGACGAGAGCGCGTGGGAAGAGGTGGTGTTCAACTCACCGGAAGAGGTTCCGATCTCCTATGCACATCCCGCGCAAGCGGTTTAGCGGTATTTGCCGGTCTTGTCTCGACTGGTCAAAACAAAATAAAAAAAGAAGTTAGAAGCAAAGACGTACCGGCACTAGCCGGCGGCCTGATGGCCACTTTAAGACGGCCGAGAAATCGGCAAGCTCGTCGTTCTCAGCCCTAACGGTGAGAACGCGGAGCGGGGTCGAGCGGGTTTACGCAAACGGGGAATTTGCGTCAGCGCGTACGACCTTCACGGTGAGTCGCAATGCTTCCGATCCGAGCGCTCTTTGAGCCTCGTCGAGGAGTTGTCGACTCGATAGGCGCAGCTTGGACGCCCAAATGGGCGTTCGCGCCAGGAAGATGAGTGTTTGGTCGCGATAATTTGCGAGCCGGCACTCAGCGGCAAGTTGGGGTGGCAGAAGTGCGCGCAGGCGCACATCTAATGCTTCCAACTGGCGAGCTTGGTTAACAAGCGACGCCAATGCTGGGATTTCCTGGAGCGTTTCACCAAGCGCGGGATAGCAGGGCATCGCGATTCTCGTCAAAGCGCACCGGCGAAGGCGAACAGGTGGTATTACAGATGAATATTATTTTGTTGGGCGGTCCGCTCTCCGGTTCAAGAGCGATCAACCTCACATGCAAGCGCATGCGTTGGGTCGCAGCAACGAGCGCCGCTGTGATGCTTTCAGCGGTGGTTGGCATGGGATTTATGGCGGGCCGCTCGGTCGCCGCTCCGTCCGGACTCTCGGGCACCGAGCTTGACACCTTGCGCGGCAATTTGCTGGCGCAGCAAGCCCAACTTGACGCGACCGAAGCCAAATCGCGGCGTGACCTTGACGCTCTGGCTATCCAGCTTGGCGACCTGCAAGCACAGGCCGCGCGTATCAATGCGCTGGGACAGCGGCTCACGCGCATGGGCAAGATTGACGACGGAGAATTCAACTTTGGAGCCGCACCGAGTGTCGGTGGCCCAGAACAGGACGTTGCCGCCGAAAGCGATTTCCTGGCGCCAGAATTCTCGCAGACCCTGAACAGTCTTCGCTCGCAGTTTCAGGCGCAAGCCAAGCAATTGGGCGTCCTTGAAACACTGCTTCAAGATCGCGATCTTGATGCTGCGTTTATGCCGGCTGGCTCGCCGGTTCGCAGCGGATTTATCTCGTCGCCTTACGGCTATCGCATCGACCCGTTCACCGGTCGTAGTGCCTTGCATGCTGGCGTCGATTTCGACGGCCCGCGTGGTGCAGACGTGCTTGCAGTCGCGAACGGCGTGGTGGTCTGGTCCGGGCGCCATCCTGATTTCGGCAATATGGTCGACATCGACCATGGCAACGGCTATGTCACTCGCTACGCTCACAATGACAAGAACCTCGTAAAAGTCGGCGACGTCGTGCAGGGCAGCGGATTGATCGGCAAGATGGGCTCGACCGGCCGTGCAACCGGATCTCATGTTCATTTCGAAGTGTGGTACGAGGGTAAGCCCGTCAACCCGAAAAAGTTTGTGAGTTCTATCCGTTAGTAACGTGAAATCGGTGCAAAACGGGACTCACGCACTGCCGTAGGTTTCGCCAACACCTTGAGTTTCCACATCACGGCCCCAGAACGGGGCCGTGGTCGTTTTAAGCATCCCAATCCCCGAGTCCCCGAACGAGTCTGATCGGGTAAACTCGCCGCCCCGCGCCATTCTTAACTCGTGCCCTCCCATCATGCTCAATGCACTTTTGACCCGCATCTTCGGTAGTCGCAACGATCGCGTGGTCCGCGGCCTGCGTAAATCGGTCTCTCGTATCAACGAGTTGGAACCCGGCCTTCAGGCTTTGAGCGATGAGCAACTTCGCGCGAAGACCGATGAGTTCCGCCAACGCCTAGCCGCGGGCGAAACCCTCGACCAGCTTCAGGCAGAAGCCTTCGCAACCGTTCGCGAAGCCGCGCGCCGAACCCTTGGCCTGCGGCACTACGACGTGCAGCTCATTGGCGGCATGACACTGCATCAAGGCAAAATTGCCGAAATGCGCACGGGTGAAGGCAAGACCCTGGTCGCCACACTACCCGTTTACCTGAATGCGCTGTCGGGACTCGGCGTGCACGTGGTGACCGTAAACGACTATCTGGCGCGTCGAGACGCTGCGTGGATGTCGCCGGTGTACTCTGCCCTCGGGATGACAGTTGGCGTGATCGTGCCCGGTCAGAGCATGGACTCCAAGCGCCAGGCGTATACGTGCGACATCACCTACGGCACCAATAACGAATACGGTTTCGACTATCTGCGCACCAACATGGCGTTTTCGGCGGCCGATCGTCTGCAGCGCGGTTTGCACTACGCGATCGTCGACGAAGTCGATTCGATTCTGATTGACGAAGCGCGCACGCCGTTGATCATCTCGGGTCCGGCAGATGAGTCGCCGGAGCTCTACGTCAAGATCAATCGCATCACCCCTGAGCTCACGCGCCAGAAGAGCGAAGAGGAAGAGGGCGATTTCTGGGTTGACGAAAAACAGAAGCAAGTGCACTTGTCGGAAAACGGCATGCATCACGTCGAGCAGATCCTAGCCAGCCACGGCGTGCTGAAGCCCGACGAAGGCTTGTACGATGTACAGAATCTGTCCATCGTCCATCATCTTAATGCTGCTTTGCGCGCGCGCTATTTGTTCCAGCGTGATGTCGATTACATCGTGCGCGACGGCGAAGTGGTCATCGTCGATGAATTCACCGGGCGCACCCTGGCGGGTCGTCGTTGGTCCGATGGTCTGCACCAAGCGATTGAAGCCAAAGAGAACGTGCCCATCCAGCGCGAGAATCAGACGCTGGCATCGATTACATTCCAGAACTTCTTCCGTATGTACAAGAAGCTCTCTGGCATGACCGGCACGGCCGATACTGAGGCCTATGAGTTCCAGACGATCTATGGCTTGGAAGTCGTCGTGATTCCGACGCATCGCCCAATGGTACGCAAGGATTTGACTGATCTTGTGTTCCTCACGCGCACGGATAAGTTCAACGCAATCATTGAAGATATCCGCGAGCGTCGGGCCAACGGGCAACCGATTCTGGTCGGTACAACCTCGATCGAAATCTCGGAGCTACTCGCGGGGATGCTCAAGAAAGAGGGCATTCCGCACGAAGTTTTGAACGCCAAACAGCACGAACGCGAAGCGCACATCGTCGCGCAAGCTGGGCGGCCGGGCGCACTGACCATTGCGACCAACATGGCCGGCCGCGGCACCGATATCGTTCTTGGTGGCAGCCTGGAGGCCGAACTGCACGGTCTCGGTCCAGATGTCCCTGAGGCACAAAAGGATGCCGTTCGCGCCGAATGGAAACTGCGACACGATGCGGTTCTGACCTCCGGCGGTTTGCACATCGTCGGCACCGAACGTCACGAATCTCGCCGTATCGACAATCAACTTCGTGGCCGATCTGGCCGTCAAGGTGATCCGGGTTCCAGCCGTTTCTATCTGGCTTTCGAAGACAATCTGATGCGTATCTTCGCATCGGATCGCCTAGCGTCCTTGATGCAACGCCTCGGCATGAAGGAAGGCGAGGCGATCGAGCATCCGCTGGTGAACCGCGCGATCGAGAACGCGCAGCGCAAGGTCGAAGCGCATAACTTTGACATTCGTAAGCATTTGCTCGATTTCGATGACGTCGCCAATGATCAGCGCAAGGTGATCTATGAGCAGCGCAATGAAATCATGGACGCCGCCGACATCCAGGAGATCATGCACTCGGTACGGCAAGATGTCGTACGCAGCATGACGCACCGCTTCGTGCCCGTGGATTCCATCGACGAGCACTGGGACCTAGACGGTCTGCAGCGAAACTTTGCTGAAGATATCGCCGTCGAGATCGATCCGCGCCTATGGGTCAAGGAGAATCCGGATCTCAACGCCGAAGGCATCGCCGAGCGCGTAGTGGAATCTGTGGATCGCTATTTCCGCGAACGCGAAACGCTGATGGGCGCGGAAATTTCGCGGATGGCCGAAAAGGCCATTCTGCTTAACGTGCTCGATTCGACATGGAAAGATCATTTGGCGCGAATGGATCAATTGCGCCAGGGCATCCACTTGCGTGGTTATGCGCAGAAGCAGCCGAAGCAGGAATTCAAACGTGAAGCATTCGAGTTATTCGAGCAAATGCTGGATCGGGTGAAATCTGAGACCGTGCGCATGCTTGCTCGTGTCCGCGTTCGCAGCGAAAACGACCTCGAGGAAGCGGAAGCGCAACAGCGACGTCAAGCGCCCCCCTTGGACTTTCAGCATCCAGACTCCGGGAACTACGGCGTCGAGGAGGAGGCGCAGTCGCTCGCATGGGATGGCAACGAGGCTGCTGCAGTCTCGGACCAGCCGGTGCGCGGCTCGCCCAAGGTAGGCCGCAACGATCCCTGTCCTTGCGGTTCGGGGAAGAAGTACAAAGTGTGTCACGGCAAACTCGATTGATCATCATTCAGTCGGTGCGTTGCCATGCGCGCGCTCTCGGTAGTTGCAGGAATCATCGAAGATGCGCGCGGTAATATTCTTCTGGGGCAGCGGTCGGCGCACAAAGCTGAACCGCTGAAGTGGGAATTTCCAGGTGGCAAAGTCAATCCCGGTGAAACTCTCATACAAGCGTTAGCCCGCGAGCTGCGAGAGGAGCTCGCAGCGGACTTCGAGGTTCAGAAGAGGTTTGCAACCGTGTGTTGGCGTCACGCGCCGCGGC
>Ga0105046_10019136_pt1 | contig 10394 bp, 8 predicted proteins | sample MAT03_FD_78385 | JGI IMG/M metagenome (GOLD analysis project Ga0105046, IMG submission 78385) | Freshwater microbial communities from Lake Fryxell liftoff mats and glacier meltwater in Antarctica - MAT-03 (megahit assembly) | ecosystem: Environmental > Aquatic > Freshwater > Ice > Liftoff... | reverse complement strand
GCCTTCACGCCGCATCCACGTCTGGCGAATCTCTTCCTGCCGCCGGGCCGCATCCTGCATCCCATGATGAGGGAAACCGCACTGGCGAAGGCGTTCGCAGTCGACTTGAACCGAATCGCCTGGTTGGTGGAGAGCCGTGAAGGAGGCCTCACGCTGCACTCCGCCCCTGCGAGCCGCTTTCGGCCGCTGAATGAGTTCGTCGCGTTCTCCGCTCCTCCTGAGCAGCCTTTGATGCCGCGGACCAACGCCGTCGATCCGTTCGTGCTCCCGTCGTTCCTCGAGACCAAAGATCACAGCGCGATCGGAGTGGATGATGCGATTGTGGACGCTCCCCCCGTGCCGATCAAGCGACCTCGCTTCGCCTTAGCGCCAGCCCCGGCTAACACGAGCGGCTGGCTGGGGCGATCCCTGCAACAGTGGCTCACGCTCATCCTCGGACAGAAGCCTCGGGAAGCTCTATCAGTCCTGCCAGGCGATGCCTCCGAGGACGACTCGCGGCGTGTGGGTCAGACGCTGAGTTCCCCGGACACGCTCCTTCACGGCACGGACTGGCCCGCCAGGCGTCGCGAACTCGAATCGAAACTCGTCGAGGATCTCGCGACCTCGGGACCGGCCGCACGCACCGAACACTGGGTGGAACTCGCGACGGTGTACGGTGTGATCGGCAACGCTGCGGATGCCGCGATTTGCTGGATGAACGCGATCTGGGACAGCACGGACCCGCCGCGGGCCTGGCTGAAACAGTGGGTACAGGCCGAAGCGAAACTCGCTCGCGTTCCACCACCAAGCCTTTCTGGCGAGATCTTCGCGGACGATGCCAGGGCCGTGTCGGCCCGGCTGATCGCCGCCTGGTCGTTCACGGAGGCGTCACCGCTGCCACCCCTCGAGCACGAAGCGGCCCTCGCGTTCCTGGATCGCCATGCGGAGGATCTCCCGGTGCGTTCGGTCTGGCTGGCGTTGAGCCGACTTTGCGAGAACGATCCGCTCGCACTGGCCCGCGGTCGCGATCGCCTGCTGGCTCGCTTGCGCGACACCGGACCGGGGCTCGATCTTGATGAGCCCTCGTTCCTTCGCTCGCACGGGACGGCCTCGGCGGAGCGGTTTCAGCAGGCAAGAGACTGGTTGACGCGGGAGCAGGAACCGATCCGTGCCTGGTTCCGCCGAACCGTTCGCGCCGGCCGCCTTCGCGATGTCGGCCTCGAAGCGGAGACGACCTGCACTCGTGCCTACATCGACCTCCTCATCGCCTGGGGCCTGGGCTGCGTTGGCGAGCGAGCGAAGTCGCAGCGGGAGTTCGAGCTTGCCGCGGAAACGTTGAAGCGGGTGGAGAATGCTCGTCCCCAGGGCCAGGTTCACGGCGTGCTGCTCCGCCTGTTCACACAGCGGATTCGCGAGGCCCAGGATGGCCGGGCCCCGAAGGCCGCCTGGCCGACCAGCTCGCGTGAGCGGTTCGAGCGGCTCACGGAATTCGATCACTACTGCGTCAATCGCCTCCGGAGCGTCTCGCACGTTCTGGAACCGCGGAACCAGGTGAACGCCTTCGGCTGCCGTGATCATCGGGCACTTCTGGGCATGGATCGTCTCGGTGAGCAACTGCATCTCTTCCTGGATCGAACGGATCCTTTGTTAATCGTCGACGAGGCCCAACAATTGCTGGCGATCGGCTCCGCGTCCCCCCGGTCGGATACTGTGCCTCGTGTCGCCTTCGCCCTGCTCGAATTCGCTCCGCATCTCGATTCCACGGCCGTGAGCGAAGTGCTATCGCTGGTGCCGCCGGCCCTGGACTGGCTGGAAACCTGGCTGCAATCGCAGGTACGCGAGGAAAGCCTGGAACGGGATCTCGTCGCAATCTCGGCTCGAATGATCGAGCGTGCCATGGCGGAAGCCGCGGCTCGCAACCTGTGGGCCGAGGGCAAAACGCTGGCGGACGACCTTCTCCGTCGGCTCGCCGCCTCGGAGCGACGCAGCCGCCTGGCCCTTCGTCGCTGCGCCGCGGCCTTGTTCCGTTCTTTGCATTCCCTCGGGCTGTCCAGCCATACCGAAGCCATTCTGCGGCAGCACGATTCGGGCTTGACCAACGCCGAGCGACTTGGCTGTGCGATCGGCTGGTTTCACCTGGGCCGCGATGATGTCGGCACTCGCTTCCTGGATGAGGCTCGCGATCGGCTGTATCTCGTGAATGACGTCAAGGATCGCGAACGCACTCGACTCGCGATTGCCTATGCGGACGCGCTCGGCGCCGCTCCGCCGCGAATCGCCATGGGCCGCCTCGAGGAACTCTTTCAGCGTCTCGGGCCGCTTTCATGTCGGGGCAGCACCAACACCTATTTCACGCTTTCGCCGCTTCATCTCATTGATACCGTGGTGCGGGCGGTCGTGGGCGAGAACTTCACCCTGGGCCCGCGCGTGCAGTCCTGGCTCGAGGATGACGAGTTCCTGATCCGCCAGCGAATCCAGGGCGACATGGGACGCATCCTGCGAGAGTTCGACCTTCACTGAGGAGACGACTTGGAAAAGACGGATGTCCTGATCATCGGCGGCGGCATCGTGGGCCTCGCCACGGCGATGGCACTCGTGGAACGTCGCGATCTGAGCGTAACGGTGATCGAGGCCGAGAGTGATGTGGCCCGCCATCAGACCGGTCACAACAGCGGCGTGATCCACTCCGGGCTCTACTACAAGCCGGGCTCGGAGAAGGCTCGCAACTGTGCGGTGGGCCGGGAACTCATGTACGAATTCTGCCGGGAGCACCACATCCCCCACGACCGCTGCGGCAAGATCGTCGTTGCCACGGAAGCCGACGAAGTCAAGGCCCTGGACGATCTCGAACGCCGAGGCCGGGCGAATGGACTGCACGACATGGTTCGTCTGAGTGGGGAGACGCTCAAGAATTACGAGCCGCATGTCGCGGGGATCGAGGGGCTGTTCATTCGCGAGACGGGCATCGTCAACTACACGACTGTCTGCCGTAAGTATGTCGAGATCATCGAGGCGGCTGGCGGAGCGGTGAAGCCCAGCCATCGTTTCCTGCGAGCGAAGACCGTCGCGACGGGACTCGAAGCGGACACGAGTGCCGGCTCGATCGCGTGCAAGCTCCTCGTGAACTGTGCCGGCTTGCAGTCGGATCGCGTTGCCCGCCAGTGCGGCGTGGAGCCTGGCGTGCAGATCGTCCCTTTCCGCGGCGAGTACTACGAACTCGTGCCGAACCGCACGCACCTGGTGAAGAACCTGATTTACCCTGTCCCCAATCCGAACCTGCCGTTCCTTGGCGTCCACTTCACTCGCATGATCGGCGGCGGCGTCGAATGCGGCCCGAACGCGGTGCTCGCCTTCCGTCGCGAGGGCTACCGCTTCCGTGACGCCAGTGTCAGCGACATGCTCGAGTATGCTCGCTACGGCGGCTTCTGGAGGATGGCGGCAAAGTTCTGGAAGACGGGCCTCGGCGAAATGCACCGATCGCTGAGCAAGACCGCCTTCTGGAAGTCGCTGCGTCGCCTCGTGCCCGAGCTGCGAATCGAGGACATCCAATCCGCCGGCGCCGGCGTCCGAGCCCAGGCCGTGGAGCCCTCGGGCAAACTTGTGGACGACTTCTTCATTCGCCAGGCGCCGCGGATGATCCACGTGTTGAACGCCCCCTCGCCCGCGGCGACAGCGTCCATCAGCATCGGCCAAAGCCTCGCCGAGATGGCGAGGAAGGAACTCGCGACGTGATCGCACCACTCGACAGACCGCGGCCGTTGCCTATCCTGGCGGGAACCGCTTGCCGCGACCTTTCCAACATTCGGAGCCTCACATGTTGTCCTCTTCCCGACTCGCATTGGCTGCGATCGCACTGGCACTCACCTTCGCCCCGGCTCATGCCGCCGAAGGTTTCTCCTTCGCGGACTCGCCCGGCGATCACCTGGACGTCCTGTTCGATGGCAAGGTCGTGGCTCGGTACATGTACGCTCACGACACCTCCACCAAGGAGAAAGCCGACCTCACGTACAAGCCTTACCTGCACGTCTTCGATGCGGACGGGACCGCACCAATCACCAAGGGGCCCGGCGGCCAGTTCACCCACCATCGCGGCATCTTCCCGGGCTGGATGAAGATCAGCTACAACGGCAAGACCTACGACCGCTGGCACATGAAGGGTGGCGACATCGTCCATCAGAAGTTCGCCGAACAGCACGCGACCAAGGACAGCGCTGCCTTCACCAGTCTCACGCACTGGGTTGCCGAGCCAGGCCAGGCGATGATCGAAGAAGCTCGCACGATGTCAATCCGCAAGCTCCCCGCTCCGGGCCGGTTGCTGATCACGCTGGAAACGAAGCTCTCCGCCCCACTGGGCGACATCAAGCTTGACGGCGACCCCGAGCATGCCGGCGTGCAGTTCCGCCCCGCGAACGAGATCGACGCCAAGAAGACGACCTACATCTTCCCGAAAGCGGATGCGGACCCCACCAAGGATCGCGACTATCCCTGGGTCGGCGAGACGTTCTCGCTCAACGGCAAGGATCACAGTGTCGTCATCTTCAACGATCCGAAGAACCCGAAGGAGACTCGCTTCTCGGCGTACCGCGACTACGGCCGCTTCGGCGCCTTCCCCGTGGCCGAGATCAAAAAGGGCGAATCACTGACGCTGAAGTACGGCTTCCTGATTGCGGAGGGAGCCCTGCCTTCCGTGGAGTACGTGCAACAACAGTACGATGCGTTCGCGGGCCTCAAGGCCTCCCCCGTTCCGCAGACCACCGTGAAGAACGCTGCCGTGAAGGCCGCGCCGAAGAAGAATAATTAATCGAGACGACCGCTCCTGGTGTTCCCCACCCCGTCGCTTACGCCTCGGGATTGCCTTCTATTCCCGAGGTACGATCATGACTCGCCGATCCTCACGTCGTACGTTTCTGAAACAATCCGCTGCGATCGGAGCCACGTTCGCGGCACCGATGTTCGTTCGCGCTCAAGGTGCGAACGATAAGCTCCGCATTGCCATGATCGGCAGCGGCGGCCGGGGCGGGGCCAACATGCGCGGCCTCGAAACGGAGGCCAGGGGCGAGGTCGACATCGTCGCGCTCTGCGACGTCAACGCGGCGATGATCGCCCCGGGCGCCGCGAAGTTTCCGGCTGCGAAGACCTACGCGGACTTCCGCAAGCTCTTCGACAATGCCAAGGACTTTGACGCGGTCGTCGTCTCCACCTGCGAGCACACGCACGCCCTCGCCACGCTCGCCGCCCTGCAACTTGGCAAGCATGTCTATTGCGAGAAACCTCTGACCCACAACATCGGGGAGGCCCGCATCATCCGCGAAGCCGCGGGCAAGACAAAGCTTGCCACCCAGATGGGCAACCAGAACCACTCGAACCCGAACTACCGCAAGGTGGTGGAACTGGTTCAGTCCGGCGCGATCGGCAAGGTGACGGAAGCCCACACGTGGGTGAGCCGAGCGTGGGGCCTGCAATCGGTGGAGGACGCGAAGAAGGCTCAGGATCGGGACATCACGCCGGACTCGCCGAAGGGCACCGATCCGATTCCCGCGGGGCTCGACTGGGATCTCTGGATCGGCCCGGCGCCCATGCGTCCCTTCAACAACGCTTACGTGCCCGGGCCGAAGTGGTACCGTTACTGGGCCTTCGGCAACGGCACCATGAGCGACCTCGGCAGCCACTCACTGGACCTGCCGTTCTGGGCGCTGAAGCTGAAGGCACCCCTCACCATCGAAGCCTTCGGGCCGCCGGCTCATCGCGACATCGCCCCGGCGACGATGAAAGCTGTCTACGATTACGACAAGCGTGGCGACCTGCCGCCGGTCCGCGTCACCTGGTATCAGGGCAATGTGAAGCCCGAGATCTGGAGCACGAACCCGAGCATCCAGGCCTTTGCCAACGGCACCCTCTTCATCGGCGACAAGGGGATGCTCGTGGCGGACTATCGTCGCCATGCGCTTCTCCCCGAGAAGCAATTCGTTGACTTCAAAGCTCCCGAGCAGTTCATCCCCGATTCGCCCGGCCACTACGCCCAGTTCGTAAAGGCCTGCAAGACGGGCTCACCGACTGGCAGCGACTTTGAATACGCCGGCTGGCTCACGGAAGCGAACCACCTTGGCAACGTGGCCTACCGTGCCGGCAAGAAGCTCCACTGGGACGCCGCCGCGATGAAAGCCACGAACTGCCCCGAGGCCGACGAGTTCATCCGCCGCGAGTATCGCAAGGGATGGAAGCTGGTGTGATACGTTGAGTCGTCGTCGTACTGTGGCAGCGACGGCGGAGGGTGCAAACGTTCGCACCGGCAAGACGCCGGTGCCGTAGTCCATGTTTCAACCGGGGATCGTCGTGAAAATCCAGGTCATCTTCTACAGCATGTACGGCCACATCGCGAAGCTCGCCGAGGCCGTCGCCGAGGGAGCGAAGGGCGTGCCCGGCGCCGAGGTCAGCCTGCTTCAGGTAACGGAACTGGTGCCAGACGCGGCTCTGGAACGCACGGGAGCGAAGGCCGCGCGTGCTGTGTTCTCTCACATTCCTTACGCGGATCCGAAGAATCTCGCCGACGCGGATGCGATCATCTTCGGCACGCCGACTCGCTTCGGAATGATGGCCGCCCAGATGCGGAACTTCATGGACCAGACCGGCGGTCTGTGGGCCAAGGGCGCTCTTGTCGGCAAGGTTGGCAGCGTCTTCGCCAGCACGGCCACCCAGCATGGCGGGCAGGAAACGACCATCACCAGCTTCCACACCACTCTGCTGCACCACGGCATGATCATCGTCGGCGTGCCGTACTCCTGCCCGGAACTCGCGAACATGAACGAGATCACGGGTGGCACCCCGTACGGCGCCACGACCCTCGCCGGGGCTGACGGTTCCCGGCAACCCAGCGAGAACGAACTCGCCATCGGCCGCTTCCAGGGCAAGCACGTGGCCGAGATCACTCGCAAGCTCGTCGGAGGCAAGTAATGGCCAAGTCCGCGTGGATCATCGACATCACCGATGCGAACTTCGAGGCGGAACTCGTCGAGCGATCGAAGCAGGTGCCGATCGTCGTTGACTTCTGGGCTCCGTGGTGCGGCCCCTGTCGGGCGCTCACACCGCTCCTCGAACAAGTCGTGAACGAGCAGCAAGGCAAGGTGATTCTCGCGAAGGTGAACACCGACGAGAACCCCGGCCTTGCCCAGCAATTTGCCTCCGAGGGCATCCCCGCGGTGTACGGCGTTCGCGATGGAGGGATCGTTAACCAGTTCATGGGCATGCTGCCGGAAGCGGAGGTGCGAGCGTTCGTGGCGAGCTTGCTTCCCACAGCGACGGACACCGAGGCGAAGGACGCCGGCAGTTTGGAATCGAGCGATCCGGCGGCGGCGGTGAAGGCGTATCGAACCGTGCTCGCCGAGGATGCGAAGCACGAGAAGGCCCGTGTCGGCCTGGCGCGAACGCTGCTGCAAACGAAGGGCGCGGAGCAAGAAGCGACCACGCTGCTCGCGGGGATCGAGATCGGCGAGTTCGCGGAGGAGGCCGAGCGACTGCGAACCGTGATCGAGCTTCGCACGGATCTGCCCACGTCAACCACAACAGGTGACGACGCCGAAGCCAAGTACAACCTCGGTGCGGCCATGGCCTCTCGCGGCGAGTATCTGCCCGCCCTGGAGATTCTGCTCGCCGCCGCCGAGGACGATAAGGCCCTGGCGAAGACGAAGGTTCGAGAATTGATGGTGAAGCTCTTCCGCGTCCTTGGCAACCAAAGCGAGGCGTCCGAGACTTACCGGCGGAAGCTGCAATCGTTGCTGTATTGAGTGATTCCCAGCGCCGGGACGCCAAGCGGCCGCCTCTTGCCGAATCGTGCTCGATGCACGATCCTGACACTGACAGGGAACGACTTCCTCGCCCTTTCCGGAAAGGATCTCGCATGCGTCCCGGCGTCACCTTCACGCTGCTTCTCCTGGCGATCTCGACAACTCGCGCCGACGACTGGCCACAGTGGATGGGCCCTCAGCGCGACAACATCTGGCGCGAGACCGGCCTCCTCGAAAAATTCCCCACGGGCGGCCCCAAGGTGCTCTGGCGTGTGCCCATCGCCGGCGGCTACGCGGGGCCGGCGGTTGCGAACGGCAAGGTCTTCGCCACGGACTTCGCCACCACCACCGTGCTTGATGAGGGCAACTTTGGCCGCAAGCCAAGCGGAGGGAAGGAATCGGTGATGGCGCTCGACGCGGCCACCGGCAAGACACTCTGGAAGCACAGCTACCCCGTCACTTACACCATCAGCTATCCGGCCGGCCCGCGCTGCACACCGACCGTCGACGGGGATCGCGTTTACTTCCTCGGCGCCGAGGGCCACCTGCTCTGCTGCAACATCACCAGTGGAAAGATCCTGTGGCAGAAGCACCTCACCGCGGACTACCACACCAAGGCCGCTCTCTGGGGATACGCGGCTCATCCGCTCATCGACGGCAAGAAGATCATCACCCTCGCAGGCGGCGAGGGCAGCCATGTCGTGGCGCTGGACAAGGAGACCGGCCGCGAGATCTGGAAATCGCAGACGCAATCCGAACAGGGCTACGTGCCGCCGAGCATCGTGACCGTCGACGGGCAGCGACAGTTGCTGGTGGCAGGGCCGACTGCCGTGAGAGCACTCAATCCCGAGACGGGCGAACGCTTGTGGACGACGCCCTACGACGCCAACAACGGCGGGATCATCATGACTCCCATCATCGTGGCGGGTCACCTCTTCATCGGCGGCTACGAGAACAAGAACCTGCTCATCAAGCTTCCCGCTGGCAAGTCGGACAGCGTCCAGGTGGTGTGGAAGGATAAAAAAAAGTTCGGCATCTCCCCGATCAATGTGCAACCCTTCGCTTTGGATGGCACCATCTACGGCTTCGACGCGAGCGGCTTCCTCTATGCCGTCGAAGTGCCCACCGGGAAGCGGATCTGGGAAAGCGATGCCCCCATCACCGAGGGCAAAGCTCTCGGCAGCGGCACCGCGTTCCTCGTCAAGAACGGCGATCGCTTCGTCCTGTTCAATGAGAAGGGCGAGATTGTCTTTTGCAAACTCTCCCCCAAAGGGTACGAGGAAATCGATCGGGCCAAGGTGATCGAGCCCACCGGCACAGCGTTCGGACGCAAGGTCGTGTGGTGTGCGCCGGCCTTCGCCAACAAGCGAATGTACGTCCGCAACGACAAGGAACTCATCTGCGTCGATCTCGCGAAGTGACCCTCACGCGCTTGCTCCTTCCACGCGGTGCCGTGCAAGGAAGGAGCGAGTCGGCCGCGATCTCCGAGACTCATCTGTCGAAATGGACCAACCCACCCCGCATTCACAAATCGAAGCGACCGCGTTCCACGAGGCCGGGCATGCCGTCGTGGCGTTGGCTCTTGACCGCCCTGTGCATCGCGTGAGTATCGAGCCGAATCAGGATCGGCTCGGCCAGTGCGAGTTCGGCAAGGGCGTCCATCGTCAATCGCAGGACTGGCTGGAGCGCGAGATCCTGATCGCGCTGGCCGGTCTCGCGGCTGAGAAGCAGAAGACCGGCACTTACGCCTGGAACGCCGCCGAGCGAGATCTCCGCTTCGTTCGACGGCTGACTTTGCAACGAACCACGGAGCGATCCGCCGAGCGGCTGGAGCGTCGATTCCTGGCGAAGGTGGAATCTCTCTTGGCGGACGAGGGCCACTGGCGGGCCGTCGAGTTGATTGCCGCGGAACTTCTCAAGCATGGCGTGATCAGCGGCCGGGCGGCCAGGCATCTCTTCGACCGGGGCTGTGAAAGCGTTTAAGTCCAATTCCCCATAGGTGTGGGAAGGGCGTGCATCAGTCTATTCCCTCACTTGCGGAAACTGCCCCAAGCCGATCACTTTTGGCTGCCCTCTGCGACGAAACGCAGTGCGACTGAGTTCAAGCAATATCTCTGCCCCGTCGGGGGCGGACCGTCATCGAAGACGTGCCCGAGATGGCTGTCGCACCGACCACATCGAATCTCGACGCGAACCATTCCGTGGCTGATGTCCCGAATCTGCGTGATGTGATCCGGATCGAGAGGTTCGAAGAAACTCGGCCAACCCGTTCCGGACTCGAACTTGGCGCTCGACCGAAACAGAGGCAGCCCGCACAGCCGACAGGTGTAAGCGCCGGACGACTTGTTGGTGAGCAGCCCACCGCAGAAGGGCGACTCCGTTCCGTGATGCAAAAGTACTCGCCGCTCTTCCGGCGTGAGGTCGGCGGCCAGCCGCTCCAACTCGGCCTGCGAGGGCGGTGTCAGGTCGTGCCCGCTGGCGGAAGTCAGCGGTGACTTGCCAGGTTGCGATTCGTTTGGCATCGCCATCCCCATGTTAAATGTCGTGTCAGTGACGCAGCAGGAATTCATTGAGGTTCAGAAGGGCGTGCTGCAGATCCTGCAAGCCCGCCTCGGGTTTCCCGCCCGCGTGAAT
>Ga0105046_10019135_pt1 | contig 10395 bp, 7 predicted proteins | sample MAT03_FD_78385 | JGI IMG/M metagenome (GOLD analysis project Ga0105046, IMG submission 78385) | Freshwater microbial communities from Lake Fryxell liftoff mats and glacier meltwater in Antarctica - MAT-03 (megahit assembly) | ecosystem: Environmental > Aquatic > Freshwater > Ice > Liftoff... | reverse complement strand
GCCGACTACACGCCGGGCGAGGCCGATCAGCTCCGTCGCGACATGGCGGCGTGGCGCAGCTCGGGACGCATCGAGGCCCACCACGAACGACTCGTCGGTCGTATGGTCGCGAACGGAATCCCGCTCGACTTCGCCGAGCGCGTGTTCTCGCAGATCCGCGGCTTCGGCGAGTACGGCTTCCCCGAGAGCCACGCGGCCTCGTTCGCGCTCATCGCCTACATCACGTCGTGGCTGCGCTGTCATCACCTGCCGGCCTTCACCGCCGCGCTGCTCAATGCCCAGCCGATGGGCTTTTATGCGCCGTCGACGATCGTCGAGGACAGCAAGCGCCACGGCGTCGAGGTGAGGCCGATCGACGTGCAGCACAGCGCATGGGACTGCACGCTCGAGCGGCTCGATGCGCCGAGTCCGAAACACTCGCACGAGCACGCTGTGCGCATGGGGCTGCGCTACGTGAAGGGCTTCGGCATGCGCGAGCGCGCATCACTCGAGTCCGCACCGGGTCCCTACGCCGAGCTTTCCGACTTCATCGCGCGCTCGCGACTATCACGCAAAGCGTTGCACACGCTCGCCGAGGCGGGCGGCTTCGAGTGCTTCGGCATCGATCGTCGCGATGCGATCTGGGCGATGCGCGGCATCCTCGCGACACTCGACGATCGCTTGCCGCTGCCGCACGACATCGCCCTCGAGGACGAGCGTCCGCAGTTCGCCGCGGTCGCGCCAGGCGAGGCGATCCTGTGGGACTACCGCACGAGCATGCACAGCACGCGCGGCCATCCGCTGTCGTGCATGCGCACCGAGCTGCAGCGTCGTGGCCTGCCGACCGCAGAGCAGGTGCTACGTCACCCCGACGGCAAGGCTGTCGACTACGTCGGCCTGGTCATCTGCCGCCAGCGCCCCGGCACCGCGAGCGGCGTCACGTTTTACACGCTCGAGGACGAGACCGGCTGCGTCAACGTCGTGGTGTGGAACCGCGTGTTCGAAGCCCACCTGGTGCTGGCCAAGAGTGCGCTGCTCTTGGGCGTCGCCGGCAAGCTGCAGGTCCAACACGGGGTCTGCCATCTCATCGCCGACACACTTTGGGATCCCGATCTGCGCCTGTCGACCCGCGGGACCTCCGTGCGCAGCTTCCACTGATCATGTTATGACTTGGGCGGTCGCCACGAGCGCCCCCCGATCACATGTCCGACGACGACATCCCGTGCCGCCGCATCATCATGTTGCGCCACGGTCATTACGAGCGCACACCCGGGCAAGGTGACACTTCGTGGGGTCTCTCGCCGCTCGGTCGCAGGCAGGCAGTACGGCTCGGCAAACGGCTCGCGCTGCTCACTGCGGCATCGGACGCGAAGTTCGAGGGCCTGTATGCGAGCCCGTGGCCACGCGCGGCGCAGACCGCCGAGATCTCGGCGCACGAGCTCGATCTCGGCACCGTGAAGATCAAGCCGTACCTGCACGAGGTCGTGCCGGTCGTCGATCCGGCGCGCGTCGATTTCGGCCCGCTGCCGATGGGCCTCGAGCGCACGCCGCCCGAGGGGCGCGAGGTGGCGCATCAACAGATCGAGCGCGTGCGCGACCGCTTCTTCAAGCCGCCGCGTCGCTCGTCGCTCGTCGTGCTGTTCACCCACGGCAACCTGATCCGCTTCATGGTCAGTCGCACGCTGCGACTGCCGTACGAGGCGTGGGCGATGATGGACATCGCGCACAGCGGTCTCACCGAGCTGCGGGTGTACGCGAGCGGCTTCGAGGCGCTCATCAGCTTCAACGAGACCGGCCACCTTCCCCCGTCGATGGTCACCACCGCATGAGGTCCGCCATGTCCCGCTCCCTCGCGCTCGTGCTCGGCTCGCTGCTCGCCCTGCCGAGCGCCCTGCAGATAGCCGGCTGCAACAAGGACGAAACCGTCACCACGCCGCCGGCCGACAGCAAGAAGCCGAAGGTCGCGTTCGCGGCCGCGGTCGATCAGGTCTTCGCCGCGTGGTTTGCCGCGCGTCCGGTCACCGCAACCTCGCTCGGCGAGCACAGCCACGACGGTGCGTGGCCGGACATGAGCGCCGACGGCATCGCCGCCGATCGCAAGCGCATCGAGGATGGGCTCGCGACCGTGCAGACGCTCGCGGGTGGCGAGCTGACCGCGGACGAGCGCATCGATCTCGACGTGCTGCGTGCCGAGCTCGAGCTGCAGAAGTTCGGTCACGAGGTCGAGCAGCCGTGGAAGCGCGATCCCTCGTGGTACACGGCGACGATCGGCGGCGGGCTCGAGGACCTGGTGTCGCGCGACTTCCTGCCGCTCGAGGTCCGCGCCGCGAGCGTCGCATCGCGACTCGAGGCGCTGCCGAAGCTGTGCGAGCAGGCGACGGCGAACCTCGTCGCATCCGATTCGCTCGAGCCGCACACGAACGTCGCGATCGGTCAGGTCGAAGGCATCGCGGTGCTGATCGAGCAGGTGATCCCGCAGCGGCTCGAGGCGGCGCCACCGGAGATCAAGGGCCGCATCGTCGCGGCGACGCCGACGGCGATCGCAGCGGTGCGCGAGCTGCAGACCAAGCTGCAGGGCGAGATTCTCCCGGCCGCGAAGGGCGAGTGGCGACTCGGCGCGCAGAGCTTCGAGCGCAAGCTCGCACTCACGCTGCAGAGCAACATCACGGCCGACGAGCTGCGGCGCGTCGCGGTCGTCGAGCACGGCCGTGTGCGCAAGCGAATGGCCGAGATCGCGTATGACCTCGCACAGGTGATGTTCGGCGCGTCGAAGGTCGCGCGCATCAAGGCGCGCGCCTCCGGCGATCCCGACACCGAGGTCATCCGTGCCGTGCTCGAGGATCTCGCGGCCGTGCACGTCGAGCCGGACGAGCTGCGCGACGCGATCGAAGCCAAGCTCGCGCGTCTCACCGACTTCGTGAAGAGCAACGGCATCCTCTCGATGGACGATGCCGAGGTGCTGCAGGTGATCTGGACGCCATCGCACCAGCGCGGCGTGTTCATCGCCGGCCTCGCGGCTCCCGGGCCGCTCGAGCAGCAGGCCGTCGGTCTACCGAGCTTCTACCTCGTGCAGCCGATCCCCGACGCGTGGTCCGCCGACGTGCGCGAATCGTTCCTGCGCGAGTACAACGACTTCATGCTCGAGATCCTCTCGATTCACGAGGCGATTCCCGGGCACTTCGTGCAGCTGTATCTCGCGAAGCGCGAGCCGTCGAAGGTCCGCAAGGTGCTCGGCAACGGCGCGTTCGTCGAGGGCTGGGCGGTCTATGCCGAGAAGGTCATGGTCGACGCGGGCTATGCCGGCGCGGCGCCGGCTGTCGGTGCGAAGCGTCCGCGCGGGGTGTCGAAGGGCGCGTGGAAGGTCGCGCAGGATCCGGCGATGCGCGCGAAGGCGATCGCGCTCCACGGCCTCAAGTTCTATCTGCGGTCGGTGACCAACGCGATCCTCGATCACGGCATCCATGCCGGATCGATGACCGAGGACGAAGCGATCGATCTCATGGTCCAGCGCTCGTTCCAGCAAGAGGGCGAGGCGCGCGGCAAGTGGGTGCGTGCACAGGTGACGTCGACGCAGCTCTCGACGTACTTCGTCGGTGCGCAGGCGTGGCTACGGCTGCGCAAGCACGCCGAGGTGAAGGCTCGCGATGCCGGCACGACGTTCGACCTCGCGGCGTTCCACGACGCGGCGCTCGCCCACGGCGCGCCGCCGATCCACCGCCTGCCGATCCTGCTCGGCTGGGGCGACGTTACGGCCGCGGCGGCTCCGGCCGCGAGCGAGGCACCCGCCGACGCCGAGGCCCCACCTCCGCCGCCCGCCGGCTGAGCGCTCACGGGCAGACGGTGACGCACCCTCCGTTGAGGCACGCGCCGTCGATGAAGCAGCTCACGTCGCACAGCGATCCGTTGGGATCGTCGTCCGAGCAGTTGTTGTTGGTCTCGTCGCACTGCTCGCTGCAGTCGGTGTCACCGTCGACGCCGTCGCACGGATCGGCACCACCGACGCACGTGCCGGCCTGACACCGATCGTTGCTCGTGCAAAACGCTCCATCCGAGCACGACGAGTTGTTCGGATCGGCCTGCGTGCAGTTGTTCGTGGCCTCGTTGCACGACTCGTTGCAGTTGCTGTCGTTGTCAGGCCCGGGGCACGGCGTGCCGGTGCCGCCGCACACTCCGCCGGTGCAGGTGTCGGTCTGCGTGCAGAACGCCCCGTCGTTGCACACCGCGCCGTTCGGATCGTTCGTCGTGCAGTTGTTGGTCCCCTCGTTGCAGCTCTCCGAGCAGTCGTTGTCGTTGTCACCGAGGTTCGCGGTGCACGGATTTCCCGTACCACCACACACGCCGCCGGTGCACGTATCCGTCACGGTACAGAACGCCCCGTCGTTGCACGACGAGCCGTTCAGATCGTTCGTCGTGCAGTTGTTGGTCGCCTCGTTGCAGCTCTCCGAGCAATCGTTGTCGTTGTCGCCGACATTCGCGGTGCACGGGTTCCCAGTGCCGCCGCACACTCCGTTCGTGCACGTATCCGTCTGCGTGCAGAACGCTCCGTCGGTGCAGGTCGAGCCGTTCGGGTCGTTCGCGATGCAGCTGTCGGTGCCCTCGTTGCAGCTCTCCGTGCAGTCGCTGTCGTTGTCGCCGACGTTCGCGAGACAGGGGCTGCCGCCGCCGTTGCACGTGCCGTTGCCGTCGCACACGTCGCCCGTGGTGCAGAACTGGCCATCGCTGCACGCCGCTCCGGGCGAGTCGTCGCCGGTGCACGCGTTCGCCGTCTCGTCGCACGTCTCCGCGCAGTTGCTGTCGCCGTCCGGTCCGGGGCACGGGTTAGTGCCGCCGGTACACGCACCCTGGGCATTGCAGCTGTCGTTCGCCGTACAGAACTGACCGTCTTCACACGCGACACCGGGCGTCGGATCGACCTCGCACTCGCCGGCTGTGCACGACGCCGCGGAGCACTGGGGTGCCGACGGGCACTGGTCGTCCTCGTTGCATCCAACGCAGTCGCCAGCACCGTTGCACACCGTGCCACCGTTGTCGGAGCAGTCGGTGTCGATCGGCAGATCCGGATGGTCGGGGTTGCCGGCCACGCACACCTCGTCGGTGCAGTCGTTGCCGTCGTCGTCCGGCTCGTCGGCATCGTCGGGGACAGGGACGATGTTGCCGGCGCCGTCGCACTGCAGCTCGACGCAGTCACCGTCGGTCTGCTCACCCGGCGGCAACACGATGCCGGCGAGCGTGTTCAGCACGCCGCACTCATCGTCCTCGCACGTGAACGTGCGGCAGAAGGTATCGACGCCGCCGCAATCCGCCGGGGTGACACAGCCGACGCACGCGCCGTCGCCGTCGCAGATACCTGCAGAGCACACCACACCGGGGTCGAGCGGTGGGTTGTCGCCCATGCCGTCGTCGCAGACGTCGTCGGTGCACTCGAAGCCGTCGTTCGGCACATCGGTGTCGTCGACCTGGTTCTGTACGCCGCCGCTGCCGTTGCAGACCAGGAGCATGCAGTCGCCGGGCGCCTGTGCATCGACCTCGATGCCGGCGTCGGTGAACACCTGGCCACAGACGTTGCTCTCGCACGTGCGCGTCTGGCAGTCGTCGTCCGGGGGGAGCTGATCGCAATCGTCGGGGCTCACGCACTCGCTGCAGGTGCCGGCACCGTCGCAGAGGCCGTCCTCGTTGCACATCGTGCCGGGTACCGAGTCCGGGTTCGAGGGCACGCCCATCGTGCACACGTCGTCGGTACAGACGTTGCCATCGACCGGCACGTCGTTGTCGCTGTTGGTCGGTACCAGCGCGCCCGCGACGCAGAGGATCACCTGACAATCGCCGTCGAGCTGTCCGGTCGAGGCCGGCTGATCGTCGATCGGATCGTTCGTGCAGCCCGCAGCACCGCAGCGATCCGAGGTGCACGCGTCGTCGTCCTCGCAATCGGCGTCGACGCGGCACGGCTCGCCCGTGCTCGACTCGCTCGCGCCCTCGGTCGTCACGCCGGTCGTGTCGGCGCCGCTCGTGCCCATCGACGCCGAGCCACTCCCGCTCGTCCCGGTATCGGTCGCGGCTCCCGACGTCGAGGTGCCACCGCTCGATCCCTCGGTGCCGCTGCCGGTGTTCGTGCCCGCGATCGCATCCGCGCCGCCGCAGCCGGCCCCGATCGCGCCGAGCACGAGCCCCACACCACCGAGCACGATCCGCAAGCTGAAGCGATGCATAGGCAACCACGCTCGCACGGTTCGTGGCGGCCGCAAAGCAATCAGGCGCGGGATTAGCCGCGGGATTGGCCGCGGGATTGGCCGCGGGATTGGCCGCGGGATTGGCCGCGGGATTGGCCGCGGGATTGGGCCCGCGACGGGCGACGCCGTGCCCTACCCCACGCGGCTGCGTAGAGATCCGTGCGGAGCGGTAGGTATCCCGGGTAGTCGGTCTCGGCCCGCGTCACCGCGGCCGCATCGACGGTGGCGATTGCGAGCATCTCGCTGCTCTCGAGCACGATCGTTCCGTCGGGGGCGATCACACAGCTCGGGCCGCCGAGCGGTGTGCCGCCCTCGCCGCGTGGTCGATTCACCGACAGTACCCAGCAGCCCGAAGTCATCGCGGCAGCGCGCATGACACAGCGCCACGAGTCCCACGTGTCGGGCTCGGTCGCGCGCGGATGCAGTACGACCTGCGCACCACAGGCCGCGAGCGTCGCCACGCCGACGGGTCGCATGATGTCCGAGCAGATCTGCAGGCCGAAGCGCATGCCCCCGTGCTCGAACGGCATCGCTGCGGCGTCGCCATCGGCGTAATGATCGCGCTCCCAGAAGCCCGGCTCCTGCGGCACGTGCACCTTTGCGTAGCTCGCGACGATCGATCCCTGCGCATCGACGAACAGCGCGGTGTTGCGACGGATGCCGCTCGCATCGCGCACGATCACGCCGCCGACGATCGCGATGCCGGCGGTGCGTGCCGCATCGCGCAGCATCGTCTCGCGCCGTCCACCGGGCGCCTCTGCGTCATCCTCGACCGGCGTGCGGCTGCACGGCACCCACGGATCGAGGCCGAGCTCCGGCAGCACCGCGACGTCGACACCGAGCGCACGCACGCGACCGAGCAGCTCGGCGAGCCGCGATGCTGCGCCGTCGCCGAAGAACACCTCGGAGACGAGCGCGACCCGACAGGTCGTCACCGCCGTCACTTCCCGAGCGCGGTGTGCAGCGCGCGACGCAGGCCCGCGACGAGGTCCGCGTCCTTCACGTCGATCACCGGCGTGGTGTCGTACTGCTCCCAGAACACCGTCGCCGGCCGATCCTCCTCGACCTCGAGCGCGCGCCGCAGCTTGCGGTTGTCGGGCACGAAGCCGCGATCGAGCAACCCCGTGATCGTGTTCGCGATGGTGCCGTTGAGTCCGCAGATCAGCACCGCGACGTGCTCGGGATTCAACGTACCGCGATCGAGCCCGAGCGCGTCCTCGGCCTCGGCACGCCGCGCCGGATCGCAGATCGACTCCGCGCGCCCACGCCAGCCGTTCCAGTCGTCCTTCGGGCGGCTCACCGCGGGCACGTAGCGCAGCCCATTGGTACGCGTGAGCTCCTCGAGCTCTTCGCGATAGCCGAGGCCGGTCGCATGGCTCGCCCCGTGGATGATCGCGATGTCGTCGAGCCGCACCTTCGGATCGCGACGCACTCGCGAGCGCGCGATGCTGACGAACGGCGCGAGGCCGGTGCCCGCGGCGATGCACAGCTTGAGCCGGCGATCCTCGAGGCCGACGGTGTGCTCGACCGTGAAGTGACCGGTCGGCACCGCGCGGCAGTACATGCGGTCGCCGGTCGCGATCGGCCACATCACGTGCGTCAGCGGCAGATCCGACTCGGGCTCGCCGACCTTGCGAATGTAGAACTCGAGCTCGCCGAGCTCCTCGGGCGCGGACGCAATCGACATCGGTCGACGCACCGAGACCGGCCGGGGATCGTCCTCGCCCTCGAGCACGGCGCGGTTCATGCCGATCGTGACGTACTGCCCCGGCACGAACCACGGGCCGGCCTCGGGCCGCTCGAACGTGTCGGGCTTCAGACGGAAAATCGCGAGCGTCGGCTCGAGATCATCGCGGGCGACAAGCGTGGCGTTGTACTCGAGGAGCTTGGCCATCGTCGCGGCCATGTTACCCGCCTGCCACCTCGCCAACCAGCGCGGCGAGGTCGGGCGGCAGACCCGCCAGCAGGGCCGGCGCAGCGCTGCGACCCGCGGCCGACATCTTCGCCCATGTCTTTGCGACGATGGTGCGCATCGCGGCGCGATCGCGGCCCGCTGCCTGCTGCTCGGTCGCGAACTGGGTGAGCTCGTCCTGCACGAAGCGCAGGCAGACGGCGTCCTCCAGCAACGCCGCGATCGGATCGTGGGCGAGCTTTTTTTTGAGGATCGCGTCGCATGTGGGCGTCACGATCACGTCGTCGTAGCCGAGCGCGACGAGCTCGGTGCGCGCGATCTCGGCGTGACGCAGCAGCGCAGTCGATCGCCAGCGCTTGTACCCCTGCGATCCCGCGGGATAGGCCGCGCGCGGCATCTCGAAGCGGCGCACGTGCTGGGCGAGCGCGGCGAGTCGTGCGGCGAGCGGCGCGCTCGCGTCGAGCCGACGCACCCACGCGGAGACGCGCGCGTGATAGTCGAGCGAGACGGTCGTCGTGATGCCGTCGCGATCGATCACACGGGGGTCCTCCGCGTGGTGCTTCGTGAACGCCGCGACCGCACCGCGCCAGCGCGGGTCGTCGTCCTCGGGCCATGCGTCGATGACGAGCGCGGTCATGCGTTCCTCGGCGGTGCGATGCGCTGCACGACCAGCATCACGTACCCCGAGAACCAGAACGTGGCGATGCCGAAGATCGAGTCGGCGGCGAGCGAAACTCGACGTGTCGACCACCTGTGGGCCCTGCCGGGCCGTCCTGGACCAGATCCGCTATCATCGGCCCATGACTTCGCCTTCGATCTACTCGGGATGGCCGACCTCGCACTGCATCGTTGGCGCTGCTGCCGTCGCGCTCGCGCTCGCCGCGTGCAACCGTGATGTGCAGGGCGCGACGACCTTCGACAGCGAGCCGACGAGCACCGTCACCCCCGACGACACGTCGACGGATCCCGCGACCGGGACCAGCACCGACACGTCGACGACCAACGACACCGCCGACACCTCGACCACCACGATGCCTACCGAGGGCAGCAGCGAGAGCACGACCGAGGACGGCGGCGGAGCTATCTGTGGCAACGGCGAGATCGAAGGCGCCGAGGAGTGCGACTGTGCCGGACTCGCGTGCACGCTCGACGGCCTCGGCGGCACCCAGTGCCCCGACGTGGACGACCCGAATTTCCCCGGCCCGATCACCGGTGGCGTGCTCGCTTGCAACGACGCGAGCTGTCGCTTCGACACGTCGATGTGCACGTACTGCGGCGACGGGCTCGTGCTCGGCGATCTCGAGGAGTGCGAGTCCGACGTCGAGATCGAGACGACGTGCAACGAGCTCGGCCGCGGCACCGGTGGACAGCTCGCGTGCAACAGCGACTGCTCGCTCGACGCGACCGCGTGCACCGACTGCGGCTATCAGTTCTACTTCGACGGAGCGAACTGCGAAGAGGGCTTCACCGCGGCACCGGTGCAGGGCGCCGCGAACACGTGGGAGTGCGGCGACCCGACCGACTACAACCTGGGGCCCGGCGTCGCGAAGACCGGCGTGTTCGCGACCAACCTCAGCGGGCCCTACGCCGCGAGCGAGACCAGCGCGATCACGTCGCCGGTGATGGATCTGTCTGCGTGCGGCGATCGAGCCGTCACGATGACGCTGCACCACTTTCACAACTTCGAAGGCGGGGTCATCAACGCCGATGGCGGCATCGTGCAGGTCAGCGACGACGGCGACAATTGGACGACGATCGCGCCCTCGGGCGGCAGCGACTACGGTCCGAACGCGCTCGATGCGACCAGCGCCCTCATCGACGGCGACCCGGGATTCTCCGGCAACCTCGACGACAACATGTGGGTCGACTCGACGTTCGATCTCTCCGACTACGTCGGCACGGACACGCTGCAGGTGCGGTTCGTGTTCGGCAGCAACGCGAACAATCAGCAAGGCGGCTGGTACATCGATCGCGTCGAGATCCTCGGCAGCGGCGGCTGAATCACGCCTTGCGCCGACGGATCCGCGCGACGAACCATCGCGCCTCGTCCGGCGTGAGGAACGCGAGATAGCTCGCGAGCACGAGCGGGCTGAACCACGCGACGTACATCGCGATCTGGATGCCGACGTGCATCGCGATGCCGAACCCGAGAATCGGCACGCGGAGATCGATCAACCATCGGCGCGATCCGAGGCGGGCACGAGCAACGTGGCGAATCGCGTGCACGACGAGGAACGCTGCGAACAGCGTCTCGTACCACACGACGACCACGGTCAT
>Ga0105046_10019133_pt1 | contig 10396 bp, 10 predicted proteins | sample MAT03_FD_78385 | JGI IMG/M metagenome (GOLD analysis project Ga0105046, IMG submission 78385) | Freshwater microbial communities from Lake Fryxell liftoff mats and glacier meltwater in Antarctica - MAT-03 (megahit assembly) | ecosystem: Environmental > Aquatic > Freshwater > Ice > Liftoff... | reverse complement strand
TTTGGTGATAGGAAGAAATGGGCTTTAGCCCTGAACGAGAATTATGCTTTAGAATTTATGCATTTCTAAATGGAACATAAACAACAACGCTTTTTTTGCATAACTCCGTCCTTCAGGGCGGAGCTTGGTGATAGGGAGAAATGGGCTTCAGCCCTGACAAGACAGTTACTATGGAGAAGAAAAAAATTCAATCACTGCAAACTAATTTTTTTCATGTAAACTGCTTTCTATTTTTAAACATGGTTCTCTTATCAGAGCTAAAGCCCACATCCCGCACACATTGAGCTCCGTCCTGAAGGACGGAGTTATGCAACTGTTTTTTATAGTACCTATTTTTTCTTTGAAGAAATAAAGCCAGCAAAAACTAATCCTCCTTCGCTCTTAAAATAAAATATTAGGTGAATAAAATTTTCGTTAGAACGAGTGAACCACACCCCCCCCAAAAAAAACTCCAAAACTCAGAACCCAAAAAACTAAGAACCAACCTTCTCAACCAAATCAACCAATCGTGTTGAATAGCCCATCTCATTATCATACCAGCCAACTACTTTAACCATATTACCAATTACCGAAGTGAGTTGAGCATCGAAAATACAAGAGTAACTATTGCCAACAACATCAATGGAGACAATAGGATCTTCGGTGTATTGAAGAATTCCTTTTAAATCTGATTGGGCCGCTTTCTTAAAAATTTCATTTATTGCTTCAACAGTTGGAACATTTTTTACTACGCAGGTGATATCGGTTAACGAACCGTCGGGAACAGGAACTCGGATACCCGCACCACCAATTTTACCTTTTAAATGAGGAAATACTTCGGTAATTGCTTTCGCAGCTCCGGTGGAGGTTGGAATTATCGAACAGGCAGCAGCACGGGCACGACGTAAATCTTTGTGAGGTGAGTCGTGGAGGTTTTGATCTCCGGTGTAAGCGTGAATGGTAGTGATGTAAGCAGTTTCAATTCCCCAATTTTGTTCAATCACTTTGATCATTGGAGCCGCATTATTGGTGGTACAACTGGCATTGGATATTATTACATCTTCCGCAGTAATCAAATGATCATTCACTCCTAACACAAAGGTTTTCATGTTATCTTTAGCGGGTGCCGAAATAATTACCTTTTTTGCACCGGCTTTCAAATGGAGGTTGGCACCTTCCATATTATTATATTTCCCTGTCGATTCTATTACTACATTTACACCTAATTTTCCCCATGGTAATGCAGAGGGATCCTTTTCGGAATAAACAGGAATTTCTTTTCCATTAACAACAATGCCATTTTCGGTGGCTGAAATTTCGGCATTGAATATGCGGTGAATAGAATCATATTTTAACAGATGAGCCAGAGTTTTGCTGTCGGTGAGGTCGTTAATTCCTACCACTTCCATCACAGAATCGCGTTCAAACATTTTTCTGAATGTTACTCTTCCTATTCTGCCGAAACCATTGATGGCGACTTTAATTTTCTTTTCCATAAATTCTAATGTATGAGTAATTAATAAAAATTAGACCGTCCTGAAAACAGGAGGATCTTAAAATATATGTTTCTCGGCGTGGTAAGATGATCTCACCAAAGGACCACTCTCTACATACCGGAAGCCCATAGCCATTCCTTTTTCTTTAAGCATTGCAAAGGTGTCGGGATGGATAAATTCCGCTACTGCGAGATGCGATTTTGTAGGCTGCAAGTATTGTCCCAGGGTTAAAATCACAACTCCTGAATTTCTAAGATCCTGCATCGATTCCAGAATTTCTTCGGTAGTCTCACCAAGTCCAAGCATCAATCCCGATTTGGCATGCACTCCACTGGCTGAAATTCTGCGAAGAACCTCCAGACTCCTGTCATATTTGGCCTGAATGCGAACTTCTTTTGTTAGCCGGCGAACAGTTTCAAGATTATGAGAAATGACTTCCGGTTTTTCATTAACAACCATTTGTAAATTATCCCAGTTTCCCTGAAAATCGGGGATAAGAGTTTCCATAGTGGTGCCGGGTGCCTGCTTTCTGATCTTGCGAATCGTTTCCACCCAAATACCGGCACCGCCATCTTTTAAATCATCACGATCCACCGAAGTAATCACGCAATGTTTTACTTGCATCAGCCTTACTGATTCAGCAACTCTGAAAGGTTCTTTAACATCAACGGCAGAGGGCCTTCCTGTAGCAACGGCACAAAATCCGCACGAGCGGGTGCAAACATTTCCAAGGATCATGAAGGTTGCCGTACCTGCTCCCCAGCATTCGCCCATATTGGGACAATTTCCGCTTTCGCAGATGGTATGAAGTTTATTTTCGGTGACTAATCCGCGAACTTTTCGATACTCTTCTCCTACAGGCAGTTTTACGCGTAACCAGGAGGGTTTCCTGGGCCGGGTTTCATCAATTATCACTTGATTTTCGTCAGGCATAAATTCTTTTGAAGAAGCAAAATTACCACTTTTTGCCATAAAGCAGGTTGATGTAAAAGTTAAAGAACACCTGATTGTTATTGGCATAAGCCATTACTGGAATTTCTTTAGCGTAAGCGTCTACAGTCATGCCTACTTCAATGAGTTTTAGATTATCAGAGTAAGTACCATATTCGAAACTCACTCCTAACTTACCATAACCGCCCGGATATGCTTTTATTTGCGAAAACCCATTGGTTAAAGATGCGCGACCATAAATATTATCAATATAATGTCTTTCCGGATCATACCGCTCAACTACCACTTGATACTCGCGTTCAAATGCTGTTGGATAAAGAATATTCAGATAAACAGGTTTTGCAAATCCAAGTGAGAATCCTGCGGTATAATTCAAACGAACTTCAACTCCTCCTTTTTCAGCCTTACTAAATAGCACCTGATGTTTTCCGTAGCCGATTCTTAAAACTGTGAGCGTATTCATTTTACCATAAAAAAACGACTTAGCATTGTCGAAGTAAGGATTAACAGAACGTATTTCCTTGGGATGTTTCATATTCACAATTTCTGCTTCAATGACCCTTTTTTTGTAGCCGGTAATATTTTTCCCTCTTCGGAAATCAATCCCCCAGCCACTCGAGTGAACGGTCAGTCCAAAAACAACTTCCTTTTTGAGCAATGGAGGTTTCTCTTCCTGATATTCAAATGGATTTTCCTGCCCTTTTGAAATAGTGGCGACAAATAAAAATACAATAAAAAGCAGCTTGTTCATGGAATGATATATCTAACAAAGATAGTTATATAATAATGGAAATTTAGTCACATTATTGTTAATTTTGAACCATGGCAACCATTGAAACCGTTTATACCGGCCAATTACGGACCCGGGCCCGACATCTTCACTCAGGAGTAGAAATTGTAACTGATGCACCATTGGATAACAAAGGCAAGGGTGAATCGTTTTCTCCAACCGATTTATTGGCTGTTTCGTTGGGAAGCTGTATGCTTACAACAATTGGAATAGCTGCTGATAATCATGGGTTTAACATTGATGGGACAGTGGTGATTATTACCAAAATAATGGCTTCCAATCCCCGAAGAGTTTCCGAAATTGAAGTGCTTTTGAATTTCCCCGACATCCGGTACACCGAAAGTCATGTACGTATTATTCAGCACGCCGCTCTCACTTGCCCCGTTGCGCTGAGTTTGAATCCTGATATGCATCAGAACGTAAGTTTTAACTTTAAACAATAGCAATTTGATGACCGATCCTCAGCATGAAATATTTTTAAAGAAAGCCATTGAATTATCACAGCAGGGATCCAATGCCGGTCATGGGGGGCCATTTGGTGCAGTAGTGGTGAAGGATGGAGTTATTATTGGTGAAGGGTTCAACCGTGTGACCTCATCCAAAGATCCCAGTGCCCATGCCGAAGTGGTTGCTATACGGGAGGCATGTAATTATCTTGGTGATTTTCAACTTACCGGTTGTATTATTTATGCTTCCTGTGAACCTTGCCCTATGTGTTTGGGCGCTATTTACTGGGCACGTCCCGAAAAAGTTTATTTCGCTAATACACGTTTTGATGCAGCTGATGCCGGTTTTGATGATGCTTTTATTTATGAAGAAATTCTTCTCCAGCCTGCACTCCGAAAAATTCCAATGGTTCATCAACCTCTGGAGGAAGCAAAAGAGGTATTTAAAGAATGGTTATTAAATCCTGACAAAAAACTTTATTAAAATCGCAGCCCTTACATATGATTTTTCAAGCAACTTTTACCGCATCTGCTAAGGTAGAATTGCTAACAATTTTGGACCGAAAATTAGTAGGCCTGTAATTGCAGATGTAATGGCGGCTATTAACACAGCGCCAGCCGATAAATCTTTAATTTTCCCTGCAACAGGATGAATCTCAGGTGATACAAAATCAACCAGATATTCAATCGCAGTATTTGCTATTTCGGAAATGAAAACCATGCCAATACATATCACAATGATGATCCACTCTATTAAACTGATTTCAAAAAAAAAAGCAGCCCCAACAACTACTGTTGCAGCCAACACATGAATTTTCATGTTCCACTGCGTTTTTAAAGCTTCGAGAATTCCCGCTAAGGCGTATTTCATGATATTTTGGTTTTGTTCCTGGTAAGAAGTTCCAATTAGTTAAATGCTTATAGTGTCGATACCAGGAAATTAATGCAGTAAGTATTCTAAATATTTGAAAATGAGTATGATATAAATGAGAAATCCGCTCCTTTGAGGAAGCGGATCGTATTATTTTAAGATGCCTGCTCAGGAATGAGCAGGTTGATGCTTCTTTGGAAGATTTTTACCGTAAGCCGGACATTTCTCTCTAGGCTTGCAGGAACTGATCAAACCAATTGCCACGATGATCAGGAGTATTGATGTTATTCTTTTCATTTTTTATGATTTACGGTTTTAGTTCTTAACAGATAATGAATTGGATAGTTGCAAATTAACAAATTTTTTTTAATATATGGTGTTCTTGTTAATAACTCACTATAGTTACTAACAACGCCTAAAATCGTCAATAATTACGCCAAATATAAATAAAACCGGGGTAATTGCCCCTAGGGAACCTTTAATTAACGATAATTTGATAATTTTCACCTTTGATAAATGAAGTCAACACGAACAAACACGCCAGTGAGTCCCGAAATTGAAGAAAGTTGGAAAAACAGGTTATCTAAAGATTTCAATTCAGATTATTTCAACGAGTTGAAGCAGTTTTTGCTAACCGAAAAAGCTGCCGGAAAGGTTATTTATCCTTCCGGAAAAAACATTTTCAATGCATTTAATCATACACCTTTTGATAAGATAAAGGTGGTGATTATCGGACAAGATCCGTATCATGGGCCGGGACAGGCGAATGGTTTGTGCTTTTCGGTTTCGGATGGGATCCCTCAGCCTCCTTCGTTAAAAAACATATTTAAAGAACTAAATCAAGATTTAGGAATTGCACCTCCCGTTTCTGGCAATCTGGAGAACTGGGCTAAGCAAGGTGTATTACTGTTAAACGCCACTCTCACCGTAGAAAATGGGTTACCAGGATCTCATCAAAATCAAGGATGGGAGCAATTCACTAATGCAGTTATACGTTTAGTTTCTGAAGAAAATGAGGGAATTATTTTTCTTCTGTGGGGAAGGTTTGCGCAGGCTAAAGAAGATATAATTGATTCAGGAAAACATTTTCTACTCAAAGCTGCTCACCCTTCACCATTTTCGGCTTATAATGGATTTATGGGATGCAAACATTTCTCAAAAGTGAATGAAATATTAAAACAAACGAAACGGAAACCCATTAACTGGAGACTTTAGTTGAATGATAAACATCCGTAACAGACATTTCCTGATGTTGTTTTTTAGTATCAGTTCCTTTGCGGGGATGAATCAGATGCATGCGCAAACTATTCTGGAATTTAAGCTCTCCGAACCTCTCGACAAGAAATACTTGAAACTGCTTCCCGATAGAAAACAAGCAGATTCAACAACAGCATTTAGGAACCTGAACAAACTAACAGCTACATTTTTTGATGAGGGTTTTCTTTCCGCAGCAATCGATTCAGTAACGGGAACAAAAGATACCCTTAAGGTTTATGTGTTCACCGGAAAAAAATATGAATGGGTGAAGTTGGGTAACGGAAACATTGATGAAGGCGTTCTTTCTGAGGCAGGTTTCAGAGAAAAATTTTATGAAAGCAAACCCATAAGGCTCTCAACCATCAATAAACTGAATCAAAAAATTCTTGGTTACTGTGAAGATCATGGGTATCCATTTGCATCTTTACAATACCGTGATTTTAACTTCAACGAACAAAAAATCGGAGCTAATTTATATCTAACTACCGACAAAAGAATCACCATTGATAGCATTATTGTAAGAGGAAATTCTAAATTGTCGAAAACATATTTATACAACTATCTTTCAATAAAGCCCGGTGACTGGTACAATGAGAGCGTGATTCGAAAAATATCGAGCCGTTTGAAAGAACTTCCAATGGTGACTGAAACAAAACCATTTAATATCGCCTTTACGGAAGAAACTGCCAGAGTGATTTTGCAGATGGAAGATAAAAAGGCCAGTCAGGTGGATGGTATTATTGGAATTTTGCCCGACAATGCACAAACAGGAAAGGTGCAAGTCACCGGCGATTTGCGAATAAGGTTGCTGAGTTCATTCGGAAAAGGTGAGTTATTTGATCTCAACTGGAAACAACCTCAATCAAAAACACAGGATCTGAAAGTGAAACTCAATTATCCTTTCCTTTTTTCAACACCCTTTGGGATTGATTTGAATTTGGGAATTTATAAAAAAGATACTTCCTATTTGGAAGTGATTTTGGGAGCAGGTGTTCAGTTTTTACTCAAAGGTGGTAATTATCTTAAAGTGTTTATCAACGACAAGCAATCGAGCCTGTTGTCCACCGATGTCTATGAAAATCTTACCGTACTTCCTCCTTACGCCGACATCCGTTTAACCTCTTACGGTTTAGGCTTCAGGTCACTGAAACTCGATTACCGTTTAAATCCACGCAAAGGGTACAGTTTGGAAGTTTCGGCAGCGGTTGGAAACAAAAAAATTGAGAAAAACGGATCATTAAATCCGGTAGTTTACGACAGCCTTGATTTGAAATCGGTTCAGTATAACGGTGAGGGATTTGTTGATTTTTACTTCCCGGTTTTTACCCGAAATGTGATCAATTTGGGTTTTATGGCAGCGGCAATTGAAGGTGAGAATATATTTGATAATGAACTTTATCGGTTTGGCGGACTTAAAACACTTCGGGGTTTTGATGAAGAATCAATCACTACTTCGGTATTCACTATGAGCAAACTGGAATTTCGTTATATATTGGAGCAAAATTCATTTCTATTCGTGTTTGTGAATGGTGCCTGGTATGAGCGAAACACGCAGGATGAATATGTTACTGATACCCCGATTGGTTTTGGTGCCGGAATTACCTTTGAAACAAAATTGGGAATATTTTCTTTCAACTATGCTTTGGGAAAGGAATTTACTAACCCCATCAAATTCAGAGCAGCTAAAATACATTTCGGATTGATAAATTATTTTTGATGTCAGCCATAATCACTAACTTTAAACCCATTTTGAAATACTTATGAGTGCAACATTTTACATCATTTTTTTGATTGTCGGTCTCCTCGCCGGAGCACTGATTGCCTGGTTTATTGCCAAGTCGAAATTTAATAGCCCTTTGCCGTTCTCGATGGAGGAATATCTTACACTTCAAAATGATAAGGTACTGATTGAACAGCGCTATAACGATCTACGTGCTGAATCGGATACACGCAAAGGCGAGATAAACAGGAACCAGGACAGGATTAACACCCTTAATATTGAAATTTCAAGGTTAGATACTATCAACAAAGGCTTCGTTGATAAACTGGAAACACAAAAACAGGAGATGGAGGATCTCCACAAAAAAATTAAGGAACAGTTTGAAAATATTGCCAGCAAAATCATTTTCGATAATTCCCGAATGATTCAGCAACAACATTCCGATAAGCTCACCGATATTTTATCTCCGTTTAAAGAGAAAATTGAAAAATTTGAAAATACTGTAAATCTCACTCACAAAGAAAATATTCGCGATAATCAATCGCTTAAGGAACAACTCAAATCATTACAGGAACTGAATAAATCTATTGGTGAAGAAGCCCGAAACCTTACCACAGCCTTAAAGGGACAGGTGAAAACACAAGGGAACTGGGGGGAGATGATTTTGGAAAGAGTTTTAGAGAGATCCGGGCTTGTTAAAGACAATGAATACTTTGTTCAGAACAGCATGACCACCGAAGATGGTAAACGGTATCAGCCGGATGTATTGGTGAAATTGCCTGAGAACAAAACAATAATTATTGATTCTAAAGTGTCACTTCTTGCGTACGAACGTTATAGCAGTGCCGAAACAGAGGAGGAACAATTGATTGCCTTAAAAGAACATATTGCTTCACTCCGGCGACACATAAGAGGATTGGGTGAAAAAAAATATCAGCAATTGTATGCAGTCAACAGTCTTGATTTCGTGCTGCTATTCATCCCTATTGAACCTGCCTTTTCTGTTGCTATCCAGCACGATCCTGAGATTTTTAATGAAGCCTTTGAAAGCAACATTGTAATTGTTAGCACATCTACGCTTCTCGCAACTCTCAGAACCATTGCAAGTATTTGGAAACTCGAATATCAGAATAAAAATGCTCTGGAAATTGCACGTCAGAGTGGAGCTTTGTACGATAAATTTGTTGGTTTGCTTGTTGATTTCGATAAAGTAGGGGATAGTATTAATGCATCCCATCGATCGTGGGAGCAAGCCAAGAATAAATTATCCGTTGGAAAAGGTAATCTCGTTACTTCAGTTCAAAAGCTGAAAAAACTTGGTGCTAATGCATCCAAAACATTGCCTGTTGGATATCAACAGGATAATTCTGATGAACAGGAATCTAAAGATACAGATACAGATACAGAAACCGATATTATTAGCAAATGAGATATTTACTGATTATTTTATTTTTCTTTTCACTGCTTTCCTGTTCAGGTCCCGGTAAACTCAGCAATCAAAACGTGGCTTATTTATATTCCACAGGATTGAATTTTATTTATCCTGAATATCGAGTATGTAATATTTCACCCGACACATCTAGAATTTTTTTCTCTGTTAATCCCAATGAATTATTATTCAAGAAATCAGATTCATCAGATGTTTTTATGGCTACTTTTGCAATTCAGTATCAACTGATGCGTAATTATGAATCGAAAATTGCTTTCGACACCGGAACCCGGTATTTTGGATTTGAAATGTTTGAAGATTCTACTTTAACTATTCTTGATTATGTTGATATTCATGCACCGGATAGCAATGAATATGTTTTGCAAGTTACATTAACTGATTTGAACAGAAATCAAACTGTTGCTTCTTTTTTACCAATCGACAGAACAGGAATTCAGCCGGCGGAGGATTTTATGGTTTTGGATGGTGAATGGAGTCAGCCTTATGTTAAAAATTACACAGATAGAAACAGTGTTTTTAAAATACAGAATCCAAATTCGACCCGCTCGAAAATTTATGTACGTTACTTCAAAATGCGATACCCATTATCATCACCACCATTTTCGAATACTGCTTTGAAGCCTCTCAGTTATGTAGCAGATGAGGTTCAGGTTTTCGACTTTAGTAGTGAAGTGATGGTGACTCTTGATAAACCCGGTATCTATCATTTTCAATTTGATACGCTCGTAAAAGAAGGTTTAACCTTGTTTCGCTTTGAAGAAGATTTTCCTCGGCTGACATCTGCTGAAAGTTTAATTGAATCTATCCGATTTTTGACAACACGCGAGGAGTACAACAAAATTATGCAGAGTTCAGATAAAAAGGATGCTGTAGACAATTACTGGATGACAATGGCCGGGAACAGAGAGCGGGCACGTGTTTTAATACGAAGTTATTATTCTCGTGTTCAAACTACCAATTTGCTTTTTACTTCCTACCTTGAAGGATGGAAGTCAGATAGGGGATTGATATATATAATCTTTGGACCGCCCTCCACTGTGTATCGTTCCGATGACACCGAAAACTGGAACTATAGCCAGACGTACAATTACGGGCCATTAAATTTTACATTTGATAAAATAAAAAATCCTTTTTCCTCCAATGATTACCAATTGCGAAGGAGCAACTATTACGAAATGCCCTGGTACAGAGCCGTTGATTCGTGGAGAGATGGAAGGGTTGTAAATGATGAATAAGTATGAGACAAGATTTTGATAGAGACAATTCCGGCAGAGAAGATGATACCATGATTTTTGGTATTCGTCCTGTAATGGAAGCCATTGATGCAGGTAAAGAAGTGGAGCGAATATTTCTGCAACGTGATCTAACGAATACGTTGGGGAGGGAGTTGAAACAATTGCTTTCAAAACATAATATTCCATTTTCATCGGTGCCCA
>Ga0105046_10019130_pt1 | contig 10398 bp, 10 predicted proteins | sample MAT03_FD_78385 | JGI IMG/M metagenome (GOLD analysis project Ga0105046, IMG submission 78385) | Freshwater microbial communities from Lake Fryxell liftoff mats and glacier meltwater in Antarctica - MAT-03 (megahit assembly) | ecosystem: Environmental > Aquatic > Freshwater > Ice > Liftoff... | reverse complement strand
CCTTGCCTTACCTTGCCTGTGCAACTCTTGGCTAAATGTTTCCATATCTTTTCGGCCTTGCCTTTAGCGCACTTTTCGTTCGGCTGCTGAGATTGCTTACCGCTAGGCGCGAAGAACAAACTCAACCAACTCCGGGCCAGCTCGATCGACAAGCAGGTCTGGCTGCTCGAGTGCCAACCGCTCATGGTCAAAAATTCCAGTCGTGATTGCGATCGTTTCGATGCCGAGTTCCTTGCCGGACTCGACGTCGGAGGGAGTATCACCAATCACGATCGGCCGAAAATCCTGGTCGTATTTCAGAGTCGCCCGGGCAATTGCCTCGGCGACAAATTCGCTCCGGTTTGAAACTCGGTCACCAAATCCGCCAATCTCCGGGTCAAGCCAGCGATCTAGGCCGAAAAAGCTCGTCTTGGCGATCGCTCGGCGCCGGGTGTTTCCGGTCGCATAACCATGAATCTGAGAGCTGAGCTCGCTGAAAACTAGCTCAATCCCTGGGGCCGGGGCGCGAGTTGCTTCGATATAGGCCGCAGTGGTCGTTCTCTTCTCGAGCTCGGCAAGGATCGGCTTGGTGTAGAGATTAACCTCTTCTATGCTGAAACCGGAACGAGTCAGGATGCTCTGAGTAATTCGATAATCGGTCGAGCCGTCAAGAAACTCCGGTGGCTCGAGCTCGGTTCGACCGGTCGCCTCCGCGACCGAAGCGAGAAAGATTGCCAGGCTACCGCCATCTTGTTGACGGAGAAGCAGAGTTCCGTCAATGTCCCAGAGCAACAGTGGTCGGAGCGAAGAGGCTTTTTTTGGGCGAAAGATAGGCTAATCGTAGCGGCCGAGAATCTTCAGCGCTTGATTTTTATGAAAGCTTCCGCAAGAAAAGAAAGTTTCGAGTTCTGCCAATTTCAGAAATCATTCAGCAACACAAGCGATCCGATCCGAGCCGAATTGAGTGTGAGATCAGACGAATCAGGCCGGCGGAGGGGTGCTCTTCCGGCTCTTCGTGTCGATTCTGCGAGCGAGCAGCTTTTTCTTTTTTCGATAGAATCGGGAATCAGTGTTTTTGCTGATCTAATCTCAGCAAATGGACAAAAGAAACCGGCTCGGTTCATCTATAAATGTAAATGCAAATGCGCAGAAGGGAACTGGTGCCGCCAGCAACTTTCAGCTTCGCAGCGGCTTGATCGCTCTCCTCTTTCTTGCGATCTTTTTTGTCGCACTCGCCCCGGGCTCAGCAGCAGCGCGCTCAACGCCGTTTATTACCGGCTTTTCGGCTCCAGATCTTGGACTCGTCGGCCCGCTCGGCTACGAACGAATTAAGGCCTCTGGCGCAAAAACTGTTCGCGTCTTCATCTTCTGGCGCACCGTTGCTCCACAAGTAAAGCCAGCGCGCTGGGATCCACGCGATCCAAATAGCCCGTATTATTACTGGACTGATGTTGATGCTCATATCAACGCCGCCCGATCCGCCGGGCTGAGCGTCTTTGTCGCTCTCTATCAGGCCCCAGAATGGGCCGAGCGCTGCGAGTACCCGAAGAGCGAAGGAGTCTGCGACCCGGACCCAAGAGCATTTGCTGATTTCGCAACTGCGGCCGCAAAGCGCTACAACGGGCAGAAAGGAGCAGCAGCGATCCGTTACTGGGCAGCTTGGAACGAACCCAATCTTCCGCTCTTCTTTATGCCTCAGTTCCAAGGCGAGCGCAAGGTCTCTCCCGACAAGTATCGGATCTTGCTTAATTCAATGTCAAATGCAGTCAAGCGCGTCAATCGCCAGAACAAGGTTATTAACGGCGGGCTTGCCCCGCTCAAAACTCCAAGCGGAATTGCCCCGCTTGATTTTAGCAAGCGCGTCTTTTGCCTAAGCGGCGAGAAGCGCTTCAAGTCCTCTTGCCGAGAGAGGACTCTTGTTGATGTCTGGTCAACAAATCCATACACGCTTGGTTATCCGAATTACCGGCCACCCGGCAAGGATGATGTCTCGTTGAATGGGCTTGCGGCGATGGGCAACCTCGTTAAGGCGGCGGCGGCAAAGCGGAAAACCCTGAGCCGAAAAACTGAATTCTGGGTAACCGAGTTCAGCTGGGACTCGGACTATGGAGCCGTTTCCGAAGAAAAACTGAAGCGCTGGGTTCCCGAAGCGCTGCATATCGCCTATCAGGCTGGGGTAACTCGTTTCTACTGGCTATCACTTCGCGACTGGGATTTGGCCTCAGCGCCGCTGCTTCCTGGATTCCCCGGCCACTCTGGACTCTGGCGGCGCGGGGCAACGCTTGAGCAGGACACTGAGAAATTGTTCGCTCAGGGTTTTCGCTTCCCGATGGTTGCCTATCGAGTTGCCGGCGGGATCTATGTCTGGGGAAGAACAGCAAATAGCCGGTCCGGTCCGGTCAAGATCGAATATAGCGATGGTTCAGCGCTGCGCTACGTTGCCACAATTCGCGCCGATCGGAATGGAATCTTCCAGAAGAAGATTCGCAGTAATCTTGGTCGCGATTTGAAGGGAACAGTTAGAGCGAGCCACGACACGCAGATCTCGCTGCCATTCCCACTTGCGAAAGAAACAATGACCGGCTACATCCCGCCTTTTGGATAGAGAAAGATCGTTGAGATCACAGGCTCGCCAGCGACTGAGTCGAGCCATTCGACTCGGCTCGGCGCTCGCGAGCAGCGAGCGAGAAAGCAAGTGAATTGGGTCAGCTGTCGCTGAGCTGGCCCGAATTTTTCCCGAAAACTGGATTCATAAAAATATCGGCTGCTGGCTGCCAGTCAATTTGGCTCTGGATATTGCTTTCCGAGGCATTGCCGGAAAGATTCAGCCGTCAATTAGCGCCAAAATGCTCTAAAATAACGCCGCCAGAATCGGCGTTGAGCCGAGGCAAAAACTAAAATGACCGAGATATTTTGGCTCAGTAATTGAGATTGCCGTGCTGAAGCAGACAGTTTCGCCGCTAAAAATACTGATAATAAAAAGTGGCAAAGCATTTTTGTCTTTACTGACTGTCACGGCAGCGATCAGCGGAGTCCAGTCCAGCCCGGGCCGGGGCCGGACTCGGCCCGGTTCTGGCTTCGAGGCTTGCTGGACCTTTCAACCAGAATCAGCGCCGACGAAGCTGATTCTCGAGGCTGTTCCGGGAAACGAAGCTGAAGTGCCAGAGGGCTAGTTGCCTAGACCTCGAGAGTCAGAGCTTGGTCGAAGTTAATCCGAGGAATCTCAATTCCGGCGCAGATGTTGATCGGCAACGGATTTTTTTCGCCTCGAGCCCGAGCGTGTTCGACGCGGACTGTTTCGTTAATCAAGTTTTCGATGATTCCGGCCGCGAACGATGAATCAAGTCGAGCCGAGTTGGCGAGAACTCGTTCAGAGTCAATATCAAAGCGACGCCGCTCGGCTGCCTCGAGGTTAAAGTCAAAGCGAATCATTTCCGAGATCAGCGAGCAGGTTGCCGCAAGCTGTGGCGCCTGACTTGCCCGGCTATCGCCGGCAGCGCTGGCAACAAGCGCGGTCATATAAGAGTTGCCGCGCAGGAGAGGGTCAATGCTGAAATTAGTCTTGCCGCGCATCTCTTCGCCGGGATCAGTCAGAAGCGGTAAAATCGAATCCTCTCCCCGGTAGCTGATTCGAGTCAGCGTATTTATTCTCAGCCGGCCATTGCTCGAGAGCGGTAGGTGCCCGGCCGGGGCGCGATCTGATGACCAAGGCGCTTGAGAAAGGGTGGCAATCCGGCTCGCAACGGCTGCCTCAAGGAAGCGAAGCTGTTCAAAATCGAGATTAGTGGCAGCAGTGCACAAGCGATCGATCAGGACTGAGCAAATTGCCGCCCGAGTCTGAAAGGCGGGCCGGAGGCTGAGCGTGCGCCGGAACACGGTCGCCCGGCCGAAGCTGCCCACAAGGGCTGCCTCGGCATAGCTGCTCCCATCGGACCAGCCGGTTCGGTCCGGATCTTTTTTGACAAAGGCCCGCTCGAAAAGATAATCGCGCAGCTCATTCAGGGCGGTGCTGTATTCAAGTTCACTGATCGTTGATGAGCGAGTCAGCGCTGCCGGCAAGAGCAGTGCCGCGAACCTTGACTCCGGGGCAACCGGAATCGTGCCCTGCTCGGCTCGGCCAGCATTCCAGATCAAATGGTCAGGAATGTTTTCTGACTGCTCGGCGATCGACGGGCCGACCCGGAAGAGGCGGACAAGTCGGGCAAATGGAGAAGGCCCGGCGGCGTCGGAGAGATTAGCGAAAATCTGAAGAGCGCGGCGGCGATCGTGATAGTTAGTCGGATCGAAGCGATTGATTGAGAGCAGCCGCTCGGACAAATCCTCAACAAATAGCGGCGGATCGCTGCTCAAGGATGCAAGAACAAAACAGCGGAGCAGGTCGATGTCGCTTACTTCTCCGGTAGATACGCGATCTGAAAGATCGGGCCTAATAAGCGGATCGCGAATAGCGGCTCGGAGCGGCTCGGCGATTAATGCCTGTAACTCATCTGGATCGCTGACCAGGCCAGAGAGCTCGGCGGCTAAGGGAGACGCTGCTCGCTGGCGCAGCTCAAGCGACTGCAGATCGCTTTTGGATTCAGGAAGGTCCGCCTTTGTCATCAGAGCTATTATAGCTGATTCAGGCGGCGCTGCCTAAGTATCTAGAGAGATCGAGCAGCTGGCTGCTCTCGGCCGGGAGATGCTTGAGCCAGGCGCCGGCGGCGGCCTAAAAAAGAATTGCGGATTTGTGGGGATTGCCGGCGCGCTGCCTAGCGCGGTGATCCCAGCCCAAGCGCGAGCAGCCAACGCTGGCAGCCGCTGTTAATCCTCGGCGAGATAAACCAGGAAAGAGCTCCGAATCGACTAGCAGAGAGGGCTAATCAGCGACTGATTCTGGCCTGAAGCTTGAGTCGTCCAGCGCCTTTCACATTTGCCGCTATCTGAATCGAACCACGACTCAGGTAGCGGCGGGGGAACTGAATTCGGACAACCCCGACATTGTCGGGGAGGTTCTCGACAGTGATCGTCCTTCCGCGCAGAATAACCTGAACCTGATTTCTACTCGTTCGTCTGCCAGAAAAAACAAATGTCGCTGAAGAATAGCCCTGGGCTTGGTAAACAATCTGGCCTCGAAAATTCTTTAGATTAGCTGAAGCGGAGGCCGGAAGCGTGAAGCTAACGTTATCGGCTCCGGCAATCGCCGCAACCTTGATCCGGGTGATTCGGCCGAGGGCACTAGCTTCGGCCGCGATTGAGCAGTTCGAGAGGCTGAGCTTCGAGCTCGAGATGCTTGAGCCGCGCCTGATTGTCAATATATGGGCCCCGTTTGAAAATCTTTCCAAGAGTCTCGGAGATACCTGGGGATTTTTCCCACTGACGACTCTTTTGCCATCAATGAAAATGCTCGCTACTCCGGGCAAGCGGGCGGGCGCAGCCGGGCTAATTTGGCTTGGATAGCGAAGAACTTTTGACTGAATTACCCGACAGACCTGGCTGTTTACAAAACTACCTGGGATTCGACTAAGATTCGCCGGAACTATTTTGCGCAGCGCCGATTCTGTTTGAATTGAGCTGGCTGGGTTACTAGCGTAAATTTGACAACGGATACTGCGGCCAACTTGACGATTTTGAATCAAGAAGGATTTGCGAAAACCGACGACTTTCCCGGCAATCATCCAGCGATAGTCGAGCCGAGTCTCGGCCGGAAAGCCGCTCGCCTGGCAAAAGACTCGCTGGGTTGCTTCGGTTCGGCCGATAACTGTTGCAAGCCCCCGCAACGGCAGATAGCCCCGGCCGGCCATTGCGACTTGCGTTATTGGCTCGGGGATGTTTGCGATAACAAAGGCATTTCCGTTTTGAGAACCAGTTCCATTTGCTCCTGGGACAAATTTGACCTGCAAGCTGCAGCTCTGGCCGGGGTTGAGGATGGCCCCGTCGCAAAGATTATCTTCAATTTCAAAAAAGTTAGATGCCCCAAGCACAAATATTTGTTGAATCTGAGCAGGCGCGTCGCCAACATTCTCAAGCAGAATCTCGCGGCTGGAGCTTTCTTTGCCGATTTCGATTCCGCCGAAATCAATTCCGATCGGATTGACGGCAAGCTTCGCGCCGGCGAGCGCGGTTGCCGTCAGCGGAATAGTTGCCGGATTCGGGCTGCCATTGTTGAACAGATTTAGCTGAGCAACGGCCGTAACCGGCTCAGTTGGATTGAAGGTGATGCCAATGTCACAGCTGCTTCCCGGCCACTGGGTATTGCCCTGACAGCCATTGTAGTTGATCGAAAAAAGGTCCGCGTCCGGGCCAGTAATTGTTGCTGCCCCGGAGATAACCGTGTAGCTGGGATCAAGATTGTCGAAACGTGCATTTGCATACTGGGTCCCATTGTAGAATGGCTGTGAAGGGAAAGCCGGCGTTGAGCCAGAGAGAGACCCACTCGCGCCGAGCCCAAGGAGCGCTGCTGATTCCGAACCTTGATCGGTTTCAACTTGAATTGCAGCGCTCAACGGGCCGAGCTGAGTTGGGCTAAATGCAATATAGACACTGCAGCGATTTCCCGGCCAGATGATTCCAATTGCGAAGCAGCCATTGTAGCCCATGCTAAAATCAGCGCTGTTTGCCCCAACCAGAGCGGCTGAATAAAAGCTGATTGGCGCGGCGGTTTCGTTGATAAATTGAAACTCATTTTCGCCAGTCCTCTGACCAACGCTCGCGGGGCCAAAATTAGAGCTGATTGGGTTGGCGGTCAAATTTGGCGGAGAGGCTAGCGCCGGAAGCGGGGCAGAGAGAGCAAGTAGAGCAGCTATGGCTAGAGGCAGAGCAAGGATTATTTTTCTTGAGAAAATCATTTAGTCAGAGCCGGGGCTGTTGCTGAATTTTCTACTCTAGAGGAAAAGCCGATCTCTTTCACGGTTTTAGTCATGGACTAAGCCTGAGTGGCCCCGCTCAGACTTTTCCGTAAATCTTTTTGCTAAATTTTTTGGCTCTGCCGTTTGTGCTATACTTCTTATTAGAAAGAAATTGGCGGACAGCCGCGAAACAACGGCAAGCCCGGCTCAAAACAAAGTGTTCGAGAAAGAAACTTACATGAAAAATCTAATCTACTTTGCGTTCGCTGGAACCGGCTTTTGTCTGTTTTGCTTCTCGTTGGCAATCGGCTCGCCCTGGATGTTAACCATCTACTCACTGTTCGCCCTCAGCGTCGGCGTCGGCGGCATAGTTAAATATCTGATCTCGAATATCTAAGCCTTGGCTAAACCGCCTCGGCGCCGCTGTCGCCGCGCCGGCATTTTTGCAAATCTTCTCGGGTCAATTTCTCGCTCGGCCGGGGCCGAGCTGCCTTAGAATGCAAATGCGGATCGAACCTGCTATACTTGGCAAGTCAAATCAAGTCAAGTCAAATTTCAATCAGAAAGAAGACCAGCATGATTAGCATTTTCGCATTTATTATCGCCTGGGCAGCTGTTGGCTTTGTCCTGAATAAGCTCATTTTTGCGCCGGTCCAGCGGCGCCGGGGAGAGAAGCTCGATACTCGGGCCGAGAATTACCGGGACAGGCTTCCGGGCCGTTTTCGCGAAGGCGCCGGGCTGAGCGGAGCCTCTCTTGCCGATATCGCTGTTGCACGCGAGTGGGAAGGGGAAAGGCTGACAATTGAGAAGGAAATCCAGCAGGCACTACTGATCAAGCTGTTACTGACGATCGCGCTTGGGCCGATTGTCTGGCTGCGAACGATCCGGGGGGTTTGCAAAATTGTTGCCGATCGGGCGCTTGGTCCAGGCGGCAAAGATTCGGCCGGCGGGCTTTTTGACCGGACAGTTCGATGAGCTTGCCCAGGAAGGGCCTCGGCCGCTCGGGTGAGGAAGCAGGCGGAATTTGGCGGGGCTAAACTTGCGGAGCTGATCAGCTTCAGCGCTGCCAACGCCTGCTCGCTAATCATTGTTCTAATTACGATCGCTATTCTGATCGGCGCGACTATCGGCTCAGCTCTAATCACTCTTGCCGGCGTCAGTTTTGTTTTCCGATTTCTGAATCCGGCCCGAGCGGCCAGAACGAAAGCAGCACCAGGGAGGTCTCTGGCAACCGGCCAGAAGGGCGGGTATCAATTGAGGACCGAGGAGATGCCTCTGGCTTAGTGATCAAGCTCGGCCGCTTGACTGTTCGGGCCTGGTTCAGCTCTATTGCCACTCGGACGGTACTTCAACAAGGCTGTAACCGAGACCGAAATCTCCTCCAACAAATTGGTTCTTAAATTCAGGATCAAAAGGATTATTTGGAACGTTAGCATCATGCTCGAGCTCGTTGATGCGATTTTTCTTTAGCCAGAAGCGAAGCTTCTTTATGCGGGCTTCGCCTTGAGCCCGATCAGAAAAAGCGCACACATGCCAGATAGATATATCATCGCAGCCATCAGAACAGTTTCCGATTATCAAGTATACGTTTCCCATGGATGAAGTCTATCACAAAATTCCAACCGATGAGACGTTATCCTGAACTTGAGCTTTTGCCCGAACCAGGTCCTTGAGTACCTGGCTCCGTCGGCGAGTAAGCTCATTGCTAAGGTCGCTGTGCCCGGTCCAGAGTTGCTGTTGAGCGGCCTTGGCCGAGTGACGGCGATAGGTCAAAAGTCGCTCATCGAGATAGACCAGACCGAGGGAAGAATTTCTGAAAGAGGAGAGGCCGGCCCAGCCCAGTGTCGTCGTTTCTCGGCAAAGCATAGCCGCCAAAGGCGCTGAGCAGCTCGCGGTGAATAACCACGCAACTGCAATGAACCGGGGAAATCTTCTCGCGCCCCAGACCTGATTTAGCAGCTCGGGCTGGCTGCGGGCCAGCAGTAAAGAGCCCGCTGCAGTCCCCGATCCAGCCAGGGCTTCCCCGTTTGTCAATACATGACCCAGCCCAGATCAGTTTGAGCCGGGATCTGAGCTTTTGTCTGAGTCGGGTTCAGCCGGCAGCCGCTGGCTCTTTTTGTTCGCTGACGGCAATAGCCTAAAAAATAGAACGGAGCGCTTCGATTGCCTGAGCAAACGAGAGCCGCGCCGAGTCGGCTGGCGAAAGGCTCGGGCTCCAGAATGCTGCTTCGCGAAGCGCGTGCCAGAGGAGGAGCGAACGCCATTCATCGATAGAGACAGCGATCGCTGAGGCGGCTTCTGACTCCGCAAAGCAAAAGCGCTCGTCAAAATCAAGCTCGCTTCCGAGAAGGAGCGGCCAAACAAGATAGTTGGCGATATCGCTACCACGCGACTGAAAGGAGACTGTGTCCCAGTCAATTGCTCGCGGCCGGGCGATCGAGAAATTTTTCCGAGCGCTCGGGTGCTCTGCCTGAAAGCAGCAAACTTCTGAGCTCAATTCAAGTCAAGTCAAGTGATTACATTTTCTAGCCAGCCGGAATTGGCAGCTCCGCCTCCCTCTAGCTCGAAGCATCGCCGGCGCTGGCAATTTCTCCATGAGTCACTCCCGGAAAAGTTCTGTAGGTGACGTCGTTGCCGAGGCTATTCAATTCAGTGTTTAGGGCGGCGGTTAGAAACGGAAAAATGATTGTGCCAGCCGATCCCTGAACGACCCGGATCGGAGCATAGCTCCTGACGAATTGAGTCATCCCGGTTAAGATTGGGCAGCTTTAGGCTTGAGGCATATAGAACCCGGGCCGGCCCGTTATCTCGAGGCCGGCGGCTCGCGCTCAGCATCGAGTTCGCCTTGGCGCTCCTCGGCAAGTTCTTCCAGATCGCGCTGGCGTTCCAGCTCTTTGAGCTTGTCCGGGCTTTCTTGTTCGCCGGCGCGCTCGAGCACAGCGAAGAATGCCTCGACAGCCTTTTTCGCCGTCGCCGGTATTCCTTCACCTTTCTCGCCAAAATGGTCGGTGCTGGCAAGAATGACATAGGCGGCGGCGCTGATCGCGTCGTTGATTTGTTTATCTCCAGGGTTCTCGGCGGCTGATTCAACCCGGCGCCTGATTGCGATAAGGTCACTCGTCATCGTCGCCTCCTTTGGGCTGGGTGGGCTTCACACTGGCCTCGGTGGTCTGATTAGCGGCTACCTCATTGTCATACAATTGCGCCTCTGCTCTTGCTGCCTGCCGGTATTCGTTCCGCTCCGCCTCCAGCTCCTTAATCCGGGCCTGGTCCTGGGCCCTGATTGCCGGGGCGGCTGCTTCAACTACATGCTTGGCATCTGACCAACCTAGATGCTCTTGACCGTCTTGGCTTTTATCCGGGCTAATGAAATCATGTAGTGGGACATATTGAGCGGCCTTCGCTGCCGCCTCAATCGCTTCAGGGAGGAGATCACTCGCCATTATCGGCCTGCGATCTGACTGCCTCGATAGCATCGTTTATGCCCCGGCAATATTCGCTGTCGTATTTTGTCCCAATACTCAAGCCCTCAATCCGAGCGGCGATCGCGTCCTGTTCCTCCTCGGCAGCGGCCTTGACCGCTTCTTCTGCTTCT
>Ga0105046_10019128_pt1 | contig 10399 bp, 5 predicted proteins | sample MAT03_FD_78385 | JGI IMG/M metagenome (GOLD analysis project Ga0105046, IMG submission 78385) | Freshwater microbial communities from Lake Fryxell liftoff mats and glacier meltwater in Antarctica - MAT-03 (megahit assembly) | ecosystem: Environmental > Aquatic > Freshwater > Ice > Liftoff... | reverse complement strand
GTTCACTGTGAAGGATGTCGCGTGCGCGTATCCGTCGGAGACATACGAGCGCCCCGCAGCGATTCCAGCGCACCACGCGGAAAAATCCACGTCCTTCACTTTGCCAAGCTGCACGTAAACTCGCCCCTGTCCGACGCGGCGACTGCTCATGCAGGGAAAGTCTGTTTCACCGCTCAGCTTGAGCAGATAGCCACAATTCAACAGATGATACCACGTATTCCACTCGGGAATGCGAGCCGTGTCCATCGCACTGATGAAGTCGCACACGCCTTCAGACGTGCTGACAAAAATCTCCATCGCGCCGCCGCCGTCCATCGCGGGAAAGGCAAAGTTCGGAAGCTGATCCGCCGCCCGATCTGCGCTGCGCTGGAGTTCGGATTCGGACAATATTCCATCGCGGTCCGATTCGATCGCGCTGAACTTTTCCGGGAGCAGGTGACCTCGGGTCTCGTCCTGACTCAGCGCGCCGTCCAGATTCGCGTCGAGGATGTGCATCAGCCGTGTGGCCGCCTGTTTCGCATCGACATGCAGGGCTGAATGCGGATATCCGGTGATGCCTCCCTGTTCTTTGGCCCAGCGCATGACGGGGACAGTCCATGTTGGCCAGCCCTGAGTGCTCGTGCCATCTGAACCGGGAAACGTCTGACTCTGCAGATTCAGCAGACAGACGTGCCCGAGTGCCGCGGAACCGAAGCCGCTGATTTCGAGGTCGTACTTCAGCAGTGTCCGCGGTTCACTGATGCTGTCCGCCGTCGGCGAAAAAAAATTTCTCTGGTGATCAAAGCACGGTCCCCATGTCAGCACGCACCCTACGTTCAAACCTTCACCCTTCACCTGATTGAACATATCCGCCGGTGTGACGCCCTGAGTCGGGTTGTCATAGTGCGAACAACCGGCGGCGTGAATGTGGTGATCGCCACTGAAGAATCCAGATTCTGCCGGATCAATCCACCGCTGCAGTTCGACGCTCAGCGCTGAGTCCGACGGGACATTGTCGCCCTCGACCGGTTCTCCGATTGTGACCTTGCGAACCTGACGGACGTATTCCGGACCACGGCTGCTCTCGAGGGTAAACTCGCCCGGCGGCAGCAGGACAACATCGCCGTCTGTACGATAGATCTGCGGCTGAAAAAAGAAATCCGGCGCGAGTCGTTTGGCCTGAGGTGGATAGACGTGACCGTGCAGATCACGAAACTCAAGGCGTGCCGTCGTGGGCTCACCGTTGGCGTCGTGGATGGACAGTTTCACAGGAATGGCCGGGCGAACGCTGAACAGCACCGGGACTTCGCTTCGAAATCCGAGATCCTGAGTACCCTCGCCGACATCAAACTCAATGGTGGCTTCGCGTGTACCAGCCTCACTGCAGTGGATCAAAGCAAGGGCGTATTCCACATTCAGGCCGCTGAGTTCGGCGGTCATCGGCGACTGATCAAACATCTCAACGTCCAGAAATCGCCGTTCGCGGTTTGTGTTTTCGTTGCGCTTCAGTTCCGTCTGAGCCTGTCGCAGCAGAATGCCTTCGGCCGCGCCACCGTAAACGGCCCCGGCCTGCGGACTGGAGATGTTCAGGGCACGTGCCAGCGTCGCGTCATTGATCACCTTGATCACAATCGGTGTATAGCCACCCTGCTGCAGCACAGGATCACCAGGACCACGTTTGACTTTGACACGCAGCTCGGGATTAATTTCAATAACGAACAATGCGACAGGATCAAGCAGCGTCTGCAATTCGACACCGTCTTCGGCTGAGATTGCTTTGGAGATGTCGTCGCGTCGCGATGCTTCCAATGGCGCACCAAGTGATTCGAGCGTCTGAAGAAGTCGTCGTGCGTTGGCTGCGAGTGGCTGGCCATCTGCCTGGCGGCGCGTGACATCGTCAGCGAAACTGCTCCTGACAAGTAACGCGAACGCCAGCACACACAGAATTTGTCCTGAAGCTTTTCGCAGGCAAGATGCAGTGAGCATGGAAATCAACTCCGAAGGCGAAGTATTCAGGCAGGCAGCGATATGTGAGATTCCTCTTTATATCGTACGTAGCCTCGAATGTTTAGCGTCTCGTTCATTCCTACGACCACGGCAATCGCTCGAACATCCACCAGCGTGGTTTTTGAATGCCTTCCTGCAGACCGAAATGTTTTCTGGCGATATCGCTGACAAAGCTGGCTATTTCCTCTGGTGAGTCGCTGATGTAAAAGCGATCGACGTCCGCCACGCTGATCGTGCCCTCTTTTGCCATCGTGTCTCGCAGGAAATCCAGCATCGGCTTCCAGAATGCAGACCCAGCCAGGATGATCGGGAATTCTTCTACTTTACGGGTCTGCACGAGCGTGGCAATTTCAAACAGTTCGTCGAGTGTGCCGAAACCACCCGGCATTGCCACAAAGGCGTAGGAGTACTTGGCCAGCATCAGTTTGCGAATGAAGAAGTAGTCGAATTCCACAAACGTGTCGAGATACGGATTTGGATCCTGTTCCAGGGGCAGCACAATATTGCAGCCCACACTGTGCCCGCCGACATCTTTTGCACCGCGATTTGCGGCTTCCATGATTCCCGGGCCTCCGCCGGTCATCACCGTAAATCCTGCCAGAGCCAGATGCTCGCCGACGCTTCGGGCGAATTCGTAATATGGATGTGTTTCCGAAAATCGAGCGGAACCAAAAACCGTCACACAGGGACCGACAAAGTGCAGCTGCCGAAAGCCGGAGATGAGTTCTCGAAAGGCCTTGAACGTCATCATGAGTTCGCGCCACCGGGATTGCGGACCGTTCAGGAAGCGAACGTCAGACACGCGCTTGGTCTTTGATCGGCGGTACTGCTTCACACTCGGCTCGATTGCCCCGTGATTTTTTGAATCCATGATGCTGCCGTTGCTCTTTTTGATCACCTAAGAAAATAATAGTCGCTGCGCGTAGTGCTTTGTCAGGCTTTAAAAACGGGGTCAGGAACCAATCGCCAAATGGCCCAGGAGGTGCTCCGCACTATTGGTTCCTGACCCCCTTTTTTAAGGCGTGCGACTATACAGCATACCGTACGAAGCTGTTTTCAGTCGACAGCATCCATAGGGAAAGGGAAAGTGCAAACGGCTGTATCGATTATTCCGGGGCGTCTCTTAATAAATGTCAGATTTGAGCCAAAGTTCTTCGCAGCTGTCATCGAGGCAAAACTAGTTTTGACGCACGTCCGTGTTTACCAGGCAGATTTGGCAATCTTCGCGTCCCATCAATTTCTGGTGTTTCGCAAACACTGATTTTCCTCTGCGGAGTTCTCAGCCATGCTGATTCCTTTCGGCGACGATGTTGAACGCACAAAAATCCCCAAGGGCGTGATCTCACTGATCATTATCAACGTGCTGGTTGCGGCTTACGAGTTTCGCCTTGCACAGGACTTTGCGACCCATCCCAGATACTTCGGCGATTTCATGATGACTTTCGGCCTGGTGCCGAAGGACGTTGTGACAGGATCAGTGATGGGAATGTTCACGTATATGTTTCTGCACGGAGGACTGATGCATTTGTTCGGGAACATGCTCGTGCTGTGGGCGTTCGGGCCGACGCTGGAAGAGTTTCTGGGAACAACACGATTCCTGATCATGTACGCTGTGACCGGAGTTTGTGCCGGCGCGCTGCATCTGGCGTGCAGTCTCGGAGCCGAGATTCCGCTGGTCGGGGCAAGCGGTGCGATTGCCGGTGTGATCGGGGTCTACGGGATTGCTGTCGGACCTGATACCAGAATCAAAACACTGCTCTTCGTTTTCTTCAAGTCGTTTGTAATTAAGATACCCACCGTGCTGTACGCCATGTTCTGGTTGTATTCGCAATGGAGCGGATTTCTGAGCAGCAGTTCCGACAACAACGAAGGCGGCGTTGCTTTTGGTTGTCATATTGGCGGATTCTTCGCCGGCATGCTACTGTATCCATTCATCAGAATTAATACTCGCAAGCTTGTCGATCATGGATTTGGAGAGAAACGCATCCATGACCGGCTGGAAGAAACTTTGACAGGAATCGACGCTCATGCCGCCACAACCGCTGTCGCACGCATGCAAAAATGTACGGATTGCGGCAGTGAACTTGCGGATTCCCACCTCATCGCCCCGGACCTGTATCGCTGCCCGAAGAGCGGCTGCGGTCGCCTCAACATCAGCGTCTCAGCCCTGCCCGTGCTGCCGCGAAATAAGTTTGCAGTGAGTCGTTAAGAGTGGGCAATCTCCTGCTCACCGGGTAGACTGTTCGCGCCGCGACGAAGGGTCGCGGAGTTGACCGGTTTTCGTGAGGAGTGCGGCGGATGTTGCATCGAGTCATCGTGCAGGTTGTGACGTTTGGCTTCGTGGTTGGACTTGCCGCTGCGTCGCGTGCCGGTGTGGCAGAGGATGCGGCAGAGATCCTGAAGTCGGCTGGCGTCACCGGTGGTTTCGTCGTGCATCTTGGTGCAGGCGACGGTGAGCTGACAGCAGCGTTGCAGACTGGCACATCAATTCAGGTGCATGGACTGATATCAGATGCGACAAAGGTTGACGCAGCTCGAAGAGCGATTCGTGCGGCAGGGAAATATGGTGATGTTTCGTGCGTGCAGTTTGCCGGGAGAGATCTGCCGTACATTGACAATCTTGTAAACCTGGTCGTGATCGATGATCAGGGCGACGTGACTCAGGACGAAATCCTGCGAGTGCTGGTGCCCAACGGCGTCGCACTGAAGAAGGATGCCGCCGGTCAGTGGACGAAGACGGTAAAGCCGCGCCCGAAGAATATTGACGACTGGTCGCACTATCTGCACGATGCCAGCGGAAACGCAGTGGCGCATGATGATGTGGTGAATTCGCCTCGGCACCTGCAATGGGTCGGGAGTCCTCGCTGGTCGCGACATCATGACCGGATGGCCAGCATGAGTGCGCTGGTTTCCACCAACGGCCGCATGTTTTATATCATGGACGAAGGCAGTCGTATCTCGGTGCAGTTGCCGTCGAAATGGAAGCTGATCGCCCGTGATGCATTCAATGGTACGATCCTGTGGAAGCGTGAGATCGCCGAATGGCAGAATCAACTGTGGCCGCTGAAGAGCGGTCCAACGCAGTTGTCCCGGCGACTGGTTTCGACCGATAACGAAGTTTTCACAACGCTCAGCTTCGATTCGCCGGTGGTGGCTCTGGATGCGGCGACGGGCGAAAACCTTCGAACTTATGAGGGCACGGATGCGACTGAAGAAATCATTCACACAAACGGCAAACTGTTCGTCGTAGTTCGCAAAGGCAAATCGGAGCGAGCGGAATACGCTCCGGCCAATGGCCGCGTCGGCGATCAGGCGAAAGTCAATCAGGAATTCTTCTGGAACGAAGAGCCTCGCGTGGTGATGGCGTTTGAGGCCGCGACCGGGAAACAATTGTGGGCAAAGCAGACAGGCATTTCTCCGCTGACGCTGTCGGCGGACGCCACCCACGTTTACTTTCACGACGGCGAGAGTCTGAACGCCATCAATCAGCAATCGGGGGGCCTGGCATGGACCACCGAACCGGTGACGCGCCGCAAGCAGTTCACGTTCAACTTTGGCCCCAGATTGGTGGTCTACAAGGACGTTGTACTCTACGCGGGTGGCGATGGCAATATGATCAGCGTCGATACGGCAAGCGGAAAGCAACTCTGGACCGCCGATCATCCAAACTCAGGCTACCAGTCACCTCAGGATCTCATGGTTGTCGATGGCCTTGTGTGGTGCGCTCCGACGACGCAGGGAAAGGACACCGGCGTGTACACGGGGCGTGATCCGCGCACAGGCGAAGTCAGGAAGGAGTTCGCTCCGGATATCGACACATACTGGTTTCACCATCGCTGCTATATCGCGAAAGCAACGGATAACTTCCTGATTCCGTCGCGGACGGGAGTGGAGTTCGTAGACTTCAAGAAGGAACACTGGGACATCCATCACTGGGTTCGCGGTGGCTGTCTGTACGGAATAATGCCGTGCAACGGTCTGACGTACACGCCCCCGCATAACTGTGCCTGTTATCCGGAAGCGAAGTTGTACGGCTTTAATGCGCTCGCGCCAATGGCTCCTTCGAGACCAATTCCTGGCAAAGTGCCGGAGGAGGGGCGACTGGAGTTGGGTTCAGCGTTCGGGACGCCACTGTTGGCGGTTCGAGACTTTGACGGGAGGGACGACTGGCCCACGTTTCGCCACGATCAGAAACGCAGCGGGACATCCAGACAGGACATTCCAGCCGATCCGGGACTGCACTGGACGACGTTGCTCGGCGGACGGCTGACATCGCCGGTGATCGCTGGGGGACTCGTTTATGTGGCGCAGATTGATGCGCATACGCTGAATGCACTGGAACAGAAGTCCGGAAAGGAGGCATGGACATTCACAGCAGGGGCTCGGATTGATTCGCCACCGACGGTTGAGCAGGGGCGTGTGATGTTCGGTTGTGCGGACGGGTGTGTCTACTGTCTCAAAGCCGATGACGGCCGGTTGATCTGGCGTTATCGAGTCGCTCCGCTGGATCGCCGGGCAATGGCGTTTGAACAACTGGAATCACTCTGGCCGGTGCATGGCAGCGTGCTGATCAGGAACAATGTCGTCTGGGCGGTGGCCGGTCGTTCGAACTTCCTTGATGGCGGGCTGCGGCTGCTGCGTCTCGATCTGGAATCCGGGAAGAAACTGTCGGAAACGATTATGGATGAAACGAATCCGGAGACCGGTAATAACATGCAGGAGAAACTTCAGATCCTGCAGATGCCGGTTGGTCTGCCCGATATTCTGAGTGCCGATGACAGGTTCGTTTACATGCGGTCACAGAAATTTGATCTCGAAGGCAATCGCCTTGAGATCGGTCCGATTTCCGGCGATTTTGTGAAGCAGGGATCGTCGCAGCGCGGCGAGGGAGTTCACCTGTTTGCACCGATGGGATTCCTGGATGACAGTTGGTTTCATCGTTCGTATTGGGTGATGGGACGCAGTTTCGCGGGAGGGCACGGCGGCTATTTTCAGGCAGGTCGGTTTGCCCCGGCGGGCGACATTATGGTCAACGGAGGCGGCTACGTGTTTGGCTACGGTCGCAAGCCGGAATATTACCGCTGGACAACAACGATGGAACGTCAGCTGTTCGCCGCAGTCCCGGAACCACCGGAGATTCCTGAAGGCTTTGGAAAGCAGGCCAATGCGGGCGGAGCGGCTCAGGCAACTTCGTTTGCTCAGGTTCCAAACAGTCCCAGTCTGAATCCGGCGGGAAAAGCCATCACGGTCGAAGCGTGGATGACAACGACCAATCCGAACGGAACGATCATCGCGCGGGGTGGTCCGGGGGAAGGTTATGCGTTGACAATCGAAACCGGCAAACCAACTTTTCATGTCCGCTCTGCGGGAGAACTGGCGACGATTTCCGGACCGAAGCGCATCGTTGGCGGCTGGCATCATATCGTCGGTGTACTGACGGAAGACAAAGCGATGCGACTTTACGTCGATGGCGAACGCGTCGGCGAAGGCAAGGCAACAGGATTGCTGGCAAACGATCCGGCTCAGGGCATGGAGATCGGTGCCGACGAAGGCGGCGCAGTCGGTGACTACAAGTCGCCGTTTCAGTTTATCGGGATCATTGATGAAGTCCGCCTGTACTTCACGGCTGCCGAAGATGCCGCAGTGGCCGAACGCTGCAAAGATGCGTCAGAGCTGTCCGGCGATCCGGTTCTGGTGCTCGGCTTCGACGACGGCACGGCTCGTGACATGTCCATGCACCGTAACAATGGAACATTGAACGGCGGCAAAGTCGTGACCGGCAAACTCCACCAGGCCATTCAGTTCTCCGGAAAAGGCGGCGTAAACAATGTTGCCGGCGGCAAAGGGAAGAAGGCAAACGCAAAAGCGAAGGCAGGCGATGACGACGACAGCAATACAGCGGCAAAGGCAAAACCTGCCAGCGAACCCAGAAACAGTCTCATTGAACCGAAATGGACGACCGACGTGCCGATCTACGTCCGCGGCATGGTGCTGGCCGGATTCCACTTGTACATCGTCGGCCCGCCGGACATCATTGATGAAGAAGCGACGTTCCGGAAACTGTCAGAAAAAGACACGGAAGTTCAAAAACTGCTCAGCGCCCAGGACGCCGCGATTCAAGGTGAGCAAGGTGCAAACCTGTTGACGGTGAATACGGAAACCGGAAAAATCGAACACACGCTTGAACTCGATGAGCTTCCGTCATGGGACGGTCTGTCCGGTGCGCAGGGACAGTTGTTTATGACGACTCTGGATGGAAGCGTGATGTGCTTTGGCAGGAAGTGAGGGGTTGAGTTTTCAGCGTTCAGTTTTCAGTGTTCAGGAAGCACAAGCCAGGGCTCGATTGCCGCACCCCTTTCCATCGCTGGACCGTTTCAACGTCCATTGAGAGTACCAAGTCATGTCAACAGCCCCCAAACCTCTCCACACCCCCGAACAGTACCTCGCCATCGAACGTGCAGCGCAGTTTCGCAGCGAATTCTATCGCGGCGAGATGTTCGCCATGGTCAGTGGCAGCCGCAGGCACAACTTGATTGCAGGCAACGTTTTCGGAGAATTGCATCGACAATTCAGGGATCGCAAATGCGAAGTCTACCAATCCGACATGCGCGTGAAGGTCAACGCGACCGGCCTCTACACTTACCCCGATGTCGTCGCCGCTTGCGACGAACCGCGATTTGAAGATGATCAGGTGGACATACTCATGAATCCCAAAGTCGTTGTGGAGGTCCTGTCTCCATCAACCGAGTTATGGGATCGCGGGAAGAAGTTTGAGCATTATCGAAACATTCCGTCCCTGCGAGAATACGTGCTGATTGCGCAGGATCATGTGCTTGTCGAAAGGTTCACTATTAACGCAGACGGGCAATGGGCGTTACTCGACTACCGGACTCCGGATGACACCCTGATTCTCGATTCGATCTCCTGCCGGATAAAACTCTCAGAGATTTACGCACGCATCAGCTTTGATCAATCTGAAACAGAATCGCGCAATGCTCCTGAATAATCTGCACTTCACTTGCGTCCTCCGTATGTCCCGAGTCGTTCTCTGCTGTACGGCAATCATCGTGTGCAGTGCTCTTGCGGCGGCGTGCAATATTCCCGTGTTTCGATTTGCGCTTGAGCGATGGAAGCCGGATTCGTGCGAAATCGTCGTGTTTCACAGGATCGCGATGTCGGCGGATGAAGAGAATATCGTTCAGGATCTGGAGCGTGCCTCACTGGCAAAGGATGGTGACGCAAATCTCAACGTGATTCGCTGCGATCTCAACCACAATGACGATCAGGAACTCAATGATCTTTGGCTGACGGTCAAAGAAACAAAAGGATCGAAGCTGCCGGTGCTGGTGGCCAGGTCATTGAAAGGCCGCGGCAAAACGATCAATCACTGGCACGGATCTCTGCAGGATGCACGGACGATCGGAGTGACCGAATCTCCCATTCGTTCAGAGTTGACAAGACGCCTGCAGGCTGGCGACGCGATCGTGTGGCTATTGCTGAAATCTGGCGATGATGGGAAAACTGCGGCTGTCCGGGAATTACTCAGGCAGCAATGTCATGAGCTTCCGAAAAAGATTGAACTCCCGGAAGGCATCGGTCTGCCAGGTTCCGAACTGTATTCCGAGGTCCCGCTGCTGTTGCAGTTTTCTGTCCTGGAGATTGATCCCGGTGATCCCGACGAACAATTCCTTGTGCGGCAACTGACTGGCTTTCAGGCCGACGCCGCAACTGCCGGTGAGCCATTAATCGTTCCGGTCTTTGGTCGCGGTCGAGCGCTGGAGGTCATTCCTGCGCCGCAGCTGGACGCAGACCTGATTCACGACCTGACGGAATTCCTCTGTGGAGCATGTTCTTGTCAGGTCAAAGAACAAAACCCCGGCTTCGACCTCTTGCTGTCGACAGATTGGAATGCCGCACTTTTCGGCGACGATTCAGAGGGCCCCCCGCCTGAAGCTGCCGCCGGAAACGGTCAACGGAAGCGCCCGGAACTGGTGCCAATCCCGTCGGGGAAGAAACGGACCCAGTAGCCCGTCTGAGGATGCACAAAGCTGCGGCAGAAGGTTCAGGGTTTTTGGCGATTGGACGCCTTGACACAGCGTGGTGGCGACCCTGGATCGCGTAAATATGCATGGGAACACGTTTGGCGTTGTCGCTGCACTTTGCACGACGGCCACGCTTCCTTCGCTCCGCTCCGCTCAGTCCAGCCCCGGCCACCCGATCCATCAACGCAAGAGTGACAAAGCACCCGGGAGTAAGATGTCGACGGGCCTCCCCGGTTGGCTTGCCCAATCGGAAGGCGAAGTTTTGCTGGTGAAACCTGGCTTCCTGCCAGGCAAGCTGGACAGGGGAGCGATGGCGTTTACGATTGTGTGCTCATTCCAAATCGTGCGTTCCTGCCGGACAAGCCGGCAAG
>Ga0105046_10019127_pt1 | contig 10399 bp, 7 predicted proteins | sample MAT03_FD_78385 | JGI IMG/M metagenome (GOLD analysis project Ga0105046, IMG submission 78385) | Freshwater microbial communities from Lake Fryxell liftoff mats and glacier meltwater in Antarctica - MAT-03 (megahit assembly) | ecosystem: Environmental > Aquatic > Freshwater > Ice > Liftoff... | reverse complement strand
GGTGCCGGCATACGGTTTCACCTCCGTGTCCGACGACTGCGGCTCTGAGTCTGACGATGGCTTCGGCGACAGCACCGGAGGCGCGTCGAGCGATCCCAGCGGCGGCTCGGACACGGATACCGGCGACGGGCCCGCGATCGTGCTGCAGGAGACCGTCGGCGCATTCGACATCACCGTGCTCTCGGGTGGCACCGCCGCAGAGGTCATGGAGTGGCTCGGCACCAACGGCTACCAGCAGGATCCGAACGCGGAGCCGATCCTCGCGGAGTACCTCGCCGAGAACTACGTGTTCGCGGCGTTCAAGCTCACCCATGGCGCCGAGACGGCGGAGATCCATCCGGTGACGCTCACGTTCGAGGTCGAGGAGGCGTGCGTGCCGATCCGACTCACGCGCATCGCCGCCGTCGAGGACATGGACATCCGCACGTTTTTTCTCGCCGACGGGCGCGTCGTGCCGCAGACGTACAAGCACGTCGTCGTGAACCCGCTCAAGCTCGACTGGCCGAGCAATGCGTCGAACTACAAGGACGTCATCACGATGGCCGTCGATTCGTTCGGCGCCGAGGGCAAGGCATTCGTCACCGAGTACGCGGGTACCAGCGGCATCGTGGGCCGCTCGGGCCTGTACAGCGAGCAGTGGAATCCGGGCGGGTTCGTCGAGTTACCGCCGGTCGAGGTCACCAACGTGCTCGAGGCCCAGGGCCTTCGCGTCTGCGACGACTTCAACGGCTGCGCGTGGACGCATGCGCTGATCCCCGGCCTGCTCGCGAGCTTCCTCCCGGCGCCCGAGGGCGTGGACCCGATCGACTTCTACGATTGTCTCGACTGCTACGCGCCGATGATCGATCTCGAAGCGTGGGGCGACGGCACCGGCTTCGCGATGGCGCTGCAGCAGCGGATCGTCGCGCCGGGCGTGCACGCGAACGAGATCCTCGACGCGTTCCCGACGCTCACCCGCATGTACACGACGATCTCGCCGGGCGAGATGACCGCCGATCCGTTCTTTTGGGAGAATCCGTCGCTGCCCGACGTCGACAACACGCAGTCGCTCGCGCAGCGGCGGTCGCTGTGCAACAGCGACAACCTGTGGACGCTGCCGGACGGTCGCCAGGTGTACGTGCCGAGCGGCGCCGGGTGGCCCGCATTCGACGAAGAGATGCCGTGGGAGGAAGAGGTCTCCGAGATGCCGAGCAACGGCGCACCGATCCCGCTGGTCGACAACAAGGCGCTCATCGACACCCACCTCGCGGCGTACAACTGCAGCGTTGGGTGGCCCGCGGATGCATGTGGCCCGAGCGGTGGTGATACCGGACCCTCGACCGCGAGCGACACCGGCGGCGGCGGCATCGACTCTCTCACCGGCGCGACCGCTGGCGACGACACGAGCGGCGGCTCCGACGGTGGCGCGGGGGCCAACGGCGAAGGTGGCGGGTGCGGGTGCCGTGCGGCGCCGAGCACGACACCACCGCTGTTCGCGATCGGCGTTGCGCTGCTCGGGCTGCGTCGGCGTCGCGGCTGAGCTCGGCTCACTGGTGCGCGGCCAACCCGTCGCGCACCACGCCCGCGCGCGGATCTACTCGATCGTGATCACGACCTTGAACTTCGCGCGTGGCTGGTCATCGCCGGTGATCGTGAGGGTGTCGCCGAGGTTGCCGTTCACGGCCCCGGTGATCTTCCCAGTGGTCGGTTCGACTCCACGCGCTCGGCGACCGACGACGCTAGGGCGAACCGAGCGGTGGCGGCGTCAGTTCGGCGCCGCAGCGCCTGCGACCACCAGATCCAATTCGAGCTCGAAGTCCGCAGATCCGTACGGCCGCAGTCGCACCGAAAGATGCGCCGGCAATCCGTCGAGCTCCGTCGGATCGATCTCGTCCGGCAGCAGCACCGCGACGTAGATGTACTCGTAGCTGCCGTCGGGCTGGATCTCGAACGTGATCGGATAGTTCGCGAGGTGCTTGAAGTGCCCGCCGGGCCCGTCGTTGTAGCCCTCGATGTCGATGTCGAGATCGAACAACGGTGCGAGCTCCGACGTGTAATCGTCTGGCGGATCGGGCAGCGTGAACTCGGCACCGCGCAGCGGCAGCGGGAACATCGCTGCCCCCTGCCCGCCCCACACGACCTGCAGCGTGTCGCCGTCGGCGAGCGGTGCGAACGCGGTGTCACCGAAGCCGAGCTCGAACCACCCGACGACGGACTCGGTCGTCGAGCCGCTGCTCTCGTCCGGATCGGACGACGACGACGACGACGACGGGTCGGTCGCCTCGGCCGCATCGGTGATGCCACCGCAGCCGACGAGCACGAGGCTCAGCGCCAACCCCAATCCATATACCCGCACGACAAATCCAGGCTAGCACGACCCTGTCGGGTCGCCCAGCGCCTTGTTCGCCAGCTCGCCGACGTCGCGCGACACCGTCGGCTGTGCGGCGATGCGTGCGAGCTCGGTCCGCATCGCGGCGGAGCGCACGCCGTCGAGTCGGCGCCATTGGACCAGGGCAGCAACCAACCGCGCCGCGAGCTGGGGATTGCTCGCGTCGATCTCGATCACCGCGTCCGCGAGCAAGCGATAGCCGCGACCACTCACATCGTGGAAGCGCACCTGATTGCGCACCGAGAACCCACCGAGCAGCGAGCGCACGCGATTGGGTTGGCGCAGGTTGAAGTCGGGATGACGCCCGAGCGCCGTCACGCGATCGATCGTGTCGGCGCGACTGCTGCCCGCCTGCACCGCGAACCATTTGTCGAGCACCAGCGGATCGCTCGCCCACCTCGCATGGAACGCGGCGAGCGGCGCGTCGCGCACGTCGCCCTCGACGTCGACGAGACATCCGAGCGCCGACATCGTGTCGGTCATGTTGTCCGCGGCCCCGAACTGCGCGAGCGCGAGCTCGACACCGTCGTTCCGCCCCGATGCGACGAGGTAGCGCAGCGCCGCCGTCCTCGCGCGGCGCGCTGCGATCTGCTCGCGCGACACGTCGTAGACACCGCGGACGCGCTGGGCCTCGTACAGCGACACGAGCGCGTCGTGATGCGCGAGCGCGAGCGTGCGCATCGCCATCTCGCGGGCCTCGTGGATGCCATCGACGTCGACGATCTCGGCGTGCTGCGCGAGCACGCGCTCGTCCGGCAGCATGATCATCGCCGCCCGCAGCGATCCGTCGAGCAGAGGATCGACGAGCATGCGCCCCCACGCGGCGACGAACCGCGGATCGAGGCCGAGCTCGCGGCCCGCTGCGCGATCACGGACCAGCGATGCGAGCGTCGCCTCGGCGAGGGTCTGCGCCGCGTCCCAGCGGCTGAACGGATCGGCGTCGTGCGCCATCAAGAACGCTAGCTCGTCCGCCGTGCGATCGATCCGCAGCTTCACCGGCGCCGTGAACCCACGCAGCGCCGAGACCACCGGCTGCGCCACGACGCCGCCGAACACCCAGCGCGCGCTCGGCCCCTTGAGCTCGAGCAGCGCCGTCGTGCCGCGTGTACGCGCCTCGCCAGTGACCAACTGCGGCGCCAGATCGCGACCATCCGCACCGAGCAACCCAACCGCGATCGGGATGTGCATCGGCTGCCACGCGTCGCCGACCGCATTGACCGGCGCGCGCTGCTGCAGATCGAGCGTCACCGTCTGCGCCGCCGCATCGAAGCTCGCCTGCATGTCGACGATCGGCGTGCCGGCCTGCGCGTACCACAGCCCGAACTGCCCGAGGTCCGCACCGTTCGCATCCGCGAGTGCAGCGCGGAAATCGTCGCACGTCACGGCCTGACCGTCGTGCCGCTCGAAGTACAGGTCCATCCCACGACGGAAGCCGTCGACGCCGAGCAGCGTGTGCATCATCCGCACGACCTCGGCGCCCTTGTTGTACACCGTCACGGTGTAGAAGTTGTTCATCTCGATGTACGAGTCGGGCCGGATCGGATGCGCGGTCGGTGACTGATCCTCGGCGAACTGCGCCGTGCGCAGCGTGATGACATCGTGGATCCGCTTCACTGCCGGCGACGTCATGTCCGCGGTGAACTGCTCGTCGCGGAAGACCGTGAGACCTTCTTTGAGCGTCAGCTGGAACCAGTCGCGACACGTGACGCGATTACCCGTCCAGTTGTGGAAGTACTCGTGGGCGATGACCGCCTCGATGTCCTCGTAGTCGTCGTCGGTCGCGGTCTGCGGGCGCGCGAGCACGTACTTCGCGTTGAAGACGTTGAGGCCCTTGTTCTCCATCGCAGCCATGTTGAAGTCGCTGACCGCGACGATCATGTACAGGTCGAGGTCGTACTCGAGGCCGAACGTCGCCTCGTCCCACGCCATCGCGCGCTGCAGCGAGCGCAACGCGTGCTCGCAGGCATCGACGTTGACCAGCTCGACCCACACCTCGAGCCGCACGTCGCGACCGGACTTGGTGCGGAACGTGGCCGACTCGCAGCGCAGATCCGCAGCGACGAGCGCGAACAGATAGCACGGCTTCGGAAATGGATCGCGCCAGCACACACGATGGCGATCGGGCGCTGCTGACGGCTCGCAGTCGACGCGATTGCCGTTCGAGAGCAACACGGGATACGTGGTGCGATCGGCCTCGATGGTCGTCGTGTAGCGCGACATCACGTCGGGTCGATCGAGGAAGTACGTGATGCGACGAAAACCCTCCGCCTCGCACTGCGTGCACAGTGCAGTGCCCGATCGATACAGGCCCGACAGCTCGGTGTTGGTGCTCGGATCGATGTCGACGACGGTGACGAGCGTGAACGTGTCCGCGGGCGCGGGCACCGAGAGCCCGTCGGGGAGCAACTCGTAGTCGCCCACTTCGAGCGTCCGCCCATCGATGGCGACGCCCACGAGCGTGAGGCGCTCGCCGTCGAGCCGCAGGTTCGGCTCGGGGGGCACGTCCGGATTGCGGCGGATCGCGAGGGTCGCGGTGACGCGCGTGCGAGCCGCATCGAGGTCGAAGACGAGATCCACATCGTCGATCCAGAAGGCCGGGGGTCGGTAGTCCCTGCGCTGGATCGGCTGCGGACGGGGGTCTTTCATGGGTTCTGCGAGGATAGACCCGTGGGTCCCCAGGCCCGGAGAGCCGTGAAGACAAATAGTCTGGTCATACCAGTTGACCATCAGCTAGCTGAATGACATAACAACTTCATGGCGCTCCAGCGCATCGCGAAGCGAACCCTGTCCGACGAGGTCTTCGAGCAGCTGGTGCGCGAAATCGTCCAGGGCCGCATGGCCCCCGGCCTTGCCCTGCCGGCCGAGCGCGAGCTCTGCGAGACCCTCGGGGTCAATCGCGGCGCGCTTCGGGAGGCGTTGCGGCGCCTCGCGCAGGCGGGTCTCGTGTCGATCGCGCAGGGCGGCAGCACGAGGGTGCTCGACTTCCGCCGCACGGCGGGCCTCGACCTCATCGCGCAGATCCTCTTCCGCGAGGGCGGCACGATCGATCTGCAGGTCGTGCGCTCGCTGATGGAGATTCGCGGCGCGCTCGCACCCGACATTGCGCGGCTGTGCGCGCGGCGGGCCGACGCGGCACTGACGGTCGAGCTGCTCGACGTCGTCGATCGCATGCAGCCGGCCCTCGCCGCCGACGATCTGCCGGCGTTGCAGGAGCTGTCGCTCGACTTCTGGGATGTGCTCGTGCGCGGCTCGGACAACATCGCGTACGTCCTCGCATTCAACACCCTGCGCACGACCTACGACACGGTTCGCGAGGCGCTCGTGCAGGTGATGGGCGACGAGCTGCGCGACGGTGCGGCGTATCGGTCGATCGCGGAGGCGGTCGGTCGGCACGACGACGTGTCGGCAAAGCATGTCGCGTCCGCGCTGGTCGAGCACGGCACGCATCGGATGCTCGAGCTCATCGCGCTGCTCGATCGCGCGACGCCCGACACCGGAGACGACAATCCACCAGGGGATGTGTCATGACGACATGGGCTGCACACTATGGCACCTCCGAGCGCGTCCTCGATCCGCGCGCGCCCGGTCTGACGCTGCGTGACGCGTTCGCGTACTTCGTCCGTCGCCCGTCGGTGATCGGGCTCGGCATCTTGCTCATCGCGTCCGTCATCGCGCGCATCGTCGTCGGGGACTGGAGCGCATGGGACATCCTGCTCGCGTCGGTGCTCGTCGGCATTCATCCGCTGTCGGAGTGGGTGATCCACGTCGAGCTGTTGCACTTCCGCCCGCGCAAGTGGGGGCGCTTCATCGTCGACTTCGAGGTGTCGCGCGATCACCGGGCCCACCACGTCGATCCGCATGATCCGAAGTGGTGGTTCATGCCGCTGCGCAGCGCGATCGTCGGTTTCCTGCTCGTCACGACCATCTCGTTCGCTTTGCTGACGCTGCCGCGCGCGCTCACGGTAATGGTCACCACGCTCGCGCTCGGCGCGACCTACGAGTGGATCCATTACCTGTGTCACTCGGCATGGCGGCCACGCAGCAAGTGGTACAAGACGCTGTGGCGGCTGCATCGGCTGCACCACTTCAAGAACGAGAACTACTGGATGGGCGTCACGATGCACTCGGCGGACAAGCTGCTCGGCACGCTGCCCGAGGTCGACGAGGTCGAGACCTCGGCGACGTGCAGGAACCTCGACAACCGGTGATTCCTACGCAGGCGCGTAGCGCTGCTCCAGCTCGCGCTTGATCACCTTGCCGGTCGGGTTGCGCGGCAGCTCCGTGACCAGCTCGTACTGCTTCGGGATCTTCGCCGGCGCGAGGTGATCGCGCGCCCACTTGCGCACGTCCTCGCCGTCGAAGCCGTCACCGTTCGGGACCACCACCGCGACCAATCGCTCGCCCCATTCGGGATCCGGCACGCCGATCACCGCGACGTCCGCGATCGCCGGATGCTTCGCGAGCGCGTCCTCGATCTCCGCGGGATACAGGTTCACGCCGCCGGAGATCACCATGTCGCGCGCACGACCGGTGAGGAATAGGTAGCCGTCGCGATCGAGGTAGCCGAGATCGTCGACGGTCACCCAATCGGCGAGCCGCGTCTCGTCGGTCGCCGCGCGGTCGCGGTGATACCCGAGCATGAGCTGGGCGCTGCGCGTGTAGACCCTACCGATCTGATCGGGCGCCAGCGGCTGGCCCTGCGCGTCGAAGATGCCGAGCTCCTGTCCCGCGAGCGCGCGCCCGAGGCTCCCTTTGTACGTGAGCATCTCGGGCCCCGAGATCGTCGTCACCCAACCGAGCTCGGTCGCGCCGTAGAAGTCGAAGATCTTCTCCGCACCGAACGCCGCGATCGCCCGCTCGCGCAGCGTCGTGTTGAACGGCGCCGCGCCAGAGATCAGCACGCGCAGCTGGGGCGTCGGGCACTTCGCGAACACCTCGGGCGGCAGGTCGAGCACGCGGTGGATCATGGTCGGCACCATGAACACGTTCTGGATGTTCCAGCTCGACAGCCGCCGTAGGGTTTCCTCCGCATCGAAGCGTTCGACCAGGTGAATGGTGCCGCCGAGCGACGTGTTGAGCAGCGCGAACACCTGCCCGCTCGAGTGGTACAGCGGCGCGCACACGAGGTGGCGATCCGCGGTGTGCAGCGGCACGCGCTCGAGCACGCGCAGCAGCTCCACGGCACCAAACGCACCCATGTCGCGCACGGCACCCTTGGGCTTGCCGGTCGTGCCCGACGTGTACACGACGTTCTCGCTCGGCCCCTTCTCGACGTGCAGCGAGCCACCGCCGACGCGCTGCTGCGCGAGGGCGGCGTCGTACGACGTCACGCGACCATCGGTCGAGCGGCCCTCGCCTGCCCGTAGCACCCGTAGATCGAGGTCGCTGCGCTTGCGTAGCACCGCCTCGGCGACCGCGGCGGTCTGATCCGACACGACGAGCACTCTCGCACCGCTGCTGTCGAGCAGAAACTCGAGCTCGTCCGCAGTGCTGTGGCGACCGACGTGGGCACACGTGATCCCGAGCCGGAACAGCGCAAACCATGCGACCGCATACTCGATGCGGTTCTCCATCATGATCGCGACCGGCACGCGACGCGATGCGCCGAGATGATCCCGCAGCACGGCCGCGACCGCGTCGATCTCGAGATCGATCTCGCGGTACGTCAGGCTGCGACGCTCGTCGACCATCGCACACCGGTGCGGCACCGCGGCAGCGTGGATCGAGTGCAGCGATCGCACGCCGAGGCCACGGTTCAGTGCGACGCGTGCGACGTCGATGGGATGCTCTCCGGTCGCCTCGAACAGACCCGCCTGTCGCCCGGTCACGACGAAGCGACGCGCGATGCGGTGCGGCGGGTCGAGCAGCACACGGCGCAGGGCGGGGATCCGGGAGAGCAGGCGATCGCGCAGGGCCAACGGTGCCCATGGTACACGGCCGTCGCCCGTGCCCTTGGGCGGATACCCGCCGACACCGCGGGCAGCGCCTGTAGGCAGGTTTCTCGGGGGTTGGCTCCGCGTCGCGCCGCTGGGACGGCTCGTGGCCGAATCCATCACTGTCGCCTTGGCGACGGCGCGGCCCAGCCGTAGCTTAGACAGCGACCATGGCACTGCGTCTGCGCTTCGTCGTCCCGGGTGCCGCCTTCGGCCTGCTTGTGATGGCGACCGATGCGGGCGCGACCGATCCGCCGCGGCGGATCCATCACACCGTCGAGGGTCAGGGCGTCGTCGCGACGCAGCTGCTGCCGCACACATTCTTCGGTGGCGAAGGTGCGTACGTGATCGGCAGCGACACGTTCAGCGCACGCTTCGGGGGTCAGGTGCTCGGCGGTCGTCCGTTCGCGCTCGGCGACGGCAAGATCGGCAACGTGCTCGCGGTCGCGACGCTCGATGGTTGCGGCGCGCGTCAGGTGTTTCGTCATCGCGTGCGCATGTGCGTCGGCGCGCAAGGTGGCGCGATGGCGCATCGCTGGATCGGCTACGATCGCCCGGGTCGCAAGAGCACGCCGTGGGTTGCGGGTGTCCTGCGCGGGGACTACCGCTACTCGGTGACCGAGCGGCTCGGCATCATGTTCGGGGTCGCGGTCACGTTGCCTGTCATCGGCCCGGAGTTCCGCGCCACCGATGCGCAGGGCCAGTCGTCGCCGCTGGTGTTCCCCGGACCCGTCACCGGGTTGTTGACGCTGGGCGCGACGTTCCGCATTCGCTGAACGCCTCCCGCGGGTAACATCCCCGCCCGATGCGTCCCCCAACCCACGAGCTGCTCGACGCCGAGCTGTGCGGCGTCCCGATCGAAGCGACCGACGGTCGTGCGATCGTCGAATTCGTCGCGACCGCACGCATGCGTGCCGATGCGACCGACCTCGTCCACGGTGGCTTCGTGTTCGGCCTCGCCGATCATGCGGCGATGCTCGCGGTCGGTGCACCGACCGTCGTGCTCGCGGCCGCCGAGATGAAATTCCTCGCGCCGGTCGTGGTCGGTGACACCGTCCGCGCGACTGCGACGACCGCGGAGTCGACCGGGAAAAAGCGCATCGTCGACGTCCTCGTCCACGTCGGCGACAAGGTCGTCATGGAATCGCGGATGACCTGCGTCGTGCCGGGCAACCACGTGCTTGCCGGAGGTCGCGATGCACGGCGGTGATCTGATCGCGCAAGTCCTCGAGCGCCAGGGCGTTCGCTGGCTGTTCACGCTGTGCGGCGGCCACATCTCGCCGATCCTCACCGGTGCGAAGGAGCTCGGCATCCAGGTGATCGACGTGCGTCACGAAGCAACCGCGGTGTTCGCCGCCGATGCGGTCGCGCGTCTCACCGGTGTGCCAGGCGTCGCGGCCGTCACGGCCGGTCCCGGCGTGACGAACACGATCACCGCGATCAAGAACGCCCAGCTCGCGCAGTCGCCGGTCGTGCTGCTCGGCGGCGCGACGGCGACGATGCTGCGCGGTCGCGGTGCGCTGCAGGACATCGACCAGATGGCACTGTTCGCCCCGCACGTGAAGCTGTGCGAGACGGTCGGTCGCGTGAAGGATCTCGTCAGCACGCTCGAGCGAGCGTTCGACGTCGCGCAAAGCGGCGTGCCAGGCCCGGTGTTCGTCGAGTGTCCGGTCGATCTACTGTACGACGAGAAGACCGTGCGCGAGATGATCGGCGCGAAGGCGGCGTCCGACGTGAAGAGCCTGCCGGACATGGCCGTGCAGCTCTATCTGCGCGCCCACCTCGCGCGGGTGTTTGCAGGAGCGAGTCGTGTGCGCCCAGGGCCGAAGCGAACCCCGGCGATCCCAACCGCGTTCCCGCATGCGATCACGCGCGCGGCGAGGCTCGTCGCCAACGCCGAGCGGCCGCTCGTGCTGGTCGGATCGCAGGCGACCGTGCGCGGTCCCGAGCCGATGCGACGGCTGCGTGAGGCGCTCGAGCGCATCGGGGCGCCGGTCTATCTGTCCGGCATGGCGCGCGGCCTGCTCGGTGCGAAGCATCCCCTGCTCTTTCGCCACAAGCGTACGCAGGCACTGCGCGATGCCGACGTCGTCGTGCT
>Ga0105046_10019123_pt1 | contig 10399 bp, 9 predicted proteins | sample MAT03_FD_78385 | JGI IMG/M metagenome (GOLD analysis project Ga0105046, IMG submission 78385) | Freshwater microbial communities from Lake Fryxell liftoff mats and glacier meltwater in Antarctica - MAT-03 (megahit assembly) | ecosystem: Environmental > Aquatic > Freshwater > Ice > Liftoff... | reverse complement strand
GGCGTGGTGGTGGTCGTGACTGTCGGCCTGGCGGTGGTGGTCGGGCCGGGGGTGGTGGTCGGCGTGGCGGCGGTGGTGGTCGGGCTGGGGGTGGTGGTCGGCGCGGCGGTGGTCGTGGGCAGGACGCCGGCACCAGACCCGACATCGGTGGTCGTGGCAGGGAAACCCGAGGAGTTGGCCGACTGCGCGAAAGCGGCCTGCACGCCCTGGGTTCCGAAGGTCATGATCACAGGGGCGACGACGCCGGCAGTTGCCATGCGCTTGAGGAAGTCGCGGCGCCCGCTGTCGGTGCCCGTCTCGTCGTTGTGCTCGCTCATGAAATGCCCCTTGTCGTCGACAGTGAGCGAATGATAGCCGATCGTGGTGTGTGGCGTTGGCGTTGCGGTCAGGCGATGGTTCCGGCGGCGAGCGAGCGCACGCCGTCGGCGGCTCCGCGCAGGTCACTGAGAGACACCTCGTAGCAGCGCGCGACGCGCAACAGGCCAGCGAGCTCGCGCAACAGCGTGGCCGGCGGTTCCAGGTTGGGGAAGCACTCCTGCACCAGTCGCGGCATGGTCTCGATGGTGGTGAGCGGCACCGGAGTGCCGCCCGTGCCGTCGTCGCGCCGATGGAGCAGCACGATGGCGGCCACCGGGCGAGCGACGATGCGCCACGAGCCGCCGAGCACGCGCGGGTCCAGCGCTCGCACTGATCCGTCGACGAGTGCGGGAGCCAGCTCCGCCGCTGCGTGAACCCGTGGCAGGACCCGGTTCATGGTCGGCTTGATGTGGAACGGACGGGCGACCGGCAGCGCGATGCCACCGCGCACCAGCACGCTCTCATCGGCGGGCACATCCACCCCGTCGAGCCGGAGCCGGCACGACAACGTGGTCTTGCCGGTGCCCGAGGGGCCCACCAGCAGTACCCGCGACACGTCGTCGACCGAGGCGGCGTGCAGCCGCACCCAGCCGCGCAACGAGGCCAGCTCGAACGCTCGCTGGTGCACTCGGCGGTACAGCACCTCCAGCACGTCCATCGCGCTGCTCACCGTCGTGAGGTGGTCGCCGTCTTCGGTGAGCGTCATCGCTCGCAGACCCGCGGCGCCCTTGCCGTCGTCGTTGGAGTTGGGGTCGGAGCGGAGGGTCGGCGAGACGCGGTAGTGCATGGTCGCGACGGCCGCCATGTCATGATCGGCAGAGTTCACCAGGTAGGCAACCGCGGCGTGCACCTCGTCGGCCACCTGCTCCAGCTCGACGGTCACCTGGTGCCAGAGGATCTGGAAGTGGGCTATCGAATCACGACCATTGGATGAGGCCCCTGGTGATCAGGTCCTCGAGGCAGGTACCGACCGAGAGCGCCCAGGATTCGCTGGGCAGCAGGGCGTTCGCCTCGTCGGTGACGGCGGACACGGAACGCGTTCCGTCGCACAGCTCGTACACGATGGAGGCAGCGCTGTTGAGATAGTGCACCTGCTCGGTGGCGGCGACGAAGATGACGAGCCCATCGGCGACCTCGTTGACCTCGATGCCGGTAACTCGGACGGGGAGCGCGTTGTGGGACTCGGGCACGGCAGGCAGTATACGGAGATGCCCAGCCGCGACCGGATCGACTACGTACTGCCGGCAGGCGACCCCGACCGGCCGTTCCCCTTCGATCAGTACCTGGCCATCGCCTCGGCCGTGCGGCACCACGCCGGCTGCACGGTCTGGGTCTCGTCCTTGCCGTACGGCATGTGGTGGCAGCAGCTGCGCCCCCACATTCAGCTCCGTCGCGACGAGGCGCCGGACCGAGCGGTAGCGCCTCCCGCTGGTGCCTGGGTGTCGGCGCACGCATGGTTGCCGGCCGACCATCCGGGCTATGCGGCGGTCGCCTCCGCATACGGCCGGGTGGCATGGCTCGACGAGGGAACCCCTACGGTGTCGACATGACGGTCGACAACTCCAGGGCCCGCGACTTCCTCGCTGAACTCGTCCGCAAGCTGGACACGGCCAAGGAGCAGGAACGGCCGATCCCGGCCGCCACCCCGCCGCTGCCGCATCGTCGGCTGTGCGTCGCGATGAGCGTGTACGACGATTTCGACGGCGCCTACTTCACGGTGCAGGCGTTGCGTCTGTATCACCCCGAGGTCGCTGATCAGCTCAGCGTGCTGATCATCGACAACCATCCCGAGGGCATTCAGTCGCAGGCGCTGAGCGAGTTCGCCGGCCATATCGATAACGTGCGCTACTTGCCGTTCACCGGCTATCGCAGTACGGCGGTGCGCGATCTGCTGTTCCGCGAAGCCGATGCAGACATCGTGTGCTGTGTGGACTCGCACGTGCTGCTCGCTCCCGGCTCGATGGCGGCGCTCCTGCGCTGGTTCGACGAGCACCCCGACAGCCGCGACCTGGTGCAGGGTCCGTTGCTGGTCGATGACTTCAGCTACGCGGTCGGCACCCATTTCGCACCCGTCTGGGGCGCCGGCATGTGGGGCCAATGGGCCACCGACAGCCAGGTCGAGCACCCCGACGGCGAAGCTTTCGACATCCCGATGCAGGGCCTCGGTGTCTTCGCCTGCCGCAAGGACGCGTGGCCCGGCATCAACTCGCGCTTTCGGGGCTTCGGTGGCGAAGAGGGCTACTTGCACGAGAAGTTCCGCCAGGCCGGTGGGCGCACCCTGTGCCTGCCCGGGCTGCGCTGGGCGCACCGCTTTGCCCGCCCCTCGGGCGTCCCGTACCAACTCGTGCTCGAGGACCGAGTCCGCAACTACCGCATCGGGTGGGGCGAAGTCGGCCTGGACCAGGCGTCGATGGAGGCGCACTTCCGCGAGGAGTACGCGTCGTTGCCGCACATCGAGCAGATCCTCGAGCAGACCAAGCGCCAGGTCGACAACCCGTTCGGCTACTTCGACGCGATCTTCTCGCTCAACCTCGACACCGAGGTGGGTCGTTGGCAGCAGGCGCAGCACCGGTACGACTTCCTCGACATCGGCTGGCGTGTTGAGCGCGTCAGCGCTGTCGCCACACCGCACAACCACCACGAAGGATGCGCACTGTCGTGGCGGGCGATGGTGCAGTCCGCGCAACGGCGCGGGTACCGACACTTTCTCGGCCTCGAGGACGACGCGGTGTTCCACCTCGACACGCTGCAGGTGCTGTCGGCTGCCACTGCCGAGCTGGACGATATGGAGTGGGACCTCTGCTACCTGGGAGCGGTCGAGCATGGTGACGGTGCTTCGTTGCCTGGCTCGCAGGTGCTGCGTGCTGCCGCCCAACCCACGTGCACGCATGCGGTCGCGATACATCGGCGTGCGTTCGAGCGCATCCTGGCCGACGTGCCCGCCGAGCCGGGGCCGGCCCTCGATGATTGGATGCGCGAAGAAGCAGCCATCGACCAGTACTTCGCGCGGCTCTGCAAGAGCGGCGAGCTGCGTGGCGTGGTGCTCTCGCCGCACGTCGCCTCACAGCCGGCCCTGCTGGGCTACGCCGACGCGGACCTGGCCATCGCCGAGCACTTCCAGATCTGACCGGGCTCAGCTGCCTAGCCAGAATGTGCGCGCCGGCGATCGCTGCAGCCGCTGCTGCTGCCACGCCACCACCGCTGCGGTGAGGGAATGGGCCCAGGCCTCGAACACCTGCGGGGTCGAGTGGCCGCGCCGGATGGTGTCGGCCAACGTGACCCGTTCGTCCCACGAGTGCGGGGTCGTCAGGGCACCCTCGATCGCAGCGGCCATCGAGTCGGCATCGCCGGGTCGGTAGAAGTGCGCCGTGCCGCCCAACAGATCGCGCAGCGACGGCATGTCGGGCACTGCCAAGGGGGTGCCCGACAGTGCCGCCTCGATGACGGATCGGGGCTGCCCTGTTGCGTTGCCGACGCCGATCGAATACAGCAGTACGCCTGCGGTGCGGATCACCTGTTGGGCGGCTGCGTAGTTAGCGTTCACCTGCAGGTCGGCGTCGATCCCGGTGTCTGCGAGCATCCGTGCGACGTCATCGGGAACGGATTCGTACCCGGACGTTGTTCCTATCGTGATGTGCAGCGGCGCACCTGCCACGAGCGCGGCGGCGGCGACCAGGGTCGGCCAGTCCTTCTTCGGCAACCCGGCTGAGACTGATGCGATGGAGCGTGTGCGGTGAGCATCGTCTGCCATCGGTGCGGGATCGATGATCAGCGTCGGTAGGGAGTGGGCTAGCGGGTGGCGGCGAACGTGGGTGGGAGGGCCCCATGTTCCGATGCACCACTCGGTGAACAACGCGCCGTCGTCGATGTCCTCGCAGAACGAGCGCAGTCGGGCGGCGTGGGGAACCCCACGCTCGGCTGCGAACCTGCCGGTAGGGATGCCGACCTGCCCCCAGTGTGCCAGCACGAGATCCGGGTCGTGGTGGTCCATCGCCTCCGTGAGTGACTCGAAAAGTGGAGCATCGACCCGCGGCGCGCAGTCGGCAGGGCCGACCCTGCTGCGACTGAGCACGACGTCGACATCGCACCTGTGCAGTGCTTCCAGTTCGTCGCCGATGTAGGTCTCGGTGATCAGCGGGTAGAGCGCGTTGAACGCCACGACTCGAAGCGGCCGGCGCTGCCGTGCGCGCCGCCGCACCTGTGCTCGGTTCTGTGCGTTCTCGCCGAAGCGTTCCGTGGCCCAGAGCTGCCCGGGGGTCCCGACGCCATAGGCGCACGCCGGCACGGGCACGAACACCGAGTCGAGCGCGGCCAGTCTCACCAACAGGTCATAGTCCCCGCACGAGGTCAGCGACTCGTCCCAGGTCTCGCCCAGCCCGCTGCGGTGGATCAGGGTGTTGGTGTCGACGAAATTGTCGAGGTGTAGCAGCAGTGGGGACAGCGGCGCTGCCTGCACCATGCCGATGGTTGCTCCTGGCCGGCCCGAGATACGGATGCCGTACCCGAACTGCGCATCGGGGGCGCTGGCCAGCATTGCCACAGCGCACCGCAGCCACCACGGGAACCAGGTGCAGTCGTCGTCGAGGTAGGCGATCAGTTGACCCCGCGCCGCGGCGAGGCCGACGTTGCGGGCAGCAGCGGCACCTGGCGGCGCGGAACGTGCGGTGCGGATGCGGTGGTCGACGGGCCACCAGCGGGGAAGTTCGGCCAGCATGTCGTCGGGTGAGTTGTCGATGACGAGCAGTTCCCAGTGCGGATAGGACTGAGTGCGGACGCTGTCGATCGCCTCGCGCAGCAACCCCAGCCGATCGCGCGAGTGGGTGGGCAGCACCACCGTGACGAGTGGGTGCTCGGCGATCGGCTGGTGCGCCAACCACAGCGAGCACAGCAGAGTGTCTCGCCAACTGCTTGCCACCCGGGCGTCGTCGAGGGCGGCGAGGCGGTGCTCGTGATCCAGCAGTTGCGTGCGGGCGTCGGCGACGTCGGCGCGCAGCGTTGCCACCCGACCCCACAGCATTGCCAGCGTCGCACCCAGTGCCGCGGTTGTTTGTTCCGTAGCAGACGGTGCAGACGGGTCGGTCACAGGGCGAGGCCAGCCATGAGCGTCAGAGCCTGCCACTGGCGATGACGCGCTGAAGGAACTCCGCCGTCTCTGGGCGGTCGGGTGCCGTGAACAACTTCGCCGGGGGAGCGGCTTCGAGAATCACACCATCCTTGAGGAAGCACACCAGATCGCTGATCTCGCGAGCGAAGCCCATCTCGTGGGTGGCGAGGATCATGGTCATGCCCTGGCCGCGCATGTCGCGGATGACGTTGAGCACCTCGCCGACCAACACCGGGTCGAGTGCGGCGGTGACCTCATCGAGCAGCATCAGTTCGGGCTGCATGGCGAGCGCTCGGACGATTGCCACGCGCTGTTGCTGGCCTCCGGAAAGCTGGTCGGGGTAGGCACCTGCTTTGTCAGCCAGGCCGAAGCGATCGAGCAGCTCGAGCGCCGAGGCGTCCGCCACCGAGCGCTCGGCCTTACGCACCTTGGTGGGCCCCAGCGTGATGTTGCGCAGCACGCTCATGTGCGGGAACAGGTTGTAGCTCTGGAACACCATGCCGATGCGGCGGCGCACCGGGTCGGGGTCGAGGCCCGGCTCGCTGATGTCGACGAGCGAGCCGTGCCCGTCGTCGAGCAGGATCTGGCCATCGTCGATGAACTCGAGCAGGTTGATGCACCGCAGCAGTGTGCTCTTGCCCGAACCGCTGGCTCCGATGAGGCAGACCACTTCGTGCTCGCCCACCTGCAACGAGACGTCGTCGAGGACCAGCTTGTCGCCGAACGACTTACGAACGCTGCGGATCTCGACCTTCGTTGTCGTGTTCACAATGCAGTGCTCATACGATCTGCGACCCACCCGTGCGGCGGCGTTGGCGGTTGGTGTACCAATCCACCAGGCGAGTCTCGGGAATGGTGAGTGCGAGGAAGATGACGGCGGCGGCAACCAGTGGGGTGAAGTTGCCGGTGAGGTCTTTGATGGAGGTGGCACGGCGGAAGACCTCGATGATGCCCAGCACGCTGAGCAACGCGACGTCCTTCTGCAGCGACAGTAGGTCGTTCATCAGCGGTGGCACCACGCGCCGCGCCGCCTGCGGGAGGACTACGTGGCGCATGGTCTGCGAGTGCGAGAGACCAAGCGAGCGGGCACCTGCGCGCTGGCTTTCGTGGACGCCCTCGATGCCGGAACGGAACACCTCCGCCACGTACGCCGAGTAGGCCAGGACAAGTGCGATTGGCCCCCACAGGTAGGGCGAGGTCCAATTGCCACCGAAGCCAAGGAAATGAAAGTCGCCCTCCAACAGCCCCAGCTTAGGGATGCCGAAACCGACGAGGTAGATCGTCAGGATGATGGGCACCCCGCGAAAGAAGTCGGTGTACACCGCGGCGAATGCGCGCAGCGGGAACAGCACAGGGTTGCGCGTGTTGCGGCACAGCGCGATCACCAGACCCCACATCAGAATGAACGGCGCGGTCTGTAGGAACAACTTCACGTCAACCCACAGGTAGCCAAGGATCTCGGGGAAGTCCTCCTTGAAACGTTCGCCGTTGAAGAAGATCGTCTTCACTTTCGGCCATCCGCTGGAACTGGTGATCAGCCAGGCAAGGCCGCCAAAGGTGACCACTGTCGAAACCACGGCGATGATGATGGCCTTGCGTCGCTGTCGACGCAGCCATTGCTCGCGGCGGGTCGATGGACCTGGTACGCGAGAGGGCGCCGACACGATGCCGGCGCCCTCGTCGTTGTTCGTCATGGTTGCGACTCTAGAAGGTCGATCCTTGTCGGGCCCGATCTCGTCGGGTCAGTCCTTGGAGAGCGTCGGAGCTTCGCTCCACTCACCCATCCAGGTCTCGGTGATGGTGGCCAACTCCCCCGAGGCGGTCAGGTTGGCGATGGCCAGGCTGATGCACTCGGTGAGCGGGTTGTCCTTGGTGAGCAACAGGCCCCACTGGTCGCCAGCGCCACCGGCATCGATGGGGAACTGGCCAAAGACTTTGGTGCCCTCGATTTCGACAGCTGCGATGAAGAGGCCCGTCGGCAAGTCGGTGATGATGGCGTCGATCTGCTTGTTGTCGAGTGCCATCTTCGCGTCAGCGTTGCTGTTGAACGCAAACGGTTCTGCGTCGGGCTGGATGACGTCGAGGATGAACTGCAGGCTGGTGGTGCCTGCGGCTGCACCAAGGCGCAGCGACTTGAGGTCGCTGAGCTTGGTGACGTCCTTGCCCGGGCCATCGGCATAGCCGAGTACGGCCTGGTTGGCGGTGTAGTAGGGATCGCTGAACGACACGACCTGCTTGCGCTCATCGTTGATTGTGAACTGCTGCAGGTTGAAGTCGTTGTTGCTGTCGCTACCGGCAACCGCGGTGTCGAATGACGTGCGGACCCACTTGACGGCGTCGCCCTCGAAGCCGAGTTCCTTGGCAACGGCCAATGCAAGAGCGGCCTCGAAGCCTTCGCCCGACTCGGGTGCATCATCGAGTACATACGGCGGGAACGCAGGGTCGCCAGTGGCGATGGTCAGCGAGCCTGCATCCTGCGTCTTGCCGTCGGCGCATGCTGCTGCATCGCTGGCGGGACGGGTGGTGTCGGCCGGCGCGTCGGTGGTGTCGGCTGCCGGGACTGTGGTCTCGGCAGCGGCCACGGTGGTATCGCTGCTGCTGGTGGTGTCATCGCCGCAGGCGGCGAGCAACAAGCCGACCACGGCGGCGGTCACGAGTATCTGTCGTTTCATTGATGAGGCTCCTTGTTCACGCAGTTGTTCACACTGGTCCGGGAAGGCTACCAGTAAGCCTGGATTGTTGACCATACCGGTCAGCAATCGTCCCGTTCGCGGGTTTGTGTCAAGCTCTCGGACTCGAAGCCCCAGCTCAGCACCCGAAAGACTGTACGTAAAGACGAGTGGAAGGGAAAAGATTGACAGTGAGACGGAAAGCGTCTTATTGTCTCACCGTGCAGTCTGCCCCCACCTCCGTCGAGCTGCGCGTGATCGCAGCGGCAAAGACGTGCTGTGAGCGATGGGGCATCGAGAAAGTCACCATCGACGACATCGCCAGCGAGGCCAGCGTCTCTCGCGCCACGCTCTACCGGCTGTTTCCTGGTGGCAAGGACGTGCTGTTCGAAGCGCTGCGCGTGCGGGAGCTGGAGGATTTCTTCGTCCGCCTCACTGCGCAAGTCGATGGTGCGGTCGACCTCGAAGATCTTCTGGTACGCGCTGTGGTCGCTGCCACACACGAGCTGCGCGACGACCGACACCTGGCCATCATGATGGCGTCGGAGCCGGGCGACACGCTGGCCCAGTTGACAGTGGAGGGTCTCCCGCGCATCACGCGTGTCGCCGCTGTTTTCCTGGTGCCGATGGTCGATCCGTACCTACCGCGACGTGAATCTGCCCGCTTGGTAGAGCTGCTTTCGCGGCTCGTCATCAGCTATTTCCTTGCACCGTCCGACCACGTCGATCTCGGCGACGCCGACTCGGCTCGCCTGTTCATCAGCGCGTTCATCCTTCCTGCCTTCCTGGCATCCATCACCGCATAAAGGACCTGTCATGACCGTCACGCACAACGACAATGAAACGATCATCGGCCGCGCAGAGATCAACGACATCGACGCAATTCTTGCCGTCCCGTTGGTCGACTCGAACGAGATCGAGCACATCGTCAAGAACAACGCCGACTCGATCTTCACGTGGGACTACTCGCTACAGCGCCCTGCCCTGCGCAAGCTGTACGAGAAGGCCAAGACGGGGCAGTGGAATGCCACCACGGATCTCGACTGGTCGATCGACGTCGACGTGGAGAAGTCGGTGCTTGAAGATCAGGCACTCATCGGCACCGGCGTCGACGCCAGTAGGTACATCGGTACGCCGGTGGAGAAGTGGGGCGACAAGGAGTGGTTGGAGTTCGGCGTTCAGAGCCGCAACTGGAGCCTCAGCCAGTTCATGCACGGAGAGCAGGGCGCGCTGATCTGTACCGCCAAGATCGTCGAGACCGTGCCGTGGTACGACGCCAAGTTGTATGCCAGCACCCAGGTGGTGGACGAGGCCCGCCACGTCGAGGTGTTTGCCCGTTACCTGGAAGAGAAGCTTGGTGGCGAGTTCCAGGTCAACGCTCATCTGCGCATGCTGCTCGACGACATTGTCAACGACAGCCGCTGGGACATGACGTACCTGGGCATGCAGGTCATGGTCGAGGGCCTGGCGCTCGCCGCCTTCGGCTTCATGCACCAGTTCACCAACGAGCCGTTGCTGAAGAAGTTGCTGCGCTACGTGATGAGCGACGAAGCCCGTCACGTGGCCTTCGGCGTGCTCAGCCTCAAGGAGTGCTACGACGAGATGACCGATGCGGAGATGAAGGACCGCCAGGAGTTCGCGTTCGAGGCAGCCATTCGGATGCGCGATCGGTTCATGCAGCAAGAGGTGTGGGAGCGCATGGGTGTCAATGTCCGCGAGGTGATCCCGTTGGTCTTGGCCGACCCCACCCGCGCTGTGTTCCAGAGCATGCTGTTCAGCAAGATCGTCCCCAACTGCAAGAAGCTGGGACTGCTGGACCGCAACGACAAGTGGCTGCGCCACCGCTTCGAAGAGATGGGTGTCATTCAGTTCGAGGACTGGGCAGACACCGGCGAGGAGTTCACCGCCTTCGAGCTCACCGATGCCGACAAGATGGCACCCGTCGCCGGTCAGTAGCTCGACAGACGGTGTATACAAGTAAGATACAAGTTATGGCCGTTGTCGACTGGAACCCAGATCAATATCGCAAGTTCGCCGCCGAACGGGCGCAGCCCTTTCACGACCTCGTGAGTTTGGTGCAACCCGCCGAGTTTCGCCGGGCGGTGGACTTGGGTTGCGGCCCAGGCGAGCTGACGGCTGCTGCCGCGGCGACTCTGCGCACACGGGAGATGGTCGGCATCGACAACTCGCCGGCGATGATCACCGCCGCAGCCGCCCACGCCAGCGATGGCGTTCGTTTCCTGGACGGTGACATCAGCCAGTGGACCGC
>Ga0105046_10019122_pt1 | contig 10400 bp, 9 predicted proteins | sample MAT03_FD_78385 | JGI IMG/M metagenome (GOLD analysis project Ga0105046, IMG submission 78385) | Freshwater microbial communities from Lake Fryxell liftoff mats and glacier meltwater in Antarctica - MAT-03 (megahit assembly) | ecosystem: Environmental > Aquatic > Freshwater > Ice > Liftoff... | reverse complement strand
TAGTTAGCGCAGAGTTAGCCGGGGATGTGTTGGGTCAGCTAACCGATATTCTTCCCGATTTGAGACCCGAGATCCTCGCCTTCGCTCAGCGTTTCGTTGAAACTTGATTTGAAGAACTGCGGCGTCGAGAATTCAATCCATACGAAGTCGGTCCTTATTTGGTTGAGATCGCAATGACTCTTCAACGTTTTGGCGATACACGTTCAGACGGACTCAACCTTTTTGAATCGTTTTTGCGAGCGGGGCTCGACGAAGCGAATAAGGCACTCCAGGACGTTGACGCAGTCAATGAAGTTGACCCGCAAAGTCCGGGCCGGCCAAGTCTTCGAAGGCGGAAGCGTAAAGAGTGAACCAGATAACGACAAGATATCGACAGAGGGGGAAGAAACACAGGTGCCACCCACCTGGGTTTCCTTCTATTTGGCAACGCGGGCTGGCGTGGGTACATCTCTACTAACACCAACTCAACCGTTTCGTGTGGGGCGGTGTTGTAAAAACCTCCTTTGTGCGTCAGAAGAGGGTATACTCGTGTCATGACTACAATGAATGAAATTCAGACCGCTGCTCAGTCTCTCCCTTCGTCAGAGCGTGCTAAACTAATTGCCGCACTCTGGGACAATGTTCCGCCAAGCGATTGGGTTCCGCCAGATTCGCAATGGATCACCGAAGCCAATCGTCGCATTGACGCATATGATTCGGGCGAAATGAGCGGTGCCACATGGGCGGAAGTTCGCGAACGAGTCCGTCGGAAGGCCGGACTTGATGGCTAAGCTAATCTTTTTCGCAGCCGCCGAGGGCGACTACTTCGAATCTTTAACCTGGTATGCCGAGCGTAGCGTTGACGCTTCCAACGATTTTGACGTCGAGTTCGATCGCGCATGGCACAGATTGCATCCGATCCTGAACGCTTTCAATTGTGCGATGTTCGACACCGCTCTTTTCTTCTGCGACGCTTTCCCTTTCGCATAATCTATCGCATGATTCACTACGATGTTGTCGTTGCATACGCTTCTCGATAAAAATCACGAAGTCATCGTTTGTCATTCGTTCTCCAAAAATTTTGGGCTCTACTCCGAGCGAGTCGGATCGGTATCACTAGTTAGCAAAGACTCCTCCACAACTGAAGCCGCTTTGAGTCAGATCCGGCAGGCGATTCGTTGTAACTACAGTAATCCACCTCGGCACGGTGCTGCAACCGTCGCAGCAATTCTTACGGACCCTGCGCTGAGACAAGAATGGTTTTCCGAAGTGGACGCAATGCGATCTCGCATTTCCAAGATGAGAGCCATGTTCATTGATGGGATGAAACAAACCAAAGTCGATCGCGACTTTGGTTTCTTGAGCACTCAGAAAGGGATGTTTTCCTACAGTGGACTCAATAGTATGCAAGCGGACTGGCTCAAGAACGAGCGAGGCATCTACATCGTTGGCACGGGACGAATCAACGTAGCTGGCATGGCCTCATCCACAATGTCAACTCTGTGTTCGGCCATCGCAGACTGTTTGCATGCGACGGCCTAATGTGACGGCATTCTGTTTCGCAGCACGCTGGTCGCGGGACTTTGAATGCTAAACGAACAACGAAAACTGATTTGTCAATCCGAAATACGGAGACGATAACAAGCAACTGGCTGGTACGAAAGCAACATGGAAGTCCGTCGCAATTGCGACTCTATTTTTTGAATCGAGGATTCAAGGATCGATTGCTCAAGAAAAATATGGTACTTCCGCGACCAATACCAAGCCATCGACCGCAATTGCGTCCAAACCTGATTCGCCCCCCGATGACAATCGAAAACCAACGTCATGGCTGGGACCTGCCGTTTCTATGTTCGTTTACCCAACTTGTTGCGGGTGGTTCGTAACTATGAGTAAAGAATCGCCCTTCGTGAGTTTCGACAATGGCTGGCACATTATAGTGCTTAATGACCCCAACGTCAGCGTAGCTGAAGTAGTTTAATGGCGTCGTCGGCTGTGCTACCGTAGTTGGTTTTCCATCGCGCCCAACGTACTTGGAAGGATTGTCGCTAGGATGGGAGTGCGCGTTTGCAACAAGCGTTCTAGCAGTACCGACTTGCGGTGCATGAGGAGTTATTGAATTGAATGTTCCGGGTAACCATCGATCGACTTCGAGGAATTTTGAATGAGAGTTGTAGTAGATCCACATGCCTTGTTCCTGTCGCGTGGATAGGCGTGAATTGGACTCGTTCCACATCTTCCTAAGTTCTTTATCAATGAATTCATCCCCTAGAACTTGAAAGAGACTAGGACGACCATCAAAGGATACGTCGCCTGATCGAATAGTCGGAGTGATTGGCTTGGGGTTTACCAAAGGGCCTTCGACGCTTATCGGTGGGGAAGACGGATCAGACTGGCTTTGGGAATAAGGCCGATTAGCTGTTCGACTTATGCCCGTTGTTGACTGGTCTATTCGCGGATTCCCTTTTAGCGGAACTGATCTTACAAACCGTACAAATCCAGAAGTAATCTCGCTTTCCGCAGTATCAGCCGTGATTCGAGAAAGTACTCTTGCTAGTGGAAGAAACGATCGCCACTGCTTCGGAATCAGTTCCCCAAGCCCAGCGATGGCGTCTCGAATTTGCACACGGGCATTCTCCGCCACGCTCCCGGGCCTTCCCCAAAAGCCCATCTGTCCATCAGAATACAAATATGGTTTTGAATGATCCAGTACTTAATCTCCATCACGGTTCTTCATCGAAGACCCCACGGGGGCATCGTCTTCCCAGGCAAATTTTTCGGAGTAACAGAAAGGGTCGTATTTGAAATCCTTGTCAACTGTGCCGAAGCTTGGGCCGAAACTATTTTGAGCTGAGTTCCTATTATCAATCGCTTCTTTCGCTCCTTGGTTACCTGCAGAATCACTGCGAGTTGACGGTGGCGCTACTCTGCCGTTGCCTGAGTCGTAGCCGTTCGGATAGAGTTGCTTCAATTGCTGAATATCGCGCGAATATTGTTCCGCAAAAGGGTTTCCGTTTAGTTTTCCAGCGACAGCAACTAATTCATTGAACTTCGAGATTACCGCTTCGAGAAGTGGTTTGTCTTTCGGCTTAGGCTTTGCCATTGCTTTACTTGCACAGCGGCACTTCTTCACGAGTCCCGTTGGATCCACCGAACCGAGTGGATCGTTTTCGACATATCGATAAAGATTCGCATCGCCGGCAGAGAACGAGCTTGGGTCTTGTGAAACAAAACGAGCAATCGTCGGATCGTAATAACGCGCTCGATAAAACATCAAATCGGTTTCCTCATCCAATTCGCGACCGGTGTACGCGAAGATATGGTCCACCGCTGCGTTGGTCTCTGTCATTCGGCGACCAAAGCTGTCGTATTGAATGTGATTGAGTACGGTACCATCGGAGTCAACCAAGTCGCGGACCGTTCCTTGATGGTCGGTCAAGGGCCAGAGTATTGATCCAGGCTGGCCAGGCAATTGAAATTGCTCGTCCGCCAAAACTTGATCCACACCCGGCCCATAGAGATAACGGTGCATGAGATTACCGGCCCCGTCAAACTGAAGTGCAATGTGGCCGTTTTCGATCACGTAGCGAATGACATTGGCCGCCTGAGGACCTGCTCCATCAGCATCAATGCGCTTCGCGATCCGATTGTCGGCTACGTCATAGTCGTACTCGATGCTCTTGATCAACTCGCCTGTGTTGCTGAGCACATTCACGTTCGTCAAGCGATTGCGGTAGTCCCACGCATACTCGGTCACCTCGCCGTTGGCGGTATTCGTTCGCTTGGTCCTATTCCCTTCGGCGTCGTACTGGTAACTGTAAGTTCCATCGGTCATGAGACGGTTGTCGACGTGGATGTCGTAACCCGGGTTGGTCCGGTTACCGTTACTATCGTATGAATAGGCCTCAGCAGGGAGCACGGTGGAAACGGCTGACTTGAGTTGATTGCGATTGTCGTAGTCGAAATTGCTCCCACCGTCATGACTTTCTATCTTCGTGATCCGGTTGGCAGCATCCAAAGTGTAGTCATAGGAGGCTATCAAGTTCCCATTTTGCCGATGCTGGCGAAGGAACAATCGGCCTGCTTTGTCAAAAGCATTGGTGGTTGATGTAATGCTCTGAGTTCCCGTCAGATCGGCAAATCGCGTTTGCTGAACGGGTTGATTCTCGAAATCGTACTCCATATCAATGCGCTTCCATGCTACGCCGCTGCCGGCCTGCGTGATGCGGGTCATACGATCGTTGGTATCGTAAGTATAGCTTGTGGTCGCTCCCGCTTGTGAAACAATGATCTCGTCGCGTGAAGTCAAATTGTGGCTTGCATCGTAAGCAAAAATGAACACGACGGCTGGAACTCCCGTTGACCCCGTGTTGCTCGTTGTCAGCCTGCGACCATCCGCATCGTAGGTAAACGCATACGACGATGCCGGATCGCTCATGGAAAGCAACTGGCTGGCCGCGTCGAACGTATTGCTGAACTCCCGGACCGTCGCACCATTGCTATCGAGCCACTCTTCGGATACCTGTCGATTCAAATCATCGTATGAATAGTGAAAAATGCGGCCATTGCGATCCGTGAGCCGCGTTCGGTTCCCCTCGACGTCGTATTCGTAACGGCGTGTACCTCCAAGAGCATTGATGTCTGCGGTCAAGCGGCTGTTGTCGTCGTACTCGAAGACATTTAAGTTGCCATTCGGATCTCGAAGTGAAACCATGTTTCCGATTGCGTCGTAAACCAATTCCGTGACCGCGCCAATCGAATCCGTGGAGGAAACCTTGCGATTGAGTTGATCGTAAACGCTGCTCGTCGAGTGGCCGAGAGGATTCGTAACACGGAGTAGATTGCCGATTAAGTCGTATTGGCTCGACGTAACGTGATTGAGCGGATCGGTGACGCTGGTACGGCGATCAACCGCATCGTATGCGATGTGGTCAATCGGTCCAATTCGTCGGAAGCCGAAATGAGATTGCCAACTGCATCGAATTGCAGGGTCGTGGCTCCGGTGAGTGGATCGGTCCGGCCAACCATCCGATTGAGGGTATCGTAAGCGAACTGCGTCTCTCGCCCCAATGAGTCTGTCTTCATGACGATGTTTCCAACCTCGTCATAGGCGATTTGGGTTACAAACTCGAGTGGGTCGGTAGTCTCCACGACACGATTAAGTTTGTCATAGCGATACGAGGACCTGCGTCCAATCTGATCCTCGATACTCTTAGTATTGCCGACCGCATCGTAAGTGGTCCGCACGATTCCGTCGAGCGGATCTCGCACTTGGGTTAGGCGATCGAGTGCGTCGTACTTGAAGCGTGTGACTCGATCGAGTCGGTCACGAACGCTGATCCGATTGCCGACGGCGCCATAAGTATATCGAGTTGCATTGCGTAGCGGGTCGCTGACTTGAGTGACTCGATCGAGTGCGTCGTAAGTCATTTCCGTTGTCCGGTTTAATTCGTCGAAGCCCACAAGCAAATTGCCGACGGCATCGTATTCAGAACCTCTGAGCGTCGCCAAGTGAATTGATCGATTTGGTCTTGCGATCGAGCGCGTCGTACTCATAGCGATTCTTGCGGCCTAAAGGATCAGTTTCGACGATCAAATTGTCGGTTGCGTCGTACTCGAATCGCAGCACCGCACCGATCGCGTCCTGGGATCGAACAAGTCGATCCCTCGCATCATATTGAAATTGAGTGCGGCGACCGAGCGCGTCTCCGCTTGCAATCACGTTTCCTTCGGCGTCATACTCCGTGATCCAAAGGCCGCTTTGGGCGTCCTCGGTCGTGACTAGGCGATAGAGTTGATCGTATTGATAGCCTGTAAAGAGGCCTCGCTCATCTGTCGAGCCGACCACGTTTCCGACTAGGTCGTAGGAACTTGTCGAGATACCTCCTTCGGCATCGGTCATTGAGATGAGACGGTTGAGTTCATCCTTTGCAAAACTCATCGCATTCCCGCGAGCATTGGTCGTCGAAATGACGTTGCCTCGAGAATCGTAGGCGGTCGTCCAGACTCCACTGAGCGGATCGGACTGGGCGATCTCCCGGTTCAATACGTCATAGTTGAATTGCGCGGCACGCCCCAAAGCGTCAATGGACTTGATCGAATTTCCAACGGCGTCGGACTCGGTCGACCAAACGCCCCCCAACGGATCGACGCTGCTCGTTAGCCGATTGATGGCGTCAAAGTTGTATCGGGTCTCGCGATTGAGTTCATCGATACTACTGACCAAATTTCCAGAGCGGTCGTACGAAGAGCGAGATATTCCTCCCAATGGATTGTTGACGGTGGTAAGACGGTCGCGAGCATCATACTCGTAGTTTGCAGTGCGACCAAGTTCATCCACACTCGACATTAGATTGCCGGTGAAGTCGTACGAAAAGAGTGTGCTATCCCCAAGCTCGTCCGTCTTGCGGATCAGCCGATCGTGACGATCGTAGCTCCATTGTCTTTCTCGCAACAGTCGATCGGTCGTCTTGATGACGTTGCCAACCGCATCGTAAGTTATTGCGGCAACGTTGCCGAGGGCGTCAATGCTCCACACGAGGCGATTGAGGGCATCGTAAGCGAACTGCGTCAAATTCCATTTCGCGTCGATAGACGCGATGAGATTGCCGACAAGATCGTAGGATATGAGACTTTGGCTGCCTAGTGCGTCGGTCGTTTCGACTGGTCTGTCTACGACGTCGTATGCAAACGAGGTTGTTTTTTGTGCCTGATCGGTAACGCTTGTAACATTGCTGTTGGCGTCGTAAGTCGTCACGACCGATTGATTCAATACGTCGGTCGTTCGAATCAATCGATCGGCGTCATCATAGTCGAATCGTGTTGTGTTGCCGTTGCGATCCGTGACGCTCGTCAAATTGTCAACTGGATCGTAGGTCCGCGAAGTGACATCACCGAGCGGATTGCGAGTCTCGACGAGTCGATCGAGTGCGTCGAAGACAAACTGAGTAACGAAGCCTCGAGGATCGGATTGGCTCACGTTGCGACCATCGAGGTCATATGCCAAACGCTCGATGGCACCGTCGGCATAGATAGTCGTTGTCAAACGATCTCGGGGATCGTATGCAAATTGGGTGCTCTGTCCCAGTTCATTGCGGTGAAGCACGAGGTTGTCGAGCACATCGTATTGAAAAAACTCTGCTGAGCCATCGGGATGAATCGTCCGACCGTAAGACGCCGATCGGTTGTATTGAAACACGCTCGTGTGGTTCGATTCATCCGTGCTCGCAACGACGCGACCTAAGGCATCGTAGTGAAACTGCTGCTTGCCGTTGATGGCATCGGTTATAGCTACCGTCCAATTGAGGACATCGTAAACATAAAAGGTCGCGTTGCCATTGGCATCGTAGGTTTCACGCAAGTTGCCGCGTGAGTCATAGACAAAGTCGTTGAAGGAGGCCAGATCCGTGGCAGCTTGTACGACCAACCCGGCTTGGCTGTATTGGTATCGTGTGGTGTAGTCCCCATGGAGCGGAGTGAGATTTCCTTTGGGGTTGGTGGTTGTCAACCGTTGTCCGAACGTGTCGTAGGTATGTGTGGTTCTATTGCCAACCGGATCGATTTCCGCAACGAGGTTTCCCTTGCCGTCCCGCTGGTAGGCAGTGGTCCTTCCCAAGGGGTCCGTTACGGACGTGAGTTGGCTGTACGTAGAATCGTACGAATACGAGTAGGTTTGGCCGAGCGGGCTGATCATGCTCGTCACATTATGTTTGTTGTCGTACGTGTATGTCGTCACGTGCCCTAGCGGATCGGTTTGCTGGACAAGATTATCGCTTTCCCAAACCGATCGGGTCGTTGCCACGCCATTTTCGTCTTGCTGGCGCAGGGCACTCACCATTCCCTTTGCGTCCACCTCATACACGGTAGAGAATCCGCGTTCATTGACGAATCGAGCCTTGCGACCCGAGGAGTCGTAATAGTAGGTGCCTGTTCCTCCGTTAGGCAAAGCGGCGCTAGTGAGGGTGTACACATACTCCGTGACTTGCGTTGGTGACACGCTATCAACGGGAGTAGTAACGCGTTGAAGCAGTCGATAGCTCTGTCCTGTGGTACCTGAGTCAACACGTTGGTAATCGTATTTCCAAACACGCCCAGTGGAGTCGATGACGCTCGTGATTTTGCCTAACGCGTTGTAATTCAGATTCAGAAACCGATCTGTATCGACCGTGCTGTAGACAGTGACCAGACGATTCTGGTCGTTGTAGACCATTTGCAGCCCGTTCTTGTGACGGTCTTCGATTTGAATCAAGTAGCCGCCTACGTTGAACTTATGCAATGTGCCGTTCTTTTCGCCGTACGTAAAGAGGCCGGAGCGCTCACGTGCGAGGATTCCGTCTAATTCTTCTGGAGTCCTATAGTTTCCTCCATCGCCTGCAGGCTGGAAGACCCACGAACGCCCATCGTCGGTAACCCATGTTATCGGACCGTCGGTAATGAACAAGCGTTCCGAATAAGTGTGAAACCAGCCGATGCCCATGCCGATATCGGCGGTGTTGCTGGAGACATAGCGACGGGCAAACGTCAAGTTGAATCCTTTGGTGGGTACTTGAACGTCGGTAACGTCGAGAATCATTTCGCCTGTGGCTGGGCGTATCGATTGCACTTCTTTCTTCGGGCCCATTGCCAAACTGCCATCACCTGAAGGAACTGAAGGAACTTCTTCTGGACATTGATAGAATGGGGATGGATCGTCACTAGCATAGATTGCTCCCTTTGATCCTCCTGAAACATAAAATGCCGAATCACCAGGTTGAAAGCCGGGTAAGCCAGCGAAGAATCCCACTCCGACGAATCCGTCGTATAGAGTGAGGAGCTGCGGTGTGATGATTTGGTAGCCATCATCGATTAAGTTGGAAATCCAATCCAAGGTGCGAACCGATGGCAAATTGAGCAGTGGAAATAGCTCAGCCTTGTTCGTTGAATCGATCGTCAGGATAGGAATCCCATTTTTATTGGCCACTTGCATCGATTTGACGGTGTTGACAGCAGACCCGGTGAATAGCCTTTCTAAGACGCCTCGCTCCTGATCGCTATCGCTGAATACGTCTAGATGGTAGAGCGTGTCATTGACATTGTTCGTGCCATCAATCGATACCAATCTCGGTAACGTTACGTCGCTGAATACCCCAAAGGCCATGGCAGAAGGCCTCCGTAGGATTTGTAATTTTGGACGAACGACTTCGGCTGGTAATCTCCCGGTATATTGACCGATCGCCATTCCCAATCCGATCTTGCTATGATTGATTTTTTGCTTTGACAATACTGCAATACGTTGAACCGCTTCTTCGGAGCCTGTAAAATACTCCATCGCGGTCAGTGATAAAACATCTGCAACGATATTCTTTTTATTGACCAGCGCCCATTTCTTGGCCAACATTGAGGGTCCAATCTGCCCGCCATCCAAAGCGATGCCAATCGTCTCGCCACCACCGAGGCCCCTGTCAAATTTGTTTTCGCTGTCGACGTTCCCAATCAGATCATCGTCATCTGCTTATTTATATCGAGCTACCAACTCAATGACCGTACCGGTGAGTACGCCGCCGGGAAAGCCTTGAACATCATCGCCTATGGTAACTTTAATCTGGCTGGAACCCAGGACGACGCTTATCTGCTTTCGTCCGTCTCTTGCCATGTTAAGGTCGAGCGTGATGATGGTTTGAGGAGGTAAGTTAAACACTCCGCCCCCTGGATACCTAAACTCGATGCTTACGCGATTCTGTTCCCAAATGGGAATGTCAGGTCGCACGGTTGGGTTGCCATCCAAATAGAACGGCAACTCCCAGTTCGCGTGACGTGGGGAACAATCGGGGATAATCTTTCCTGAATAAGGCACATCGTCGATCGTCTTTCCAGGCATATGTGTGGCCAAGTATCGGCTGACATCGTTAGCATAGTACTCATCCGAAAGCACCGGCTGTTGCTTCGACACTAAGCCACTGTATCGAAAGGTACGAACCGTGCGATATTGGGAATGCCCTCTTGAAATTGATGACGTTTAAAGGAAGCATCGAGTTGGACGAAGCGGTTCGGATCACCGGGCAAGGCAAGATTCACCCAAGTCCAACAGTGATCGAACTCGAAAGCCATGATTTGGTCTGACTGATCGCCGGTTCCCATAATAGCCGTCGCATCGAGATGTGCGGCCTTGAGGATTTCGAAAGCCCCAGCCGCGTTTTTGGCTCCTAGCCAATTGATTACGTCGAGCACCGGCATTTGAACCGTATCCGTCGCGTATACCGCCACGATTCCCGCTTTGAGCAAATCCTCGATCAGCACCGAGGCGATGTCCCATGCATTCCCAGCGCCCACATCGCGCACGCCATCTGCTCCACGCATTGCTCCACGATATGCATCAAAATCATAAGAGTTGCGAACATGATCAAAGATCTCCAACACGGCAGACCGCGCCCAAACAACAAAGG
>Ga0105046_10019121_pt1 | contig 10400 bp, 11 predicted proteins | sample MAT03_FD_78385 | JGI IMG/M metagenome (GOLD analysis project Ga0105046, IMG submission 78385) | Freshwater microbial communities from Lake Fryxell liftoff mats and glacier meltwater in Antarctica - MAT-03 (megahit assembly) | ecosystem: Environmental > Aquatic > Freshwater > Ice > Liftoff... | reverse complement strand
GCCAAAGATGGGAAATTTGCGACTAAATCAGGGGGTAGCGCTGCTGATGTAGAGCCTGCTAAGAAGGAAGAGAGCCTAATTGATAGGGCAAAAAATGCTGTTACGGAGAAAATCTCATCAGCCAAAATTCAGGAACATTTTGATGGCATGATGACTAGTTTAAAGGCTGATTTAGGTAAAATTCAAGATGCTGGGGCAGGGAAACTTAACGAAATAGCCCAAGATCCGAAAGTTCGGGAAATGCGGAAAATGGCATCTGATGCCGCAGCGCGAATGGGGGCAGGTGCTAAGGATGCTTACAACAAAGTAAGTACGGCAATTAATAATGGGTTAACTGAACTTGATAAGCGGATTCCCCAATCAGTTAAGACTGATATTGGCGAGAAAGCTAATGCTGGCAAAGCTTTTACTAGTGAAAAAGGAGAGCAAATGAAGAAGTTTGCTGATAATGTGATGAAGTCCACTCAAGATGCTATTGAAGTGGCGAAAGATCCCCAAATAGCAGCAGCAGGTGCAATATTGGCTACGGGAATGCTTGTTGGAATTGCAGCGTCAGCAGCAGGTGCGTTAGGAGTAGCAGCAGTAACAGGAGGCACAGTTTCTTTGCCTATTCTATTTGGTGTATCTATTGGACTTACAGCTGGTATTCACGATAATCTTATTTCAGAAACCATCAAAAAGTTTCAAGTTGGCATGGCTGACAAAAAAGCCGCACGCGATGTCAATAAAATTATGGATGATTTATCTGCTCAACTTAAATCGGTAGCTAAAACCGATGAAGCTACTCCTTCCACTAAAACACCTGCCCCAGCTACTCCTCCCACCAAAACACCCGCTACAGTAACAAAACCCTTGGGCAAAATATCAAAACATCGGCGAATGTTAACGTAGTTTTATTTTACCAAAAGACAACTCAATTTAATTTCAAGATTTTGTAAAGCCGTCTTAGAAAGACGGGGTTTCAGACCCATATTCTTGATGAATCAGCTTGAATATTTAGGCAACTCTTGGACGTTATGGCAACCCTACAATCTCCGAGGTGGAATGAATATTGTCTCTGGCACAAGAAAGATTACCAGCGACATCCTCACCGTCTGCCTCACCAGAAAAGGAGAGCGCCCCCTGCATCCCACTTATGGAATCGCCCCAGAGTTGTTTGAGCCACTCTCTAATTACGCTCCCCAGTATTGGATTTATCAAATTAGCCAAGAAATTCTTAATTGGGTGGAGGGTATTGAGCAGCTATCCGTCAATACTTTTGATTACGAAGATTACAAAAATCGCTTAGGTACAGAAATCAGCTTTATCCCACAAAATGTGCCTGATGTAAATGTATTAACCTTTGGATTTTACGAGTATCAGGGAGCCGTCTGGAATCAAAGTTTAGATATTTTCATGGATGGGGTAGCTTTGAATGGAAGTAGGTTTATTTTTCCATGAGCAATTTAATGAAGGTTTTGTACTTGGAGGTTTTGATGGACTATAACTATGTCGAACATTATGAACTAATGGCAGCCCTCGCCACAGACCCCAGAATAATTGAATCTGCCGTACTTTACAACTTCGTCGATGACCAAATGTACGCAGCTTTGATGGACAGGATGTCGCAAGCTTTTTCCGACGGATCTCCCTCACCACTCAGTTCGCGTTCTCCCGGCAGCGGCCACTCAATATTGGCTGAAGCAGTTATCCACATCCAATCGCTACAAGCCCATGAAATCAATCTTATGGGCTATTTGGTGTGGATACAACTTTATCGGATGCTGGGTGTAGAAATTGCTTCAGCCGAATATCCGGTGATTAATTTGGTGTTCAAGCGTACCTTTGATGCAATTAACTCAAATTTATTGGCGCAGATTCCTTTGGGAACAGAGATTCGCTCTACCATAGACCCGTCACTTGTCGTTTATACCATAGAGACGGCTGAAATTATGGGGCAAGATGTAACAGTAAACGTGCCAGCTCGCTTAAATCGTCGCGGGACTATTCTGGATTTAAGGATAGGAGAATTTACAGACTTACCACGTTTATTAGCTTTTGTAGAATCTGTCACCAATGACGGGGTAGTTTACAGCCAAGGTAGAGAGAAAGAAACCCTATCTCTGGCAATGCTGCGAGGACGAGAGGAGTTTAGAATCGGTAAGCGCTGCGTCACTCTTTCTGATTACTACACTACAGCAATGCAAGTCGTAGGTGCAAAAAAATGCAATGTCGTGCGCGGCTACCAATATGGAACTTCCGGGACATTCAACGATTTAGTTACTGTTGTTATTTATCCAGGCGAAATGACCACCATTGCTGATGCTGCAATTCGCCCTCGCTCAATGGAGGATGATCGTTTATCGATAATTGCTGCTGAAATTATCCCGATTGACGGTGATATGACAATTAGGGTTGTCGCCCACCTTAGCGATAATCAAGCTTTTGATTTGGCAGCCCAAGCGATTATAGATAAAGTAAACCCACCGTCTGGAATTTGGCAGAATCGCAACTTAGCTGATACTTTAGTTGATGCTATAGAACAGGTAGAAGGAATTTATGCTGTTACTCAAATTCATCTAAAGAACTCTTTGACTAACGTTTCTCTTGAAAATATTGAAGTCCAGCCCTGGCATTTATTTGAAATAAAAGACTCTTTTAATATTAAAATAATCCGTAATTAATCGTACAAAGTATGCTACTATAAAGTGATAAGTACGAGAGTTTAACAATTCAAAATTCAATTCTAATTGTGCTAAATAGTTTCCAATTAATGTTGACATGTACGTAGAATAAAGATATAATTAAAGAAATAGGTTATTTATCGCTACAAATCAAAAATAATCATTTATAAAAGCTACTTGGCAAATAAATAGCTTTTTAATAACCAAAAATTTTAAACCAAATATGACTACTTTGCTAATCATTGTGATTATCTCGTCAATCATTCTCGGCGTTTATATCTTTAATGCATTAAAAGAAAAAGCAAATAACTTCTTCAATGCTTTCAAAGAAACAAGCTTACGCCTTGAAAAGGAAAAGGAACTTGAGAACCTGAAGAGTGCCGCTCTTTTACTTCATCAAACTAGAGAGTTAATTACTGGCAACACTTTTAATTTAAAGACTCTATTAGAAATTGCTTCCATCAAAGAATTGGAGATTTTTAATAGTGCGATCGCAGAACTGGAAAAAGCTACTACAGCTATCCGTAAAGAGTACAATGAAACTTTGGGTGAGATTTACAAAAATACTAACCTAAAGATTGCATCTGCTACTAACACGAACACCAACGCCAACACGAATCAAAATATTAACCAGATGTTGGAAAGTGCTGCTAAGAGTCTTAACTTGAACCTCAACGAATTTCAAACAAAGCTGCAAGCTAAAAACATCACAAATGACCAATTTGCTGCTCTATCAAAAGAAGAACGCAGAAAGCTCCTTGACGAAATCAAGAATAGCTAATCTAACAAGAATTTAATACCATTTGGTGGGCAAACATTGGACACCCACAACACTTATAACATATATAGATTCTATTCAATACTACAATCTATTCGGGCTATCCCGAATAGATTGTAGTATTTATAAAAAGAACAAATTTCATTTTTAAAAACAACAAATATTATTATGAATAAATTACCATACCCTCAAGAGACGATTGAAGAAAGAATTGCTTATTACGAAGAAGCAATCACGCACCTAGAAAAACAAATTTTATCTCATGATAAAAGAGATAAAATGCTAATTAAACTTGATACAATTGCTTTGAGAACAAATCAATTGTACATCCAGATGTTGTACAGAGAAAAGTACAATGAAGAGAAAAATTCTTATCCTAACTTAGAAGAGAAGATTGAGGCATCATCGGCACAATTAGCCCGGATGAAAACCTTTTTAAATAGTTATAGTCCCTGCAAAGATGCGATAACAGACAAAACAAGCATTGCCTGGATTCTAAAGGAAATAGATATTGAAGAAGCTTACCTTTTTCAGTTAATTCAATCTAGAAAGCCTCAGTTTACTTACCAAGATTTACAGCCTCAAGCAGACTTACTTGAATCACTCAATCAAGAAAGAAAAATCTTGGAAGCTCAAGAGAAAATTATCCTTCAAGAAACTGATGAATTAATTGCAAAAGCCCGCATTGCGATTGCTGACAAGGAACCTACCCGCGCCGAACTCAAAGAACAAGCTTACCAGAAGTTTGAATTAACCGATACTGAGCGCACCCTGGAGAACATTGAAGCAAAGAGTGGGTTTAACCGCAAGCTTTGGGATTATCGTAAAAAAGAGACTTGGCACAAGATGCTTGCCTCTTATCGATACGATATTGAAGAGTTAGCTGAAGGCGGAATTGGTGACTTCATCAAGACTGACTTAATGCCTTTTCTCCAATCCCAAGGATTTACTTATTCTGAGTGGGATGAGCAGTGCGATGAAAATGGCTATTTTATAACCATTGACGGAACAAAATATACCATTTATACAGCTTCAGAACTTGAAAGTGAAAAGCTCTGGTTAACTACTCATAATAATATGATGTTTTTAATTAACCATCTTTTAACTTTAAGAGATTCTAAATATAAATTCTCCTTAATTCGTGGTTCTGAAGAAACATACGCCTTCGATATAGCGTAGAAAATATTTATCATCAATGAAAAAACTTTTCATATCAGATTAGCGGTGGGAGGATGTCAAGTGCGGGACGATTTGATCGCCAAATTGCTGTAAACCTTCCCAGTAGTAAATCAAGATCAGCGATTCTCTCCTTGTATGCTCAGAAATCTTGTCTATCGGCAGATGTTAATTTGGATGATTTAGCCAAGCGGACTACAGGTTTTTCTGGCGCAGACTTAGCTAACCTAATTATGCGATCGCAATTAAGTTAGTTTGGACGGATTGTATTTTGACAAACTATCACCAATGTCCAATCGTCCTCCGAGAAACATTTGTTTAATCTGTGGCAAACCCATAACGTTTAATTTCAGGGTCGAAGATTGGTCGTGGTGGGCTAGAGGGTCTGACTACCGAATAATCGGAATGATTCACGACATCTGCTTAACAAAACCACCAGAGCAAAACAAAAAGGTTAGCAAATAATATTTGCTACACCTTTTTCAAATTTTAAATGGCAAAAATGATTTCTTTATTGGGGCAATCTGTAAGCTTGCCCGGAGGTTCGGGTTATTTGTGTTGTAATCTCAGCACTAAAGTGCGGGGCTACTACAAAGTCCCGCACTTTAGTGCTGGGTTAGAGCTTACTCCCAATAAAACTTAATTTGACATCTTAACAAAAATCCTGTGTTAAGATTCGCCTGAGAGATATAAAAATAACTACCAACATAATTACCCGTAACCGGGGAAGCTACTGCCCTTCCTCGGTTATTTTTTTGGAGAAAAATGCTACCACTACTCAAGCAAGGACACTTAGCTCTACCTAGAGAACCATTGCAGATCAATTATCCCGTCGGATTCTCTGGTCAAAAAAGTGACCCAGACAGGGAGCAAATTTTTGTCAGTACAGGCATTACCTTTTATTCTGCTGATGAAGTTGAAATAATTCAAAATTTCATCAAAAAATTACCCTATCCGCAAAGATTTGCCCTGACGGGTTGCCTACTACTAGCGGACAACGATCCTTTGTTGAAGGCAACTCATGAAGTTCTTGATCGCATTGAAGCACAACTTAGCTTCCCAACCAGCAGAGAAGTAGTTGGTGGTGGGCTTCGTAGTACTTACGAAAGAGTATTGATTATTCGAGAAGAAGGCTACTACGGCAACGGTTCTACAGAAATAGCCGGCTTCAATTAAACAAGGAGATTTATGATCGCAATACAAGATGCAAGTCGTCGATACGGTACCTATCCTGGGGCTGCGGGGATATCTGTCATTGAGCGCTCAGGAACTAATGTTCTTGCCGATCCGCGCTTTGGGACTGTGGCTTTTTATGGCATTTTGAAGCGTGGCCCAATGGGGGTGTCAATCCCCCTTAGTTCGCGGCGATTATACGATGAGATTTATGGTGATCCCAAAGATTCAACTTGGCACTTATTTCCGAATAGCGCTCAGTTACTTCCAGATGCCATAGATGGATATTTTGCCACTGGCGGGGGATCTGGGATGGTTTGGCTAACCCGCCTTGATCTTAATGGCAAGGCCAGAAAAGCAGAGATGACTTTGCAAAATCGGTTTGGCGCAGATGTTTTGAAAATCACCGCCGCCAATGAAGGACGGTGGGGTGGTGTTGAAAACGAAATTCCTTTGACTCCTGTTGTGTATGCAACTTCTCGAACTTTCACTTTGTACGCTCCTGACGTTCTAGCTAACGAGTTTGCGGGAGCTACCGTTGAATTTTCTGCGGTTCCTGGAAAGCGCTATCAAATTATTGCCAATACTACTGCTTTCAAGACAGGCGAAGTTGTTTTTACAGTCGGCAGTCAGTATTCGTTAGTTCGAGATGGGGTTTCAGGGCCGGCTGCAACTAGTGGATTATCTTCTTTTGCTAAATACTTAGACCTGACTGGAACGGTGAGCTTTGCTCAATATCAAAATATTGCAGGTGCTGTCACTATCAACCAACTCGTCGTTACTGGAGTGGGTACAACCTTCACTACGAGCTTAGAAGAAGGTAGTAACATATACTACAACGGTGAGGCGAGGGTAGTCACTTCTATCACCTCTGATACGACTTTAACTATTTCTGATTTGTTTACGACTGAAGGTAGTAATCTATCAATTCAAAAAGATAATTTAGAATTGGTTGGCACTGGTACGCTTTTTGCTACAGAGTTAGTTGTTGGCGGCAGGGTCTATCTTTCTATTAACGATCAACTAGTTAGTCGCACGATTGCTGAAATCGCCTCCAATTTGACACTAACACTAACTTCTGGATTCCCCTCTGCTGTAGGCCCGGTTGATATTGCCAAAAAGGACAATTATGAGGTTACTGGAGTAGATACAAAGTTTTTAACTGAAGTATCACCAGGGCAATATTTAGTAGATCCCTATCGCCAAGGTGAAAGCATCAAAGTTATTTCTGTAGTGAGCGATACTTCGTTGACTGTCGAAAAACAATTTAGCAATAATTTCAATCAGTCCCAGCTAACCAAACAAAGTCAAAAAGCACTCGTTTACCTAACTCCTGCCAACAAGAGTGATGGGCTAACGGTAGAGGTAAAGCAAGGCATAAGATACCCTCAGACACACTTTAGCCTATTGGTTAAATTTAATGGTTCTTCGGTGCTATCTATCTCTGACGCATCTCTCGACCCCAACGACCCTTTGTATGTGGAGCCACTGGTAAACGATAACAATATTGCTTACAGAACTGGAAGCAATAACTATCAGAAATGGATCACGGCAGAGAATCTCTGGGATTCAGCTTATACCACTGGAAGCCAAGATGATGTCCGTCCTTGCAATAGCTCTGGAATTGCCCTTGTAGTTCAGCCAGACAAAATTTATACCGCAGCTAATATTGATTATGTAAACATTCTTAACAATCTGCTGTACTCCAATCCTTATGTACAAGCACGGAATTTTTACCGAATCAAAAAAGCGATCGCACCAGTATCAATATCGGGAACGATTAGCTCTACAGGTAGTACAGTTAATGGGACAGCCACAGCTTTTGTTTTGGAATTGAACGTCGGTGACTATATCTACGATCCCGTTACAAATGTTGCTCGAAAAATTCGCTCTATTCAAAGCAATACTATTCTTTTGCTAGATAGTGCCTTTACTCGCAACATTCCACCTCTAACTAAGACAAAGAAGCTGGGATATTTACAGATTGATCCTAGTTACGACTTAACTTTTAGTACTCAGTCTGGCAGCACATTTTTTGTTCCTTACCCTCAGAATCTGACTAAAGGGTACGACGATGATACCTCAAACATTCTTTCCTATCATTTCACTAAATTTGCTGATGTCGATCGCAATCATTTAGAGAATGCCACTTTTGGCAAAGACATGGGTTTAATCAGAATCGCTTGTCCAGGTATTTCTGACATAGCTATTCAAAAAGCTTTTGCTTTTTATGCTCAAGAAAAAGGTTATGAATTTAGAGGCGAAATTCCCTCTAGCTATACGACGGCTGCTGCTGCGGAAGCGTTTGTAAATAACGAATTAGGACGGAATGATTTTATTACACTAGCTTTTCCTAGCTACGGATACATAGCCAATCCGTTTGCAGCTGGAGATAGGATGGTTCCAATCAGCGGAGAAATCATGGGAGGAGAGTCCAAAAAAGCTGTAGTCGCCGAAGGTTATCACGTTCCTTTTGCCGGAGTTACCGCAATTTTATCAAGAATTATTAAGCTTCCTTTTGAAATTATGCCATCAGAAGAAGCTGTAATAAATATAGCCGGGATTCAGCCAATCAAATCAATGTACGGCAATATAGTTGTTTTTGGTGGGCGAGTACCTAGCGTCAGCACTTTGTACGATTTTATCCATATTAGACGCATTCAAACCAACTTTGTTCGCCAGTTCTTAGAAGCTAGAACTGCTTTAGAAGTTCTGTTTTTGCCCAATCAGCCGATAGTGCTTGAGCAAATAATCATGACTTTGAATAACTTTGCCAGCCGTGAGTATAGAAAAGGAGTTTTCACTAAATATCTAAACTTTGAACAGGCGGTACAGATTACTGGTGGCGATTTAGCTTCGGGAATTAATGTTGTGAATAACAATTCCGGCAAAGATGCAATCGTCGCTGTCATCAATGGCAAGCTCAGTATTTACTTTCAGTACACCCCGACAGGAATTGTGGAACAGCTTTCTATTAACTGTGGACCAGACGTTTTAGTTAGTCAGTATGGTTCCAGTTTATCCAGCAGTTTTTAATTGATTAATGTTGTAATAGCAATGCAAAGTATATAACTAGAAATAGATGAAAAAACGAGCGTTAGAAGGTAATATATTACCAAAAGCGAAGCAACGATTGCTGATAGATGGGTATTCAGCCACTGAAATAATTCATATTACTAGAGATGTAATTGAAATGTCTCTGGGGGTAATTGAATTACCCGATCAAACAAAGGTTCCTGGTGGTAGAAAACGTGCCATAGAGTTTACGACAACACTACAATTTGCTAGAAATAATGATCGGGAAGTTTATCTTGATTGGTTTAACAAGTGCATAGATTCTGGTCGAGATGATAGCGGTATCCAACCAGATTACAAGCGAAATGCTACGATAATTTATCACCGCTTATTTAGAGGTTCACCAGGTAATTACAATACAGGTTCTGATTTACCTCCAGTCCGCGCCAGACTATATGGTTGCTGGCCAAGCAGCTTGAAGTTACCAGATGGTGATATTAATGCCGACGAAGGTGATGGCGATTGCATGCTTGAAGTAACTTTGCAGGCCGATGACGCCGAGTTGGAGTCACAAAAAATTTAGGTTTCTAAAGCTTACAATCCTTGCCCAGTAATCTTTTCAGACTTTCATGAATTCATTTTAGCACCAAAACCTTGGATAACTATCCAAGGTTTATTTTTGTGGCAAATAATCTATTAAATTCCTGCTATATGACTAGCCCCTACTCCCTGCCTCTTTGGTCAAGATTTAATGAGCCATTCCTTTCGTAATTCTTCTTGGTAATGATTATCTTGCTCAATTATCTGCTTAAACAGCTCTATCAACTTTTGCTTAACTTCGTCTTCGCTCATAGCTTGAATTTCTCGATTGAAACTACAGATACGAAATTCTTGCTCTGTTTTAGTCCTATTCAAGTGTCCTCCTGCTTGGAAAATCTATTGCGGATATGTCTATACAATTACCCAAAAATTGGGTTTAAAGCCCCGTCGTTCTCCGACGGTTTTTTGATGCCTATTTTAAGCAAACCCATCTGCCACTCGAACCAAGTAAATTAATGGATTTCCCGCCAAACTCATTCTCGTAATAAAAAGATTTATTGAAGTTTATATACGGCCCCGTCATCCATGCTAAATAGATAACTGATTGTCCGGCTTCCGCATCTACAGTATATTCATAGTTTCCACTTTCGCCTAGTTGGTTGCTATAAGTTCCATCTGCAAACAAATCAAAAAATCCAAAACTTTCCCGTAACGAATTTTCACAAACGTATCTACCAGTAGATGGGGCAATCTCGCTTTCAGGAGATTGGCTAACTATTTCCGAAGATGGGTATGAGATTTGCCGTTGTGCGCTCCCCAGTCCTTGATTACTGCACCCAGGTAACAAAAGTATTAAAAGCCAAAAAATCACGGTTACTTTTTTCACAAAGTTAAAGCAGGTAGGATGCCTCTACTATAGACGGAGTGTCAAACGTTTTTGTAGGCTGATGGGTCAAACTGAATGGTTAGTTTTTGGTCACGAATGCTACGAAACTTGGCAATCTTTAACCCGGATTGAGGATGTAGTTTTTTATCCTTGCCCTTGCCAATTGTCT
>Ga0105046_10019120_pt1 | contig 10401 bp, 9 predicted proteins | sample MAT03_FD_78385 | JGI IMG/M metagenome (GOLD analysis project Ga0105046, IMG submission 78385) | Freshwater microbial communities from Lake Fryxell liftoff mats and glacier meltwater in Antarctica - MAT-03 (megahit assembly) | ecosystem: Environmental > Aquatic > Freshwater > Ice > Liftoff... | reverse complement strand
TCGTTTCCTGCAATTTCGATCGATTTATGGCTAACCTTGATGGGCCGTCGGATCTGCCATCAGCGGCGTCGGAATGAGACGCTGTCTAATCATGGCCGTGATGGATGTCTCACTGGGTGCGTCAGTCCTGATGGCAACATCGAGCGGAGTTTCTTCGAAACGATTTTTGATTGTCGTACTGGCCCCTGCTTCGATGAGCAGCCAAACGGCAAGCTGGTTTCCGGATTGGCAGGCAACGTGCAACAAGGTATCTGAGTGCTGGTTCACCGCACCATCGATCATGTGTCGTTGGGCCATTGCAACGGCGGGAGGCGCAAACATCTGTCCGACGAACACGACCGAGAGAGTTTCTTCATCTTCCTGCCGCAGCAATTCTTTCACCGGGTCGCTGCCGTACACGAAAGCGTCTGCGTCAATGGAAACGCTTGCCTGCAGCCGACTCTTCTGCCGGGGCTCGAGCTGGACGGGCCTGCGGGGTCTGGACAGTGATTGTTGATCGGATTCTGCTATTACATAATCGGTGTGTTCAGAATTCCAGACACGTTTGGCAGCCACAGAAAGCGGTACAGCAAGACAAAGTACGACGGCAACAGCTCGAAACGTTGTGGTACCCGATGCGCGACGCAACAGCGAAAAAAAGGCGTGAAAATTCATGGTTTTGATCCTGGAGTTTCTATTATCCTGGCTAACACTGATAAAGGTTGCCGGATCGTTCGCCAGCCGTCCTGAATTCCTGGACAACTCGGAAAAAAAATAGGCGAATCGGCGAACTTGTGGTTCGGTTTCGTGTATCAAGTCCACGCTCTTCGGCGGAGTCAATTGGCCGGCAATGCAAAGGGGACATTCGGCACCACGAAAAACGCAGAAATTGCCTTTCCTGATCGGAATTCGGCAAAAAGAACAAAACGCCTGAGTTTTCAGTTCTTCTCAATCGGGTCCAGTTCCTGCATGGCTCGAATTGATGCGTCGGTGTGCGGAAACCTGTTGATCACTGACAGCATCATGCGATCGCGTTCACGTCCCTTGGGTAGCTCGCTGGCTCGTTCCAGGAGCTCCGTTGCCTGCGCTTCCTCGCGGTCCTGCATCACTGAAAGTTCTGCGGCCAGTTTTTCTCTTCGCGCTTTTGAAAGCGATGACTTGATGTACTGAAACCGATGAACGGATACATTCTTCCGGGCATTGACATCACCTTCAACAAGTTGCGTCACATCACCCAGCTTGACCAGCAACTGGAAGGCATCTTTTGTGCGCCCGCTGCGCCATTCATACTGATTCACAATGACGGTAAACCGACCCGACGGAGCAGTTCGTTCCAGCCAGCGGATGTTTTCAACAGGCTCCTCAGAAAACGTCTTATCCGTGTCGATCGTCATCGTGGCATTCATGTCAACGTCCAGGTTCCCTTTGCAGATGGACGTGCGATGAGAATACGAGATGTGTTCTCCCGATGGAGCAATGACATGCAGATCGACATCGTTCAGAGTGTGCCATGCAAGTGAAAACTGAACTTCTCCGGTACGCCCGCCCGCTTTGACAACGCGTCCCTGGATTGCAGAAGCAATTGCAGCAACAGCCGTTGGAACTCCTGGCCCGGACGGGTTCACATCGCTCGACGCAAACGCTGTCAGGTCAATATTTTTCTCTGCGGTCGCTCCGGTATCCGGCATGATCAGGGACGTGATTTCAGGCAGATTCAGTGGAGTTGTTTCAATCTCAAACTTTTCCGGAGCTGACAAATCGAACACATCTTCACCTTCGCCCGGCAGCTCGTTGAAGTGGACTTCTGTTGACAGCGGCGTGGAGTTGTCCTTTTGAGCAAACATGATCAGACTCAGGACAAGCAGCGCCACGAGATGAATCACAATACTGGATCCGCTGCTGCCAAGCACTCTGCGCACGGGAATGCGTGCTGCAGGAGCATCAGCGCCTTCGCTTGCTGGAACAATCTGCACACGCTGCCTGAGGTTTTCTGACGTTATCGCCATACCGCTATTGTGCCGCACATGATCAGCAACTCAAGCAAGCTTCCGACGGTTTTGCCGGAATTCCCGGTGGGCCAGCGCCCCAAGGTACTCGATTTGCGATTAAAGTAGCCGTCACTCTCTGAGTGACGAATGCCAAAGGCCGCGTGTTGCGGCCTGCCTCACTCGGAGAGTGAGGTCTACTATGTGAAATCGAGTGCCATTGGGCCAGTGCCCTATGCTTTGGTCTGTTTTTACACATTTCTTATCGGCTTCCGAATTGCCTCAATGACTGCACTGTTGTCGAGTTCACCGAGGCCCAATGTTTCAGCTCGTTCCAATAGTCGGCGATGAGTGTCGGCCAGCGGAAGATTGAGCCCGACGGCCGATGCGGCGTTCAGCATCAGACGTACATCTTTCAGATGCTGCGAAAGCTTTGCCTGAGTCGTAAAGTCGCCGTCGATCATCTTCCGTCCCTTGGTGTCCATCTGTCGCGAATAGGCAGCACTCCCGCGAAGCACTTCGAGCGCAGATATGCAATCAATGCCAAGGGATTCGGCAAACACAAGTCCTTCTGCGAGGGCTGCTCGATTCAGACCAAGGACGAGATTACTGACGAGCTTCATTTTGGCCGCGTTGCCACTGGCCCCGACAAAAAACACGCTCTTGCCGAGAGCAGGCCAAAGATCATGGCAGGCGTCAAACGCCTTTTGTTGGCCGCTGACGATGACAGTTGCCTCGCCCCGCCGCGTCTGTTCACTGGAACCAGAAATCGGTGAATCCAGATAACTCGCCCCCAATTCCGCCAGTCTATGCTCCCAGATGACACTTTGTTCCGGGTTACCAGTCGTTGTGTCGATCACAATCTGTCCTTGTCGCACGCTGCTCTTCAGACGCTGGAGGACTGATTCCACAACCTCACTGGAATACAGACTCACAATCACACGGTCACACTCTGCAATCGGATTGTCACTCCACACGGCCCCACGTTCCACAAGCGGCTCAGCTTTTTCGCGAGTGCGATTCCAGACGTACGGAACGAATTGATTTTCAAGCAGCCGATCGACGATTGCCGTGCCCATCAATCCCAGCCCAATCACACCAACTCGCAGATCAACTTCCATCGACTTCATGGGCACCCCGTCTTACGCAAAAAAACCCACACGGTGCAACTGCGCCGTGTGGGCTTGATGTTGAATCTCCAGGGATATTGACGTCGCAGCACGTCAACTATTTTCCAGTCTTCGCCGTCTGCAGGCTTCGCAGAAGTTCCAGATAGTCGATGCTGATGTTGACGAGTTCCCTGTTGTAGAAATCTTCTGGAAAGATGTCCTTCTTCTCGCCGCCATTGGCTTGCTTGATTGCTTCTTCTTCTTCTTTTTGCTCCTGCTTCATTTCTTCTTCTTCGGCTCGCAAAACGCTCTCATTGAGTGAGATTGTCTTATCGTTCTTGCGTTCAAGATATTTCGCGATCAGCCGGTTGATCTGCGTGAAATCTTTATCCGTGGACAGACGTGTTTCACTGGTTTGCTGAAGCTGCGACACAATGGCGTCTGTGACCTGTGCAGAGAATGGCGAGTAACTGGCACGCGTGATGCGGTCGAATTCCAGCGCATTGTCCAGAGAGTCTTCGCCGATCTCACGAACGTTCAGCAGCGACGGAAGCACCACATCGGACGTGACACCTTTCGTCTGAGTGCTGTCGCCGTTGACGCGATAAAACTTGCTGATCGTCAGCTTCAATGCACCATGCGGCTGTGAGGAAAACAAGGACCGGCGATCGACCACATCGACCACATTCTGAACCGTACCTTTGCCGTGCGTGGTTCGGTCTCCAATCACAATCCCGCGACGATAGTCCTTGATGGCTCCTGCAAAAATTTCCGACGCGGACGCTGAAAACCGATTGCAGACCACAACCATTGGGCGTCGCCAGTACATATCCGGATCTTCGTCATCAAATGTCTGGACTCCGGTGTCTGGTTCCTTGACCTGTACGACTGAACCTTTTGGAATGAACAAGCCGGAAACCTCAATCGCTTCCTGAAGTGCACCGCCGCCATTCCACCGCAGGTCGACGATCAAAACCTGAACGTCCTGCTTGTTGAATTCTTCAAGCACCACCTTGACGTCTCGCGCGGTGCTCTTGAAGTTGCCACCCTGATTCGCACCCCGGAAATCGCGATAGAATGCCGGAATTCGAAGAATACCGACCTTGGCCTTGCGTCCATCGATCCATTCAGACGTTTCAAGAATCTTGCCTTTGACTTCATCCTCGGTGATTTTCACTTCGGTTCGAGTCAGTTCATAGATTTTCGTCCGGCGTTCGATGCCAGCCGTTTCTTCTTCGTTTTCTTCTTTCGGTACCAAAACCTTCAACTTCACTCTCGTGCCTTTCTTGCCGCGAATCATGTCCACAACCTTGGTGAGCTTCATCTCGATCACATCGACAAAATTGTCTGACGCATCAAAGGAAACTCCGATGATCTTGTCACCCTTTTTCAGACGACCGTCAGTCGATGCCGCTCCGCCTTCAATGACTTCCTCGACCATCGTATAGCCATCATCGTATTTCAGTCTCGCACCGATCCCGTCGAGTTTCAGTTCCATGTCGATTCGGAAATCTTCCAGCGTCTGTGGAGACATGTAGGTCGAATGAGGATCGAGGCAGTGCGTCATCGACGACAGATAAAGTTCCAGTACTTCGTGGGCTTCGGTCTGATCAAGAAAGACCTGATTGGTGTGATACCGCTTGTGCAGCCGCTTGCGAGCTTCCACAAGGTCGGTGTCGTCCATCTTGAGCATCAGCAGATCAAATTTGATCCGCTTACGCCAACGCTCATCCAGCTCTTGTTCGTTGGCCGCCCAGGGAATGTTCTTCGCGTCACGAATCAGTTCTTCTTCGACCGTGAAGTCATGTTCCACATCGATCAGAGCGTCCAGTTTCGCAGCGCGGACATCCATGCGGGATCGGAAGCGCTCGAAGACATCGACAGCAAACTGCACATCGCCCTTGAGGATTTTGTCATCCAGCGACGTCTTTTCGACTGAAAACTCGTCGATATCAGACTGCAGCAGATACAGTTTTTGCGGATCCCAGATTTCGAGGTAGCGGTGCAGCAGTTTTTCTGACAGTGCATCGTTGATTTCCGGATGGTTAATGTGCCGACTGGACACCATCGACGCCACGATCTTCGCGGTTTTGCCGTCTTCCTCCGTAAGGACAATCTTGTCCGCCGCTGTGAGGGAACTTGGGATAAGTATCACGAACGCCAGCAGCAAGGTGCAGCGACTGACGGTTCTGAGCGTTGCCATTCTAACTTTCCTTCGACAGTCAAAGGGTCGGGTATGGATTAACCTGGCCCGCAGGATCCTGATGATTAAGAAGACACAAAACGTCCGGCTGGAAAGTGATTCTTCACGATCCCGAAGGAACACGCAATCCAATCGTAGACCAGTCGTCGGTTTTGTCGCAAGATCGTCTCGGACGTGAAGACGGCTTTTTCAGGCAATCGGCGACCCACGGAGATCAACGCGGCAAGGCGACTTTTGGACGATTTGTCCGGACGGTGAGCGTCCCCACCATCTGTTCCGGTGAGCCAGCGACCTGTTTTTCGTCTTCTTCTGCATACGAAAAGATGAGCGATGTCTGCTGGCCCGACTTTGCCGTACACAGAAAATAGTCCCAGATCAGAGTTTTGTCGTTCGCCTTTCCCAGAGCCCGGACATGATGAACTCGCCAGCCATTGATGTCGCCGTGAATTTTTGACGACTTAACCACGCCCTTGCGTTCCGCCAGCGCGATCTGCACTTCACTAAGATATTCCTGTTCGGATGTTGATTCTCCGGGAGGAACAGCAGGCGATGGCGAGATGTTGCACTGAGCCACCAGCGATCCGTCGTGCATCATCCGCAACATCACCATTTCGGGAGTTTCGTGAAAGACGTGCCAGTTGCGATTATGCAACAATAAGACTTGCCCAGGTGTCGCGAGTGTCAACAGCAATTTCCGTTCATCCGGAACCTGTTCCGGCATCGTGTCAGGAAGTTCGCTGGCTGGTGCTGCAGACGTTTGAGTCCACGCGATCGTGGCGTTCACGTTGAGTCCCGGACTGAACGGTCCCGGCTCACGCTTTTCTGACTGCACGGCTTGGAAAGATCGAATGAACCGTTGAGTGCGATCAAATGTCAGCTCACCTTTCAGCGTCACCTTTGTCGCGGACCCTGTGACCACGCCTTCTGCTGTGCCTTCAAATGTCACAACCGCCTGGTTGGCTGTGAGTGACTTCAGTTGGCAGGTCGCCGATTGAGAAACCGCTGCGTCAACGCCAACCAGCATCGGGATCACCCATGAATCCGCGTTCCATTTTTCGTGCTGGTCTTTCAGATTCCTTGCCGGCAGCAATCCAGTTGCCACGATCGGATCACAGGGAATTTGCAGCAGATCCACCTGCGGACGTGTGAGTCGCACATCGGGGCTCAGTTGCAGCAGCTGATACTCGGCACCGTAAAGATGAATCAGACGGGCCTGCGATGGCAATACCACGGATGTCGCGTGATCCTTGCCAACGATAGATTCACTCTCGGCCGTTGCAAAGCGTCGCACAACCCGAATTGCAAATGGACCAGTCGCGTCGGAAGCAAATCGGCGCTGTTCAAATGCAAATTTTCCGGTACTGCTGAGATTCCATTCGGACGTTCCGGTCTGCGACGGCGTCAGCAGCGTGCCCTCAATCTTTAAAGCATATTCAACGCGCGTCACGCGACTGGGATCAGCACGATCAGCCAGTGAAATCTCCTCGGCCCCAGCGGGGCCCGTTTTCTCATCCGCCTGTGCCGGGTGCGACAGTCCGCTGCTGAAGCTCATCGCTGCACTGACAGCCAGCGCCACGGACATCAGCCAGGTCATCGGGCCAACTATCGATTTGCCGCAACTTTCCTTAGTCATCACTCCGCCACTCCAATTGGCCTTGAGGTTTTAGCCTTACGCCGTCCTCAACATTCGCGGTGCGCCAGGACGAACACTTCGACGCATCTTTCCGGGATTCCCGATTCCCCGCAAGGGCGATTCGGACATGTTTGCTGTACGTTGGACATTCCTGTCCGACTGCTGATTACCAAATCTCGTCCAATCGCACAAAAACGCCTTCCACGATCGTCAACTGCAACACGTCAGTTGTTGGCAGTAAGACATAGGCCCCATCGCGCAGCACAAGTTGCTCAACTTTGTGTTCGAACGGATCAACAATCCAGTATTCCGGCACCCCGGCCTTTTGATATCGCGCCCGCTTGAGTTTGCGGTCTCGGGCTTCCGAGGACAGCGAGAGAATCTCGACCACCAGATCCGGTGTTCCCTGGATTTTTTCCGGCATCAGGATATGTTGATTTTCGGTCAGGACGACAGCCAAATCGGGCTGCAAAATGTCATGAGCCAAAATCTGCACGTCACACGGTGCATTAAAGACGACCCCCAGTTTCTGTTGCTCAATCTGCGTATACAATGCGAATTGTAGTCGCCGCGAGACTGTCTGGTGATACAGATTCGGTGCCGGATTCACGTAATGCACTCCATCAATGATCTCGTGCTGGCAACCGTCCTCCGGAATCTGAGCGTAGTCTTCGTAGGTGAGTTTTTTGCTTTCAGTTGTTTCTGTTGTCATGGTCTGCCTGCTTCAGCTTGAACCCTGGTTCCCACATGCCTCGGACATTCTACTGTGGCCATGTGACGGCATCCAGTTGAATCGCAGAGCGAAAATCGGGACGGTGTCCGTTCCTGCAGCGAATTTTTTTTGACATCTCCATGTTCGACCGCGACGCTCCGGTAAGGCATTAGCCGGTAGCTTTTAAGTGACTTTCGGATATCATGACGGCATAAGAAATTCGTCACGCCGAACGGAATCTGGATTAATTCGTTGTTCGTTTACAGGGAGTTCATCTTTTGCATGAGGAGCAAGCCAACCCGTATGCTCCTCCGGAGAATTCAACGCAAATCTGTTCCCTCGATCCAGACGTAAGATTGCGAAAACGGCTTCGCAGAATCTTTTACATTCACCTCGCTTCCGTCGTGGTGCTCTCTGTCGTGATGCGGAATGAGGGCATTTTTCTGTCTGGCGGACAGATTGGCGAGTTTCTTGTCTTGTTCCCGCTGGGTTCCACGTTTTATGTCTGTCCGATTGCAACCCTTGTTGCCATATCGTCGGCATCCAGTGCCACAAAGCGGCTAAGATGTTTCGCGGTTATTGCCGACCTTGCGATGTCAGTCGTGCAATTCTTGGTATGCCTTCCGTTGATTCAATGAAAGGTTCATTGACGTCGAACAGGCCGAAAATGACCTTCGCGCCATCCTGCTCGGTTGGGTCAGCAGTTTTGGCTTGCTTCAATACTCTACGACCAGGAGTCGCCATTCATGGGGAAACCAGCACGACCTCAAATTACGGACGACGTTGCTTCCAACGTTGACTTGCTGCAAACATTTTGGAGGCGTACCCGGTTTCACGACATGGAAATCACTTCAATTGAACGCCTGGCTGGACGAGTTATTATCTCGGTAGGCCGCTACATTTTCGTGTTGATCGGTGTGACTCGCTACGATCCGAAGCTGAAGCGAATTCCAGACGTTTGGTTGTACGATACGATTGACACAACAAGTGATCCGCACGTATTGACGGTGGAGACTGGATCGGGCAGGTTTTCGGTGGCGTTCCGCAACTTGCATTTGATTCGGCAAGATGACTATGCTGTCTTGATACCCCCACTCGACAGTTGACAGAGGGAAAAAAAACGCCGCACCTGAGTTGTCTTTCCCGGTGGATTGAGATGGAGCGTCGTTTGCTCCAACCCGATTCGTTCGCCGCCATGCATCCGTTGATCCAAATCATCCTGGTCGTTCTGGTTGCAGGCATGACTGGTGTCGTTTCTGCCACAATTGTGTACTACATCAATTTGCTTTTGTTTCGGCGCGCAGGATCGCGATTAGAGACTACTTCCGGTATCGGTGGGTTGGTGGGAGTTGCGATGTACTTTCTGGGAAATGCGGTTGGCAGTCGGTGGCTGGCTGCCTTCTCAATCGTGCTGTGGGGATGGGTTATATTGCCAGTCGTTCTGATCCCGGCATTAATTCTCTGGAATCTAGGGGTTTGGTCCTGGCGGAAGATTATGGCACACCAGAAATGACAATGTTGAGTTTGTGGGACAGCTTGTCCATCGCGCGGCAGGGATTCAGGCGGCTGTAATGAATGACAACGATGCGCATCACCAGGAAGTTTTGTGCGACAGTTTGTGGAGGTTGTTCTCGTACAACAACTTCGTCCTCACCAGGGTTCGGCCTCGTTGACGGGCAAATTGCAAAGTAGCCGTCACGCTCCGCCGTGACGAGCCATGAACTGGGCCACATGAATGGAGTCGTCAGTTTGCAGTCGGCTGCAGGCTGCTTGTTTTTGCGATTCACTGACGACTGACGACTGGACCCTGTTTTTATTGATGAATGTCGATTGACAAATGCTCATCACGGCGGAGCGTGATGGCTACTTTGGGTTGCTGGCGAAGCCCGCGTTGGAGCATCCGTGGTCAAAAACTGCGATTGGAAAGACGACTGCATTCGAAATGCGCCGCTCAAAACTTCCCGTTTATGGCAGACGGATATTCTTATTGTGGACATCGTCGCCACAATATACGTCACGCCATTCAAGCAATTCGACAGGAACTTCTAACATGGCCAGCGAGACCTCCGTTACCAGAACGTCGTTTAACCGCGCGGGCAACGCCCCGCGCGTGGGAATCTTGCCAGCGGGACGCGGCCCGCTGGGCACGCGGATAAACGAGCCAATGCTAACCGCGTGAGGTATGGTAAACGAGGCATGGCGAGATTTATGTCACTCGAATCGCACTCACGGGCACCGCGTGCCGTAGTGTCTGCAGGACGACGCAGTAGCGTTCCGTGAGCTGGATCAGTTTGTCGAGCTGTTCGGCGGGCACGTCCGAGGTGATGTGAAAGCGAAGTGCGATGCTGGTGAATCCCACCGGCACAGTTCGATCTACTCCCAGCGTGCCTCGAAAGTCCATGATTCCGATGACTTCGATCTGCGCGTCCCGGATCTCCAGACCCATGGCCGTTGCGACCACGGCCATGGTTGTTCCAGCGCAGGTGGCAAGAGCCTGCAGCAGCATGTCGCCGGAACAGGCCGCCGTTCCGTCGCCGCCTGCCATGGGATGTAAGCCCGCGATGATCTCAGTGCCATCGTTGGCCGGAATCGAAATACGGCAGTTGAGAGCTGCGAAATCCACGATCCCTGTAGCACGAAGCTCCGCGATGGCGGCTTCAGGATTGGCCTGATAAAGCTGTTTGAGTGGTGCCTGTAGGGACTTGAGTGCGTCGCGGTCCATAAACTGTACTTCCCAGAAAAATCCTGATTCCAGTCGAATCGATCGGTCCGATGGAGTC
>Ga0105046_10019119_pt1 | contig 10402 bp, 9 predicted proteins | sample MAT03_FD_78385 | JGI IMG/M metagenome (GOLD analysis project Ga0105046, IMG submission 78385) | Freshwater microbial communities from Lake Fryxell liftoff mats and glacier meltwater in Antarctica - MAT-03 (megahit assembly) | ecosystem: Environmental > Aquatic > Freshwater > Ice > Liftoff... | reverse complement strand
CCGATCAGGCCCTCATGGAGCGCGCGTTGGGTGAGCACGAGATTGTCACAGTGATGCATCTGGCCGCCCAAACCATTGTCGGCATCGCCAACAAAAATCCCATCTCCACGTTTGAGGCGAATATCAAAGGAACGTGGGTGTTGCTGGAGGCCTGCCGGCGCAGCCCCGGTGTCAAACAAATTGTGGTCGCCTCATCCGACAAGGCGTATGGTGATCAGGAAATTTTGCCCTACGACGAGACCACGCCGCTACAGGGCCAGCATCCCTACGACGTGAGCAAATCGTGCGCCGATCTGATCTCGCACACGTATGCCGAGAGCTATGGGTTGCCGGTGACGATTACACGTTGCGGCAACTTTTACGGCGGTGGCGATCTGAACTGGAACCGGATTGTGCCGGGCACCATTCGCTCGGTGTTGCGCGGCCAGCGACCCGTCATTCGCAGCGATGGCCTGTTTGTGCGTGATTACTTCTATGTCGAGGATGGCGCAGCGGCGTATATGTCACTGGCCGAGCAGATGGCCGCGCGGCCCGAACTGCGCGGCGAGGCCTTCAACTTCTCCAACGAAATTCAGGTGACCGTGCTGGATCTGGTTCAGCGCATCCTGACTTTGATGGATTCGGATTTGGAGCCGGAGATTCGCAACGAAGCCTCCAATGAAATCCGACACCAGTATTTGAGCGCGCGGAAAGCTCGCGAGATGCTGGACTGGTCGCCTTTATTCAGCCTGGACAGCGCGTTATCGACCACAATTGACTGGTATCGCGAGTTTTTGAAATGAGCACGAGTGATCACAATTCCCACTTTCGTTGCCGCTCGTGCGGCGGCGCGCACACCCAACTGGTGCTGTCGTTAGGCAGCACGCCGCTGGCCAATTCATTGCTGACTGAAGCGCAGTTGAACGAGCCGGAGCCGCGCTACCCGTTGGACCTGGTGTTCTGCCCCGATTGCGGCATGGTCCAGATCACCGAGACGGTGCCGCCGGAAACGTTGTTTCGCGACTACGTGTATTTCTCGTCGTTCTCGGACACGGCTTTGCAAAATGCCGAGGCGATTGCCACTCGCCTGATACGCGAGCGTGGGTTGAACAGCGCCAGCCTGGCGGCCGAGGTGGCCAGTAATGACGGCTACCTGTTGCAGTATTACCAGCAGGCCGGCATTCCCGTGCTGGGTATCGAACCGGCGCTCAACATTGCTCAGGTGGCCGAGGCCAAGGGCGTTCGCACCATCAGCGAGTTTTTTGGGTTGGAGCTGGCCCAGCAACTGGCGGCGCAGGGTTTGCGCGCCGATGTCATCCACGCCAATAACGTGCTGGCGCATGTGGCCGACACGAACGGCGTGGTGGCGGGGTTTGCGGCGCTACTTAAGGACGACGGCGTGGTGGTGGTGGAAGCGCCGTATGTCAAAGACACAATTGACCACGTCGAGTTCGACCAGATTTACCACGAGCATTTGTGCTACTTCTCGGTCACTTCGCTCGATCATCTTTTCAAGCGGCATGGTCTGATCATCGTGGCGGCTGAATGTATTCCCATACACGGCGGCTCGCTGCGCATCTTTGCCCAGCGCGAGGCTGGGGCTGTGCGGCAACCGTCGGTGTTGCAGATGTTGGAAGCAGAATCGCGCTGGGCGATGGACCCGGCCTTTTACCAAACCTTCGGCAACAAGGTCGCCAGATTGCGCACCGATTTACTGGCACTGTTGCAAGACTTAAAGGGGCAGGGCAAGCGGATTGCGGTCTATGGCGCATCGGCCAAGGGTAGCACTCTGCTGAATTACTTTGGGATTGGCCACGAGACGCTGGACTATGTGGTGGATCGCAGCACGGTGAAACAGGGTAAATACACGCCCGGCACGCACCTGCCCATTTTGCCGCCGGCCAAATTGCTGGAAGATATGCCCGATGATGTGCTGCTGCTGACCTGGAACTTTGCCGATGAGATTCTGGCACAACAGGCCGAGTATCGCGCGCGAGGCGGCAAGTTCATCATCCCCATTCCCGAGTTGAGGGTCGCGTGATCTTTCAGGAGACCCAATTGGCCGGCGCGTTCATCGTCGAGCTCAAACGGCTTGAGGATGAGCGCGGCTTTTTTGCGCGCAGCTTTTGCCAGGACGAGTTTGAAGCGCATGGGCTGAACCCGTGTGTGGTCCAGTGCAATGTGTCGTTCAACAAGCAGGCCGGCACCTTGCGCGGGATGCACTTTCAGGTGGCACCGCACGCCGAGGCCAAGCTGGTGCGCTGCACCATGGGTGCGGTGTATGACGTGATCATCGACTTGCGGCCCGAGTCTCCGACATTCAAACAGTGGGTTGGGGTGGAACTGACAGCCGACAACCGCCGTGCCATTTATATTTCCGAAGGATTTGCCCACGGCGCGCAAACCCTGGCCGACAACACCGAGCTGTTTTACCAAATGAGCGCGCCCTATCACGGCCCCTCGGCCAGCGGCGTACGCTGGGACGATCCAGCCTTTGGAATCGCATGGCCCGAGCTGCCTTCAACACAATCAAGTGGCCGCATCATCGTCGAGCGAGACCGTAATTGGCCGGATTTTCAAGCATGAAGCGCGTGTTGTTGACCGGTGCCACCGGCTTTATTGGCCGGCATGCCATTCAGCCGCTTCTGGCGCGTGGATACGAGGTGCATGCAGTGGGCCGTCAACCTATAGCGCACGATGTTGATCGTGCTGTAATCTGGCACACGGCTAACTTGCTGGAGCCGTCGCAGGTTGAAGCCGTTGTCAACGCCGTCCAACCCACCCATTTGCTGCACTTTGCGTGGTATGTGACGCATGGCAAATTCTGGGCCGCGCCTGAAAACCTGGATTGGGTCAGCGCCAGTCTGAAGTTGTTGCGCACATTTGCACAGGCTGGTGGCCAGCGCGTGGTCATGTCCGGCACCTGCGCCGAGTATGACTGGACGACGGGTGATGGGGTGTGCCGCGAGATGAGCAGCGGGTTGAAGCCGGCGACGCTGTATGGTGCTAGTAAATACGCTTTGCATCAGATGCTGGCATCATTTGCGACGCAGCAAAAACTCAGTGCGGCCTGGGGTCGCATTTTCTTTTTGTATGGGCCGGATGAAGCGCCACAACGGTTTGTGTCTTCTATCATTCGAGCCTTGTTGAGCGGGCAACCGGCGCGCATGTCCCACGGCAACCAGGTGCGCGATTTTTTGCACGTGGCTGATGTGGCCGATGCCTTTGTGGCGTTGTTGGATAGCGAAGTGCAGGGGCCGGTGAATATCGCCTCTGGCCAGCCTGTGGCGTTGAAGGACGTGGCGTTGATGCTGGGTGACGCCTTGAATCAACGTGAGCGAATTGAATTGGGCGCACTGCCGGCCGCACCCAACGACCCGCCTGTGTTGGTGGCCGATGTGGGCCGCATGCACAACGAAGTGAATTGGCGGCCGAGATTTAACCTGGCGGATGGCCTGGCCGACGCCGTGACGTGGTGGAAAGAACATGAAGATCACAATTGATACTGACGCAAAAACATTGACGGTTTTGAACGGCAACCACGAAAGTGAGACGTTGCCGCTGTACTCGGATCACGCATTCGAATTGATTTCGCAGCAGTGGCTGAAAGTGGGTTGGAACCAGAAATACCCGTATGCCTTCAGCTGGTTTGGCCGGCCGATCATTCAAATCCCTGAAGATATCGTTCGCACCCAGGAAGTGATTTATCGCGTCAAGCCGGATGTGGTGATCGAAACTGGAATTGCGCACGGCGGCTCACTCATCTTCTACGCCAGCCTGTTCAAGGCGATGGAGAAAGGCCGGGTGGTCGGCGTCGACATTGAGATTCGGCCGCACAACCGAAAGGCAATCGAGGCCCATGAGTTATTCTCATATCTCACATTGATCGAGGGCAGTTCTACGGCACCGGAAATTGTGAGCCAGGTGAAATCGTTGGTGAAGCCGGGCGAAACCGTGATGGTGATATTGGATTCCAATCACACCAAGCAGCATGTTGCAAATGAACTGGAAGCCTACTGCGACCTCATCACACCAGGATCGTATATTGTGGCCACCGACGGCAGCCAGAAGGATATGCACGATGTGCCGCGTGGGAAGCCGGATTGGACCTGGGATCACCCCATGGCTGCGGCTGAGGAGTTTGCGGCCAGGCATCCCGAGTTTGTGATTGAGCAACCGGCGTGGCCGTTTAACGAGAGCCAACTCACCGAAAATATTACCCATTGGCCGAGTGCCTGGTTGCGTCGCACAGCAGCTTAACCTTTCATGCGCGACATTCTGAAGCGGCTGTCAAAGATGGTGGTGGGCTATGGTGCCATTCAGTGGGCCGGCCCATTACTTTCTTTTTTGTTATTCCCAATCATCACGCGCATTTTAGATGTCGGCGACTATGGAACAGCGGATGTGATCCTGACCTTTGCCAGCGGAATGGGCACATTGGCGGCGTTTGCGCAACCGCACGCCATTGCGACTCATTTCAATGACCGGCCTGATGTGGATTGGAAGCGCCGTATTGCGGGTAGTGCCCTATTGATTACGCTGGTGACAGGTCTCATCATGGGTGCTGCGTTAATTGCATTAGCCCCGTTCATTACGCAGGCTAATTTTGAACAACAACAGCATACGCTGCTCTTGCAATTGGTCGGAGCGACCATCGTATTTGGTGGATGTGGGTCGGTGCTGCCGGCGCTGGCAATGGCCGGTCTGCGCGTGCGGTGGGGAATGGCGCTGAGTATCACCACCATATTGACAAACACCCTGGGCAACCTGTTCTTCATTGTGGTTTTACGAGTGGGATTGGCCGGTTTGGTATTCACTCCGATTCTCAACAGTGTCATGCTCACCCTGGTCGGCCTGTTTTTGCTGCGGCATCAGATTGGAAAGCCGTCTGCGCAGACCGTGAGACTTTTGTTTATCACAGGTCTTACCTTGCTCCCAACATTGACGGCTAATTGGGCTTTGCAAGTGTCGGACCGCTTGTTTTTGGTGAATTTACTCACACAGGATGTAGCCGTTTCCATGGGACATTACGCGGCAGCCAATCGAATTGCTTCGCTGCTGGGAGTGGCGATGATCCCGCTCTATACGGCCTGGGCCCCATTGGCCATTGCGATGTCTGATAAACCCAACGCAAAGCAGTATTACGCCACCATGTCGCGGTATCTCATCGCTGTGGTGCTGGTGGCCGCGCTTGGGCTTGGGCTATTTGCAACCGAGCTGTTGCTGATTCTGGCGCGGCGTGAATATTTGCCGGCGGCACCCTATGTAGGATTTCTGGCGTATATGCATGTCTTCGGCGCGTTTGGCGTGGTGTTGTCTACTGGCGCACTGGCGGGTAAGCAGCTTAAGCCGATGAGTGCGGCCGTCATTATTGGCGCCGGCGTGAATATTCTCTTAAACCTGGTATTGATTCCTATCTATGGCGTGTGGGGCGCAACGATCTCGACTATTTTTAGCTATGCTGTGCCGCAGGTTCTACTGTATATCTGGTTGCGCACCCGTTACCCAGTGCCTTACCCGGTCGCGCGTCTCCTCGCTGCATTGGCAGTCCAATGCGCATTGCTGGTCATCGGCGTGATTCTGCCTCCACTGGCTTTTCCATTACGAATAGGCATCAAAATAGTGTTATTTGCCAGCCTGCCGCTGGTGCTAATCGGGTTTGGCGTGATTACGCGTTTTGAAGTCACGCAAGCCTGGTTATTTGTTCGTAAACTTTGGCATGGTGTATCCGGTGTTGCACGAGTATGAATCTATAAATCATGGATGCCATGGCAAAAGTAACTGTTTCAATTCCAACCTATAACCGTGCTCACTTCCTAAAAGAGTCCATACCCAGCATTCTGAATCAGACATTTAAAGATTTGGAAGTGCTGATTTGCGATAATTCCTCAACCGATGACACGGCCGCAGTGGTTGCTGCATTTCGTAAACAAGATTCACGCGTTCATTACTTTTGCCAGAAGACCAACGTTGGAATTACGCTCAATGTCCGGGCTGCGCTCACATTGCCACAAACTGAATATGTAGCTTTTCTCTCTGATGATGATCTTTATCAACCGCGTCATTTGGAAACAGCATTTGAAGCATTGGATGCCTATCCCCAGGCAGCCTATTACGCCTGTGTGAGCGAGATCTTTGGGAAAGGCCAGAGTAGCTGGCTGCGCCCATTTGCGGTGATCGACCTGCAAACGCGGTTTCAATACTTTTCACCCTGGCAGGCATTTCAGTTTCTGGGCAGGGAAACACCAGGGCCTTATATGACAATGGTGTGCCGGAGGGATGCATTGACTGATGATTTGAATTGGGGCGGCCCAGGCTATGTGCCGACGGATTTACTGACGATGACCGAAATCATGCTGAATGGTGGATTTGTTTACGGAAATGAACCCACAGTGAGATATCGTTTGCATGAAAGTAATGCAGCAAGCGGCAGCCGCAATCTGGGCCGTCTGCGACTCACGTGTATGGAACACTATGCAGTGGGTTACAACGCTCGTTTGCTGCTCGATAAAGGTGTTTGCAGTCTCGAAGATATTCGCCAGCATGGGTTAACAGCCACGTCGCATGCGCATGTCGTGCCCGTTGCCATTGGGCTGGCGTTGCACGAAAATCCGCCTGAGTTGCGACAGGTGGCAGCGGATATCTTTCACGCGCGTAGCGATATGGATGCACTGTCCAGTCGATTTCGTATGGCTCGCAAGCTGGGCTTTTGGAGCGTGCCAGTGGTAGAAATGCTGAGCCGGCTACTAGTGCAGTGGAAGCCGACTTCACACAAGGTATAAACTGATGCGCCTGCTATTCATCACTCCCAATCCTCCCAGCACAGGCCGTGCTGGCGGTGCCACTATTTTGTACAACTATCTCAAGCGGCTTGCCACCCGGCACCGAGTTGATCTAGTAACATTTCAAAGGCCGGATGAAGCTGTGCCCCCGGAGATTAGTAGCGTATTAAATAAGCTCATTATTTTTAATGACCCAGATGCGCGTGCAACTGCGATTAATTATTTGAAAGGTTTGATTCCCGGCTGGCCCATTTCAGTGGCCCATTACGCGTCTTCGGATGCGCAGAAGATCATCGCCGATTTAATGCAGCAGGAACACTATGACGCAGTGGTGTGCCAGATGACATCGATGACGCAGTTTGTGCCGCGGCCTATTCCCTGCGCTTCCCTGGTAATGGTTGAAGATCCGCAATCCATCAAATTTCGTATCACGCCTCCCTGGCCACAACATGCTTTGGGTAAAGTTTTATTAGAATTAGAAATTGGAAGAATTGAACGCTATGAACGCCGGGTTTGGAAGGAGTTTGGCCGCGTTGTGATGCTGAATCCATTGGACATTGCGGCATGTCAAAAGCTATATCCCCAGGCAAAACTCACCTGGCTGGCATATGGTGTGGACGCAGATTATTTCGCTCCACGAACGGATGTGGCACATGAAGAAGATAAAATCATCATCAGCGGCACGATGAATCATCCCCCCAACGTAGAAGCCATTATTAACTTCTGTGATGAGATTTATCCGCTGATCGTGGCCCAACGGCCGACTGCTCACCTGTGGATTGTGGGGGCTAATCCCACGCCAGAGGTGCAGGCACTGGCCGAGCGAGATTCGCGAATTCACGTTACCGGAAGAGTGAAGGATATGCGTGATTATCTAGTCAGTTCGACGGTGAGTGTGTGTAACGTGCGGCTGACTTATGGTTCGCAAACCAAAGTGCTGGAGGCGATGGCGTGCGGTGTGCCGGTTGTTGCGCTTCCACAAGCCAATGTCGGCACCAGCGCCACACCGGGGCAACATTTGCTGGTGGCAGCGACGCCGGTGGATTTTGCGGCCAGTGTCTTGAAAGTATTGGAAGACCCTGACTATCGGCAAACGATTTCGGCTCAGGCGCGCTACTTCATTGAATCTGAGCGGGCGTGGCCCATCATCACAGATCAGTTGGAGCGATTGCTCTATGATCTTGTCCATGCAAAACGACTCGCGAGCGACAATGCCGTTGCACTGTAATTAGATGGACAGAATGAACTTCGACCCCAAAGTCAGTGTGGTGGTTTGTACCTATAACCAGCAGCATTTCATTCGTGAAACACTGGATAGCATTCTTGCCCAGACTTATACCAATATTGAATTGATTGTCAGTGATGACGGCAGTAGCGATGACACGCCACAAATTTTGCATGAGTATGCGGCACGTCATCCCGATAGAGTTATCGCTGTGTTCAGCGATCAGAACACTGGGATCGCGGCCAATATCAATCGGGGACTGGCGCGTCGCACGGGTGAATATGTGTCGTGGCTGGACGGTGACGATGTGATGTTGCCGACCAAACTTGAGAAGCAGGTTGCCTTGCTTCAACAGCATCCAGAAGCCATTGGGTGCTATCACGATTCAGAAGTGTTTGATAGTGAGACCAATCAATCGCTCGGAAAAATGAGTGAGCTCTATAACGGCTCTTCCGAATTGAAGCAGGGGCAATTGGCCGATTGGTTACGCCCTCGCTATTACTTCGTGCCGTCGGCGATCATGGCTCGCAGTGCCGCGTGTCCGCCACACGGGTTTGACACTCGTCTGAAACACCTGAGCGAGGGCTTATTTTTTATTGAATTGTTCCGTAATGGCACCCTGCTTGCAATCAGTGAAGTTTTGGTGCGCTACCGGCGTCATGCAGCCAATGTCTCCACGAACCAACAAGCGCGTGATCTTTCGGCAGAATATGAATTGATGATGTATGCCATTGTCGACGCCCGCTACCCTGAATTGCATACCCTGACCAAACGCCAGCGGATTGCGTGTTTGTTAACGGAAGCGGTCAAAAACTATCGCGAGGGAGACAAACATCGCAGCACCCAGTTTCTTCGCAATGTAATGGCCGAAGGAGCTCCTCTCAAGGCATTGGCCGTGTTTATCAGTTTGCGTGTGCTGCGTCGGCGTGCGGCTAATATAACCTCAGGGCTGCCATATCAGCGTCCGGGCTGGATAAATCGTCTATCGCGCCGGTTTCTGGAATGAGTTCATGTTCCAAGAGGCGGCTATTTGCATCATCCTATTTTAGCAAATTGATCTATATACCGAAGGTTGGCGACCATAATCATGTCAGATTTGCCACTTGTTTCCATTACCATCCCTGCTTACAATGCAAAAAAATATATCCTCGAAACCATTGAATCTATTCTGGCTCAGGACTATCCACATATTGAAGTGCTGGTGCAAGACAACTGTTCAACCGATGGAACCTGGGAGCTTTTACAGGAGCTGGCAACACAACATACTCATATATTAATTCGGCAAAACGAATGCAATGTGCATGTGGTTGATAACTTTAATCGGGTTATCAATCGCGCCCGCGGCGACTTTGCCATGGTCATGGGCTCAGATGATCTGTTGGAACCTGGTTTCGTGCGCCGATGCATCGAAACCTTCAATCAAAATCCACATATCGATATCGTCACAACCAACTATTTCTACTTCACAGGTCCCCGGAAATGGCAAAAACTGATTCGCATGGAGCCGGGTCTGCACCGGCGTTTTGTCAGCGGGGTTCTGATCGCAAACAATTTTTCGCTTAACTTTACGCTGTTCAAAAAGAACGTGCTCGAACAGCTGCGCGAGCACGGCGATCCATTTACTACCCGGTTTTATGCGTTCGATTGGGAATTCTGGTTTCGTATTGCGCTGGCCAACTTTGAAGTGTATTACGTGCCGGAGTGTCTGGGCAATTGCCGTGTGCATGCGGCCAGTGCTTCAAAAACGCAAAGCCTGCGCGTCTTCAAGGCGATTTTCCTGGTGATGCTGCTTCATCGTGGTGCAATTAAGCGTGATGCGGCTGTGCAATACCGTGTGAAATTGATGCGTTTCGCGATGCGCCATGCCGGCCACCTATTGCGAGGCCAGTCAAAAGACATGCGCCTGATGAAAGCAATCATAGGTGAGTTGCTGCGCTAGCGGCTGGCGGCGCTAATCCTGCTCGAATGGCTTGCCGAGCGAGGCAGGTGGTGTAGCGCGCACCGCCTTCAAAATACTGCGACGCAGGTTGACCGGAAATGCAATCAGCAATCGGTCCAGCCATTCCCCCGAGGTCAATACCAACACCAGAATCATTAGCACAAACGGTGCCACTGTAAACACCTGGGTTGGCACGCCGCGTATCTGGTCTTGGGCCACGCTGGCCAGGGATTGCAGGATGCCGAAGAGATAGGCCCCTAGCGCCACCCGCAAGGGATTCCACCCGCCGAAGATGACAATGGCCAGCGCAATCCAGCCATAGCCGGCCGTGTGCCGATAGCTCCACCCGGCCTTGAAATCCAATGAGAATGCCGCGCCGCCAATGCCCATCAGCGCGCCGCCGATAAGGGTGTAAATGTAACGGCGCAACACCACATTGTTGCCGCGCGCGAATGCGGCATTGGGCTGTTCGCCAAT
>Ga0105046_10019118_pt1 | contig 10402 bp, 5 predicted proteins | sample MAT03_FD_78385 | JGI IMG/M metagenome (GOLD analysis project Ga0105046, IMG submission 78385) | Freshwater microbial communities from Lake Fryxell liftoff mats and glacier meltwater in Antarctica - MAT-03 (megahit assembly) | ecosystem: Environmental > Aquatic > Freshwater > Ice > Liftoff... | reverse complement strand
TGTTCGCGTACCGCTATGAGCCTTAAATTATTGCTGACATGGACGTCGCAGTTATGAACAAATTCAACGTGGAAAAGATCAAAGGGGTCAGGCCTCTTTTATTACGATGCAATCTTTGGTCACTGCGGTTTTGGCAAATCTGCAGGAGAGGATACGATGCCACGACCACCTCGCGCCGACGAAGCAGGCGGGCTTAATCGTGGGAATCTGCGTGCTGAAATTTTCCACAAGGACGCGGACTTCGCTGCGTTTAAGAAGATTTTGCACGAAGGGCTTCAGCTTCATCAGATCCAGCTTTTCAGTTATCAACTGATGCCAAATCACTATTACTTAATCTTGCGTCCGTTGGTCGACGGCGAAATGAGTCGATTTATGGGCTGGGTGGGCGGAACGCATACGATGCGCTATCATGCTCACTATCACACCAGCGGGCTGGGCCATGTCTACCAACAGCGCTACATTCGCTTGTGCGCCCAGCGTGGTCGCCCTTTGGGACACGAGGGGTGGGTGGAATCGATCGCGAGCAGACTCAATTTGGAATCATCCATGCGTCCGCGTGGCCGTCGCAGAGTCCGACCGTTGCCTGAAAAACCAATCAAAGAGGCCTGACCCCTTTGTTTCACACGTTGCTTGACCACTGATCATTACTGCTCGCCGCTGTGCACTGTCGACGTTATTGATGTCTACTTGGCTCTATCCTTTCATCATGCTTGCTGCCGTGGCGGTCGGCATTGTGCTTTTACGCCGCAGTCAAAGTCGGTTAGCACTTCGCTCGAGTGACAAAGTTGCCATTGGTCTGGGCGCGTTTTGTGGAGCGATGATTGGCGCGAAGTTGCCGTTTGCGCTGGCCGATTGGGAAGGACTGCTGTCAGGTGCTGTTTGGTTCTCGAATGGCAAAACGATTGTCTGTGGCATGGTGGGGGCTTATTTTGGCGTCGAGTTCGCGAAGTGGATTTGCGAAATTCGAACGAAGACTGGCGACTCGTTTGCCGTGCCAGCGGCTTTGAGCGTCGCGGTTGGTCGCTTGAGTTGCTTGGTCGCGGGATGTTGCTATGGAACCCCGACGACTCTGCCGTGGGGTATGCGATTTCAAGTCGCTGATGGCGGACAATTCGCTCGCCACCCCACGCAGCTTTACGAATCCATCTTTCACTTTGCGATGGCCATTCTCCTCTCTTTGCTGCGTCAACGTGGAGTTTGGAAAGGGCAGTTGGTGAAGTTCTACATTCTCAGCTATCTGGCTTACCGCTGGGTGACGGAGTTTATTCGTCCGGAACCGGCGATGTGGTTTGGAATGACTGGATACCAGTGGTTTGCTGTGATAGCGTCGCCGGTGTTCGGATGGCTGTGGTGGCGCGGTACGCGGCGGGCTTACCGCGAAAACGAACCAGCGAAAGCGGTCGCGGTGGGAACTCACGATCAACTGGCGAGCGGCTGAAGGTTAAAGAACCGGAGGGCTCGCGGGCTAACGCTAAAGTTGCCATGCGGAAGTTAATTTGGGACTATTCCTCGGTGCGAGTAAAGACTTCGCACGGAGTTGCCGGGAACGGGGTTAAACTGGTAGATTGGCTAATGCGAACCGCGCAATGCGGAGTTGGTTTTGCCGGTTAGATCAGTTCGAATTCTTGAAGGACGACGCCTTATGGCTGGCTGCGATCAGATGGAGACTCTGTTGAGTGCTCGTTGGCTACGACGCTGCTTGTTGACAGTTTCGCTGTTGACATTTCACTTTGCAAAAGAACTTCCGCAACTTTCCGCGCAAGGAATTTTTGGAAACAACGCGAACGTCCCGAAGGATGAAGAGCTGTTTCTGTTGGCTCCGCGCGCCCTATCACGTCTGTTGCGTGAGGGGGAGCAGGCAATCAAGGAAAAGCGTTACTCGGAAGGGATCGCGGCGCTGGCTTCGTTGTTGAACAGCGATTTGATGGAGGAGTCCAACGCGGACTTGATTGGTCAAGATTACTTTATCGAACCTGTGCGACCGGGCTATTACACGAAGAGTTTGAAGAGCGAAGCGATTCGATTGTTAAGTCAATTACCGGAGGATGGACGACGGTCGTTGGAGATTCAGTTCGGCGTGACCGCGCGACAAGAGCTCGATAAGGCGGTGACAGATCGAGACTTCGAAGCTGTGGCGGTGGTTGCGCGCAAGTACCCTCACACGGAAGCGGGCTACGATGGACTCGTTTTGCTGGCGCAGTACAAACTGGCGGCGGGTTATCCGTTGGCCGCGGCAAGTTTGCTGCAATCGATGCTCGACTATCCTGCGGCACAACAGCGGTATGGTGTGCAGTTGGCGAGTGCAGCGGCGCTAGCGATGCGGCAAGCGGGGCGAAAGGATCTTGCGATGGCAGTGATGCAACGCGCGGATCGCGATTTCGCCGGCTCAGAGATCAAAGTGAATGGCCGCGCGATCAAGTTGGGATCGGGTGCGGATTGGTCGGTATACGTTGATGAATTGGCTGATCAATTTCCTCGAATGGATAGTGCGTCGGTCGATGCCTGGATGGTTTCTGGCGGTTCGCCGGAACGCAATGCGACCAGTTCAGTTGGCATGCCGCTTTCAAATGCACGCTGGGTTGAGCGGATTCACGGGAGTTTAAAGGAAGCTGAAGCACTGAACACGGTGGCGGCGACCGCGCGACAACAGCGGCGAGTCATCCTGCCGAAGTTTGAGTTGCGAATTGTGAACGATTTGGTGCTTTCGAAAACAACCGACAACGGCATTTTTCCGCGTGATCTCGAGACCGGCCAACTCCCTTGGCAATTCTACTTTCATAGTGCGCCGATCGATCTGAACAACGGCTTTCAGAGCTCTTCGGACGGAAGTGATGCGAGCGACGCGGTTTCCTTGGAGCTAAAAAATCGAGTTTGGGGAAGCTCTGCGTTTGGTTACTTCAGTTGCGACAGCGAACGTTTTTACTTTGTCAGCTCAGCCGACGAACAACCGATTAAGACAGCGGCGATGTTTAATTTTAGCCGCAACATTCCTTCCAACACCAATTACTTGGAAGGAGTCGGCTTAGCTTCGCAGGGCGCGATCCTGTGGCGCGTTGGTGGCGCGTCAGGGGAAGCTGAACCGCTCTTGGCCGGTGCCTACTTCCTCGGTCCGCCTCTGCCATTTGAAGACCAACTTTATGCATTGCTTGAAATCAACGGCGAAACGCGATTGGTGGTGCTCGAGACCACATCAGGCAAGCTTCTGTGGCAACAGCAGCTTTCGCAAACGCAGGACGCGGCCGCGAATCAAGATGCCTTGCGTCGATCGATGGCGTTATCGCCAACCATCTCGGATGGCATCATCGTTTGTCCAACCGGTTACGGTGCGGTGGTGGCGGTCGACATGCAGACACGCAGTCTTCGCTGGGGCAAGACCTACCTGACGACTCGTAATCCCAACGACAACAATATGAGAGTGATTGGCGGATCCTTTCGGACAGAAGAAGCCTTCGATCCGCTTGAAGAAAGATGGCATGAACCGACTGCCATCGCTTATCAAGGCCTCGTGGTTCTAACTCCGCCGGATTCAAATTCGCTGATGTGCTTGGATATTTTGACGGGCCTCAGCAAATGGAAGTCGGAAGGTGAACGACGACTGAGCGGTCGTTATGTTTTGGGTGTGAACAAAGAGCACGTTGTCGTGGCGGGCAACAGCGAAGTTTACGCTTATCGCGTAGATACCAAGGAGGGCAAGATCGCGTGGCAGTTGCCGTTCCCCAAGGGCCAAATTTTGGCGGGCAAAGGCATTTGGCAAGGCTCTAGTATGTTGATTCCGCTTTCGAATCAGCAAGTTATTAAAGTCGATGCTGCCACCGGAAAGTTGCTCGAGACGGCCACCGTCGACACGCCGCTCGGCAATCTATTCGCTTTCAAAGAGCAGTTGCTAACCGTCAGCCCTACGACGGTCGCGGCCTACTACACTCGCGATTCGCTCACTCGCGAAGTGCAAGCGCGGCTTGCCAAAAACCCCACTGACACCTGGGCTCTGAATCAGCAATCGCAATTGACGATTGCAGCCGGAAAACTGCCCGAAGCGGTCGATCTGCTTGAGCGCTCATTCCAGCTTGACCCGAAAAATGCAGAGACGCGATTTCTGCTGGTTGAAACGCTATTGAAGGCGTTTGACACTGATTTTGATAAGTATCAAGTGGTTGCGCAGAAGTATGACGACGTGTTCGAGCTGAGTGAACAGCGTTATCGTTACTTGCAGAGTCTCGCGCTCGGTAACGTGCGCAACAAGATGCATTACGCAGCCTTTGAACGCATGCTTGAATTGATGCGAGCTCGATTGGAGGAGAACTTTTCGACGCAGCAGCGCAGACGCGAGTCGCTAACGATCGCTGCGGGGCACACGGTTGATTCGGACGCTTGGATTGCAACGCAACTGGCGCGCTGTTACGCGGAAGCGTCTGAAGAAGATCGCAAGAAAATGCAAGTTGCGATCGTGCAGAATCTCGATTCGGTCAAGAACTCGATGCTGACGACGCGCAGACAACTGCTGCGTTACTTCGCTTGGTTGCCCGATGCAGCACCGACGGTGCTGTCGGTTGCAGAAGAGTTGTTTACCAGCGACGTGACAACCGCTGAACGCTTGCTTCAGCCGGCTTGGTTGAGCGATGACAAACTGATCCAAAGCAAAGCTGCTGAGCTGCTCTACAACAATCCGCTTGCCGATTGGTACACAATGGGGCCTTTTGGAACGTTTGCGCAGAGCAGGTTGGACAGTGATGTTCGCGTGCCTCTGAACGGCTTTAGCCCATCCGGTCGCGCACTGAATGAGGATGTTGATGAGAGGTCGATTGAAATATCGCTGGCTGAACTTCAGAACTTGAAACCTGATTGGCCACGGGGACGCATGGAATATCGAAAAGGGGATCCGGGCGATCCAGTGAACGATATCGAAACGATCCGCAGCAACGCGGGACCTCCGCTCAGCGGTCCGCAGTTTCGGTATGGGCGACCGAACTTTGCGGTCCGCTTGCTGGGCTCCAATGTGCTGATCGTCAATGAACTTGGGCAACGGATCAAGATGCTCTCCTTCGAACGCGCCACTGGCGATCTTCAAGACTCTTTTGCGCGCTGCCAAATTAACGGTGGATTGATTTTGGTGGAAACTGCTTCGGAGTTATTGGCCATCGATCTGTACCGTCAATCCGATTTTACTGATTCACTTATCTGGCGACATTCGTTGGTGACACCGTCTGCATCGCCATTTCGTGAGGCTAGCCAAGTGGCAACTGTGACGAAGCAAACACCTTTGGGTTTTTCGATTCAGGAACGCGCCGGCACAGCGGCTCGGCAAGCGGCGGTTGGTCCTCTGACACCGGTCGGCGTCGTGGTCCAGTCGGGCGCGGTGCTGTCGATGTTGGATTCGATGACAGGCGCAGTGGTTTGGAGTCGCGATGGTTTTAGCGATCAAGTTCGCTTTGCATCCAGCGGCTTGGAGTTGTCAGTGGTCGAGCCGAGCACGGGAGTGGTGCAGATCTTGGATGCACGCGACGGACTTGAGATCCGCCGTTTTGATTTCAAAGGCGATTGGCAATCCTGGCACTCGCGCGGTTCTTTGCTGGTTGACTACAAGATGGGTAAATCTCTGAAAACGATGGCCGGAATCGCAACCGATGCTGACAATCCAAGCACGGTTCGAGTTTGGAACGCGATCAGTGGTGAAGAGGTGCAGCGTATTGAGCTGGCACCGAGATCTTTAGCCACGCTGTGTGAGGACCGTTACCTCGTCATCATGGAACCAACTGTAGCGAAAGCGGGAAAGCTGCATTACTTGGATTTGGAGACGCTAAGTTACGCGATGCATGAAGTCGAGCGCGATGCGGGGCTCGACATGATTCAAGCGATGCGTTTTGAAGAGCGATTGGTTGTGGTCGGGTTTGACAGCAAGGAGTGGCGGGATGGGGGGCTGCAAGCCAAGAGCCTCAAGGCCTCGCGCGCGGCGGATAGCTTACTGGCTTGCGGATTGATTTACGGACTTGATATCCACGATGGAAGCAAACTGTGGCCCACGCCAGCTCGACTTCACAATTACTTGATCCCGAAAATACAACCGCATTCGTCGCCGTTCATGGTCGCGCATCGGTCGCCTGAGGGCGACACTTTGCGAGCCAACGCGACTGTCGGCTTGGTGTTGGTCGACTTGCGCGATGCCAGTCTAGCGTTTGCGAACGATTCGATTCCAGTGCCTTCGGTCGGTCATGTTGCTGTGGCGCACAACCCGGTTGAAAATGTGATCACCGTTCGACTTGGAACGACTGACATCTTGTTTAAGGCCACGGATGGTGATCGACCGCCACAACCGGTTTTTCATTTCGGAAATTCGCGCAAGATCATTCCGTCGCAAAGTTTTCCGTTGTTCGGCAATTATGTTTTCCCGTGAGTTGGTCCGCCAAGAGTCGACTTGATTTATGCCAAGCTTGTATTTGAACCTCAACAACTTTCTGTGATCCCATTTCAAAAGCAACATGACAAAGCTGCCAAGATTTTTTCGAGTAGGTCAAACGTTCGCTCGACCACGCGTTGAAGATCTCGGCAGTGAAGTGCAGCGCCAGTTGTCACAAATCGGATTGGAGCCACGCGTCGCGGCTGGGCAAACGGTTGCGATTACAGTGGGCAGTCGCGGCATCGCAAACATCGCTCAGATTGCCAAGCAGTGCGTTGATTACTTCAAGCAAATCGGCGCGGTGCCGTTCATCATTCCAGCGATGGGAAGTCACGGAGGAGCGACCGCCGAGGGGCAGTCGTTGGTGCTGGCCAGTTACAGAGTGACCGAAGCACAGATGGGCTGCCCCATTCACAGCTCGATGGAAGTGGTCGAAGTATGCCAAGCCGCGGAGGGCTTTCCGGTTTACTTCGATCGCCAAGCCAGCCTTGCGGATCACGTCTTCGTTATCAATCGCATCAAACCTCATACCCGATTTGCTGGAGAGATCGAAAGCGGGCTGATGAAAATGATGCTCATCGGCCTCGGTAAACAAAAGGGAGCCGAGGTTTATCATCGCGTCATTATGAATTACTCGTTTGATCAAATCGTGCGTTCAGTATCCCGGACGGTCATTGAGCGCTGCGGAATTGTCGGTGGACTCGCGATCCTTGAGAACGCTTACGAAGAGACGGCTCAGCTTGTAGCTTTGCGTCCCGAAGACATCGAAGTGCGCGAGCCGGAGTTGCTGCGGCAAGTGAAAGCTTGGATGCCGGGACTTCCTTTTGATCACGCAGAGCTATTGATCGTGGACCGAATTGGAAAAGACATTTCGGGTACGGGTATGGATACGAACGTGGTGGGACGCAAACGCAACGACCACGGATCGCCCGACGAGTTGCCTTTCATTCATCACATCTATATCCGTGGACTGACGGACGCGACGCATGGAAACGCAACTGGTTTGGGTGTTGCAGAAATGTGTCATCGGCGAGTGATTGAAGAGATGGATATGGAACTGGTGCGTATGAATTGCGTTACGGCTGGTCATATCACCGCTGCGATGATTCCGCTTGACTTCAAATCCGACCTTGAAGCGTTGCGAATCGGTTGCCAACTGGCGGGTTACATTGAACCTGAACAAGTTTCCGTGCAGTGGATTGTCGATACCTTGCATCTCGATGAAGTGGAGTGCAGTGAAGTGTATTGGCAGGAAGCGAATCAACGAGCCGATTTGCGAATCTTGCGAGAGCCGACCGAGCTAAAGTTTGACGCGAGCGGCGACCTGATTCAGCAACTGATCTGATTTAGCGAATGGTAAAGTCTGGCGTTTAAAAGAGCGAAGTGGATTGGAGATCCGTCGGCTGAACTCCGAATTTCGGCGCCTGGCACGACGAAAAAACGACAAAGGCTGAAGCAAAATAGCGCTTCATGTCGCTTGCGGCGCTCGAACTTGGATAAGTTCTTCGAATTGTGGTAGAATTGGGAGTCGTCAATCGGGCGAGCGATGCGATTCTCCACTTGCATCGCGAGCCACGGGTTGACCACAATGATAGTTAACCGAGTCCCTGAGCTAGCTCAAGTTCAAGCACAGTCTCGGTCCCTCCCTCCCCATCCTACCTTCCAAATACGGTGTTGCCATGCTGACCATCTTCGGCAAGTCGGGTCGCTACTGCGACGGAGTCTCGCGCCGCAGCTTTTTAGCGATCGGTGGTTTGACCTTTGGTGCTGGAGGTCTCGGGTTAGCTGATCTGCTGCGAGCGGAATCGAAACAGCCGGCCGGTGCGAAATCTGGCTTGGGTCATAAAGCGATAATCAATATTTTTCTGGCTGGTGGTCCGCCTCACCAAGACATGTGGGAAATCAAAACGGAAGCGCCGTCGGAGATCCGGGGCGAATTCCGACCGATCCCGACCAAGGTTGCAGGGATTCAGATTTGCGAAGTGTTCCCGCAGCTTGCGAGGATTATGGACAAGGCGGCGGTGATTCGATCGGTGGTTGGTTGCAAGGATCGCCATGAAGCGTTTCAGTGCATGACCGGTTGGTTTCCGGACGACCTCAAGCCGCTGGGTGGGCGACCTTCTATCGGAGCGGCGATTACGAAGCTGCGCGGGCCAGTGGATCCGGCGGTTCCAGCGAACATCGGTCTGGCTGCAAAGACGCAGCATACGCCGTGGTCTGATCCAGGCGCGACCGGTTTTCTTGGCGCGGCTTACTCGCCGTTCAAGCCGGACGGTCCAGGCATGGACAATATGAAATTGAACGGTATTTCGCTTGAGCGTTTGCAAGACCGTCGCCAGTTGTTGACCAGCATCGATACGCTGCGTCGCGACATTGATGTAAAAGGTACGATGCAAGGGATGGATGTGTTCGGCGAGCGAGCGTTGGATGTTTTGACGAGCAGTAAGTTGCTCGACGCGCTCGACTTAACAAAAGAAGATCCCAAAGTTGTCGCTCGCTACGGTGACGGAAAACCTTACAAGTACCAATACGATGGCGCACCGACTTGTAATGATCACTTGCTGATTGCGAGGCGATTGGTTGAAGCGGGCGCGCGCTGCGTGAGCCTCAGTTTTGGTCGTTGGGATAGCCACGGTCAGAACTTTGACCTTGTTCGCGACCACGGCGGCAAACTGGATCATTGCCTCAGTGCACTGATTGAAGACTTGGATCAACGCGGCATCTTAGACGACGTCAGCATTGTTGTCTGGGGCGAGTTCGGTAGGACTCCGAAGATCAACAACGGAGCCGGTCGCGATCACTGGTCGAATGTTAGCTGCGCATTTTTAGCGGGTGGTGGAATTCGCGCTGGCCAAGCTATCGGAGCCACCAATCGACTGGGCGAGCACGCAACCGAGCGACCGGTGCACATGCAAGAAATCATCGCGACGCTCTACCATAACTTGGGAATTGATACAGCGACGACAACGCTGATCGACCCCTCAGGACGACCACAGTACTTGGTCGATCACGCCCCGATCGCTGAACTAATTTAATCAAACGACCTACCGCCAAGCCGCCCCGCCAAGCCACCCCGCTAAACCATCCCGCCAAACTATCCCACCTAACGATATGAGTGAAAACCCGATGCCGTCGCTCAGAAAAAATTCGCTGCGAATCACCAGCTTGTTAACGCTCTCGATTGCCTTCAGCTTTTCGGTCGCAGGTCTCTTGGCAGCGACTGAGGAAACAACTGAGGCGGCGGTTGCAACGAGTTCAACGAATGCGAGTTCTGTTGAGCCGGCCGGGATTGTAGTTGAAAGACTAGCGTTTGAAACGAGCGCGCCGACTATAACTTTGCGAGGCGGCGACGCGCGCTGGCAATTGCAATTGACCGCCGTTACGCCAGCCAAGCAGATCTTCGATGTCACTCGGTTCGCAGCGTTTAAAGTCGAACCGGAGAATCTAGCAAAGATCGATGCGAGCGGGTTTGTGACGCCACTTGCAAATGGTAGCGGGCGAATCGTCGGTGTGTTTAAGAGTGGAGCCCCGGCCGAAGTTCCACTTGAAATCGTTGGGATGGAAGCGATTGAACCGGTCAGTTTCCCGAATCAGGTGGTGCCTATTTTCACTAAGCTGGGTTGCAACGGTGGCGGATGCCATGGCAAAGCGGCTGGGCAGAATGGCTTCAAACTTTCTTTGCTTGGGTTTGAGCCCCGCGAAGATTACGAACATTTGGTAAACGAAGCTCGCGGTCGACGCCTTTTTCCTGCAGACCCGGATCAAAGTTTGTTGCTGACGAAAGCTATCAACGTCTCGCCCCACGGTGGCGGTCAGCGCTTACTAGCCGATTCGCAAGAGTACCGCGTGATGTTGCGCTGGATCGCCCAGGGGATGCCCTATGGGAACGAGTCGGATGCGGTCGTTTCGAGTATTGAAGTGATCCCGAACGAGCGCACGCTAACTCGCAATAGTAGTCAGCAGATCGCTGTGGTAGCGCACTATTCGAACGGCAAACGTGAGGACATCACT
>Ga0105046_10019117_pt1 | contig 10402 bp, 12 predicted proteins | sample MAT03_FD_78385 | JGI IMG/M metagenome (GOLD analysis project Ga0105046, IMG submission 78385) | Freshwater microbial communities from Lake Fryxell liftoff mats and glacier meltwater in Antarctica - MAT-03 (megahit assembly) | ecosystem: Environmental > Aquatic > Freshwater > Ice > Liftoff... | reverse complement strand
GGTATCTAGATCAAAGCCTTTGCCTGCCCTGATCTCTTGATCCCCACGCGCCAATGCTCGAAGAATGTCGCGCTCTTCCTGATTTCGCTCGAATTCTTCGATGCTCAACATCACCGCGGCTGCGCGACCCCGCTGCGTTATCACTATCGGTTCGCGAGACTTACCGACTCTTTTGAGGACGCCCGCCGCATCCTGTCGGAGATCGCTGATAGGAATGATTTCAGGTACTTTGCTGCTCATTGGACGTACGCTTGATTGTACGTCTAAAAGTATAGTACTCATAGCAAACAAGTTCAAACAGCATCCGCCATCCAAATCCGGATAACTAACAAATTGTCAGTTGGTCCCCTGCTTTGCCCAAGGCCCGACTGAAATACTTTCCTCGTCCAAAATTCCGCAACAATGTGGCGCCGTGGGCCGATAACTACCAGAAGATTGGCGAAGATGTATTGGGCCGAACAGCGAAGCTAGAAGAACCAAACGCCGACGTGTTTGCGGCACTCCATAGTCTGGACAGTAGGCTTCGCTATGCGCGACGTGATACCCAAGATTCTCTAGGGCAACTACGAATTCTGAGAAAACCGCGTGCCTCCGAATCTCTGGCACATTCTCCATGCTGACAATTTCAGGCATCACCCCTTTGACAAGCCGAACGAACTCGAACAGCAGCCCCCATTTCTCATTTCCAACTGTCGTTATCCCCTGGGTGTATCGCGAGAACGGCTGGCAAGGAGCGCAGCCAACAGGCCGGGTCAATGTCATAACCAGCAACCACCTTGATTCCTGCATCGATCAGTCCCCTCGTAAGTCCCCCAGCTCCGCAGAATAGATCGACGGCTATCGCCTGACGGATAGAGACTAGGTGAACTCAGTGTGGGCATCAAGTCTCACAACAAATAGTGCCGCTGATCTTCAGGCAAGCGGCACTATCTTCCGTACACAAACTCGCCGTTGCGTTCCTAAACGTGGCAATCCACTTTCTAAAGCATTCGCCACTTGAATCTCGCTCTAACCAATGTGCTTGTCTCACCAAACAACTGACACCGCGTATTGGCAAATCAGGGGATCCGGCGTGACCAACGTCAAACCCTCAATGATCGATTGGCATATCAACATACGATCAAACGGATCTTTATGTAGATCCGGCAAACGTCCCACGGCCAAGCACGCTGACTCACTAAGCGGCAATGGTTGCAAATCGTGACGGGCTCGTTCGAAGGGCACGAACGTTGATGGTGGTTGCGGCAAAGGCAACTTTCCCAAGCCGAACTTTACGGAAATTTCCCATGCAGACACGGCGCTGAAAAATACAGCGTTGCTGCGGTCCAATAACAGCGGTCGCACGCGTGCACTTAGTTGCTGCGAATCCGTTATCAGCCAAAGGAAAGTGCAAGTGTCCAGCAGTAGCTTCACGCACCGCCCTCGAAGGCCCGGGCAAGTTCATCTGGCAGCGGATCGAAAAACGATTCCGGAACTTGAAACGATCCGCGTGCCAAACCAACAGGGCGAGGCCCAGCAAGTTCCGCTGGCAGCGCACGCAACTCCGCTATCGGCACGTTTCGGTTGCAGATAATCACCGTTTCCCCATTGGCTACGGCTTCGAGGTAGCGCGACAGGTGAGTTTTGGCCTCGTGCACGTTGACCTTCAACATAACCCTATTGTTAGTCATGTATGTAGTCATGTCAATTCTGGGAGGCGGAGGAACCGTTCGGATCTTGTTGCGTGGCGTTCCCGTAGCGGATCTCGTTCCGATCGAGGCCGGTAGCATATCCTCGCGAAGCGCAGCACAGTCACTTGCCGATCTTGAGCGGCGCAGCATCTTGCGCCGAGGATCAGGTTCCGCTTGGGGGGAACGGCTGGAACGGGGACCATCGCTTCGAGGACATTCCGTCATAGAAGACATCCGCGAAGAGCGTGAAGGCGGATGGTGAGATCCTGGGATACTTCAGCTCTCGTTCTTCTGCTTGTGGATTTGACTCGAACTGAGTTGTCCTCTGCTTTGTGGTGGCGCGCCCGCGCCCTAGCGTTGTGCGCCCGGGCTGAAGGCTTTAACGTGGTTGTCCCTCAACGCTAACCGCATGTACAATCCGGCCGATGTCTTACGACAAGCTGCAAGCCACCTTCTTACGTATTGGCCACTTGGACCACGCTGTCGCCATGTTGGAATGGGACGAAGCGGTTATGATGCCCCCAGCCGCAGGCGGTCAACGCGCCGACGCTGTTGCCAGCCTATATGGCTTGCGGCACCAGCAGTACACGCAAACACAACTGCAAGATTGGTTTGGCGCTGCACAAACGGAAGCCGACACCGGAAAACTTAGCCAAGGGCAAAAGGCCAACTTGGTGCAAATGCACCGAACGTGGAAGCGCATTGCCTGCCTGCCCCAAGATCTGGTTGAAGCTTCTAAGAAAGCTGAGTCTGCCAGCGAACAAGCGTGGCGAAGTTTGCGCGCGCAGAATGATTGGGAATCGTTTCGCCCTAAATTGGAAACTGTTGTGGCTTTGAAAAAGGAAGTGGCCGCTGTATTGGGCGACGCTTTGCAATTGTCGCCATACGATGCCTTGGTTGATGGCTTCGAGCCCGGGATGCGGTGTGCGCAGGTGGATGATTTGTTCGCAGATCTTGGTGCGTTTTTGCCCATGTTTACCGAAGCTGTGTTGGCGAAGCAAAGCCATGAGCCCTTCGTGGCACCCATCGGACCATTCCCTGTAGCCCAACAACGCGCGCTCGGCTTGCGGTTGATGGAAGCGGTTGGTTTCGACATGGCGCACGGGCGCTTAGACACAAGCCACCATCCTTTTTGCGGCGGCGTGCCTTCTGACGTGCGCATCACCACGCGGTACAACGAAAACGATTTTACCAGTGCGCTTATGGGTGTGCTGCACGAAGCGGGTCACGCGAAGTATGAGCAAGGCTTGCCTGCCGAATGGGCTGCGCTTCCAGCGGGCAGTGCGCGCGGCATGGCGATGCATGAAAGCCAAAGTTTGCTGCAGGAAATGCAAGTGTCGCGCGGCTACGATTTCTTAGCGTTTGCCACACCCATCATGGCCGAATGCATGCCCGAAGCCGCCGCGCGTGCGCCCACAGCATTCACCGCACGAAACATGCAACTGCTTTCCACGCGCGTGCGCCGGGGTTTCATTCGCGTGGATGCAGACGAAGTGACCTATCCCTGCCACGTGATCCTCCGATACGAAATTGAACGCGCCTTGTTTGAAAACAAACTCAGCGTGGCTCAAATTCCAGAGCTTTGGAATGAGCGCATGCAATCGTTGTTGGGTCTATCAACGAAAGACAACTACAAAGACGGCTGCATGCAAGATGTGCATTGGCCTGCAGGACTCTTCGGTTATTTCCCTTCGTATACGTTGGGTGCATTGACCGCGGCGCAACTTTTCACCGCTGCCCGCGATCAAATTCCTTCGCTAGGAAACGATCTTACACAAGGCAACTTCAAGACACTGAACGATTGGTTGCGCACGAATGTTTGGTCGAAGGCTTCGCTTTACAGCGGCGACGAGATCTTGAAAGCCGCCACCGGTAAATCGCTTTCAACTGCGGCGTTCAAGGCACATGTGCAACACCGGTATTTAGAGGAATAACTTACAGCCCGGTCAGGGCTGCGACGTCTGCCAAATCTTGAGGCCGTCCCGAAGCTCGTTTGTTCTTTAGCAATGCCTGCAGCCCAATTACGGGGACATCGCGACCGTCAACGAGCCTGGTAAGGGCGCACCGAACGCCGCTAGAGCTTTGTAGACGCGTTTCGCATTCTCATGATGGGGCCGAACCAGGATGTCGATGTCCTTCGTTGCCCGCGGATGGCCATGAAAGGCCACCGCGTATCCACCCACCACCACAAACTCGACGTCTGCGTCCATCATCTCAATCATGAGATCGCGAAAGTCGTTGGGCAGTTCCACTACGCAGTCTTCCGGGGCACAAAGCGAATGGGCTTCGGGCTTTCATCGGAGAGGTTCGTCTTTCGAAGAGTTGCCCTTATCAACCGCTCCTCCGCTCGCAGGCGCCTAGATTCATCAGACATCGTCCGTCTAGTTTACCACGGCGGAAAGCTGCAGCCTCGTTCCACATGCTCACTGAAGTCGAATGACCGTTGCACGGTTTGCGTTGATCCAGTTACTGATACGGAGAACGACATCGTCCGACGCAAGGCCTACACAGCCGTCAGTGGTGTCAAACCAATTGACGGCTCTGCCCAACCATCGCAATCGCCGATCAGGGCCGTGCAAACCCACTGAGTTTCCAGTGTAACCGCGTTTGCGTTGAAGTGGGGTTGGATAGCCGATTGGAATGAACCACCCGTAATCGCGAGAATGGCGAATAGGACCAAGTGCGTACACCCCAAGCGGAGTCTTTTTGTCCCCACTTCTCGTTTTGCCGACCCCTCGGCTGCCTAAGCGCACCGGAAACGGATCGCCGTCAGCGATGGCATCGCGGCACAAATACAATCGGTGAGCATCAAGATCCACAACGACGTGAGGATCTCTTGAGCCCGAGCAGTCCCGTTTGGTGATCGAGCTATCAGCTAGCGCGACTTGCCTGATTGCCAACAACGAGACTGCAGTGACTAACGCGTGTGCGATGCCGGTAAAACGCATGGAGTGTCCAACTCGTCGTATGCCACCGTTAGATCGTCAGCCGCCAACACAAAACCGCCAATGGCCAGATTTGACTTCATTAGAATCCCCACCGCCAAGTCAATTCCCCTGCGCCGCACACCACATTGGCAGTTGCTTCGACACATTATCGCCTGGCAACAACCGCTGCACTTTTTCGATAAAACCAGGCACCAACGCATTCTTGGTTAAACACGCCAAGCGTGCGTCTTGAAACACGCGCCAACCTAGAAAACCACGTACCTGACGGAACTGTTCCGCTTCGGCGTACATGAACGGTTGTAAACCTGTGGGTTCTGCTTCAGGTGTTTGCGGGGGCCAATGCCACAGGCTGCCCGAATATGAAAGCGCCTGGGCAAGTTCATGTGAAAGCAAAACACTTGATTCAACGGCCAACGGCATCTCAAGTGTTTCAACGGCCGTGGTTGTCATCGCCGTACCCGCTCGGTGTTCTAAAAACAATGGCTCCACAAATGGGGCAAGGCTCAACATCCGTTTGGCATACCCTGGAGATCGTTCCCATCCGAAATGTACCCAGGTTAGATCGGGCCTTTGGGCTTGCACCATGCGTTGGTAGCTAAGAAGGAAAGCTGTTTCAAAGTGCGCGGTGGCCAATACAGCGCGTGGCGGGGTTGCAAACAACGCCTGTGTGATTGAAGTTTCAGGACTCCGCACATCTCGAAGCCCCATGCGAACGTTTGGATCTGTAGCAAAGGCCCACAGAGGCGTCGCAAGCAGTGCAACCGCCACCGTCACGGATATCGCCGCACTAGCCGCAACCTGGGACATACGCGCTGCAAAAGCGCCAACACCAACGCTTGCGAAAATGGTGGCCACGGCAAAGGCACAAGCCAAATAGCCACGCACATCCGGGTTGTGTGGATCAAGGCCGCCAGCCAATGCCGAAAGAACCGCACCGCCGCCGCAACAAAACAGCGTCAACGTGCGAAAACGGCCCGCCGCACTCGAACGCACGAGCATATATAAACCCAAGGCTGCGAAGCACAACGCTGCAATGCCAACCTCTTGGGCGAACATGAACGGAAGGCTTAGTGGATCCGCCGAGCCCTGAACAATGCTGTTTTTGTCGGCAAAAGTTCGCGCTGAAAGCACCCACCACAAACCGGAAACTGTGCGCGCGTCTCCCCACAAAATGGAATAGGGATCCGGGTGCCGCAACAATGCAAAGGCACGCGCAGGAACATAGGCTAACACTGAAGCGCCAGCCAACATTGCCGCCACCGCTGCGAACACCAAGGCAAGTCGATCAAGCCACCAGCGTGCACGAACCAAAAGTGGAATGCATGCCACCACCGCACCTAAGCCCGCGGTGCCTGCGATGAGTGGGTGATTGGCCAGCCCAAGTCCAAGCAAGAACGCAGCCCCCACCGCCCACCGCGCGTCGTCGCTTGTGTTCGCCGTTTGCGCGCACCACAATGCCGCCAACGCCAACACGGTGGCCAAGGCATAAACCTCAGGGCGCGAGGCTACATCGGCAGCTCCTGGAGAAAGTCCGAAAACCATTGCACCACAAGCGCACAAGAAAGCGCGTAGACGCCGTGAAGGTCGCAAGGTTGGCCCAAGGTAGTCGCACGCTTCAAACGAAAGTGCGTACACGGTGGCAACCACCGCGGCACCGCAAACGCTTTGGCCAAGCGACACTCGAAAGTTTACGCTGCCTAAAGGCAGTATCGAAAACAAACGCCCCCACAGCAAGGCCAACGCTTCGCCTGGTGGGTGCGCAACGCCAAGGCCAAACGAAGCGGCCGCTAGCTCTGCTGAATCCAGTAGGTACGGCGAGAGGCTGCTGCGCCACGAATAGAACACGAAGGCTGCGAAGGATATGGCAAATCCAAGCGTGCGCGTGGCCGCATTGTGCGAGGTGCGTCCCTTGGGCTCTCGGTTGGTCACGCTGTGTTCACAGTATCCTGGGTATGGGAGCCCCGCCAGAACCGCAATAACATCGTGGCGCCGAACACCAGCAAGACACTCAACAGGCAGACCGTTTCCATGCTATTTTGTGGCGCATGGCGACAGAGGCTTTGGACTACAACCGCTTTCCCATCCTTGTGGTGGATGATGAGCGGGACAATTTGGACGCGTTCCGCTTCAACTTTCAGCGCATGTTCAGCCTTCACTTGGCCGAAGGCGGCGACCAAGCGCTTGAGATAATCAAGGCACATGACATCGCGGTTGTTGTGACCGACCAACGCATGCCGAAGATGACCGGCCTGGAACTGCTCCGCAAGATTCGAGAGGTTCGCCCCGACGCCGTGGGCATCATCATGACCGCGTTCACAGACGTTGACGTGCTGGTGGAAGCCATCAACTTGGGGCACATCTATCGCTACGTTACAAAGCCTTGGGATCGGGAAGAGCTGCGCGGGATCCTGCGCCATGCAGTGGAATGGTTCCATATGCGCCGTGAGAACCAGCGCCTTTCGGATCAACTAACCCAGTATGCCGGTTTGCTTTCGCAAGAAGCGCACGGTGCTTTTAACTTTGGTGAAATTGTAGGGCAATCAGGCCCGCTGAACGATGTACTTCGGCGCGTTCAACAAGTGGCCCCCACAACATCCACTGTTTTGCTTCGTGGCGAAACCGGAACGGGCAAGGAAATGGTGGCCCGCGCGATTCACATCAACAGCGCGCGTGAGTCACGGCCTTTTGTGCGCGTGAATTGCGCTGCGTTGGCACCTGGCGTGCTTGAGTCCGAGCTGTTTGGTCACGAAAAAGGAGCTTTCACAGGCGCGATGGCAAGAAGGCCCGGGCGCTTTGAATTGGCCAACGGTGGCACTTTGTTCTTAGATGAAGTGGGCGATCTGCCTATCGATGTTCAGGTAAAACTGCTGCGTGTATTGCAAGAGCGCGATTTCGAGCGTGTGGGCGGTGTTGAAACAGTGAAGGTGGATGTTCGCGTTATTTCGGCAACGCACCGCAACCTTGAACAGATGATCACCGAAGGTAAGTTTCGAGAAGATCTTTACTACCGGTTGAATGTCTTTTCGATAACGTTGCCGCCACTGCGTGATCGCTTGGATGACCTTGGCGTTTTGTGCGATCACTTTGTGCAGAAGTTTTCTGCCTCCACGGGTAAGCGCTTGTCGGGTATTGCCCCGGAAGCCTTGGCACACTTGGCGGGTTATCCGTGGCCCGGGAACGTGCGTGAATTGGAGAACGTAATTGAACGCGCGTTGATCCTGGCGCAAGGCACAGAAGTTACCACCAGCGATCTGGATTTCGGACGCCGCTTCTCTTCAATGCCGCCGGCCAGTGCGTTGCCTGTTGCTGCCTTCACCGCACCCGTGCCCACACCAAGCCTTACCCCCGGTTCTGCCAGCCGCTCATTAAGCAAGCGCCTTTCGGAGCAGGAAAGGGGCGAAATTGTGGCAGCGGTGGAGAACGCTCAAGGTAACATCGCACACGCGGCGCGAGCTTTAGGGATCAATCGCTCAACGCTTTACTACCGCATGCGCAAACACGGCTTGGAACATTTGTTACCCACCACAACCCGGGACGATGATGAAGCGGCTGTGGAAACTTCGGTGGATGCCAGCTAGGCTTGGTGCAACATGAAGTTTCTATTCGTGATGGATCCTTTGGCGCGCATTCAGATCGATGGCGACACCACGTTTGCCATGATGTTGGAATCGCAAAGCCGTGGCCACGAAGTTTGGTTTTGTGAACCAAACCACCTAGGACTGGAACACGAAAAAGCTGTCGCATCCACGTGGCCTGCCACAGTACGACGCCTCAAGGGCGATCATTACCTGCTGGGTCCGCAAGCCGTACGTGGGTTGGATACCTTCGATGCTGTGTTCATGCGCAAGGATCCCCCCTTCGACATGGACTACTTCTACGCAACGCTTATTTTGGAACGCGCACGCGGAAGCACCCTAGTGCTCAACGATCCACGCGGCCTGCGCGAAACAAATGAAAAGCTTTCGGTGTTGCAGTTCCCTTCGTTGGCGGCTCCTATGATCGTCACCCGGGAATCCTCACGCCTACGTGCATTTCTGGCCGAGCAGGGCGGCGAGATGGTGATAAAGCCACTGGACGCCTCCGGTGGATTCGGCGTGTTCCATGTGCGGCAGGGCGATCCCAACACAGGTTCTATTTTGGAACAGGCCACCAACCTCGGTCGACGTTGGACTGTGGCGCAGAAATACTTGCCCGCGGTGCGGGAAGGCGACAAGCGCATAGTTTTGGTGGATGGCGAAGTCTTGTGTTCGGTGTTGCGGGTGCCTGCGCCCGATGAAGCGCGCGGCAATTTGCACGTCGGTGCAAAACCAAAGGCCACAACATTAACCGATCGAGAAATGATGATCGTTGATGTGGTGGGACCAAAACTGCGAGAGCAGGGGTTCTTCTTGGTTGGACTTGACGTTATTGGTGGTTTCCTCACCGAGATCAACGTCACCAGCCCTACAGGCATTCTTGAAGCCAATGCGCTTTACAACGAACGCTTCGAGGTAAAGTTGATTGATAAGCTTGAGGCCAAGATATTGGCACACAAGAAGGCGTCATAAACTCCAAAAGCTGTCTGTTTAAGACCGCCGAATGGGTGGGCCTAGCAGAATCCCGATGGGCTTTAGATCACTGCTGGATTCGAACAAGATTTTCACGATCATGGTTAGCGGCAGCGCCAAGATCATACCCAAGGGTCCCCACACCCAGGCCCAAAACACCAACGACAAGATAACCACCAAGGGTGACAACCCCAAACGTTCACCCATGATGCGTGGTTCAAGAAAGCTGGAGATCCCAAGATTGACCACAAGGTAACCAATGGTGACGCCAAGCGCACGCTGTGGGCCAAATTCCAAAAACGCCAAGGTGATGGGTGGCACTGCCGCGATGATCGATCCCACCGTGGGAACGAAGTTGAACAAGAACGCCACCAACGCCCACACCAACGGAAAATCTACGCCCAGCGATAAGTTGATTGCCGCGGCAAGCACGGCGGTAAGCAAGCTCATCGCCGCCTTGATGTTCAAGTAGCGGTAAACCTGATCACTGATGAGTTCAAGTCCCGTTCCGGTGCCATAGGCGGCTTGCAGCTTCGCACCGAAAGTATGTGCTTCCAGCAAAATGAAGAACATCACGAACAGCACCAGCGAAGTTCCGCTGAGCAAACTCAGCAAACTTTCAGCCACAACGGTAGCAACATCGGTAAAGCGCGACGACGAACCAGGCGCGGACCAGACGCTGTCGGGTAGATCCAGCTGTCGGCTTTCAAGCCACGCCCGAAACGCTGATACCAGTTCCCACACCCGCGCTTGGTACATAGTCAATGAACCCAAGAAACTGCGAACCGAACCGGCGACCACGGCAGTGACTCCGACCAAACTTACCGTCACCACCACCATCACTATCAAGATGGCCGGAGTGCGGGGCAGGCCCAACCTTTCCAAGCGACGGGTCAACGGCAAGCACGCCAAGGCCACAAGGGCGGCGGCCAGAACCGGCAGAATGATGGGAGCCGCCGCTTTGAGTCCGGCGATGACAATCACCAAAAAAGCCATCGTTCGCAGAGCTCCGGCGCCCAATGACTGGGGGCTTCGATCAGGGGCGGTAGGGCCAGACACGACGGGAAGTTAGCACAGGCGGGGCAGCCGATGTGGCAGGTAAGCCTTCATAGGCCTTTCGGATCTCGTTGCCCCCCTGCGCCGCCGCGGTTGGATCACTCGAAGGATCTACGGTTTTAAGAAGCCTGAAAAGATTCATCAAACTCGCATCGAAGCGCCGATCGTCATCGCTCGCCTT
>Ga0105046_10019116_pt1 | contig 10402 bp, 4 predicted proteins | sample MAT03_FD_78385 | JGI IMG/M metagenome (GOLD analysis project Ga0105046, IMG submission 78385) | Freshwater microbial communities from Lake Fryxell liftoff mats and glacier meltwater in Antarctica - MAT-03 (megahit assembly) | ecosystem: Environmental > Aquatic > Freshwater > Ice > Liftoff... | reverse complement strand
GGAACTGCTATACTGTGGGGCTTGACGCGGCTGTAGCTCAGTTGGATAGAGTACTTGGCTACGAACCAAGGGGTCGTGGGTTCGATTCCTGCCAGCCGCACCATATAAATCAACGGGTCAGCTCTCTCAAGGGGCTGGCCCGTTTGGCTTTTGGGGTCGGCGTCAACAGAATGGCAACAGATCTGCTGCTGCTTGTGCTGGCGCAACGCCTGTTGCCGTTCGCAAAGCGACAGAAACATCCGCGAACTCGAGTGCAGTCCCCTCGTTCCACCCGCAGCGCATGAGCAGCCCCCACTTCGTGCGCCATCTGGCCGCCGCAGTCGCGGTCTAGATGGATCCATCCGGAGCCGTGTCGCTGCACGAGCAACGCAAGGGCATCGGTCTGGGCATGCTTCAAAGCGCCATTCAGCGCACGGTGGCCTTCGCTGAACAGGCTGGCGTGCGGGCCCTGTTGACCCACCCCATCGACGAAGAAGCGTCGCGCTTCCATCAACGGTTCGGCTTCGAGGCTCCGGCGCACCGGTGCGGGAATCACCGGCCCATCCTTCAGTCGTCGGAGATCCCCATTCAGCCCCAAGCCGACGTGCTGCGGGTTGAAGGCGGATGAAGACCGGTGTGGTCCCCCCGGCAGGAATCGAACCTGCATCTGGCGCTTAGGAGGCGCCCGTTCTATCCATTGAACTACGGCGGGTGGGTCAGGCGGAGGTCCGCCTCAGGGCGGCGTCGTGACGATGGATTTTGTCACGGCCTCTTCGTCGGCTTCGCCCAGGCGCCAGATCCAGATGATGTCCAGGGAGCTGTCCAGCCCGCTCTGCAAGCGCACCGTCAGGCGCTGCGCGACGCGGTAGATCAGCTGCCAGGTGCCAGTGGTGGCGTTGACGCCGCGTTCGTAGCCGACATACCAGCGCCGCGACAACTGTTTGCCCAGGGTGATGACGGTCTCGCGCGTGTCGCCGTCGGTCTGGCGCAGCGACAGGTCGTCGATGCCCAGTGTCTTCATCAATTGGTCGTTGGCGCCTTCGCCTTCGCCGGCCAGCAAGGCCACGGCCGCACGTTGCAGCAGTGCCGTGTCGGTGCGGCCCAGTCCATCGGGCGCGCGGCCCAGGATCAGCCACGACAGCTTGTCGGTCTCGGACATCTCCGGGTCGGAGAACAGGCGCACGCGCGGTGTCAGCAGGTTGCCCGAGATCGTCACGCCGACGCGGATGTCGCTGCTGGCACGCAGCGCCAACACGTCCAGGCGCGGGTTGTCGGGTGGGCCGTTGAAGCTGATGACGCCGCGCTCGATCTCCAGCTTCTGGCCGTAGGCGGCATAGGTGCCGCGCTCGGCGCGGATGTCGCCGTTGATCGCCAGCCGGTTGTTGGGCGTGCTGACGCGCAGGTTGCCGCGCAGCGTGGTGTCCAGGCCGCGCCCGCGCACCATCAGGCGCTCGCCCAGGTCCAGACTCAATGCGACGTCGATCTCGCGGCGCGGCCGCTGGGCGCCGTTCTCGGCCTCGGCGCGAACGATGTCGCCGGGACGGCGCACGGTGACATCCTCGTCCAGCGCAGGAGCGTCGCTGGCGCTGGCGTCGAACAGACCCTCGTCCACCCGCAGCGCCCCGCGCAGGCGGGTCTTGTCGGCGCTCAGTGCCAGCGTGGCGTCGCCGCTGACGATGAGCTGGCGGTCCACCCGGCCCAGCACGCGGAAGCGTTCGGCCTGCAGCGCCAGGTTGACCACCGGCTTGCTGCCCAGGGTGGCGCCGCCGGTGATGTCGATGCGACCGTCGCCGCCGCGCAGCGTCATGCGCTCGATGCGCGCCGTCTCGCCCTGCAGGCGGATGGCGATGCTGCCGTCGCTGACAGCCACGCCCTGCAGCAGATTGCGCAAACCCAGGCCTTCGCCACTGAGTTCGCCAGTGAATTGCGGCGCGCCGAAAGTGCCGGCGATGCGGGCGCGGGTGCCCAGACTGCCGCTCAGGCGCCAGCCGGGCGGAATCCAGGCGTTCCAGATGCCGATGTCGGCCACGCGCGCCTCGATCGCGCCTTCCACCGGGTCGGCCTTGTCGGGCCAGCGGTTCTCGGGCTTGCTGCGCACCCGCACGTTGGTGCCGAGTTCGCCCACGGTGCGGCCGCGCAGTGCCTGGCGGAAGTTCCAGACCCCGTCGCGCGCCTGCATTGCCAGCCGCAACTCGGTCAGGCCGAACAGCTGCAGGCCGTCGCGGCCGTCGAGGTGCAGGTCGCCGCTGCGGCGGTCGATGTCGAGTTCGGCCTCGAACCCTTCGCCGGCCTGCACGCGCAGCCTGGCGCCCATGCGCAGGTCGCCTTCCCAGCCCTGCCCAGGCTGGGCGCGCTTCAGCAGCGGCGGCACCAGCACCGGGTCCACCTCGGCCTGCAGTTGCACGCCGGGCCGGTCGCCGCGCAGGTCCACCATCACGTCGTTCCAGCGCAGCGTGATCAGCTCGGCCAGCGTGGCGCGGCCTGCACCGGCACGCAGCCGGTCCATGCGGCCCTTGGCGTCGAAGTGCAGCTCGGCGACCCAATCGCGGGTGTCGACCCAGACGCCGCGGCCGTTGCCCGCGACAGGGCCCGCACCGCCGCCTGCGGTTGGGCGGACGATGGCGCCTGCGGCTGAACTGACGGTCGCGCCTGCGGCCGAGCCGACGGTCGCGCCAGCGGCTGGAGACGCCGGGGCCAGCGTCTTGCCGTCGCTGCCTTCCAGTGCCAGGCGCTGCACCCGCACGCGCCAATCACCGCCGCCGGCGGGGGCGGCCGTCCAGCCGCCATCGGCACGCAAGCTCAGCTGCACGCCGGGGGTGGCGCGCAGGGCCAGCACCCGCTGCATCGGCGCTGGCAGCTTCTGCAACACGACCGCATCCAGCGCCATGCGGTGCGCTGCCAGCGTGCCGTCGACCGAGGCGCGCGCGGCCTCCAGGCGCTGCGCGTCCAGGCTGGCGCCGCGCAGTTCGGCCTGCAGCGAGACGGTCTGTGCCGCGTCGTCCTGCAACTGCCAGCGCAGCTCGGCCGCGGTCAGCGACAGGCGCCCGGCCTGCAACTGCTGCAGCTGCGCGCTGCCCTCGCTGCGCATCGCCGGCCAGCGGCCCGATGCGCTGGCATCGGCATTCAGACGGCCCTGGCGCGGCACCCAGTCGGCGGCGGCGGGCACCAGCCGCGCCAGCGGCGCCAGGCTGGACAGCAGGCCGGCGCGCAGCTCGAACTGCCAGCGGTCGCCGCGGCCGTCGCTGGAGGGGTCGCCCCGGCCCTGCAGCGACAGCTGGTTGCCGCCCAGCGACAGATCGACGTCGATCCGCGACGGCGGTTCGGCGCCGGCAGGGGCTGCGGCGCGGGCTGCCATGTCCGCGCGGGCGGTGGCGGCCATGGGCTGCGCCTGTGCCTGCGCCTGTGCCTGCGTCTGTGCCTGCGCCTGCGCCTGTGCCTGCGGTCGCCAGCCCAGTGTCATGCGTGCCTGCAACGGCACACCGGCGACGATGCTGTCGTGCACCCGCAGCACGCCGTTGCCGACCACGCGCTGCAGCAGCGCCGCCGGTGTCAGCCGGGCCGCCGACCCGGGGGCGCGCAAGGCCAGTTCCCAGCCGGCCGAGACCCTGTGCGGGCCCTGGCGCCAGGCCGATCCGGGCTCGCCGGGCCACCAGGGCAGGGGGTCGAAGTCGCTGATGCTGCCGACGGTGTCCAGCTGCCAGTCGGCCCCTGCCGGCTGACCCGGGGCGGGCGGCGTCAGGCCATCGGTGCGGCGCAGCGTGGCGCGCAGATCGGCGATGGCATTGCCGGCCTGGGCGCGGGCGCGTTCGATCTCGATCTGCGTCATGTCGCCGCGGGCCTCGAGCGCCAGCGTCACGGCCTGCGGTGCGCCCTCGATCTGGCCGTCGAGTTGCAATTTGACGCTGCCCGCCAGCGGCGGCGTCGCGGCGCTGGCGGCCGGGTCGGGCGAGGGCAGGCCGCGCAGCGTCAAGGCCAGCGGCCCGCTCAGGCGCATGGCCGCGGCGCGGCGGTCCAGTCGCTGCGGACGGACATCGAGCAGTCGCGTGTCCAGGCTCAGGTCGTTGCCGGCCCACAGACCCTGGCCGGTCCAGCGCCCGGCGGCGCCGCGGCCATCGGCCAGGTCCAGCTCGAAGCGGCGCGCCTGCACGCGGCTGCGGTCGTCGAGACTGCCGCCAGCGTCCAGGCGCAGCCGCTGCACCGGCAGCCGGCCTTCGTCCCAGCGGCCGGGGCGGCTGTTGGACAGGTCCAGCAGCAGGCTCACCGGTCCGTCCGCGGCGCGCGCCTGCAGTTCGGCGGTGCCCGTCAGCGCGGTGCGCGGGGCACCTGCGGCCAGCGCCGCCAGGTCCAGGTTCTGTGTGCGTGCCTGCAGGGTCGACAGCGGCCAGGCCGCAAACGGCGCTACTGCTGCCTTCAAGTCCAGCGACGGCGCTGGCGCGCCAGGCTGCGCCGGCCCACGCAAGGTGGCTGTCACGTCCAGCGCCTGCAGCGGGCCGTTGGCCTGGACGCTGGCGGACCAGGGGGGTGACTGCAGCGGCGCGATCTCGATGCGGGTCTGCAGCGCCAGCGGCGCGGCCGACCCGATGCGGGCCATGCCGCTGATGGCCAGGCCCTGCACCTGCAAGGCCAGTTGCTCGACGGCGTGTGCACCGGCCACGCCGCTGTCCATCGTCAGGCCGCGGGCGCGGATATCTGTCACGGGCGGCAACGCGTCGACGGCGACCCGGTCGATGACCAGGCGGCCCACCGTCAATTGCAGCGGAAACGCCAAGGACTCCGGCGGCGGCGCGGGTGGCCCCGGTGGGCCGCGGCGCACCAGCACCTGCCCGGCCTCCGCCGCGTCCAGCTCGATGCCGAGCCAGACCCCGGGCACCGGCCGCAGGTGCCAGCGCAGACCGCGCAGGGCCAGGCGGTCGATGCTGATCTGGTTGGCGCCGGCCGTCATCTCCAGCTGTGTCAGCTGCCAGTCGCCGCCGATCAACCTGCCGCTGAAGCCGGTGATGCGCAGCCCGGGCAGCAGCGCCTGCGCGCGCTGCAGCGCCCACTGCGCGCCCGACTCGGTGCCCGCCAGCCACGCAGTGCCCGCCGTCACCAGCACCAGCACCACCACCAGCAGCACGGCGAAGGCGCGCAGGCCCTTGCCCAGCAGCTGCCTTACCGCGCCGCGCGCGGTCTGCGGTGCCGCTGCGGGTGGCGCGGCCGGCGCGTCCGTCGCGTTCGTCGCGGGATGGGGCGCAGCGCCGGGGGTGTCGTCGGCTTCGGTGGCCATGCTCAGAAGGCAATGCCGACGCTGAAGTGCAGGCGGCCCTGGCGTGTTTCACGGGCCCAGGCCCAGTCCAGCCGCAGCGGGCCGACAGGGCTGCGCCAGCGCACCCCCACGCCATAGCCCGTCTTGTAGTCCAGGCCCTGAAGGCTGTTGGCGACGTCGCCGATGTCGACGAACACGGCGCCCCACAACGCGGGCAGGTTGACGCTGACGGGCCGCGCCACTTCGACGCTGCTGGTCAGCATCACCTTGCCGCTGGACAGCACACCGTTTTCCAGCACGCCCAGGCTGCGGTAGCTGTAGCCGCGCACCGAGTCGTCACCGCCGGCGCGGAACAATTGCGTTTCGGGCACGGCGATGCCTTGCTTGACGAAGATCTGGCCCGACTCCAGCCGCGCCTGACCGTACCAGTTGCGGCCCAGCGGCAGGTAGCCCGTCAGCCGGCCGTAGGCGCGGCCGAACACGCCGCTGGCCGCCGAGCTGCCATGCGAACGGCCGATGCTGGCCTGGCCGGCGAAGGTGAAGCCTTCGGTCGGCAGGATGGGGCTGTCGAGCTCTCGCCATACACCGTGGTAGTTGTACGAGGTGGCGAAGGCGTCGGTGCGGGTCGTCGGTGTGCGCCGCAAGGTGCGTTCGAGCTGCACGAAGTACAGCCGCTCGATGCGTGAGGTGGTGGTGGTGCGGCCCAGGCGGATGCGCTGCGACAGCAGGCTCTCCTCGTTCGAGAAGTCCTCGGATTCGAAGGCGCCGCCCAGCAGGTTGCGGTACATGCCTTCGCCCGGGTGGGTGCTGAGTTCGCCTTCCCAGGCCTGCTTGCGCGCGCCCCACTCGGCCTTGTTGCGCGCGGTCAGCGCACGGCCGAAGACCCGGCGGTACAGGTGTTCGACCGAGGCCCGCGGCCCGGTGTTGGTGCTGACACCGAGGCCGAAGGTGTAGACCTGCAGCGGCGCCTCGCGCAGCCGCACCAGGATGCGCGTCTCGCCGGCCTGCGCGGGGTCGGTGTCCATCGTCACGGTCACGCTTTCGAACAGACCCGCGCTTTGCAACCTCTCCTGGAAGTCCAGCAACAGGGTCTCGCTCACGGGCGCACCGCGCGGGAAGGCAGCCAGATTGCGCACGGTCTCGGCCTCCTGCCGCACCAGCCCGTCGACCTGCAGAACGCCGTAGCGGTACAGCGGCCCGCTGTCGATGACGACGAACAGACGCACCGTGTTCTGCGCCGCATCGACCTCGGCCCCGGTGCCGACCCAGGCGGCAGCGGCATAGCCCGCGCTGCGCAGCCGCGCCAGCGCCGCGGCCTTGGCGCTGGCCCAGGCCGGATTGCGGAAGTCGTCGCCGACCTGCAGCGGCCAACTGCGGCGCAGGTCGGCCAGGGTCAGCTGCGCGTCGGCGTCGCCACGCTCGGCCTCGCGCTGCAGTTCGCCGTCGGCCTCGAAGGTCAGCCTCGCGACCTTGGCGCGCTCGCCCGGCGACACCGCCAGCTTGACCACATCGGCTTCGCCGTCGGCGCGGCCGGGCACCCGTTCCAGCAGGATCAGCGGGTCGAAATAGCCCTCGGTCTCCAGCAGGTCGCGCACCTGGGTCGGGGTGGCGTCGATCAGCCGCGACCATTCGCTCTCATCGACATCGCCACGGCCCAGGCGGCCCAGTCGCACGACATCGAGGTTGCGTTGCAGCAGGCTGTCCAGCGGCGCGGGGGCTTCGATCTGCACCACCACGGCCAGCCCGGTGCCTGCGGCCGCGCTGGCGGCGGCGTCGGGCGCGGCCACTGGCGGCGCCATCGAGGCGCAGCCCGTGGCCAGCAGCAGCGCAGCCGCTGCCGCCCAGGCAGACCAAAAGCTCATTTGCTCAGCAGCCGCATCGCACCTTCCAGCCCGGCCAGCGTGAGCGGAAACATGCGCTGGTTCATCAGCTGCTGCACGATGGCGATGCTCTGCCGGTAGCCCCACACGCCCTGCGGCTCGGGGTTGATCCACGCACACTTGGGGAACGCATGCGTCAGGCGCTGCAGCCACTCGGCGCCGGGTTCTTCGTTGTTGTATTCGACGCTGCCGCCGGGTTGCAGGATCTCGTAGGGGCTCATGGTCGCGTCGCCGACCAGAATCAGCTTGTAGTCCTTGTTGTACTTGCGGATCAGGTCCCAGGTGGCGAAGCGCTCGCTGTGACGGCGGCGGTTGTGCTTCCACATGAAGTCATAGACGCAGTTGTGGAAGTAATAGAACTCCAGGTGCTTGAATTCGCCCTTGGCGGCGCTGAACAGCTCTTCCACCCGGTGCACGTGTTCGTCCATCGTGCCGCCCACGTCCATCAGCAACAGCACCTTTACCTTGTTGTGGCGCTCGGGCACCATCTTGATGTCCAGCAGGCCGGCATTGGCTGCCGTGCTGTGGATGGTGTCGTCAAGGTCCAGCTCTTCGGCCGCGCCTTCGCGCGCAAAGCGCCGCAAACGGCGCAGCGCCACCTTGATGTTGCGCGTGCCGATCTCGCGGCTGTCGTCGTAGTCCTGGTAATTGCGTTGGTCCCAGACCTTGACGGCGCTCTTGTTGCGGCCCTTGTCCTGGCCGATGCGCACCCCCTGCGGGTTGTAGCCGTAGGCACCGAAGGGGCTGGTGCCGCCGGTGCCGATCATCTTGCTGCCGCCCTCGTGGCGTTCCTTCTGCTCGTCGAAGCGCTTCTTCAGCGTCGCCATCAACTCGTCCCAGCCCATCTTCTCGATCGCAGCCTTGTCCTCGGGCGACAGCTCGAGCTCCAGGTTCTTGCGCAGCCAGTCCAGCGGCACCTCGCGCGTGAAATCGGCCAGCATTTCCACGCCTCTGAAGTAAGCCGCAAAGGCGCGGTCGAACTTGTCGAAGTGGGCCTCGTCCTTGACCATCGCCAGGCGCGCCAGCAGGTAGAACTTGTCCACCGTCGGGCCGCCGTCGTCGTCGATGACGCCAGCCCGCAGCGCCGCCAGCAGACTCAGGTACTCGGTGACCGAGACCGGCAGCTTGGCGGCGCGCAGGGTGTGGAAAAACTGGATCAGCATGGCCTGCCGATTGTGCCCGGCAGGGGCTTCAGCCCTGGCCCGCGGCGGCGGCCGGCTTTGGCGCGCGCGCGGTGCTGTGACGGTCCAGCCAGCCGAAGAACTCGGCATACCAGAGCTTGCTGTTGTGCGGCTTCAGCACCCAGTGGCTCTCGTCCGGAAACCACAGCAAGCGCGCCGGCACCTGGCGTGCCTTCAGCGTGTTGTAGTAAGCCAGGCCCTGGGCGTCGGGCACGCGGTAGTCCAGCGCGCCGTGGATGACGAGCGTGGGCGTGGCGAAGTTCGCCGCGAAGGCATGCGGGCTCTGCGACGCGATCTTGGCCGGGTCGTCCCAGTACCAGGCGCCCAGTTCGCGCGCGTGCCAGGACCAGGCGTCGTCGGCAAACATCGCCTGCCAGTCGAAGCAGCCGGCATGGCAGATGTAGGACGCATAACGCCCTGGCTGCACGTGGCCGTTCATCCACGCCACCATGAAGCCGCCATAGCTGCCGCCGGTGGCATGCACGCGCTTCTTGTCGGTCCAGCGCTGCTTCAGCAGCCAGTCGGTGCCGGCCTCGATGTCCTGCAGTTCGAGCGCGCCCCAGCGGTGCGTGATGCTGTCCTTGAAGGCAAAGCCGAAGCTGCTGCTGCCGTGGTAGTTGACGCTGGCCACCACATAGCCTTGCGCGGCAAACACCTGCGTGTTCCAGCGGTAGTGCCAGGTGTCGCCGGCAGCGGTGTGCGGGCCGCCGTGGATGTTGTGCATCACCGGGTGCTTCTTCTTCGGGTCGAAGCCGGGCGGGTAGGTCAGCCACATCTGCACCGCGTCGGCCGGGCCGCCCGGGGTTGCGGCGGCGCCCTCGATCCAGACCTCGTGCACCCGGCCCATGGGCAGGCCGGCGAGCAATTTGTCGTTGAAGTGTTCGATGCGCTGTGGCTCGGCACCGGGCAGATGAACCGTCAGACGATCGGGGTGGCTGGCGCTGTCGGCCAGCGTGACCAGGGTGCCGGCGGCCTTGTCGAAGGCATGCACCCAGCCGCCATGCACGACGACCTCGGCCCGGCGGTCGGGGATGTCGAAGCGCCACAGGTGGGTGCGGCCCTGCTGCTCGGTCGTGAACAGCAGCGCCTGGCCGTCGTCTTCCCACAGCAGCGGGGCGTGCACCTCGTGGTCCCATTCGGCACTCAGCACCTCCCAGGCCGCCGTCTCGCGGCCCCAGGTCGCCAACTGCGCCGGCATGGTGTGCTTGCGCCCCTGGTGGCTGGCCACAAAAGCGATGTGCTGGCCGTCGGGGGCGTAGCGCGGGGCCGTGCAGTCCCAGTCGGCGTGCTGCACGATCACGCTCACCCGACCGCTGCGGATATCCATCTCGGCCAGCGCATAACGCCCGTCGCTGCGCTTCACCGGCGCCGGGTCGAAGGCAAACACCAGCCGTTTGCCATCGGGCGAGATGTCGAACTGATGGGCATCGGGTTCGCTGCGCGACAGTTCGTAGGGCGTGCCCTCGAACAGGTTGCGCGCCTTGCCCGGGGCGCCGTCCCGGCCCACCTCCAGCAGGTGCAGGTGCGCCGCGCGGCCCATCGGGATGTGATGGTCCCAGTGGCGGTACTGGGCCTCGCTGGTGACGTAGCCGGTTTCCTTGCGCGCCTTGTGCGCCTTGTGTTTGTCGGCCTGCGCCTTGCTGCCTTTCAGCTCGGGCCAGACCCAGGACACGAACACCAGCCGCCGGCCGTCCGGGCACCAGCGGAAGGCCTCGACGCCAGTGGCCACGTCGGCCGCACGCCAGGCTTCGCCGCCGTCGGGCGCGATCAGGTACAGCTGCGTCTCTTCGTCCTTCTGGCCCTGCTGCTCGCGCTTGGCCGTGAAGGCGATCAGGTCGCCCTGCGGGCTCCAGCGCGGGCCGCCGTCCTTGCTGCCGCACTGCGTCAAGGGCCGTGGCGCACCGCCCAGCGTGGACAGCAGCCACAGCGACGACCGTGCGTTGTTGTCCTCCATCGAATGGCGCGTGACCGCGGCCACCGCCTGCGCGCCGTCGGGCGACAGGCTGGGCGCGCCGATGCGTTCGATCTGCCAAAGGATGTCGATGTCGATGTCGATGTCGATGTTCTTGTTCTTGTTCTTGGTCATGGCGCGTCTTTCAGGGCTCAGCTCTCTCAGG
>Ga0105046_10019114_pt1 | contig 10403 bp, 9 predicted proteins | sample MAT03_FD_78385 | JGI IMG/M metagenome (GOLD analysis project Ga0105046, IMG submission 78385) | Freshwater microbial communities from Lake Fryxell liftoff mats and glacier meltwater in Antarctica - MAT-03 (megahit assembly) | ecosystem: Environmental > Aquatic > Freshwater > Ice > Liftoff... | reverse complement strand
GTCACCCAGACGATATGGACCGTCAGTCGCGTGACTGTATGACCGCCCCGTCGTTGCTCTGCCATGATGGTTTCTGTTAAAACTACCATCTTTGCAAATTCGGCTGAAACGTCGGGAACTGTGTAGCAACTAAAGTCTCCCACTAAAGTGGGTAGTTTTGACTAGCGTGCTGGGACAATAAAAACCTTGTAGGCAGCCATTTCAAATTTTTATTGATTCTTGGTTAATCCACGATCCTAAATGGGTTGTTAGGTTAAGCCATCTCACAGGCGCAGTGCTTAAGTTGATCAGACATCAGATTAACTGAGCATTTCGATTTACGACTAAATCTTCATAAAAAAATTGGTTTCTAGCGCCCACCCGCCTCCTTGTAGATTTCCATCAAGCGTTTGTAATTATCTTCAGCCGTGTACTTGGACTCGAATTCTGCCCGGACAGTGTGTCGCATCTGGCGCAGTTCTTGCGGATGATCCAGGAGCCAGGTGATTTGGGTTGCCAAATCGATCGGATCACTCGGCCGAAAGTGTAAGCCAGTGCGCTGATGCTCGATCAGTTCCGTAATTGCGCCAATTTTGGAGGCAACCACTGGTGTTCCTTTGGCAAAGGCTTCGATCGCCACCCGTCCAAAGGTCTCGTACCACTCTGACGGAAACACCAGAAACGCCGCATCGCCCACAATATCGTAGACTTCTTCAAACGGTCTGCGACCGAGCCACTCGATTTCCGGCATCTCTTGCATGGCTTCTTTTACCAGTCCAGCCATTGGTCCATCACCCAAGATTTTGAGGGGAACCTTACCGCCTAACTGTCGCCAAGCATCCAGCATTACGCCCAGTCCTTTTTCAACCGACAGTCGCCCGACAAATAGCCCATAGCCACCTTTACCCTCACCGGGTTGGGGCGCAGGATGGAGAAAGTTCGTTTTGAAGGCAAACTTTTCGGCGGGTAAGCCGCCTTGAATGAATTTGTCCATTGCAAACTGGCTGTAGGCAATGAAGCGATCAACTGCATGACTCCAGGTGCCCAGCAGTGAATGAAAGCTAATCGTTGCTGCGACCACTGCACTGGCAGATCGACTATCCCGGTAGCAACCGTGAATCACACCAGGAAAGGGGATTGGTCTCCCCAAACAATCTTCACAGACTCGCCCCTCACGGAAAAATAGGGCATTGGGACACAGCAAGCGGTAATTATGCAGGGTTTGCACCACCGGAATTCCTTCATCCTTAGCGGCATAATAGGCGGCGGGCGAAATTAATGGGAAGGTGTTGTGAAAATGGGCGATCGTGGGCTGTTCTTGCCGAATCAGCGATCGCATGGCTTGATAGACTTCACTGTTCCACATAGTGTTCTTGGTCAACCACAATGGATTAGCCCCATTGATGTCGTTGTTGCTGAGGGTGTAGCGCACCACCTCATGCCCATGCGACTCTAGCAACGCGCTTTCTGTGGCAAAAATTTGTTCTTCGCCGCCGGGCTGCTGATAAAAGTTATGAACTGTGAGAACTCGCATTTGTGCCTCCCTGCTGTGAAACGATCATTGCATAAACTTCGACTAGACGCTTTCCTTTGGTTTCCCAGTTAAATAGCTCATTCACCCGTTGCCGCCCTGCCAGACCCAATCGCGCTCGCAGGGTTGGGTCATTTGCCAGTTGGGTCATCGCGATCGCCATTTCTCGCACCACCTGATCGGGATCGTGAGCCGGAATCTTGAAGCCCGTTTCCTCGGTCACCTGCACAGCAGGTCCACCCAGATCCAGACAAATGACGGGTCGTCCTGCTGCCATTGCCTCCAGACACACAAATCCGCCCGACTCATGCAAACTCGGATGCACCAGTGCCAGACAGTTGCCCAGATGGGCGATCAACTCTGTGCGGGGCATTTCATCCAGAAACTTTACCTGGGAGGCGATGCCAAGATCGACCGCTAAGGCTTGCAGAGCCTCAGCTTCGGCTCCTTTGCCAACGATCCAGTATTCGGCTTCCGGTGGCAATGTCGCTTGAGCAAAGGCTTGTAGTCCCAGGTGAAAGCCTTTCCAGTGCAGAAACCGTCCAATGCTGATGAACCGCACCGGAGCGCGATCGGGCAAGGGATGCTGGTTTAGCTGAGCCACTTCTTCTGGCAGTAAGCCTACCTGCGAAAGCACCTGCACATTTTTACCGCCCATTGCCACCAGTCGTTCTGCCGTGTCTGCGGTGGTAGCCCAAGCGAGAGCGCTGCACCGTACCGTCATGCGGGTAAACGGATCACGCTCTCCCACCCATCGGCTGAAGTTTCGCAAGGTTTCGTAGATCTTTCCCCGCTGGCTAAAATCGCGCGAGAATGCTGAGGGAGAGGTTTCGCCGCCGCCGACTGGACCAAAAATAAAGGGGATCGGCAATAAAGATAAGAAGCTGGGCGTGGAATACTTCACAAACGTAACGTGGTGCGCCAAGTCAAAGCCAATTTGCTGATGCAGCTTGCGGGCAGTAAAATATGCCTGAATTTGCCAGAGGTAATAGTGAATTTGAAAGGCTCCCTGCCCCTGCTTCCAGCCAGCACCCCAGATCGGCAGCGTGAAGTAGACAAAGTGCAGATTGGGGATCGGGTTACGGGTCAGCTCTGCCTCGATCGCCTCGCGACCGTCGTCAGGTCGAGTTAGCACCCAAACTTCGTGATGACGAGCAATTTCTCGAGCCGTATTCCAGCCCACACCTAATTCTGTGCCGCGTCCGGGCTCACACGCGTAGGCAGACAGAAGAATTTTCATGATGCCATCACCTCCCATGCTGGGTTGCCGACAGGACGCTCTGACAAAAATCGAGGTATTGCTGACTGGTGTTGCGGTAGTGGAATGCCTGCGATCGCGTCCGGGCTTGCTCTCGACAGTGGCGTTTGAGCGCTGGTTGCGTCAGAACCTGCAGAAGCCCAGCGGCTAGGGCATCGGGATTCCCAGCGGCAACCAGTAGCCCAGACGTGCCGTATTCCACAATATCCTTCATTCCTCCCGGCGCATCCGTCACCACTACAGCCGCTCCGCAGGTCATTGCCTCCTGAAGCGCGATCGGACAGCCCTCCCACGCCGACGCAAGCACAAACACATCACACTGGGTCATGTAGCGATAAGGATTGGCATCGTATCCCGGCATCCAAACTGAGTCAGCAATCCCCAAGTCTCGACTGAGTGCCTCCAGTTCCCCACGCAGGGGTCCTTCTCCCAAGATCAACAGTCGGGCTGGCATAGCGTTCGTCACTTGAGCAAAAGCCCGCAGTAACCCATCCAGTTGCTTTTGTTTAGCCAAACGAGCGGCTGTCACAATCACGGGAATGTCTTGATTCTGAAACCAGGGATGGTCGATCGCGGCTTGGGTGAGGGGTTGAATCCGATCGAGGTTGACCGGATTTAGAATCACCCGCATGGGAATCTTGGCTGGAATTTTCAGCGTTTCCACTAAGTCAGTGATCGTGTCTTTAGAAACGCCCACCAGCCCATCACTGTGGGGGTAGGTACAGCGCATCAGTAGGGGTAAAAATCGCAGGTGGGGCTTGTCTCGATGTTCGATGCTGGCTTCTAGACTAATGATGTTGTGTTCGCCCAGCACTACTTTGGTTTTTACCCCGGATAAAGCCCGCGCCAAAACCGCCACAACGTTGAAGTACCAGGGCATTGGCAGCAACACATCGGGTTGATACTCTCGCAGATAGCGCACAGTGGCGGGCAGGGAGAAGGCTGTGCGCTTGACTTGGAGCGGCACGATCGGAATGTCTGGGTAGCGGGCTAACTCAGCATCCGTGGCAGCCAAAATCACTAGCTGAGGATCAGCTCCTAGCTCTTGAAAGCCGCGTACTAGATCAGTGCAGAGATTTGTAAACGTGCCACCGCCGATGTCGTGCGTCAGAATGGAAACCTTAAGTGCAGTCATCAGTCCAACCATTGAGAGCTAAGTTTGCAATTCAGGCTTAGAGAAAGCCGTGACCAATTGGGTCACATCCGCCAGACAGTTTGCAGCCGTGATCGGCGTATACCGACTCATAATTTGCTGCGATCGTTCGCCCATTGCTGCAATCAATTCTGGCTGATCGAGAAAGGTCTGCATTCGATCGGCTAACTCGTTCGGCGCATTTGGCGCAAACACATAGCCATTTTCGCCATCAGCCACCAGTTCCGCTGTGCCTGCTCCGCGTGAACACAAGATTGGCTTGCCGAGCAGCATCGCTTCCAGAGTGACTACGCCCCACGTATCCTCTTGGGTTGGGAAAACAAACACGTCGGCAGTTCTGAAATAGTGACCAATCTGGTCGTAGCTAACTCGCCCAATCCACTGCACGCGATCGCTGAGATCGTTCACCTGACAAAACGCCTCTAATTCTTCCTGCTGGGAGCCACTGCCTACCACGAGTAACGTGTAATTCTCGTAGCCCCGCTTTTGCAGCGTCGCACAGGCATTCAGCAGTAACGGCAATCCCTTACGGGGAATGATGTGACCAACAAACAAAAAAATCGGTCGTTGCAGCGCTGCTATTGAATCTGCAGACTCAATAGCGGCCGGTAGGGTCTTCTCGTCGGGGATTTCGTAAGGTTGAACAAACACCCGGTCTGCCTTTGCCCGCAGCACCTCAACTAGATAATCGCGTCCTGCCCGACTGTTGCTGATGCAGGCATCTGCCATCCAGACCATAAACCGCCGCACAAATAAGCGCAGAGCCGAGTTGCGGTAGTCCACACCGGGAGAACTGCCCTCGTAGGCAATCACCAATCTCCAGCCCATCAACGGCTTCAGCAGCACCGCGATTACCGTCCAGATCCCGAACGAACTAGAAAAAATGACCTGGGGACGCAGCCGCAGTAGATGACCGATGATCCCTGGAGACAAGTAGGTAAAATTATCGCCGTAGCTGCTCTCGTCCCGCGTCAGTTCAACCACACGAAATTTGCCTACCACCTCAACGTTGAGCAATCCTTCCAGCCCCTTTGCAAATCCAGGAAACAATCCAGTGAACACGGTTGTTTGAGGAAATAACCGCGTAAATTCACTCAGGGATGGTTGCCAATAGAACCACGCAACAGGCAGCAACCAAGCGATACGAAGATCCCTCATAAACGAAAGTCTCTGAAATTAGCAGAAAACCTGTTGCTATCCATGATTGCTGTCCCTAGTATGGTTGTTGCCTTCAGATTTTCAAACCACTAAGAGTCGATCGAGAAGCCGATTTGTTAAATCATAGAGTAATGAGTGGAAAACTTTAGAAGAAACGTGTAACCTTTATCGAAACCTTACGAGAACCTGGGCGATCGCCCAGGTTTTTGGGGCAACGTTCGGACTTTACCTGTCAGTAGCAGGTCTGAACTGGCGATCAGCGCCCGTAAAGCAGCCTGGTCAGTCATAACTATGCCGCGATCGAGCTTTAACAAATTCAGTGCTTGAACCCATTTAGATGAAGCTTGTGTAAAGTTTGCTCCGCAGAGCTTCTGTATTTTACAGCGAGGATTTTAACTGTGAGTAAGAGCATGCCCCTAGATCACCTTACTGGTTTAGGAACAGCCTGAAGCGTCAGATCTGGTTTTACTAAATTCTCACCAGTTCGTCAGATAATCAACTCGATCGCGGCATTTGTCCAGCTTTGCAGCAGTTAAAAACCTGAAAAGTAAGCAACCCATGACTGAGATTAAACCTCGTGTCGCATTTTTCATCGGGTGCTTTGGTGGTGGCGGCATTGAGCGAATTACTGCCCACCTCGCTCACAGCTTCGTCAAGCTCGGTCTCAAGCTCGATTTAGTGCTAAATCGTGGCGACAATACCCATCTCTGGCGGATGCCCTCTGAAACGCGGATTATCGACCTCAAAACACCGAATTTGTATGCCAGCCTACCAGGCTTAGTGCGTTACTTGCGACAAGAACGCCCCTCGGTGTTGTTAGCCGCTGATCACTACTTGAATGAGATTGCTCTACTTGCCAAACGCATTGCTGGCGTGCCAACGCGAGTGGTTGTGGCAGAACATAACCAGCTTTCCCGCACCGCTCGAAACGCCACGAAGTTGAAAGGTCGTTTAGCGCCGACCTTTGCTCGGTTCCTCTATCCCTGGGCCGATGGCATCGTAGCAGTTTCCCACGGCGTTGCCACAGATCTCGCTAAGACCGCGTCTATCCCCCTTGAACGCATCCAGACGGTCTACAATCCGGTGATTACCCCGGAAATGTTGGCAAATGCCAAAGAGCCTATCGATCATCCTTGGTTTACGCCCGGAGCCTTGCCAGTGATTCTGGGGGTAGGCAAACTAGAGGCTCAAAAAGATTTTCCGAACTTGATCCATGCGTTTGCCACAGTCCGGCGATCCCTACCAGCTCGACTCATGATTCTGGGATGGGGTCCAGACCGCCCTCAATTAGAAGCCTTAATCGAGCAATTGGGGTTGCAAGAGTCTATTGCGTTACCGGGGTATGTGCAGAATCCATATGCTTACATGGCACGAGCCTCAGTGTTTGCGCTGTCATCTGCCTGGGAAGGATTGCCGACTGTGTTGATTGAAGCCATGGCGTTGGGAACTCCAGTGGTTTCAACGAACTGTGAGAGCGGTCCATTCGAGATTCTGGCAGACGGTCAGTATGGCGATCTAACTCCAGTAGGCGACAGTGAGGCTTTGGCAAAATCCATTCTGCGAGTTCTTTCTGGAAATACTAAATCAGTGAGTTCTGAGTGGTTAGATCAGTTTGGCTTAGAAAGGGCAACTCAAGGTTATCTGGAAGTCTTAGGAATAGCTCAGAAACAGCAAGAGTAGAGTCAATCCACAGCGAGGCAAATCATGAAGTTGGCTATCTTATTTTGGTTTTACAAGGAACCAGAAGTTTGCAAAAATCGCCTGGAGATTCTGCGCCAAAATAATCCAAAGACTCCAATCTATGGTGTATATGGTGGCAACCCACAGGAAGCAGAGCAATTTGAATCCGTGTTATCTCCCTATCTGGACGATTTCCATGCGTTCATTGAGGACAAGGATTCGCTGTGGAAATGGCTTCAAGGGGACTTATTACTAACCCACTGGTACCGGGAGCGGGGCAAAGACTTGGACTGGGACACGATCCTAATTGTTCAGTGGGATATGTTGGTCTTTGGTGCGGTTGAGCAGCTTTTTTCTATGTTGCAAAAAGATCAGATTTTGCTGTCTGGACTAAGACCGATCGCCGAAGTCGAACAGGAGTGGAGTTGGGTTTCTCCCAAGGTTCCTGATCGCCGACAGCAATATTTGTCGTTTCTAGCGCATATTCGCCAAACTTACGACTACCAAGCAGAGCCTCTAGGCTGCTTGTTCATTGTGGTAGGTCTGCCGAGAATCTTTCTAGACAAATATTCTAGCGTTGAACAACCAGAGCTAGGATTCCTTGAATACCGAATTCCCATATATGCCCAGATATTTGGCGTTCCCTTTTGTGAAAATCATCCCTTCAACGCTTGGTGGGTGGATGTCGATCCAATTTTTCAGGTTAAAAACCCATTCAAACGGGTATTGAATGCGTTTCGACTCAAATTAAATCCAAATCCACTGAATCCAGCTCGACGCGATATTTCTCTGATCCCGATCTATAGTCATTTGAATCGTAGAACCGGCTCCAGAATTTTCCATCCCTACCAGTCCGTATTTCCGCTCAAGAAGCGGCACCGACAGATCGCATTACTGAACGAGTTGAAGCAAGATTTGGGCTGGCTAGCTCAAAAAATAACGGGTCAGCAACATTAGCGGTAGAAGTTCTTGAAGTGTCAATTCAAAACTTTGATAAGCACAGCCGTCCAAAGTTTGGGGGGGTGACATAGTAGTCAATCTCCTCTACCTGATAGCGCCCTTTGGGGAGAATAATATAAGCTCTCTGCTTAATTGTCCCAAACACGCTAGTCCTAAACTATGCACTTTCGGTGCAAGACTTTAGTTGCTATACACCTCTGGGTTAGATAGCTTGTCGGATTAGAGTTCACCATTTACAAATCTCACACCTAGTGATGCATTCAACGAAGCCCCAGAATTGGGCTTTAGCCCTTAAGGAACCACTATGCACTGAAAGTGCATAGTGGTTCAGTTTGAATCTACACGTCAATCTTTTTTGAGCAAGTTTCACCCTGGATAGCGGCGAAACTTGCGCTAGAGCTTTTTGAGCGTCATCGGTTCTTCAGACAAAGGACGTACGGATGGTGCCACCGATGCACAGGGACTCAATGACTGGTTAACTCAATGATTGATTAACTTAATGATTAGTTTTGCTCAAGGAGATCGCTATAATGCCGCTAATCATTAAGCCAATCCCCATCCACTGCGACAGTTCAACTTTCTCCTGCAGGATCACCGCTCCAGCAAAAGTGGTTGCGGCAACTGTCAACCCAATCACGACTGGATAGGCAACCGAAAGGTTAAACTTGCCTAAAACCATGATGTAAAAAACGGTGCTAAGTCCATAGGAAATCAGACCTCCTAGCAGATAAAAGTTGAGAGGATTTTTCCCGGAACCTAGCTTTAATAGGGTCTGAGCGACTGCGTTTAAACCCACAGTCATCAAAATCAAGAGCGTGAAGAGAACATTAGTGGTCATTGACGACCAAACTCCACTATTGTGTTGGTTTATTATTGGTTGAAATTGGTATCAGTTGAAATCCAACAGGTCTAAATGAGCCGGATAGGGAGTTTGTACCCGCTTGCCCAGCAACTTCTCCCACCAGCGAAATGGATGGGGAAGCGAAGCAACCTGAATGCTAGGACAGCCCACTAGCCACGCTCCCAGCATATCAGTATGCCGACTATCTCCGATTACCACCACTTGGGCAGATTTAAGACCCATTTGGTTTAAAGCTTTACGGAACGAAGCTGGAAAAGGCTTGCGGGCAGGGCTAATTGCGGGTGTATCTAATCTCCGAGACCAAAACTCAACCCGGTGACGACGTTTACCATTGGAGAGGATAAAGAATCGCAAGCCTTCCTGCTTTGCTTTGCTAATCCAGGCTTCTGCTCCCGGGGAAAGGTAGCGATCGTCTTCAGATACGATGGTGTTGTCTAAATCTAAAATCACTCCTAAAATCCCGTTTGCTTGGAGCAACTGCAAATCTAACGACCCTAAGTTATCGGCTTGTCGGGGCAGAAATTTTGGGGAGGACATTTTAATAAATTATTCCCTGACGTTTTAAGGTCAAAATTATTATCGTTGTTAGCACCCAGCCTATTACAGTTAATAAAATCGGCTGATCGGTGAGCAAAATCTCTTCAGGACGTTCTGTTCGACCTCCTTTTTCTGATCCCAAGTCGGCTCTTCGGGCAATCTCTTGGGGGTCACTGAGAAGTTGGTAGCGGAAAATACCATATATGACAAAGGGCAGCGTCAACATCATCCAAGCCGTTGTCGCACCGTTCACGTTTGGACCCGAACTCCAGATGGCATACGTTAGGATAGCGCCCGTAGTCACGGTGTTCTCCATCCGACCGAGGAGCGCCTGAGAATAGCGACCCAAGACAGCGCGGACCGTGCCTCCTTTAAGTTCTGCCAGACGAAGTTCAGCTTTGCGCTTTTCAATCCCCAGAAAAAGCGCCAGCATTCCAGTACAAAGTAGAAACCAAGAAGAAAGCACAACATTGGTCGCTGCTGCCCCGCCATAGGCTCGGAGGACAAATCCGGTGGCGATCGCGACTACATCCAAAATCACGGTATGCTTGAGCTTCAGGTTATAAGCAACCTGAAGTAAGGCATAACAGGTAATGACAATTCCTAATCCCCGATCAAACAGCCAGGCAATGAGCAATGAGCCTCCCAGCAGCACTACCGCCATTGCGATTGCTACAGGCACGCTAATCAGACCTGCGGCGATCGGTCGTTTACACTTGACAGGATGCTTGCGATCAGATTCGACATCTGCGATATCGTTGATTAGGTAAAAACTACTGGAGGCACAGCAGAATAGCCCAAAGGCTAACAGCCCTCCCAGAAGAGTTGAAACGCTGAGGCTCAAAGAAAACAACGGAGCCGCAAAAACAATTAAATTTTTCGTCCACTGCCGAGGACGCAAGGCAGCAAGGTAAGGATTTTTTCGTTTGTCTATCTGAAGTGGAATCTCTGACATCTACTTGCAACCTTTGGAAGAGGACAGCTTTCGAGAGAATGTAACCTCTCAACCCGTTTGACTAACGTTCAACTAACAGTTTGACTAACAAAAGGATTGGGACTTGCAATTAAAGACTAGATAGCAAGAGGAACTTGATTCAATATCAATAAACATTCTAAAACTAATAAGAAATTGAATGTTTAGAGAGGCTTATTATTGACCATCTCTCCGATACCATTCGATCGTATTTTTCAAACCTTGCTTAAAATCAACTTGAGCAGTAAATTCAAACGCTTGCTTGGCTCGCTCGATATCCAAACAACGGCGCGGTTGCCCATTGGGTTGATC
>Ga0105046_10019109_pt1 | contig 10404 bp, 6 predicted proteins | sample MAT03_FD_78385 | JGI IMG/M metagenome (GOLD analysis project Ga0105046, IMG submission 78385) | Freshwater microbial communities from Lake Fryxell liftoff mats and glacier meltwater in Antarctica - MAT-03 (megahit assembly) | ecosystem: Environmental > Aquatic > Freshwater > Ice > Liftoff... | reverse complement strand
TGATAAATGAACGTATTCATTATTCTTTATGATAAAAAGTCCATGACTATATGTGGCGACCCATATATAACCGTTTTTATCAGAATAGATGTCCGAGATTCTTGCTTTGTTTAATAATGGATCATCAATCAGTCGCTTATACTGGCCATTTTGACTTAGAAATATCCCTTTTAATGTGCCGACAATCATTTTCCCATTATCCAATGGCAAACAACATGTGGAGCGCTCTGTGGTTATTCGCTTGCTTGTTTTATCATTTAGATCAATATTTAGAATACCAATATGAGATGCCACAAAAACGCTATCATTTTCAACCATGATGTCTTTAATGGAAACTGTTTTTGGGTTGAAGTTTTCAATCTCCAGCGAAGGAAGTTTAATTCGATATAAATTTTGATCACCTCCTGCTACAATTCCGTTTTCAAAATTATCAATCTTCAAAATACGGCCATCGGTTAATTTTTTATTGATGGGTATTATACTTTTAAATACACCGTTGTAAAACTCCGACACACCTTTAGTTTCATGACCTATATATATTTTTTGGTTATACTCAGCAATGGAAATACAGCGGTCTTCTAAAAGTTTGGGAGAATGTTGTACGTTATAAATGATAAATTTATTCTTTGGGAACATATGAACACCGCTATTATTATTAAAATACCAAATGTTACTTTGTGAATCAATAATTCCACCCCAAAATGGACCTTTCGAAGACAATAAATCCAGTTGAACTTCCTCTCCATTGTTTATAAGAAAGAAGCCTTTATTCGATTCGAGACCATAAATTTCATTGCCATTGTTCTTGTAGTATAAGCTTTTATAGGTGTTTTCTAAGTTTTGACTCCCATTAAAATGAATACCAGTGTGATCAAAGGAATATCTTTTTATTGTTCTTCCATTCGTAAAAACGGCTAATTGATTATTATTTAGCATATACTTGGCACCTAATAGATCATCCGAACTAAACCATTCGATCAATCGGTGATTGGTAACCTTATAAATTGTTTTACCTGATTCGCTGCACACATACATTTCGTTATTGACATAGAAATGATACAGAATTGAATTTGAGGCATATAGCTCACCAACGAAATAGTAGTTTTCAGGATGAAGGAAATCTACCATTTTGGCATTTTCGACACAATTACCTTCTAGAAACATGATTTTTTTGTCTATTTGGTCTAGGCTATAGGAAATTACTGAATGATTTGGATTTTCGTTTTTAATAATTCTAGGATCACTTTCACTATTAAAAATTTTGCCTTTATAATAGTAGCATGGATCCGTATTGAATGGAAAGAACCAGATTCGACCGTCAGAATCTTCAAAAATCCCAAATATATCATTGTCATTTAGTCCTTGCTGTGCTGTGTAATTGAGAAAGTTTTTCCCGTCGAATCTACTAACCCCTTGATCAGTTGCAATCCAAATAAATCCGCTTTGGTCCTCTATCATTCCATAAACGATATTACTCATAATTCCGTTTTTGGATGTGTAGTGATACGAATTTCGAATTTGCCCCGATATGAAAGTATTAATACAAATTAAAAAAACGATTGAAATGAACCATCCTGAGCGATATAAAACGATGCATGTATTAAGTAGCCTTTTTAGAGTCAGAAATATTTGAGGCTGGGTTAAGGTCATAAATCGTTAAGACGAATGTAGCCGAAGATTCATATAAAAAATTTGATTTATTCGGATAATAATTTCGAGATAGCAGAATTTCTATGGATGGCAGTCAAATAGCGTGTCATAAATCCTTTTCGCAATCTACGCAGCGTCTTAGTGATGACTTTAATGAACATAGCAATTCGACTATGAAATCATTTTGATTTCGCATTTAGTTGAGAATAGAAGGGGAAAATGCTCTAAAACAAGAACTTGAATCCCAAATCGCTCACCCTTGGAAAAGCGGATATTTCGAAATTGTATGGTTACACCAAAAGCATTTTTTATATCAATCTAACCATCAAATTTTTTCCATTTGTAGTCGTTCTGTCGAATTATTCGTCACAAATATTCAAATTCGTATTTTCGCGGACAAATTTTTAAGAGAATAGATGCGTTTAAAGTTATTTCTATGGTATTTGACAATTGCTACAATCACTATGGTGTTTGTCGGCTGCAGCGATTACAACAAAGTGCTAAAAAGCACAGATATGGAATACAAATACCAGCGCGCAGTTGAGTATTATACCAAAGGCGAGTGTTTCAAAGCATTGCCTTTGCTTGAAGAATTAATTGGACTGACTCGCGGCACTCAGCGCGCTGAAGATGTTTATTATTACTTTGGTAAAAGTCAGTATTGTGTCAAGGATTATTATTTGGCCAATTATTATTTTAAAACCTTCAGCAAGACATTTTCTAATAGTGCAAGGGCTGAGGAGTGCCAGTTTATGGCCGCTTATTGTAGTTATATGGTTTCTCCGAACTATACACTTGATCAGTCTGACACGAAACTTTCCATCGATGAGTTTCAGTTGTTTTTGGATAAATTCCCAAATAGCGCACTCCGAGATTCTGCAAACAATATGGTTGAAACGCTCAATTACAAACTGGAATTGAAGGATACAGACATCGCTAGACAATATGTAAAAACGATGAAATACAAAGCTGCTGTGTCTGCTTTGAAAGACTTATTGAAGAATTATCCAGCAACAAAATTTAAAGAGGAAGTCCTTTATCTAATTATTTTTTCCAATTTCGAATACGCCTCGGGAAGTGTGGAAAACAAGAAATTGGAGCGTTTTCGTGCCACCAACGAAAGTTATATTACATTTGCATCTGCCTTTCCTGAAAGTAGGTGGCTCAAAGAGGCCGAATCTTATTACGTCAGGAGCAGCAAGCAAATAGAAAAGTTAACTTTAATAGCATCTAAATCAACTGAATGAGCAATTTCAAAAACTCAACTGCCGCAAAAACAACGATTACCCGCGACACCAAAGATCTTTATGCAAAAGTGGACAACAACCTCTTTGAGGCGTGCGTTCTGCTTTCTAAGAGAGCAAATCAGATCAGTAAAGAAATAAAGGAAGAATTGACTCAAAAACTTGAGGAATTTGGCACTGCATCTGACAATTTGGAAGAGGTATTCGAAAATCGCGAGCAAATCGAAATCAGCCGTCATTACGAAAAATTGCCAAAAGCCCACGCAATGGCTATTCAAGAGCTCGAAGAAGGTGCAGTGCACTGGCGCTACCCTGAAGAGAATCTTTAAGACATAAATCTCAAATTATATTTTTTAAGATGGTTATTCAACCATCTTTTTTTGTTTAGAAAAAGCCCCTTTCTTAGAGAACATGTTAACAGGAAAAAAAATATTGGTCGCAATTACCGGAAGCATCGCTGCTTACAAGTCTGCTTTTTTGATAAGGCAGCTTGTGCAACAAGGAGCCGAGGTTAAAGTGGTAATGTCGCCGGGAGCTTTGGAGTTTATTACCCCACTTACGTTTGCTACTCTCAGTGGAAATGCTGTTGCCTCTGACTTTACAGAAGATGCCGACAAAGGAACTTGGACCAATCATGTTGAAATGGGCTTGTGGGCCGATTTGATGGTAATTGCACCTCTTTCTGCTAATACATTGAGTAAAATGGCCAGCGCCCAAAGTGACAATTTTCTTCTAACTACCTACTTAAGTACCAAATGCCTTGTGATGGTTGCACCTGCTATGGATCATGACATGTTTGTTCATCAGGCAACACAAGCCAATTTGAAAAAGCTGATTTCATTTGGTCATATTATTCTCGAACCCGACCACGGAGAGTTGGCAAGTGGTCTCGTCGGAAAGGGGCGCATGGCCGAACCCAAACAGATTGTGGATGCAGTAATAAAACATTTTTTTCCTTTACTTCCGTTGTTTGGAAAGAAGGCATTTGTAACCGCAGGTCCTACCTACGAAAGATTGGATCCGGTTCGATTTATTGGAAATTTTGCTAGCGGTAAAATGGGATTCGAATTGGCTGAAAGCCTTGCCGCTCAAGGTGCAGAAGTAACGCTTATTTCCGGTCCAAGTCACGAGCAATTAAAAAGCAGGCAAATAAAAAGAATTAATGTGGAAAGTGCTCAGCAGATGTTTGAAGCTGCTACAGTCCTGTTCCCTCATATTGATATAGCTATTATGGCTGCCGCAGTGGCTGATTACAGACCGAAACATATCGCCAAAGAGAAAATTAAAAAAAGTGATGATTCATTTTCCCTCGAACTAGTGAAGACAAAAGACATTGCAGCAGAACTGGGAAAGATGAAACAGCAAGGTCAGTTTTTGGTGGCATTTGCACTCGAAACTGAAAAGGAGAAGGAATATGCAGAGTTAAAAATGACAAATAAGAACCTCGATTTGATAGTGTTAAACTCACTGAAAGATCCAGGTGCAGGCTTTGGAACAGAAACTAATAAAATCAGTTTACTTTCGCCCGGCAATAATTGGCTCGAATTTGGGTTATTGCCCAAATCACGCGTGGCCACAATTATAGTAGAAGAGATCGTGAAGCTTTTGAAAGCATGAAAAAATTATTTTTTATTCTGATAGTCATTTGTGTTGGTCTTGCCGGAAATTCGCAAGAACTCAATTGTACAGTGAATGTTCTGTTGCCGCAACAGGTAAATTCACCGCCAGAACTTTTTCAGACTATGAAAAACACCATCATTGAATTTATCAATGGTAGAAAATGGACCCGCGACAATTGGAACTCTGAAGAAAAAATTGACTGTTCCATTCAAATTACAATTGAGCAGCAGGTCGATGCACGTACGTTTAGAGGCGCTATGCAGGTAAGTAGCAGCAGGCCTGTTTACAATAGTGATTACAAAACTCCGGTGCTCAATATCAATGATCGCGATATTGAGTTTACATTTCAGGAAAACACAATGGTGCAATGGAGTAATGATCAGCATCGTGATAATCTAAGTAGTCTGCTTGCTTTTTATGCTAATTTGATAATCGCCATGGATTATGACACTTTTCAAAGCGAAGGAGGAACTGAATATTACTTAGTCTGCCAAACTATCATTAACAATGCACAGAATACTCCTGAGCCTGGATGGAGGGCAAATGAAAAAAGACAACAGAATAGATTTTGGCTTATAGAAAATATTCTTACACAGACTTTTAAGCCGATCAGAGATTGTATGTTCACTTTTCATAGACAAGGGATGGATAAATTGTTTCAGGATGTCACCGGTGCTAGACAAGCTATGGCGCAAGCACTTCTGGAATTGAAGACTATTCATAAAATAAAACCATCGTCTTACAATATGCAGGTATTTTTTTATGCTAAAAGTGATGAAATTGTAAATCTCTTTAAACCAACACCTTTAGAAGAGAAGCAGCGTATAATTGATCTTTGTAAACTTATTGATCCCGGAAATATAACGAAGTACGATAAGATGACGGCGCCTTGAGAAGTATGTAGACAATGCAGTCTTAAAGATTTTCCGATTTAGAGATGTAAGAATTTAAAAGAGACTACAGTAAAATTGACATTTCACGGATTTGATCCTCGCGCGAGCGAATCTTAATTCTTTGTCCTTTCCGATAGCTATCAGATGAAAGATTCGGAAAAAATACTTTTAGAAAAGCGTAATTTCGTTGTGACATAATTCCAAAGGCACATTCCATATAGTCAACATCGGCTCTGCCTCATTGCACTATTTTAATGTAGTAACGGCATTACCAAAGCAATTTAGACCAATTGTAATTGTCAAATAGCCAAAAACTATTTTATTAATTTTGCAATGGAGAATGCCTATGTAACAAAATACTAGTCCAATGGGAGTACTGGCGTAATTTGATTTGTATTTTGTGTAATCGGTGTTATTAAAAAATCCTTTGGACTCTTTAATAAATGCTTTCGGTATAACTTATCGGAGGCGATAAAAGTGGAAGGCCATTTAAAACTATTTTTGCGGGTATCCGCCAAGGAAAAAATTCATTATTGATGTTATGCTTGACCATCTTAAAATTTCGAATTACGCTCTCATAAAGGAAGTTTCTTTGGATTTCAAACCCGGTCTTACCGCAATTACCGGTGAAACAGGAAGCGGCAAATCAATTCTTCTTGGAGCATTTGGTCTACTACTCGGCGAACGTTCGGAGAGTAAAAGCATTCGCGATGAAAATCAAAAATGTATTGTAGAAGCTGTTTTTGATTTGAAAGGATATGGTCTCGAAACATTTTTTATAAGCAATGATTTGGATTTTGATGAGCATACTACTATTCGCAGAGAGATTGCGCCAGGCGGAAAAAGCCGTGCATTCATCAACGATACTCCGGTTCAGATTGCAGTACTAAAACAGCTCGGAAATATGCTGGTAGATGTGCATAGTCAGCATGAAAATTCTTTGCTAGGCAGTCGTGAATTTCAATTTGATGCTGTTGATTCTTTTGCAGGTAATAAACCCATGCGAGCACAGTATTCAGGGGTTTATTCAAGTTACAAATCATTTTCAAAAGAACTAGATGATTTACTTGCCAATAAAGAGCGCATGCGCCAAGAAATGGATTTTATTCTATTTCAACTTGCCGAATTTGAAAAGGCCGATTTGGCAAATACAAATGTAATTGGACTCGAACAAGAAATTGAAACTCTCAACAATGCAGAACAAATTAAATCGGTGTTACAAGAAGTCTGCGAATTAATTGATGGTGACAGTAGTGGAGTTATTGTTTTATTAAATAATGCCAAAAACTCAATCGGAAAGATTGCAGAATTTAATATTAACCTTGGAAGCTATCAACAACGACTTGAAAGTTGTGTAATAGAAGTACGTGAGTTGGTGCGTGAAATGGAACATTTTGATTCGAATATTTCGTTAGATCAAAAGCGTATCGATGTAATCAACGAAAAACTATCGCAAGTTTATCATTTACAGAGAAAACATAGATTGCAAACTACCGACGAACTTGTTGCGATGTTCAAGGACTTAAACAACAAAGCAGGAGATTTTGCGAGTTTTGATGATAAACTAGCGCAACTCCAAAAGTCTGTTGAACAGGCAGAAAATGAATTGTCTCAAATTGCTTCTAAACTCACTCAAGCACGAATAAAGGCTGCACAAAAAGCAGAAGAGGAAGTAAAATATTTTTTTAAATCGCTAAGTTTGGATCATGCACAATTGTCGATCCAAATTACACCGTCCTCTTCCTATAATTCCTATGGAAAAGACGAGGTTCAGTTTTTATTTAGCGCAAATAAAGGTTCTCGATTGCAACCAGTAAAGCAAGTTGCGAGTGGTGGAGAGATGAGCAGGGTTATGCTGGCAATGAAAGCTGCTATATCCAAATATAAAAAACTTCCGGTACTTATCCTTGATGAAATAGATCAAGGTGTTAGTGGCGAAGTCGGAAAAAAAATTGGACAGATTCTAAAAGAAATGAGCAGCGAAATTCAACTGCTCACAATAACTCACCTTCCTCAAATAGCCGGAAAGGCGGGCAATCATTACAAAGTTTTTAAGTTTATTGATGGACAAGAAACCAATACAGGTGTAATTCAAATCGAAGGCGAACAACGCGTCAACGAATTGGCTGAAATGCTAAGTGGCAAAGTACTAACCAAAGCCGCTCTCGAAAACGCACGTGAAATGATGGACGCTTGATGGTGATACTATAGGCATGAGTCAATGAATAGTTGTAATTCCCGACCCATCAACCAACAACTCATCATTCATCATTTATAATTCATTACTCAACTGCCATTTTCAACATCTGTTTTGAGTCACCGTTTTCAATTTGAATCACGTAAGTGCCTGAAGCAAGTTCACTCATATCAATGAATTGATTCAATCTTGTGTAATCGTTACTGTAAACTAATTTGCCTGTCATACTAAATATTTTGATGGCTACTTGAGATGAATTGTTTGCAGAAATCATTGCATAATCTTTTATCGGATTAGGATAAATACGATAGACAGTTGAGTTGATGTCATCGACATTTAAAGCCAATGATTGATCGAGAATTACTGTTCCGTTTCCGTTCGTAATCCACTGATTTGGATCTACTGCAAATCCTGTGATGTTTCCTGCACAAGAAAATTGATGAGTAGAAAGATTTGTATTAGTAAAAAGTCGAACGATCGTGTCGCCTTCAGTGCGTTGCACAAGTATTTCCACCGGGGTTTTATAAAGTGGATTTGATGCCGAATTAGTGGTCTGGGTAATTTGCATCACAACTTGACCTGCAATCTGATTCCATGCAATATTAAAGGTAGGTGCACCACCTTTGTAGTACCACTGATTAAAAAAATCGACAAGATCTACACCTGTGCTTGCTTCCATCGACTCGCGGAATTGTCTACCATTGGCAGTGCTTCCTCCGAATTGTTCAACATAATTGCGAATACCCTGAAAAAACGACTCATCATTGTTGATATGAAAACGCAATGAGTTGATGACCATTGCTCCTTTTCTATAGTAGAGTGCAGGATTGCCAAATACGCCTAGAACGGTTGTTGTATCCATATTAACACTGCCAAAAACAGATGCAGTTACGGTGTTGTCTACATAGTGACTTTTGCGGGCGAGATTTGCTGCGACAGGATTTTCAGCAGTATATTCTGAATAAACGGACTCTGCCCAAGTTGCTAATCCTTCGCTTAGCATGACGTCTCTCCAAGAACTGCAGCCCGCGCGATTTCCAAACCATTGATGTGCCATTTCGTGCTCGTCAACACCACCATTTGATGCGATGAGCGTTTGATTTTCAATTCCACCTCCAAGATTAACCAAAGCAAAGCCTAGTTTCTCTTCGTAAAAAGGATATAACCCGAATTTATCGCTATAAACTTGAAGAATGCTTTGTGCATTTTCCGGTGTATAGCCATATGATGTAATCAATAAAGAATCCGTTCTTCCGATTGGATACCAATAATCTACCACTTCATCTTCAGAGGTTATTACAAAAGCAATTAAGTAAGAATTGATTGGATATTTTGATTTCCATTCCCAACGATTCTTTCCATTTCCAGTGTCAACAAGATTTGTCAAAAGTCCATTAGAAATTGCTTTGTCAGCAGATGATGTAGTGATATAAAACCAAGAAGAGTCCGCTTGGTCGGTTAAATTTTGTTTGCAAGGCCACCAAGTGTTTGAGTTGTAAGGCGGATTTGCTGCAAACTTTCCTAGGCTACCACTGTAAAATCCGGAGTTATAGAATATAGAAACGGTAGGATTTCCATGATAAAAAACTCTGGTTTCTATTTCTTGATTTAGTAGAAGATTTGAAGGTAAGAATACATTTAATTCTTGTCCTATATGAACATAATTTGCTGTTAGAAAAATACCACCATTGATTGCCACATGGATAGAATCTATAGTGAGGTTGTTCGCAAGTTCTAGTGCAAACGTATCCATGCTTGCAACAACACACTTTGCTCTTGTAAGTGCATTTCCTTTGATGGTTCCGCTGCTTTTCAGAATTTCAAGATCTAGCCAATAGAATCCAACGTTGTATTTATTCATTCGCTGAATATGCGCCAATGACGATACACCCGCGCTGCTTTCGATAATCAGAAACGGCGCTGCAAATAGAAAAATAAGAAGGAGTGTTTTTCTAATGAAAGAGTTCTGCATAAAAAATTTATTTTGAGAGATTAGAGTTGCTAAGATAATCGATGTTATCGAGAATTAATGTCTGTCATAATCAATTACAACCTTTTCTGAAGTGGGTCGAGCTTGGCATGTAAGAACATATCCCATTTCGACTTCACCGGGTTCTAAAGCGTAATTTACGGCCATCTCAACTGTGCCTTCGCTGATGTGAGCTCTGCAAGTGCAGCACATTCCACCTTTACAACTGAATGGAATATCTATGCCATGATTCTGAGCAGCGTCAAGAATTCTGGATCCATCCATCGGCATGTAAAAATTACTTTCCTGACCATCGAATACAATTGTAATAGCGCTCTTTTTGCCACTTTCAACAATAACAGGTTTAGGAACATCTGGTTCCTTGTTTGGTACTTGTCCGGGAGATGCAAATAACTCGAAATGGATTTTATCGACACTCATGCCGCGGCTTTGAAGGTATTCACTTACCGAGCGCATCATGGGTTCAGGACCACAAATAAAAACTTCATCAGCGTCTTCTGGTTGGATAAATATTTTAGAAAAATCGGCAACTTTTTTGCCATCGAGATTACCTGAAAAAAGTTCAACTTCATTGGGTTCATCGCTCAATACATGAAAGATTCTGAATCTTCCAAGAAAGCGATCCTTCATGTCTTCGAGTTGATCGCGAAAAATAATTCCACTAAAAAATCTGTTGCCATAAATGAGTGTAACTTCACTGTTAGGCTCTCTCTTAAGCACCGATTTGGCAATGGACAATATAGGAGTAATGCCACTTCCACCTGCGATAAGCAGATAATTTTTCTTCTGTGTGTGAACCAATTCACTGGT
>Ga0105046_10019108_pt1 | contig 10404 bp, 7 predicted proteins | sample MAT03_FD_78385 | JGI IMG/M metagenome (GOLD analysis project Ga0105046, IMG submission 78385) | Freshwater microbial communities from Lake Fryxell liftoff mats and glacier meltwater in Antarctica - MAT-03 (megahit assembly) | ecosystem: Environmental > Aquatic > Freshwater > Ice > Liftoff... | reverse complement strand
ATCAACTATAACAATGAAACCGAGGTCGTCGAGGCCAGCGGCAATGTGGTGTTGCGGCGCGATGCCATCGAACTGCGCGCCGACCGCGTGAATTGGGACCGCACCAGCGGCAAAGTCTTTGCGCAAGGCAATGTCCGTATCACCAGCCCCGAAGGTAACACGGCCTATGGCGACAAGATCGAGCTGACCGACAGCTTGCGCGACGGCATGGTCGATAATCTGCTGGTCGTGCTGGAAAATGGCGCGCGGCTGGTGGCACAGCGCGGCGAGCGGCTGGCGAACGGGGACATTGCACTCGACCGGGCGGCCTACACGCCCTACCCCGCCGATGCCGTGCCGCCGGGCGAAACCTATAATCCCACGTGGCAGATCCGTGCCGTCCGGGTGTATTACAACCGGGTCAAGGATCGGGTGAAGTATGACGGCGCCCGCATCGAGCTGTTCGGCCTGCCGCTGATCCCGCTGCCCGGTCTGAGCCATCAGGCGTCGGACCGTTCGGGCAGCGGCGTGCTGGTCCCCCAAATCCGCATTGATCGGGTGAACGGGGTGGAATTGGCCGTGCCCTATTATCTTCAGCTTGCCCGCAACCGCGATCTGACCATTACGCCGCACGTCTATACCAGCGCGGCACCGATGCTGGAGAGCGAATACCGCGCGCTGACCAGCCGGGGCGCATACCGTGTCAATGCCTTTGCCACCTACAGTTCTGTGTTGCCCGTGTCGGGACAGCCCGGCATCGCGCAGGACCGCTTTCGCGGCTATCTGGAAACCGCCGGAAAATTTCAGATGGACCCCAACTGGAGCCTGCGTTTTTCCGGGCGGGTTACCACCGACCGCACATTCATGCGGCGCTATGACATTAGCCGGGATGACCGGTTGCGGTCGACGTTCGAGGCACAGCGGATCGGCGGGTCAAGTTACCTGTCCATCGCGGGGTGGGCCGTACAGACACTGCGCGCCAATGACCGCCAGGGATTGCAGGCCATTGCCATTCCTGTGATCGATTTCCGCCAGCGGCTGACCGACCCGTGGTTGGGTGGGCAGTTCGAGCTGCAGCTGAACAGCGTGGCGATTGCCCGCACCTCTGGTCAGGATACGCAGCGCGCGTTTGCCGGGGTGCGCTGGGATCTGCGGCGGCTGACGGGGCTGGGCCAGGAAGTGACCGTAACCGGTCTGGCGCGCGGGGATGTGTATCACAGCAGTGAAAACCTGTTGACCGCGATTCCCGGCTATCGCGGCAAATCGGGGTGGCAGGGGCGGGCGATTGCGGCGGCGGCGGTCGATATCCGCTGGCCTTTCATCGGTGAATTTCTGGGTGGGACGCAGCAATTGGTGCCGCGTATTCAATTTGTCGCGACCCCGCCGATCCGCAATATGGCCGTGCCAAACGAGGATAGCCGCGCCTTTGATCTGGAGGATAGCAACCTGTTCGCGCTGAACCGCTTTCCAGGATACGACCGGTTTGAAGATGGCGCGCGCGTTACTTATGGTGTCGATTGGACCTTCAACCGCCCGGGCCTAGCGATCAACAGCGTGATCGGGCAAAGTTACCGTCTGTCTGACAAACCGTCGCTGTTTCCCGATGGCACCGGGCTGACGTCGCGGACATCGGACATTGTCGGACGGACAACCTTTGCCTTGCGCGACATGATCCGCCTGACCCACCGGTTCCGGCTGGACAAGGATAATCTGGCGGTGCGCAGGAACGAATTTGACGCCACCATCGGATCACGTCGCAATTACGCCGTGGTTGGTTATTTGCGGCTGAACCGCGACATCACCAATCTGGCGGAGGATTTGCAGGACCGCGAGGAAGTGCGGCTGGGCGGGCGTGTCAGCTTTGCGCGCAACTGGTCAATCTTTGGTTCGGCAATCGTCGACCTGACCGACCGGGCGGAAGATCCGCTAAGCGGCGCAGACGGGTTCGAACCCGTCCGCCACCGCGTTGGCATCGCTTATGACGACCCCTATCTGTCGCTGGGCATCACTTGGCGGCGTGATTACGAGGACACCGGCGACGCCCGGCGCGGCAATACATTCCTGTTCCGTGTGGGATTCCGCAATCTGGGGTTTTAGAGCGTGATGGCGTTAGCTTGAAGCCTGTCAGCCGCCGTTCAGCCGCGGTTTGCTATCGCCTGCCTATTCGCTTTGCACTGGACCTTAAGGCCCGTGGGCTGATACGGAGCCACTGGACCCTTTCGGGGATGAAGGATTTCGATGAGCAAGATTACCAAATTTGGCGCCGGCATTGCCGCGCTTGCGCTGGTCGGCAGCGCTGCGGCGCAGACCGTCAGCGACACCAGCGTCCCCGATACGGCGCTAAATATCCCCGGCAATGTCCAGTTATATGGCGATGCACCGGCCAATGTTTATCGCCCGTCAGCAACGGTGAATGGTGAGATTATTACCACGACCGACATTGAACAGCGCCTGGCGTTGGTGCGCTTGGCCAACCGTAATATGGACGTGTCAGCCGAGGAAGAAAAGCGGCTGCGCCAGCAGATTTTTCAGAATCTGATCGACGAGAACCTCCAGATTCAAGAGGCTGTCGCCAACAAGATTGAAATCGACGAAGCGCTAATCGACCAGCAATATAGCCGGCTGGCGGCCCAATTTCGTCAGACGCCCGACCAGTTTGGCAAATTTCTAATCGAAAAAGGCAGTTCTGCAGCGGCAATCAAGCAGCAGATCCGCGGCGAATTTGCGTGGGACCGATTGTTGTCGCGCAACGTGCGATCACAAACCAATGTGTCAACCGACGAGGTTACGGCCATTGTTGACCGGATGAAGGAAGCCAAGGGGACTGAAGAGTTTCAGCTTGGCGAAATTTATCTTTCGTCCACGCCGGAAAATGGGCCAGCGGTATTGCAGAATGCCGAACGGATCGTCGATGCGTTGCAACGTGGCGGATCGTTCCCAGCCTATGCACGCCAGTTTTCCGAGGCGTCGACCGCCGTTGTCGGCGGGGATCTCGGCTGGGTCCGCGCGGCGCAACTGCCCGCTGAAATGTCCACGGTGGCAGCACAGATGCAGCCAGGCCAGCTCATTGGCCCAGTTCAGGTGCCGGGCGGCTATTCAATCCTGTTGATGATTGACCGGCGCCAGGTGCTGACCGCCGATCCGCGCGATGCAACATTAAGCCTGAAACAGATTTCGCTTCAGTTCGCGCCGGGCACCAGCCCTGCCCGGGCGTCGGAACTGGCGGGCCAGTTTGCAGGCCAGACCCAGACCATTGCCGGATGCGGCATGGCCGATAGTGTCGCAGCAGCCTTGGGGGCGAGCGTCGTGGCGCGTGACAGCATTGCGGTACGATCCCTGCCAGCCCCGCTTCAGGCGACACTCATCGACCTGCAAGTCGGTCAAACAACACAGCCATTTGGTTCGCCGACGGAGGGTATCAGTGTCCTGGTTCTGTGTGGCCGCGATTTACCCAACACCGAAGTCACGCCAAATCTGGCCGAGATTGAAGAGCGGTTGCTGGAAGAAAAGATCAATAAGCGCGCCCAGCGCTATTTGCGCGACCTGCGCCGGGATGCGGTGATCGAATATAGCTGATGACGGGCGCCGCCCCCATTGCAGTCACGCTTGGCGACCCGGCTGGTGTTGGGCCGGAAATGACGGCGCGGGCGTGGGAAGCGCGCGCGGCCGCGATGCTCCCCGCCTTCTTTGCCGTCGGCGATGCGGCGGCGGTCGAACGCGTGTGGTCTGGCCCGGTCGAGCGCGTCAACAGCATCGACGGTGTGACCAGTGCCTTTTCCCGCGCGCTGCCGGTGTGGCAGGTAGAGGATAGCGGCCCGCCAACGCCCGGCGTGCCATCGGCACAAAGTTCGCTGTGCGCGCTGCATGCCCTGGAATGCGGGATCGGCTTTGTCCGCCAGCAAGCGGCATCTGCGCTCGTCACCGGCCCCGTGTCGAAACGCGCGCTTCATGCCATTGGCTATACCCATCCGGGCCAGACCGAGTTTATTGCCGAACGCTGTGGCATCACCGCCGACAATGCAGTGATGATGCTGGCAGGGCCGACGTTGCGCGTGGTGCCGCTGACCGTGCACATCCCACTAAGGGAAGTTGCAGCGGCGCTGACAATGGAACTGATTATTATCAAGGCGCGGGCAGCGGCGCGCGGGTTGGTCCGAGATTTCGGGATCGCCGCGCCGCGCCTGGCCATCGCGGGACTTAATCCGCACGCAGGTGAAGGCGGGCAACTGGGCGGCGAAGAACTGTCCATAATCGAACCTGCGGTGGCGCAACTTCGTGAGGAAGGCATCGACATCACCGGCCCGCTCGCCGCCGACGCGCTGTTCGCGCCGCATATCCGCAGCCAGTATGACGCGCTGTTGTGCGCCTATCACGACCAGGCATTGGCGCCGTTCAAGGCGCTGCATTTCCATGACGGCGTTAATTTAACGCTGGGGTTGCCGATCATCCGCACCTCGCCCGACCATGGTACGGCATTCAGCATCGCTGGAACAGGCGTGGCTGATCCCGGCCCGACGATCGCTGCGATCCAGATGGCCGGGCAAATGGCAGCCGCGCGCCGCGCCGCCGATGGCTGAGGAGCCGTTTCCGCCGATCCGCGAACAAATGGCGCGCCACGGGTTGGTGGCAAACAAGGCGCTGGGGCAGAATTTCCTGTTCGATGAACAATTGCTCGACCGGATTGCGGCGGTTCCCGGTGGGCTGGACGGTGCCAGCGTGTTCGAGGTTGGTCCCGGCCCCGGCGGGCTGACCCGCGCCCTGCTGCGCGCTGGTGCCAAGGTGACGGCGGTCGAGCGGGATGTGCGCGCCTTGCCCCTGCTCGCCGAGATTGCTGAGCGGCGACCCGGGCAGTTGACCGTGATCGCGGGCGACGCGCTGGCGGTCGATCCGCATGCAGCCGTTGGCGGCCTGCCATTTCATATCGTCGCCAACCTGCCCTATAATGTCGGAACCGCGCTGTTCACCCGCTGGCTTGAGCCTGATACGTGGCCACCGCCATGGTTATCGCTGACCTTGATGTTCCAGCTGGAGGTTGCCGAACGCATCGTGGCGGCACCCGATACGTCCGCTTACGGACGGCTGGCCGTGCTGGCGCAGTGGCGGACCCGCGCCAAGCTGGCGATGAAAGTTCACCGCTCGGCCTTTACCCCGCCGCCCAAGGTGATGTCGGCAGTGGTGCACATCACCCCCGGTGAAGTACCGGAGGGCGTCACCCCGCGCATCCTGTCGCGCCTGACCGCCGACGGATTTGGCCAGCGGCGCAAGATGCTGCGCCAGAGTTTGAAAGGCATGCCGGGGGCACTGGATGCATTGGCGGCGCTGGATATCGACGCAGCACGGCGCGCAGAGACGCTGAGCGTAGCGGAATGGGTTCGCATAGCCCAGGTGTTAAGCGCTAATACCAACCTGCGGTGATGGCATTAGATTGACCATCACGGATACTCTAATTCCGCGAACCTTCGCCGCTGGTCACCACTGGGCGCGGCAGGACCGCATCGGCGTTCAACGTCCGGCGCGCTTCGCCTTTGGAGATGGCGGCCTCTAGCGACGCCACTTGCGGACATTTGTCCCGGCAGAATTTGCGCGCGTCGGCCAGCTTTTGCTTGGCGAGTTCAAGTGCACCCTTTTCAGCCATTGCTTCGCCCTGCCCTGCCAACGCGGTAACGTCGCGGGGTTCGATCAGCAGCGCTTCGCGGTAAAAGCCGATCGACTTGCCCGGCAGGCCCTGCACGCGGGCAATCTGGGCCAGCCCGATAAACGCATTGCGGTTACGCGGATCGACCGCGAGCGCGCTTTCAAAATAGCCGGTTGCAGCATCAAGGTCGCCGCGCGCCTGCGCCTCCACCGCCGATGCGGCGAGATTTACCGAAAGAGGGTCCAGCGCGGCATCCGGCCGCATGGCCACCGAGGGTGCCGCATGGCTAGCCAGGATCAATCCCGCCACCAATGCCAAACTGCTGATCCGCATCGCATGCTCCCAATATATCATTGCGATCAGCCTATCACGACATTTTGAGGTGCGCGAGATAGAATCCGTCGGTGCCGTCGTGGTGTGGCGTCAAAAGCAGGCCATTGCCTGCGCGGCGGCCGATATCCAACGGAATTGCACCGAAATCAGTGGCCCAAGCGGTTTCTTGTGCCGCCAGAAAAGCCATAATTTGATCACGCCCTTCGGCAGCCAGCACAGAGCATGTAGCGTAAACCAGCGCACCGCCGGAGCGCACGAGGCTGCTGCCAAGCGTCAGCAACGCCGCCTGTTCCGCACGGTGGCGCGCGAGCCGCTGCGGCGTGATGCGCCAGCGCAATTCCGGACTGCGCCGCCAGGTGCCGCTGCCCGAACAAGGAGCATCGACAATGACCGCGTCGGCCGCGCCCATCAGATCCGCGAGCATCGCCCGTTCCTGCCCCGGATTAAGCAGGCGGGTTTCGATGTTGGTCGCACCGGCGCGTTCGGCGCGGGGGGTGAGCTGTTGCAAGCGCGCGCGATTGATGTCGCACGCGATAATCCGCGAACCCGGTGCAGCGGCGGCCAGCGCAAGGGCCTTGCCGCCTGCCCCGGCGCACAAATCGACGATGGTCAGGCCGTCCGCCGCGCCCACGGCGGATGCGGCGATCTGGCTGGCGGCGTCCTGCACCTCAAACAGGCCGTCCCCATAAGCCGGGGTCTGTACCGCCGCGAATTCAGCGGGCAGGCGCAGGCCATCGTCGGTCCCGGCGATGGGTTCGCCAGCACCAAGCATTGCGGCAAGGGCGTTGCGATCAATCCGCGTGCGGTTGGCGCGCAGGTCAAGCGGTGCGCGGGCGAGCATGGCGGGATGTTCGCCAGGCCCGACCAGCGGGTCGAACAGGTCGATCAGTGCCTGTGACGCGACACCCAGGGCGGCGCGCGGTTCATCGGCAGTAATGACAGCGGGGGCATAAGGCGCCCCGTCAAACAGCGCTGCCAACGCCGGATCATGATCGGCCAGCGCCAACATCGCGGCGCGGCCATGTTCGGGTGCCGAGCGGACGGCGCGGATCGCCGCATAAACCAGCTCGCGGATCGCGCGGCGATCCTTGGACCCTGCGTAGCGGCGGGCACGCATGGCTTCAGCAAAAATGGCGTCGGCAGGCGCGCCGCCTTCGCGCGCGGCGGCGGCGATCAGGTCAAGGATTTCGATGGCGGTCTGGACGCGCGCGGCGGGGGTCATTGGGAAAACGCCCTCTGCTTAAGGGGAGGGCCGTGAGCCACTTGTTCGCTGGTCGCAGCGGGGCAGGGCCTCGCCACGACGCACACGGCCGACCGCCGCCATCCCAACACCGCGCGCAAGGAGGAGGGGCCGGGATAGTGCAACCGCTGGCTCATTCCCTCAGCCCGCCGGATAATTTGGGGCCTCACGCGTAATTGTAACGTCATGCACATGGCTTTCACGCAAGCCGGCGTTGGTAATCCGTACGAACTGGGCGCGGCTGACCAGATCGGGCAAGGTGCGGCTGCCGGTATAGCCCATCGCCGCCTTTATACCACCGACAAGCTGATGGATAACATCCTTGGCCGGACCCTTGAACGGCACCTGACCCTCGATGCCCTCGGGCACCAATTTCATCTGGTCCTTGATGTCCTGCTGAAAATAGCGGTCGGCGCTGCCCCGCGCCATCGCGCCGACGCTGCCCATACCGCGGTAGCTTTTATAGGTGCGGCCCTGATAGAGGAAGGTTTCACCCGGTGCCTCGGCTGTCCCCGCAAGCAGCGAGCCAACCATCACGCACGACGCGCCGGCCGCCAGCGCCTTGGCTAGATCGCCGGAAGTGCGCAGGCCGCCATCGGCGATGATGGGTACACCGGCTTTCATCGCAACCTCGACGCTGTCCATAATCGCGGTCAGCTGTGGCACGCCGACGCCCGCAACCACGCGGGTGGTGCAGATGGATCCCGGACCGATTCCGACTTTCACGCCATCCGCGCCTGCGTCGATCAGCGCCCGCGTGGCATCACCGGTCGCGACATTGCCGGCCAGCACCTCGATATTGGGGGCAAGTTTCTTGATGCGCGTTACCGTCTGGGCGACCATTTTCGAATGGCCGTGGGCGGTATCGACGACGATCAGGTCGCATTCGGCTTCGATCAAGGCCTCGGTGCGTTCGATACCACTGTCACCCGTCGTCGTCGCGGCGGCCACGCGCAGTCGCCCGGCGCTATCCTTGGTTGCTTCAGGATAATTGACGGCTTTTTCCATGTCCTTGACCGTGATCAGCCCGATGCAATGGAAAATGTCGTCCACCACCAGCAATTTTTCGATGCGGCGCTGGTGCAGCAGGCGGCGGGCGTCATCCATGCTGACGCCAGGGCGCACGGTGGCAAGATTGTCCGCGGTCATCAATTCCCGCACCGGCTGGGCCGGGTTCGCGGCAAAGCGCACATCGCGGTGCGTCACGATGCCGACGAGCCGACCATCGCTCTCGACCACCGGAATACCCGAAATGCGGTGCTGCGCCATCAGCGCCATGGCATCCGACAGCGGCGCGTCCGGCCCGATAGTGATCGGATTGACGATCATGCCGCTTTCAAAGCGTTTCACCTGGCGCACCTGAGCGGCTTGTTCTTCGATGTCGAGGTTGCGGTGGAGCACGCCGATGCCGCCGATCTGCGCCATCAATATCGCCATGTCAGCTTCTGTTACCGTGTCCATGGCCGACGACAATATGGGAATATTGAGAGAAATACCGCGCGAAACCCGGGTGCTCAGCACCGCCTGACTGGGCAGAATTTCGCTTTCGCATGGCACCAACAGCACATCGTCAAAGGTCAGACCGGTGCGGATGTCCATGGATGCCACTTTCTGTTCTCGATTCGCTGGTGGCGGCCCATGTAACCATTGCCGCCAAGGAGCGCCAGTGGGGGGCAGGGAAAAAGCGCGGCTTGACCTTGCCTCTCACTTCGCCACCTCCGCTCAGGCGGCAATCCATCCCCTGACGTTGCCGCACCGAACCAAAATCAGACGGATTCCCGCCTGCGCAGGAATGACGAAGTTTGGATCATGCGCCGCGTGATGGTTTTTTGTACTGGTGGCGCGCAAATACTTGATATGCCCGCCAATCCAGCGCATTGCGCATTGTGAGGAGCGGCCATGGCCAGACTACAACGCGTGACTGGCTGGATCAAAAGCCACCCGGTCTGGTCCGCCCTGATATTCGCGATCATTGCGCTGCTGGCTTGGCTGTTCCTTAGTCCCGAAACGCCCGAGTATGAATATGTCGCCGGCGCTGCCTCGCGGGGCGAAGTGGTGCGCAAGGTAACGGCCAGTGGCAAGCTGCGCGCGCTCAACACGATCAAGGTCGGCGCCGAAGTGTCGGGCCAGATCACTGCGGTGTACGTGGATTTCAATACGCCGGTGCGCGCGGGTCAGGTGCTCGCCGAAATCGACCCGACCCGCTTTCTCGCCCGCGTGCAACAGGCACAGGCGCAGGTTAATCTGGTGCGCGCCAATTTGTTACAGGCCGAAGCCGCCGCTGCACGCGCCAGGGTCGATCTGACCACACAGCAGCGCGACTTTGAACGCAACAAAGTATTGGCCGCGCGGGATTTTGTGTCCGACGCGCGGCTCGACAACAGCGCCAACCTGGTTGCCGCCGCGCGCGCAACCCTGGCTTCGGCGAATGCGCAAATCACCGGCGCCCGCGCACAAATTGCGCAGAGCCAGGCCGAACTGGCCACCGCCCAGCTTGACCTGCGCCGGACCCGCATCATCGCGCCAACCAGCGGCGTGGTGATCAACAAACTGGTTGAACCCGGCACCACGGTTGCCGCCAGTTTCCAGACGCCAAACCTGTTTGAAATCGCATCCGACACCACCCGGATGCAGGTGGAAGCGTCGGTCGACGAAGCCGATATTGGCCAGGTGCGCGAGGGGCAGGATGTCCGCTTCACCGTCGACAGTTACCCCGAAGACCGCTTTGCCGCCGTGGTCCGTCAGGTGCGTAAGGCGGCCAGCGAAACCCAGAATGTCGTCAGTTATCTCGTGATTCTTGAGGTCGACAACCGTGACGGCAAATTGCTCCCCGGCATGACCGCCAATGTCGAAATCGTTACAGCAAAGAAAACCGATGTGCTCCGCGTGCCCGCTGCGGCGCTGCGCTTTCGTCCGCGTGCGGAGGATCGGCCCGAGGGGCTGAAGATCGGCCACAATTCGACGCTGGTGTTCGTGCCAACCAGCGACCCCTTCAAACCGGCCGCCCGCACGGTAAAGATCGGCCTGTCCGGTGAAGATTTTGTTGAAATCACCGGCGGCGTGACCGCTGGCACCAAGGTTCTGGTGCGGTCACGCTCCACGGTCGAAGATGGCGCAATAGACGACAGCGTCGATCCCGAAACCGGCGAAAGCGAAGAGGACGGCGGTGGCCACCCCGCTTCTTGAGGCCCGCGCCCTCGTCAAGGCCTTCGAGCTT
>Ga0105046_10019106_pt1 | contig 10405 bp, 8 predicted proteins | sample MAT03_FD_78385 | JGI IMG/M metagenome (GOLD analysis project Ga0105046, IMG submission 78385) | Freshwater microbial communities from Lake Fryxell liftoff mats and glacier meltwater in Antarctica - MAT-03 (megahit assembly) | ecosystem: Environmental > Aquatic > Freshwater > Ice > Liftoff... | reverse complement strand
AAATAGGAATAGAAGATCAGCCAACCTTTGGCTTCATCGACGTCGGCGTAACAAAGTAGACGGCCGGAGCGTCCCTTGAAGTAGAACCGAAGAACGGATTCGCCTTCGAGAATCTCGTACTTCCAGTCCTCCTCCTCCATGAAGTCGATCAACTGGGAAAAGATTCCGACCATGTATGGCCCCCACCAGGGTTACGGGATCGAGGGGCGATCTCCCCATTACCATTGTACCCCGCGCCCCAAACGGGGAATACGTCAATTCCTCTCAACAGTTTCGCGGGCGGCGGCAACCGATCGTGATAGAATAATCTCGTGGAAAACCCCTTGAATTACGACCCCCGCTATCTGGCCGGGATTCGCCTGTTCAACGATCGCGACTTCTTCCAGGCTCACGATGTCTGGGAAGAACTTTGGAACGATTGCCCGAATATAGACCGGCGTTTTCATCAGGGTTTGATTCAGGCGGCCGTCGCGCTCTACCATTGGAGTAACGGGAACTGGCGCGGGGCTCGGCGTTTGTTCCATTCGGGGCGGGCATATATGTCGGCCTATCCGGACCCGCATCGCGGCCTGGCGATCGGCCGTTTTTGGCAGCAGATGGAACGAGCTGCGGCCGATGTCTTGAAGGACCCGCCGCCGGCGACCGAGGTTCGGCTTAACGAGGATCTTGCCCCCAGGATCGAACTGGATCCGCCCCCGACGTTCTGGCCCGATCCGCATCAATTGTTGCCCGAGGAGTAGTCCGCGCTTGCGCGGGATTCGTTCATGAATGAAGACAAGGCAGCCCTGCAGAACTTTGAAGGAATAGCCCGGCTGTTCCCGCTGCCGAACCTCGTCTTCTTTCCGCACGCCATGCAACCCCTGCACATCTTCGAGACCCGTTACCGGCAGCTGACCGCCGACGCGTTAGCTGGCGATCGGTTGATCGCCTTGGTCCTGCTTCAAGAAGGCTGGGAGAAGAATTACGACCAGGCGCCGGCCATCCACCCGATCGCCTGTCTCGGCCGAATCGTTGCCGATCAACAGATGCCCGACGGCCGCTACAATCTGTTGCTGCGAGGCCTCAGCCGCATCCGAATTATTGAGGAACTGCCCGATCCCGAGCTTACCTACCGTAGGGGGCGCGTGGAACTTGTCGCCGATCGCTGTGATGCCGAGCTTGACGAAGTGATGAGACTGCGTCAGCTGATGCGTGAACGGATCCTGCCGCGTTTTGGCGATGGCCAGATCGCCAAACAGATTGAAGAACTCTTCCACAGCGAGCTCTCGCTTGGTGCTTTATGCGACGTCCTCAGTTTCGCCCTGCCGATGCCGACGGCCTGGAAGCAAAAGATGCTAGAAGAGACCAACGAACCGTCTCGGGCCGCGATGCTTCTGGAAGGTTTTTCGCAGATCTCGCCGACTCAGACCGGGGTCGCGCTCAACCCCAATCGCAAATTCCCACCGGACTTCAGTTCGAACTGAGTCGTTGGACGCCTGCCCGTCTCCTTCCTATCTCAACAGGGTTGACGTATCGCTGAACCCATCTAGAGGAGACGACCATGCAGAAGCGTACCGGAGCAGTAAAGTTTAAGGGCAATCCCGCCGACCTGATCGGGCCGGAAGTGAAGAAGGGCGACAAGGCCCCCGAGTTCAAGTGCGCCGATGGCCCTGCCAGCACGCTCACCTTGGCGACGAGTCCCGCCAAGGCCCGGCTGTTCAGTGTCGTCCCCTCTCTCGACACACCTGTCTGTAGCATTCAGACCCGGCGTTTCGACAAGGAGCTGGCCGCCCTCGGCGATAAGGTCGCCTGCTACACCGTCAGTCTCGACCTGCCGTTCGCGCAGGCTCGCTTTTGCGGCGCCAGCGATAACCCGATCAAGAACATGAAGACCCTCTCGGACGCGCACGACCAATCGTTCGGAAACAACTACGGTGTTCGGCTCGAGCTCTTGGCGGTCCCGGTGCTGGCCCGCGCAGTGTTCGTCGTCGACAAGGAAGGCATCGTCACCTATGCGGAATACGTAGCCGAAGTCACTTCCGAACCGAACTACGACGCCGCCCTGGCAGCGTTGAAGACGGCCGCGGGATGATTTCACACCGAGCCCGACGCGAAGCGAGGGAGCCCCCCAGCGATTCTCGTTTCTCGGCGGGCTCGGCATCGGTTTGTTTTTGCCTCCTCCTGCTCCCTCGCTTCGCTTCGGGCTCGGTTTCTTCACCTCGCACAGAGCACTCCCATGATTCAACGGCTCATGATCTGTTCCCTGCTCTTAGTCGCCGCGCCTCTACACGGCGAAGAAAAAATCCTCCCCCAGGATTGGGATTACACCGCGCCGATGAGACCGATCGTGGCCGCGTTCACAGGTAAACGCGGCGTCGTGCTTCACGTGGGCGATTCCATCACGTATTCGAACCCCTACGGCCAATGGGCGCGCAACGGGGCGGGCAAGACCGACGCCGACAAGGGTGTCCTCAAATGGATGAACCTGGGAAAAGACGACGACAGCGACGGCTGGTGGCTCTGCCGTTTCGATCATCCCGCCGGCGGTCGTTCGCATACTGCATGTAGCGGCCTGCGATTGGATGAGCTTCTTGCCGGCGGCAGGAAACAAATGCTGCCTCTCGAGAAGATGCTTGACACTTATCAGCCGCAGGTTGTCGTCTTCATGCTGGGCACCAACGATGCCTCCGCGCAGAGGAAAGTCGAATCTTTCGAGGCCGACTTCCGCAAGGCGGTGGACATCATGCTCGCGAAGAAGGCGGTCCCGATCGTCTCGACGATTCCGCCGCATCCGTCGCGCACGGCCCTTGCCGCTTCTTACAACGCCGCGATTCGCAAGGTCGCGAAGGAGAAGGGACTGCCGTTGATCGACTACGAGAAAGAGATCCTCTCGCGGAATGCTGATGATTGGAACGGAACGCTGCTCGGCAAGAATGATGTTCACCCAACCAGTGCTTCAGACGGAGCGACCGCGGCCTCTGCCCCTACGGCCGAGAACTTGAAGAAGAGCGGCTACCTGTTGCGTGGCTGGCTTTCCGTGCAGAAGATTGCCGAAGTGAAGGAAAAGGTTCTTGATGCGGCCCCGAAGAAAGATGCACCGGCCCCGCAATCCAAGACGCCGCCCGGCAAACCGATCACGCTGCCGGTGACGCGCGACAACTGGTTCTCGAACGTCGGCAAGGAGGGCGACGGCAACAACGGCGGCTCGTCGCGGCTCAAGTTGAAGTCGCATCAGGAAATGTCGATCGTCGATTTCGATCCTTCCTCGCTGAAAGGTTACGTCATCACCGGCGCCACGCTGCATGTCAAGGTGGCGGGGAACGATCCGCTGCGTCGCGTGACCGTGAGCACAGTTGCGGCCGCATGGGTGGAGGGGACCGCGTCCAGCTATGAACCACAAAAAGGCAGTTCGACGTTCAAACACCGCCAACATCCGGATGTGCCTTGGACGATACCGGGCAGCGATCTCTGCTCGGTCATGCTAGGGACCGGCGGCACTTTTTGGCGGATGGCCGACACGTCGCTCCCCGACAAGAACGGTTTCCAGGTGATCCCCGTCGACCCGCGCGTCGTCGCCGCCCGCCTGGCTGGAGTGAGTCACGGCTTCCTGCTCTACGACGACACGGGCACCGAGTGGGTGCGCCAGGGCGATAAGGTCGACATCAAACACTTTCCCAACCGTTATATCCACAGTCGCGAGTCAAATAAGGCGAACGCCCCCTATTTCACCATCTATGTCGGTGAGAAGGACGCGACCGCGCCGGAGAAACCATCCGACCCCCGGATCGAGACGAAGAACCTGCCGGCCGGCGAGGCCAACGTTTACTGGAAAACGCCGGCCGACAAAGGGACGGGAACCATCGGTTTCCTCGTCGAAGTTGATGGCAAGCCGTTGCCGCGCTACTTGATCCCCGCGGCGGGAAAAGCGGGCGAGACGGTTACGATGCGGCTGCGTGATTTCGAGAAGAACCCCGGCGGCGTTCTCTTCAAGCTGCGCGCGGTCGACGGGGCCGGGAATGTCAGCGAGCCGGCCGAGATGGAAGTGGCTGTTTCGAATCGGATCGCACCGCCGTTGCCCGGCAAGTCGCCGACTCCGTTCACCGAACAGGCTGCACTGCCGAAGCTTGGCAACGCGGAAGCTGCCATTATCGATGAACTCGATAAGGTCCAGCCCACGACCGGGGCGATGATGCCGAAGCAAGCGGATGCCTACCTGGCCGCCAATCATCTCTGGAGCGCCAAAGAAAAGCGGATCCGCCTGCACGCTGCCCGCAACGAGTTTGTCGCCTTCCAGGTTCTGTTGAACGGAGCGGTCAACGACGTCGTGCCGTCGCTCTCATTCGAGAATGCTCCAAACGTCACGGTGGAATGGTCACGCTACCAGCACGTGCAAGCCAAGTCGGGGCCGATGCCCGATCCGCTCGTTCCGTTGTTGAAAGCATTCACTCTTCCCGAAGGAACGATCGAGGGCCAGAAGGCCGGCAGCCTGCACGCGGACATCTACGTGCCGCATGCACTGAAGGCCGGTGACTATCACGGCAAATTGCTTTTGAAGGCAGTTGACGAGACGTTGGAAATCGCGGTTGATCTGCGCGTCTGGGACTTCCAATTGCCCGATACGCTGAGCTTCCTGGCCGAGATGAATGGCTATGGCTCGCCCGGACCAGAACCGGGCTACTTCCGTGTCGGTCATCGCCATCGCACCTGTGTGAATCTCGTACCGTACACGCAATCAGGGAATGTGCATGACGGCTGGTCTCCGAAGTGGGATGGCAAGAAGTTCGACTGGACCGCCTGGGATGCTCGCTTCGGCCCTTACTTCGATGGCAGCGCCTTCGCCGACCTGCCGCGAAAAAATGTTCCGCTACCGATTTTCTATCTGCCGTTGCACGAGAACTGGCCGACACCCGTCGAAGGGAACTACCTGGGCGGGTATTGGGCAGACCAGGCGTTCACGCCCAAGTATCGCCAGAACTTCGTCGAAGCGTCTCGCCAGTTCGCGGAGCATTTCAACACGAAGAAGTGGGACAAGACGCTCTTCCACGGCTTCCTCAACAACAAGTTCGATTTCAAGAAGAACGGCTGGTCGCGGACGTCGGCATTGTGGATCCTTGATGAGCCTTCCAACTTCCAAGACTTTTGGGCACTGCGTTGGTTCGCCACGGCATTTCACGAAGGCGTCGCCCAGGCGCGCGGACCGGCCAAGATGCTCTTTCGGGCCGACGTCTCCCGGCCGCAATGGCAACGCGACAGCCTGGATGGGCTGCTTGATTACAACGTCGTCAGCGGCGTTCTGCGCGAGTATCCACGCATCGTCATGGATCGCAAACGCTCAGAAGGACAACTCGTCGTCGAATACGGCAACAGCAACGCAATCGAGGATTCCAATACCCAACCGCTCGGCTGGTGTCTCGACGCCTGGTCGATCGGCGCCGACGGCGTGCTCCCCTGGTTGACGATCGGCAAGAAAGACTCGTGGGAGAAAGCCGAAACGACCTGTCTCTTCTACCCGGCCCGTCAGGGCGAGAAGGAGCCGACGCCATCGGTTCGATTGAAGGCTTATCGCCGCGGCCAACAGGACGTCGAATATCTGACGCTTGTGGCGGGCGTGAACAACCAACCGCGCTGGGAAGTCGGCATGCGCGTGCGCGAGACGCTGAAGCTGGCCCCGGTCCGGCAAGGCACCGGTTTCACCGGCGGCGAAGATGCCGGCATCCTGACTTACAAGCAATTACTGCCGCAAGATGCCTGGGCTCTACGCGTTCGCCTGGGCGAAGAGCTATCGCGACTTCGGCCGGAGTCGAAGGCGTTCGAGTGGTCGACGCCGCCGCGCGATACGGGAAAGGTAGCGGGGCGGATGGTGGGGGCGGACTGACCGATTCGGCCTGCTTCTCTATATCATCCTCGTCGAACCCCACCGCCTTTTCCCCTCGTCTCGGAGATACTCGTGCATACCTTTTCGCGTTCGCTCGCATTTTTCGGCATGATGATCACCTTTCCCGCTCTCGCGGCCGATGATTGGCCGCAGTTCCGCGGCCCGGCTCGCGATGACATCTCGTCGGATAAAGGCTTGCTGAAGGAATGGCCGAAGGACGGGCCGACTCTGGCCTGGAAGTGCGAGGGCCTCGGCGCCGGCTTTTCGAGCGTCTCCCTGGTCGGCAACCGCATCTACACCATGGGCGATCTAAAAGATAGTTCGTACGTCTTCGCGATCGATCGCGACAAGGGAACCATCGTCTGGAAGCAAACGGTGGGGAAGACTGGCGGCAACTATGCGGGCACTCGCTGCACGCCATCGATCGATGGCGATTCCGTGTATGCTCTTGGTCAGTTCGGCGACTTCGTCTGCCTCGACACGGCCGACGGCACGGAGCGCTGGCGCAAGAACTTCGGCAAGGACTACAAGGGAAGCTCCGGCGGTTGGAACTACACCGAATCGCCCTTGATCGATGGCGACAAGGTGCTCGTCACGCCGGGCGGTCCCGAATCGGCCATGCTGGCCCTCAACAAGAAGACCGGCGAGGTGATCTGGAAAGGCGTGCTCCCCAGCGGCGAGAAGGCGGGCTACTCGTCGATCATTGCGGCCGACATCGACGGCACGCGGCAATACATCCAGTTATTCTCGAACGGGCTGGCCAGTTTCTCGGCCGACAAAGGTGAACTCCTTTGGCGTTACGGCACCGATAATAAGCACTTCGGCGGCAACACGGCCAACATCCCGACGCCCATCGTCAAAGGGAATCAGGTCTTTGCCACCGCCGGTTACGGGCGCGGCGGCGCTCTCCTCACCATCAGCAGCAGCGGCGGCAAATTTGATGTCAAGGAAGAGTACTGGAGCAATAGCCTGAACAGTCGTCACGGCGGCGTTGTCCTGGTTGGCGACTTCGTCTATGGCGACCGCGACGACAGCGGCAAATTCTGGTGTGCCGACTTCGCGACGGGAAAAATCAAATGGACCGCGACGGAAATCGCCAGCGGCAAGCAATCCATCGCTCCCACCTATGCTGACGGTCTTCTCTACATTCGCCACCAAAATGGTTGGGTCTCGCTCCTAAATCCGGAAAATGGCAAGGAGATCAGCACGTTCAAGATTCCGAACGGCAAAGGCAACTGCTGGGCGCACCCGGTCGTCGTGGGCGGGAAGATGTACATCCGCGAACTCGATACGCTTTGGGTTTATGATGTGAAGAGCAAATAACTCGAATGAAGCGTTCGGCCGATGTGGACAATGATTCCACGTCGGCCGAATGCCGCCGAGACGTGCTCACTTCAATTGGTCGGGATCCACCCCTAATTTTCGAAGTTGCTCCGCGAACTTCTCGGCCTGCTTCTTCGAATCTTCGGCACGTTGCTCGGCGTGGTCCGCCCGCTTTTGAGCCTGTACGCGGGCCAAGCGATCTTCCATCGAACGTTGCTCGGCTTCTTCGATTCGCTTCTCGGCCGCGGCCGTCCGCCGTTCCGCCTCTTCCGCATCCTCCGCGATTTCTACGAACGTCCGAAACGGTTTACCGTCCGGCCGATGGATAACGAGTTCCTCGCCGCCCATTTCGAAGCGAATGCCCAGACGGGGCGAGGTCCAACCATTCATCTCTGGAATCTCGACGAGCTTTTCTCCCTTCCGGATCGAACCATCGAGCGTGTGGCGATCCGGGTCGTAGATGTAGTATTCCTCCACGCCGAAGCGTTCGTAGAAGGCGAACTTGCGGTTCATTTCCGCGAACCGGTTGCCGGGTGAGAGAATCTCAAAGACAACTTGCGGCGCGACCCCGCCTTCTTCCCATTGTCGATAGGAGCGCCGATCACCCTTCGGCCGGCCGAAGGCGACCATCGCGTCCGGGGCCGCGCGCGTCAAGTTGTCGCCTTCCACGGGATACCAGAGGAGATCGCCCGCGACAAACACGTTCGGATTGTCCTTGAAGAGAGCGTCGATGCCGCCCTGAACCTTGACGATCCACCGATATTGCTTGGTATTGTCGGCAATGGGAAGCCCATCCGATTCCGGGTAGACGATCTTATGCGGCGGAGTAGTGACTGATGGTGTCATGGTTTTACTCAGGCTGAAACGCTCACTTCAATTGGTCGGGATCGAAACCTAGCTTGCGAAGTTGTTCCGCGAACCTCTCGGCGAGTTGCTCCGCACTGTCCGCCCGTTGTTGGGCCTGAACACGGGCAAATCTCTCTTCTTCCGCCCGCCGATCTGCCTCTTCCGCGTCCTCGGTGATTTCCAGGAATGTTCGAAATGGTTTGCCGTCCGGTCGATGAATGACCAGTTCCTCCGCATCCATGTCGAAGCGAATTCCTAGCCGAGGCGAGATCCAGCCATTAGTCTCCGGGATCTCGACCAGTGTTTCACCCTTCCGGATCGAACCATCGAGCGTGTGGCGATCCGGGTCGTAGATGTAATATTCTTCAACTCCATGGTGTTCGTAAAAGGTGAACTTACGGCTCATTTCCGGTGATCGGTTGCTCGGCGAAAGAACTTCGAAGACGACTTGAGGCGGGATGCCGCCTTCTTCCCACTGCCGGTAGGAACGGCGATCGCCTTTCGGACGCCCAAAGACGACCATGGTGTCCGGCGCCGCGCGGGTTTGGTTATCTCCTTCCACGGGATACCAGAACAGGTCGCCGGCGACAAAAACATTCGGGTCGTTCTTGAAAAGCGAGTCGATGCCGCCCTGAATCTTCACGATCCAGCGGTACTGCTTGGTGTTTTCAGCGATGGGAAGTCCATCCGTTTCGGGGTAGACGATCTTCCGCTTCGGAGGTGTCAGGGATGGTGTCATGCTTCTATTTCAACCGACGAGTCCACAGCTTGCAAGCTCATTTCCGCTCTGCCGTTCACAATGCCGCCTTGACCACGCGCAACAAAAACGTCGGGTTGACCGAGTCGAAACGCAGGGCCTCCATCTGCTCGACGCTCCGAGCAAGATTCACGAGCAGAACGGTCACGTTGCGGTCGAGGCGTTTGAGCACCTCGTAGGTCGAACTGAGCATTTCCAGCGTGGCCACATTGATGACGAGCCTGCCCCCTGGGCGCAGAGCCTGAAACGACGCTTCGAGCAAGCGGGCGACTTCGCCGCCGTTGCCGCCGATGAAGATGGCGTCCGGATCGGGCAGATCTTGAAAGACCGCGGGGGCGGTGCCGAAAATGGCCTGCACATTGCGGATGCCGAACTGTTCCGCATTGGCGACGATCAGGTGATAGTCGGCCGAATCTTGTTCGATGGCGCACACCTTGCCTGGCTCGACAAGTTGGGCGGCCTCGAGGGCGACCGAGCCCGAGCCGGCGCCGACATCCCACATGATGCCGCCCGGTTGCAAATCGAGTTGCGCGAGAGCAATAGCCCGCACTTCCGCCTGGGTGATCAACCCGGTCTTCGGCCGGCTTTGCGCAAAGATGTCGTCCGGGTTGCCGAACCGCATGAGACGGCGGGTGCCGCGCTGGGCATCGGGGCGGCCCGGCTTCCGCTTTAGGATCATCACGTTCAGCGGGTCGAACGTCATGTTCTGAATTTCGTGCAGTTCGCCTTGGGTGATCCGCTCGTCCGGCCCGCCCAGATTCTCACACACGTACGCTCTGAAGTAGTCGACGCCACGAACAAGAAGTTCGCGAGCGATACGGGCTGGATGATGATTCTCGCTGGTAAAAAGGCCGATGGTCTCGTGCGTGCGAATGCGGTCGAGAACGTCGTCGAGCGAGCGCGTGCTGAGATCGGTGAGATAGGCCTCTTCCCAGGTCTCCTTGATGCGGGCAAATGCCAGTTGCATGGAACTGACGTGCGGCAGCACTTCGAAACGATCCTTGCCCAGCCGATCGCAAAGATAGCGTGCGACGCCGTAGAAGAGCGGATCGCCGCCGGCGACCACGGCCATCTTCTTCGTGCCGAAGTTGCTGCGGAGTTTATCGAGCACTTCCTGAAGGTCGGCCCCGATGCGGAAGCGCTCGCCGTTCACCTCGGGCAGCAGGCGCAACACGCCTTCGGACCCGAAGATCAGGTCAGCCGTGGTGAGAATCTCCCGGCCGCGCGCGGTAAGACCGGCGAGCCCGTCGCCGCCGATGCCGACAATATAGATTTTTGCAAGTGTGGATGTCATCGAGACACTATAGGGGAAGACCGGCCAACCCGCGAGAGGGGGGAAAGGAAGGAGACGTCGCTCGTTTCAGGCCGGTTTTCCTTCCCATTCCGGCCGGAGGATGCCGCGGTGGCGTTGCGGGAGACTACCGAAAAGGGGTGATTTCGAAATAGCGATTTGACAAATCTCGGGATGGCTCATCCAGATTGATGGGCGAAATTGCCTCCCGTTCGTTTCATCATTTTCGCACACCCCTCTGCAACGAATCACGCCCTTCTTGCAACGGATTCCGGTCGTTTTGCAATCCATTCCGCCCCTTTTGGGTCCCTTTTCGCCCCTTTTAGGGTCCTTT
>Ga0105046_10019105_pt1 | contig 10405 bp, 5 predicted proteins | sample MAT03_FD_78385 | JGI IMG/M metagenome (GOLD analysis project Ga0105046, IMG submission 78385) | Freshwater microbial communities from Lake Fryxell liftoff mats and glacier meltwater in Antarctica - MAT-03 (megahit assembly) | ecosystem: Environmental > Aquatic > Freshwater > Ice > Liftoff... | reverse complement strand
CCCAATCCGGCGAGCAAAAAGTTCAAGTTATTGACGAACGAGCCCTAAGGGCAGGCTTCCGTGGCCCGCCAGGCTGCAAGCACACGTTTGTCCGTATGCTGCCCCGCGGGTTTCCGGCATTCTGAAGTCGCGGGTGGACGTTTCCGTATAGCCTCACGATCGAATCGGGAGAAGCTCAAATGAACTGCCGCACCCACTTGCCCGCACTACTCGCCGTCCTGGCCGTTTCCGCGCCATGCGGGGCAGTGGTCGTGGCTGGTATGGAAACGCATCCCGTCTTGCGCGTCGTGGGCGGCGGACCGAATGGCGACGACAATGGCCAGATATTCAGCTGCACAGGCGTCCAGGCGGCAGTATCGGCGGTGATCTGCGTACGCGCCGGAGCAGCGGCCGGCGGCAGCGGCACGGCGGCGGCACCGCTGGCATCCATCAACATCGCCATCGCCGCCGCAAAGGCCGGCGACATCGTGCAGGTTGCCGCCGGCACCTATGTCGAGAACGTCGCGCTCGGTGCGTTCAACAATCCCAGCGGCAAGCATCTGACCCTGCTCGGCGGATTCAATTCCAGCTTTGCCCAGCGCAACGCGAGCCTGAATGTATCCATCATCGACGGCGGACAGCTGAATCCGGCTGTGCAACTGCATCTGGATTCCGCGCAGACGACCACATTCGACGGTTTCGAGGTCACCCGCGGCGTCGGGCTTGGCACATCGTTCAAGGATGGTTACGGCTATGGCGGCGGCGTGTACGCCGCGCTGGACGGCAACGGAACGATGGTCATCTCGCACAACCACGTGCACAGCAACCGTACCGCCAACCACACCCAGGCCGACACCCGTGGCGGCGGCATCCATGCCCATAGCCAGAACTTCGGCGGCGCGACGGGGACGATCCGCATTGAAGACAACCGCGTGCTCGGCAACCTGGCCGGAAAGGGCGCCGGCATCAACGTCAGCGGCCGCCAGGCGAGCCTGCGGCGCAACTTAGTTGCCAACAACATCTCCCATAACGACCATGGCGGTGGCATCTATGTGTCGACCGGTTCCACCACCGTGCGCGACAACGTAATCCGCGCCAACGTGGTCGGCGCCACGGTCGGCTACGGCTGGGGCGGCGGCGTCCTCATCGCCGCGGCTAGCGCCGAACTCGAGGGCAACCTGATCGCCGACAACTACACGCCGAGCGAGGGTTCGGCGGTGTTCTGGGACGAAGGCGCAGTCGGCACGATGAAGAACGATCTGATCGTCGGCAACCGCTGTCCGCTCGACAATCGCCTGGCCTCGGTGTTGTACGTCGACGGCGGGCCCGGCGGACCCTCGATGGTGGCAATCGAGAACGTCACCGTTGCCGATAATCTGTGTCCCGCTGCCGATCCGGGCGCCGTCGTCCTGATCGAAGACAGCTCAATGATCTCCATCCGCAACTCGATCTTCTGGAACAACAGCGGCAGTAGTTTCGCCACGCTGACCGGCGGCACGTTCACCATCACGCACTCGATCACCACCGCGAGCGGCACCGGCAACCTGCTCGCCGATCCGCTATTTGCCACTGCGCCCATCGACTACCACCTGCGTTCGATGCACGGTCGCTTCACGCCCGGCGGCTGGGTGTTGGACGCCGTCACCAGTCCTGCGATCGACGCTGGCGATCAGGCCTCTAACTATTCGCTGGAGCCACAGCCGAACGGCGGCCGCATCAACCTCGGCGCCTACGGCAACACCGCCGAGGCGAGCCGGAGTTTCGCGGTCGGCGGCCTTCTGTTCGCGAACGGCTTCGAACAATAGACGCGGGAAAACCGGGGTCAGTGACTTAAGGTCTCCCCACGTTTCTCCGCTGCAAGACAAGGGCTTAAGTCGTAGCCTCTGGGAAAAACCAAGCGTGCTTGGGTGAGATGGTCTGCTCTTTGTCGCCAAACGTGGTGGCTTAAGCGAACGTCGCTGATTTGCCGCGGTCGCTCTAGGCGCCCTCGCAAAGACGAGTCTTGTGGGGTCCAACCGCGTGCATTTTCGGGCTGAAAAAGGACGCTCGCAATTCGCAATGACCAAGTAGTTCGCTAAGTTAATGGCATTGAGACCGTTATTGGCCTGGATCAGCTTTACAACCGTACCCGCTGCGCGCCATGGTTCCGATCCTGTGCCCAACACCTCGACGCCATGACCAATCTCGACTCTGCAGCAGCCGTTCTTTCTCGGCTGCGCCAACTTCGCGCCGGCTCTGCCCGGCACACACCCGCTGCAGCGTGGGTGGAGGGTTGCTTTCCGGCCGCGCAGCTGCAGCTGGCGATTGCCGGCGTTGGCGATTTGTCCGTGCCGGCCAGTGCTGGGCAATGGGCGGCGCTGCAGGCGCGCTCGCAACCGGCGCCCTTTGGGTTGGGCAAGAAGACGCTGGTGGATGTGGCGGTGCGCGATAGCGGCGAGATTGACGCCGCCGCCTTGACCCTGCGCTGGGCGGCGGGCGCGCAAGCCGCGCTGTGCGAACAGATCGCCGCTGGCCTGGGTCTGCCGCGGGTGGAGCTTAAGCCTCACAAGCTGCTGAGCTACGGCCGCGGGCAGTTTTTCAAGCCGCATCAAGACACTGCCCGAAGGCCCCAGATGCTTGGCACCTTGGTGCTGATCTGGCCCAGTGCACATCTCGGTGGCGAACTGCGCATCCAGCACAACCGGTCCACTCACCGCTTCCGCTCGCAGCAACTGGGCCAGGACCGCGAGATCCGCTGGTGCGCGTTTTATGCCGATTGTCGCCATGAGGTGTTGCCAGTCGAAGAGGGACAGCGGCTGGCGCTCAGTTTCGAGGTTCTGGTGCCGGACGCTGTCGCGCCTGCGCAGTCGCCTGCCGATCCGCTGCTGTGCGCCGCACTGCGGGTGTTGTTCGAAAGCAGCGGTGCCGGTCAAGCAGTCCGCCAGCGGCCCTGGCTGCTGTTGCTGGACCACCAGTACAGCGAGCACGGTCTGCGCTGGCGGGCCCTCAAGAGCAAGGATCGGCAAACGGCGTTGGCGCTGCGTTCGGCGACGGCCGCCCTTGGTTATGCCATCCACCTTGCGCTGATCGAGCAAACCGAGGTCTGGAACTGCGTGGATGATCAGACCGATTTCGACGAGTGGGAGGATGATGGGGCAAACGAGGACGCTGACGAGGACCCAGCCGATGATCTGGCTGCGCTCGATCCAGCCGACCTGATAGATCGGGCCTTTACCACCGTGCTGTGGGTGGATCAGGACGATGAAATCTTGTCCAGCCAGGAGATGTGGATCGACGAGGCCGATGTTGGCTGTATGCGTCCCACCGGTCGTGCCCACTTGGTGAACCAGGAGTACGAGGGTTACATGGGCAATTACGGCCAGACCATGAACTATTGGTACCGACGCGCGGCTCTGGTGGTGCAGTCGCCGGCTGTGGCGCTGCGTCTGCGCTACGAGGTGGACACGGCGAGCGCAATCCGTGAACTGGCCGGGCGAGCGGCTAATCCCGCGCAATTAGAGGCAGTTCGGGCGGAGCTGCACTGGGTGCAGGATCTGCTGGCGAAACAACTGCAGAGCAAACCGTATGAACTGTTGCCGGCGGTGTTACACCTAGCCGTGAGCTTGTCGTCGGCTCATGCGGCGCAGTTGCTCGCGCCGCTGCATCACGCAGCCTTCGGACTGGACGACATAACCGCGCTGCAGCGGCTGCAGCAAACGCACGGCGTCACCTGGCTGCAGACACAGCTGTCGGTCTGGAGCGAGCAGCCCGACCACGTTCTCCAGCGTCCACGCAGTGCAGACCCGCAAGGCCACGGCGGTGCGCCACCGTGGCCCGAGCCGCTGGATCAATTCTTGCTGTGTTGCCAGACGCAGGGCCTGCATCCCAACGTGATTCGTCAATGGCAGGCAGCGCTGCTGGCCCAGTTCCTGCGCAGTCAGACTGTCTGGCAGCAGCTCCATCCGGCACAACGCCGCGACACATTGAGCCAAAGTCAGCGATGGCTGCAGCGCTTTCTGGGCGCGCTGTGCGTGGGTGGCGGCACAGATACAAGTACGGAACATCCGCTGGGCGGGGCGCTGCGTTCGATCAGCGCATCAAGCACCTATCCGCTGCCCATCCAGGTGCAACTGCTGTGCGGTGTTGCAGCCAGTGGTGGCGCCGGGCATCCGGCGGCGCTCGAATGGCGTACGCAACTGCAAGACGCGTTGGCCGCCGCGCTGGCCACGCCGGCACTCGCGGCCGATGACCAGTCGCTACGCGATATCGAATGGGTATGCCGCTGCGCAATCTGCACCCCAGTGATTCGCTGGGCGCAGTCGCCGAGCGCCGCGCCTTACCGCGTAGCCATTGCCGAACAGGGGCGCCAGCACATCAGCGAGCGTGTGCAATGGTCCGGTGCTCCCATCAGCACGCAGACGATCAAACAGGGTCGACCGTATGTGCTGCAGTGCCACAAGGCCGTCGATGCAGGTCAACGTGAAGCCGAGCAGCGCCAAGCGCTCAAGCTGGCGCAGACGCGGCTGCAGGCGCTACCGCAACAACGGTGATTGGCGCGAGTGCGCGGGCCTCGGCGCGGTTTTTCTTTCTGTCAACGCGGTCAAACGGCGAGGAAGCGCCGAGCTCCTCCAGCAACGCGAGCGCCGCATCGTGACCCTTGGCAGCGTCGATTTTTTCCACCATCAACGGCCGCGACGAGGAGGGCCGATTTGACTCTCCTTTATACGATTAGCTTGAGTCAGCTGACCAGGAAACTGACGCGCATATTGACCCGCCACTCGCTCACCTGACCATCGTCATCGGTGGTCACTTTGATGTCATTCACCCACGCGCCCTTAATGTTTTTGACGCTCTTGGCGACTTTCTTCAGACCATCCTGGACGGCATCTTCGATGCCCTTACTTGACGCGCTGCTGACTTCGATCACTTTGGTAACGCTGCTCATCTGGGTCTCTCCTTGCGGTGGCGTGTTTGCGCGTGAACATACGCCGCTGCGATTGCCGGCTTCCGTGCGATAGCGAACAACCGGCCCGCCGCCCTTCCTTGTTCCTAACCCCTCACCGCTCGGCATTGGCCATGTGTCTGGCTTGGCCCTCAATCCACGCCCAAGGCCTTGAACACCGCATCCACCGGATCCGAATAGAAGCTGGTCTGGAACTTGGCGAATAATTCGCCGGGTACGCTGGCGATGTCGCTGACGCTGCACATGGGCAGCAGAATGCGTTTGGCGCCGGCGTCGAAGGCGACTTGCAGGGAATCGGCCAGGGCGCGGGCGGGGCTGGTGGTGCCGCCTAGGGACATGTCGCCCAGCACGACCAACTGGCCTTGTACGGAGCGACCGAGGGCGCCAGAGCACAGCGCGATGAAGCTGGACAGCGTGAAGGTTTCCGGGGTGCCGGTGCTTTGTAGTTCGACTAGGTGCAGGTGGAAGTCTTGCTCGCCGGCTTTGATCGATGCGCTGACCCGGCTGGCGTGGGCTTTGAAGTAATCGAAGGCGATGCGCACCGGCTCGCGCGGGGCGGAGCCGGAGACCGACAGCTTGCCGTTGCCGGCAATGGTCTGGATCTCCAGCCGATAAACGCCGGGCATGCCGGCGGCACCTTTGGCGATGGTGTAGAGCGTGCCGGCGGCGACACGGCCTTCCGGAATCAGGCCACCGCCGCCTTGCTCGGGCACAGACACAAAGCACTCTTCGCGGTTTTCTTTATCGATGTACGAGAAGTGCACATCGTAGAACTCCATGCCGCCGATTTTCTTGAGCTGTTCTTTGACGCGGCGGCGGCACTCCAGCGCGTATTCCAGGCAGCTACGCACCTGTTCCTTATCGTATTCGCCATGCGGAAAGAGCAATTTCAGCAAGCCAGATACGGTGCGGCGCACGGCGATGACATCGCGCTGGTTAAGGTTATTGCCCAACTTGAAGTAACGGTCGACGGCGTCGGCGAAGCTGTGTTTGCGCATCTCGCGCAGGTACTCGGCCAGGTAATCAACGATCAATCCGAATTGATTGGTGAAGAACTCCGGCTTCATTTTCGGGATTTCCCAGCCCGGCACGTAGGCGTGGAAGCGATCAAAGAAAGCCGCGTCAATCATCACCTCGGGAAACGGCGCCAGCAGGTGCGCGGTCTTCACCAGCGACTCGACCGTCGTGCCTTGCTGGAAGTTACCGATGAACACCATCGACGCGTTGGCATTGATCGAATCACGGCCGCGGCTGAAAGAGCCGGAGGCCATGTAGTCCTTCATGATCTGCACGCCGTCGTGATCCTTGAAGGTGATGCCGGCCACTTCGTCGAAGGCGACCACATCCCACAGCCCGACCAAGCCGACTTTGTGCGTGCTCATGTTGTAGAAGAGGTTGGCGACGGTGGTCTGGCCACCCGACACCAGAATGCTGTTCGGACTGATTTCCTTGAAGATGTGGCTTTTTCCGGTGTTGCGCGGCCCCAGCTCGCAGTAGTTGTAGTTGTTCTCCACCAGCGGAACCATGCGCGTCAGCAGATGCCATTTCGCGCGTTTGCTGAACGCCGTGGGTTCCATGCCGCAGGAGCGCAACAGCACGTCCAGCCATTGTTCGTCGGTGAAACCGCGGCGCCCGTCAAACAGCGCCTGCATGTCCATATTGGGCATCTGGATCGGTTTGAGCTCTTCGACGCTGAACGGCGAGCCGGGCTGATTCTCTTCATAACGATAACGCAGCGTAACGATGCACCAGATGCCGCCGGCCAGCAGTTTCTCGTACTGACGCACAAAGCGATCGGAAATCTCGGCGCTCTTGACGCCAAGGTTGGACAGCAATGCTTCGTAGACGTCGCGCTTTTCGTTGAGCTTAACGGTGATCTTATCGATGATCTTGTAGCTCCCGCTCTCGCGGATCTTCGATTTGACCTTCTCGGCTTCGTCTGGCCGCACATAGTTTTCGGCCAGGATGCGTTTGACCATGTGCAGGCCGGCCTGGATGGTCGCCTCGTCGTCTGACGCGCAGTACATGCCGAGCAGATACTCAAGCACATAGACCGGCACATTGGCGCCTTCTTTGATCAGCTTGGTCAGATCCTTGCGGACCACCTTGCCGGCGAAGTGGCGGTTAAGCAGCTGATCGAGATCGGCTAGCGGGCTTGCGCTTTCAGAAGTCATTGCTAAAGGCCAGATCAATCCTCAACGGGGCACGCAGCACCTCCACTTTGGTGTGCGCATCGCGGGCAACCAGGAAGTAGTCTTTGTGGCGTTCGTAGCTGCCTGAGCGCAGCGTCAATATCACTGATTTGACGCGCTCGGCGAGCACGCTAGACGCGCTATCGAAGGTCAGCGTTTGCTCGTCGCTGAGCGGCGTCTCGCCATCGCGAATGGAAATGCGCAGCGTGCGTGGCAGCACGCGATTGCTCAGCGGCTCGGTTTGGATCAGCTCAAAACGCTGAGTATTGGTGACCACTTTGTTGGACACGCCCATCAGGCTGATCTCAACCGGCCGGGTGCGCGACTTGTCAGATTCAGATGCGCGGATGCTGATCAGCGGCACGATGATTTCCTGCGGCATCGCCGAGCCATGCACAAAGCGCGCGCCGCCGGCGAAGTGGAAGCGCATCGCGCCCTTCGGCAGCCAAAAGTCGACACTGCCCTCTTGGCCCTCGGTTCCGGCAGAAACCGCGGTATTGCCCTGCCAGACTTTATCGTTATTCGGCAGATTGCGGCCAATCAAAAAGCGCTTTTTGGCGCGCAGGGTGCCTTCGGGTTTGTCTTCGAGCACCGCCTTGCTGGCCTGATCCAATACCGATTCCTGGTACAGAAAACCGTGGTCGGCGGTGACCAGCACCAGCGAGCCATTGAGGGTATTGATAACGAAGGAGACGATCTGATTGAGTTCTTTCAAGGTGTCAGCCACCGCCTCAAAAGTCTTGTCCTCCGAGCCCTGTTTGTCGCCGATCATGTCGATGCGGTCGTGGTAGATGTAGATCACCCGATGATTGGCAACCAGCGCGCGGCCCTGGTGCTGGCCCAATGCCAATAGATCCGCTGCCCGCACGGCGATGCCGTTGAACTTGCTCAGTTGCGCATTGCGGGCGTCCATCGTCGCGCTTGAACGGCCATCCACCAGCACCTCCACCGTATTCCCGGCTTTGTAGCTCAGTGTTTGATGTGGCAGCAGCGCGGCCATGCCCAAGGCGGTGTAACTGGGCAACACACCGAGCAGCGCATCCAGTTTTGCGTTGAGGCGGTTTTTCGAATTAATGTCGCGGACCAGTTCCTCGCCCGCCTCGTAGCGAAAGGCGTCGGAAATCACCACGAACACGCGCTTGATACCACCCTCGCTGAGCACGCCGGCCACATGCGTGTCGAAAAAGCGCTGCTGCGGACTCATGCCAGCCAAGCGCCAGTGTTTGAGCAAACCGCCCGGCCCTTCAAGCACAGCCGTCCACGCCGACGACAGCGTGCCCATGAACCAGCCGGAATAGGCCGCTTCGATGAGTTCGCGCAGCTCATGCAATACCGTCCAACCGCTGGGCTCTACCGTGTTGGCCGCATGACAGAAGCAGCGATACAACTGATCAAAGCGGTACAGCTCCGCGCGATAGGCGGCCACAGCGCCTGCCGCATCGGCAAAGCTGATGCCGCTGGCGTAACGTTCTTTCAGCGCCAGGAATTCGACCGCCGCTTCGATGGCGTCGTAGCAGGCGGCCAGCGCGCGCGCATCTTCACTGTCCTGGCTGCCACGGCCATGCGCCCAATGCCCATCACGGCGGCGCGCGGCGATCAAGCGCACGTCGGCGAGCGCCGCGGCGCCCTGCTGCATCACCCTGCCCTTCAGATCCTGCACGATGCGACGCTCAACCACCGCAAAGCTCATGCATTCGAGCAAATCCTCGGCCCGGGTCTGCGCAATCAGCGCGTCTACGCGCAGTCTTTGCGCAAGCACCGCCGACAGCTCGGCGTAGGACTCCCGGAAGTTCACATCGCTGCGCCAGCGCGTGGCCAGCACCGACACATTGCCGGCCAGCGCGCGGTGCTCAATCAGCAGATGCCGCAAAGCCTCAGGCACCGGCAAACGCAGGCTGCGCGCGAAGTCAGTGACCAGCAGCCGCAGCAGCAAATCGTCCAGGCTGGGCGCATCGCTGGCATAACCCAGGCTGAGCTGCATCAAACCCCAGAAGGCGCGTTGCAGACCATGGCCGGCGATCTCAGCCCACAGCTTGGAACTCTCGGCAATGGCAAACTGACCGGGCGTCCACAACGAATGCAACACGCGCAGCGCGATTGCCAAACCATCGTATTCCTCGCTGCGCAGCAACACCGCCAGCATCTTGCGATCCAGCGTCGACTCGTCATCGCCAGGTTCAATCAAGCGCTTGAGCTTGCTGCGACGGGACTCTACGGCCAAAAACTTCATCCGCGAACGCAAATACGGCGCCAGCGTCAACGAACTCAAACCCAAGTCTTCGATCAGAATCGAGCTCAAATCAGCGCGGAAGCTCTTTGAGCGCAGCCGCACATCCAGCAGCCAGTCACTAGCGGGGTCGGGTTCGGGCGCCGGGCTGTACAGCAAAAAGCGCCCAACCGGTCGGCGCTGCAGTTGCAGTTTGACCGCCAGCACAGGTGTCTGGTCCAGCCGGATGAGCCGCACCTCATCGCCCAGCTGCAGATGATCAAGCATGGCGGTGAACTGCGCTTCGCTATCGCACCAGAACACTACCCGCTCGCTGGCGAACAGAGCGCGCAGGGATTCGGTCAGGCGGCGTTCGTTAAGGTCCATGGCTTCTCTGCCGCGCCCCGTTCACGAAACGGCCGCCAGTCGACGTCAAACAGCTTCGGAATCGTCGCGTTTTCACGCCTTAAGTTCCAATCGCATGCGGTCAATCAGCAGCGGAAGGCCGTTCACAGATTTGTTTAGATTGTAGACTGGATTCTTGTTCTGAATGAAAAATTGCTCCAGTTCTGGATGAACAATGGCGCGACGAAAAGCCTTAACCACATCGTCGGTCAACTTAAAAGGCTCCGGCGGAGTATCCCAATCTTGCCTCTGGATGCCACAACCAGGATATTTCTTGCAATTGACACCCTTCTTGTAAATATCATGAATAAACATCCATGATGGGCGGATTCCCATGTGCGGTAGTTTATTGTTCGTTATTCTCCAAGCAAGTACCCATTTGTACTTTTCGACATCACAACCACTGGCAAACTGCATTTCGTCTTTAATCTTGTCTTCGAGAGCCTTCAATTCAGGTCCGTGATTATTAACCGCTCCGTCATACCAGTCCACATAGAAGTCGTCATTTTTTAAAAGGCGGAAATCCGATAGTGACGGCACTGAATCCTCCGGCGAGGTCACCAACCCGTGCACGCGCGCCTTAACCCATTCGTTGGCCAGCCAAGCCAACTTTGATTTTTTGTCCCGCTCGGTAGGGTATTGCTGTTGTGCAGTCTTGCGCCACGCCTCAATCAGAACGTT
>Ga0105046_10019100_pt1 | contig 10407 bp, 9 predicted proteins | sample MAT03_FD_78385 | JGI IMG/M metagenome (GOLD analysis project Ga0105046, IMG submission 78385) | Freshwater microbial communities from Lake Fryxell liftoff mats and glacier meltwater in Antarctica - MAT-03 (megahit assembly) | ecosystem: Environmental > Aquatic > Freshwater > Ice > Liftoff... | reverse complement strand
GGCCGATGAAACCGTAGTCGGTGAGGATGCGGCGCAAGTCCAGATGGCCTTCGAAAATGATGCCGTAGAGATCAAAGGCCTCACGCTCGAACCAGTTGGCTGAAGCCCAGACCTCGGTCAAGGACGCCACGCTGGGCAACTCGTCTTCAACTGCCCAGACCTTCAGGCGCAAGCGCCAGTTGTGGCTGACCGACAGCAGGTGTGAGACGACGCAATAACGCTGGCCCTCCCAAGGCTGGTCCTTGTACTGCTGGTAGTCGACGCCGCACAGGTCGATCAGTTGCTCGAATTTCAGCTGCGCATGGTCCCGCAACACTTGCGCGACATCCAGGTAACGCGCAGCAGCCACGGTCAGGGTCAACTCGCCACGGTCACGCACCAGCAGCTTGGCGTCATCGCCCAGCAGTTCAGTCAACGTCTGTTGCAGGGTATCGAGTTTCAGCGTCATGGTTCAGATGCAGTGCAATTCAGCGCGCCTATTTAATAGGTTGAGGTTCAAAGGTTGAGGTTCAAAGGTTGAAATTCAAAAGTTGAAGTTCAATGCTCGACGTTCAATGGTCAACGCGCAATCGTGTTTTCGCGCCTGATCTTGGCCTGCAGTTGCAGGATGCCGTAGAGCAAAGCTTCAGCGGTCGGCGGGCAGCCCGGCACATAGACGTCCACCGGCACGATGCGGTCGCAGCCGCGCACCACCGAGTAGCTGTAGTGGTAATAACCGCCGCCGTTGGCGCATGAGCCCATGCTGAGCACCCAGCGTGGCTCGGCCATCTGGTCGTAGACCTTTCGCAAAGCCGGTGCCATCTTGTTGCACAGCGTGCCGGCCACGATCATCAAATCGCTTTGCCGCGGGCTGGGCCGAAACAGCATGCCAAAACGGTCGATGTCATAACGCGCTGCGCCAGCGTGCATCATCTCGACCGCACAGCAAGCCAAGCCGAACGTCATCGGCCACAGCGACCCCGTCTTGGACCAGTTGATCAGCTTGTCGACCGAAGTGGTGACAAAGCCTTCTTTCAAAACGCCTTCAATGCCCATCGTCGTTCACTCCTGGGTCAGCCCCGGTTTCGGCTCAAATTTCATTCCCAATCCAGGGCACCCTTTTTCCACTCGTAGATGAACCCCACGACAAGGACCGTCAAGAAAATCATCATCGCCCAGAAGCCTGGCGCCCCAATCTCGCGCAAGGCCACGGCCCACGGAAAGAGGAAGGCGATTTCGAGGTCAAAAAGAATGAACAGGATGGCCACCAGGTAGTAGCGCACGTCAAACTTCATGCGGGCGTCTTCGAAGGCCTCGAAGCCGCACTCGTAGGGGCTGTTTTTCTCAACGTCAGGCCGGTTGGGACCAAAGATGAAGCCCAGAACCTGCGGTACCACGCCCACCGCAACACCCACCAGGATGAAGAGGATGACGGGCAGGTAAGGTTGGAGTTCCATCGGTTTGCGCCAGCGGCAAAGCTGCAGTTGCACGGGGTCGGTAATGTCGAGCTTCAGCTTAGCGCAGTCGAGCACCGCGCCTCGGACCAGGGTTTTGAGTCAGAGCCCGATGGGTGCTTCGGCAGACAAAGCACCCGCCTGATCTGAGCCCCAGTGCGTCAGCGCACGCCAGTCAAACAAGCTCCACCGAACATCCCGAACTTTGAAGCAAGACCCTGACACGGGGCTCACAACAAAACAATTGATTGGTGCCGACGGCGAGACTCGAACTCGCACAGCTTTCGCCACTACCCCCTCAAGATAGCGTGTCTACCAATTTCACCACGTCGGCCTGGAGGCCCTCGCAGGGGCCCGTTGAATTTGAATTCCTTGAACGTCTTGCATGCCAAGCGGCTTTCTCAAGCACCACGCCCCCCTCGCTCCTCCTCGCCACCCCCTCGGCCCCCCCTCGACCCCACTGGACCTGAGCTCGGGCAGCGTGTGGATTGTGCCGGGCTGAAGTCAGCTTCCGGCTCCAAAACAACAGCGAATTCTAGCCCCAAAAGCAGGGTTATCCTGAGTCGGCGAAGCCTGCCCAAGCTTGCCGGAAGTCAGCGATCAGCGTGAAGCGGCAGGCGCGGGGATCTGGGCCGCTGGCGGGGCTGCGGCCGGCGCGTTGCCAGCATTGGTGGCTGCTGGAATCGCGGCACTGTCGCTGCTGGCGGTGCCACCCGGGCTGCTGGTGCTGCTGATAGGCGCAGGCACAGCAGGCGATGCCGCACCCGCAGGCCCAGGAATCACGCCTGTCGTGGGCGCGCTGGCACCCAGCGCGGGGCGGTCCAGCACACTGCCACCGTCTTGGCTGCGGCCAGCACCACCGTTGCTCAGGTAAGCCAGAGCCAACGTGCAGCAGAAGAACAGGGTGGCGCAGGCTGCGGTGGCACGTGACAGGAAGTTGGCACTGCCGGTGGCTCCGAACAGACTGCCCGAGGCACCGCTGCCAAAAGAGGCGCCCATGTCGGCACCTTTGCCATGCTGCACCAGCACCAGGCCGATCATCGTCAGCGCAGTCAGTATCTGCAAGGCCAGGATCAAGGTCGTCCACGTTTGCATGATCAAAAAACTCCAGAAATCAGGTCAGCCGCAAACGCGGCGGTTGTGCAATTCAGCCGCAGGGCGGCAACCAGGCGGTTCGGACGCATTCAGCTCGTCACCCAGCTTGTCACCCAGCTTGTCACCCAGTTCGTCAGCCCGCACGACAGATGGCAATGAAGTCGGCGGCTTTCAACGATGCGCCGCCAATCAGACCGCCATCGATGTCGGCTTGTGAAAAAATTGTTGCGGCGTTGTCGGGTTTGACGCTGCCGCCGTACAGGATGCGCATGCTTTCACCGCGCCCGGTGGCGGCTTGCAACTGGGCGCGCAGGACAACGTGAACCGCCTGTGCCTGTTCAGGTGTGGCGGTCAGCCCGGTGCCGATGGCCCACACCGGCTCGTAAGCCACCACCATCTCTGCAGCGCAATGCGCCAGCAGGTGGATGACGGCAGACAACTGGCGCTTGACCACCGCATGGGTCTGATCGGCTTCACGCTCGGCCAATGTTTCGCCAACACAGACCACGGGGGTCAGACCGCAAGTCAAGGCGGCTTGAGCTTTCTGCGCCACCTGCGCATCGGTCTCACCGTGCAGTGCCCGCCGCTCGGAGTGGCCAACCAACGCATAGCGACAACCCAGCTCACGCAGCATCGCCGCCGAGACTTCGCCCGTGAAGGCGCCTTGCGCATGAGCAGAGACATCCTGCGCACCCCAGCGGATGTCGCTGGAAGCCAGACTTGATGCGGCATCACTCAAGTAGACAAAGGGCACACACACCGCCACATCGCTGACAAAGGGCCGCGCAGCCAGCAGCGCCGACAGCAACTCAGCATTGGCCGGCCTGCTGCCATGCATCTTCCAGTTGCCGATCACCAGTTTGCGACGCATCTCACTCTCCCTGCCAGTTCAAAACGATCTTGCCGACATGGGTACTGCTTTCCATCAAAGCATGGGCCTGTGCCGCCTGGGCTGGCGCAAATACCTGGTGGATCACTGGCTTGATGGTGCCTGCAGACAACAGCGGCCAGACCTGATCGAGCAACTCTTTGGCCAATGCCGTTTTGTAAGCCACCGAGCGGGGGCGAAGTGTGCTGCCGGTGATGCTGAGCCGCTTGCGCAGCACCAGGCCCACATCCAGCTGGCTCTGGGTGCCGCCTTGCACGGCGATCAACGCCAGCCGGCCGTCGTTGGCCATGCAGCTGATCTCGCGCGCCACGTAGCCACCACCCACCATGTCCAGCACCACGTCCACCCCCCGACCGCCGCTGATGCGCTGCACCTCGGCGGCAAAGTCCTGGGTCTTGTAGTTGATCGCGTGGTCTGCGCCAAGAGCCAGGCAGGCAGCACATTTCTCATCCGTGCCTGCCGTGACGATCACCTGACACCCCCTGGCTTTGGCCAACTGGATCGCCGTGACACCGATGCCACTGGAGCCGCCCTGGATCAGCAAGCTCTCGCCGGCCTTGAGCCCAGCGATAAAAAACACGTTTTGCCAGACGGTGAAAAAGGTCTCGGGCAGACTCGCGGCTTGCACCATGCTCAGTCCGGCCGGCAGCGGCATGCACTGGCCGACAGGTGCCACGCAGTACTCGGCATAACCTCCTCCTGCGACCAGTGCGCAGACCCGATCGCCCAGCGCCAAACCGGCAGCCGCCAGATCTTGCGCCGAGCCGGCAGCCACCGTGCCGGCCACCTCCAGCCCAGGCAAATCCGAGACACCCGGCGGCATCGGATACAGGCCCTTGCGCTGCAGTACATCGGGCCGGTTGATGCCGCTGGCCTGCACGGCAATCAGCAACTCGCCTGCTGCAGGCTGGGGCCTTGGACGCCGGCAAAGCTGCAGCACCTCAGGCCCGCCAGGCGCGGTGATCTCGACCGCTTGCATCAGCGGCGCGGCTGCAGGCAGAGAAGTCATGCGCCCACTCCTGCGCCCACTCCTGCGCTCACGCTTGCAATCACTCTTGCACTCAATCTTGCGCTCACTCTTGCGGCTTGGGCGCTTCAACTGCAGGCTGCGGCGTCACATCATGCTCGGCATTCGACTCGGGCTGGGCGTTGTCGGCGCCCTCGCGGCGCGGCCTGTCGCTGCGCTCGTTGCGGTCACGGCGGGGCCGATCGTCACGGTCGCCATAGCCACCACGACGTGGCCTGTCACCCCTGTCGCCACGTGGCTCGAAGCGCTCTTCGGGCATGCCTTCAGGGCGCTCGAGCAGGGCCTTCATGCTCAGCTTGATGCGGCCTTTTTCGTCTGTCTCGAGCACCTTGACCTGCACCACCTGGCCTTCTTTGAGGAAGTCCTCGACCTTCTCGACCCGCTGGTGCGCAATCTGGCTGATGTGCAGCAAACCGTCTTTGCCCGGCAGGATGTTGACCAACGCACCGAAGTCCAGAATCTTGGTGATTGCGCCTTCGTAGACCTTGCCCACTTCGGCTTCGGCCGTGATCTCGGTGATGCGGCGCTTGGCAAACTCGGCCTTGTCGGCGTCAACGCTGGCAATCGTGATGGTGCCGTCTTCGCCGATGTCGATGGTGCAGCCGGTTTCTTCGGTCAACGAACGGATCATCGCGCCGCCCTTGCCGATCACGTCGCGGATCTTGTCGGGGTTGATCTTCATCGTGTACAGACGCGGCGCAAACTGGCTGACCTCGGTCTTGGCGCCACCCACGGCTTCGACCATTTTGGACAGGATGTGCAAGCGCGCTTCCTTGGCCTGCGCCAGTGCGACCTGCATGATCTCTTTGGTGATGCCCTGGATCTTGATGTCCATCTGCAGCGCCGTGATGCCGGCCTGCGTGCCGGCCACCTTGAAGTCCATGTCGCCCAGATGATCTTCATCACCCAGGATGTCGGTCAACACGGCAAAACGGTTGGCGTCCTTGATCAGACCCATGGCGATGCCTGCCACGTGGGCCTTCATCGGCACACCGGCGTCCATCAGCGCCAGGCAGCCGCCACACACACTGGCCATCGACGACGAGCCGTTGGACTCGGTGATCTCGCTGACCACACGCAGCGTGTACGGAAAGTCTTCCTTGCTCGGCAGCGCCGCGATCAAAGCGCGCTTGGCCAGACGGCCGTGGCCGATCTCGCGCCGCTTGGGGCTGCCCACGCGGCCGGTTTCGCCAGTGGCAAAGGGCGGCATGTTGTAGTGCATCATGAAGCGGTCTTCATAGTCACCCGCCAGCGCATCGATGCGTTGCGCATCGCGCTCGGTGCCCAGCGTGGCCGCCACCAGCGCCTGTGTCTCGCCGCGTGTGAACAAAGCCGAGCCGTGGGTGCGCGGCAGCACGCTGGTGCGGATCTCGATGGCGCGCACGGTGCGCGTGTCGCGGCCGTCGATGCGCGGCTCGCCGGCCAGGATCTGGCCGCGCACGATGCGGCTCTCGATCTCGAACAGCAGGCCTTCGACCTCGACCTTGTCGAAGTTCAAGCCTTCAGCCTTCAAGGCTTCCATCGCCTTGGAGGTGACCTCGCGGCAAGCCTGGGTACGCGCTTGCTTGCTGCGGATCTGGTAGGCAGCGCGCAGCGGCTCTTCGGCCAGCGCATTGACCTTGGCGATAAAGGCCTCGTCCTTGGCCGGTGCCGTCCACTGCCACTCGGGCTTGCCGGCTTCGCGCACCAATTCGTTGATGGCATGGATCGCGATCTTGCCCTGGTCGTGGCCAAACACCACCCCGCCCAGCATCACTTCTTCCGACAGCTGGTCGGCTTCGGATTCGACCATCAGCACCGCAGCTTCGGTGCCCGCCACGATCAGCTCCATCTTGCTGTTGGGCAATTGGGTCTGGCTGGGGTTCAGCACGTATTCGCCGTTGATGTAGCCCACCCGCGCCGCACCGATCGGTCCGTTGAAAGGGATGCCGGAAATGGCCAGCGCTGCGCTGGCACCGATGATCGCAGCGATGTCAGCCTGCACCTCGGGGTTCAGGCTCAGCACGTGGATCACCACTTGCACTTCGTTGAAAAAGCCCTCGGGGAACAGCGGACGGATCGGGCGGTCGATCAGGCGGCTGGTCAGCGTCTCCAGCTCGCTGGGGCGGCCTTCACGCTTGAAAAAGCTGCCCGGGATCTTGCCGGCGGCGTAAGTCTTCTCGATGTAGTCCACCGTCAGCGGAAAGAAATCCTGCCCGGCTTTGGCATCGGTCTTGGCGACCACGGTGGCCAGGACCACGGTGTCGTCCATGTTGACCAGCACGGCGCCCGTGGACTGGCGGGCGATTTCGCCCGTTTCCATCGTGACGGTGTGTGCGCCCCAGGTGAAGGTCTTGGTGATTTTCTTGAACATGCTCATGAATGTGGCGTCCTTTTGAAGTGGGCTGCTTCATGCCATTCCAGAGGCACCAGCGCTGCACGGCTGCCTTGCAGCGATTGCAGTGATGCCCTTGGAATGACACAGCCAAAGCGGCCCGGGTGGATGAAACTTGGGCGGAGTCGCCGACATGCAACGACTTCTGAATATCCAGCCTGGTGGGCTGGGTGATGGCCGGGTGTGCATTTCACAAACCCGAGCCATCACCTTGGCACAAAGCTGAGAGTTCGCCGATGAGGCGGCAAAGCGATTGCGGCAAAGCGCTTATTTGCGCAGGCCGAGTTTGCCGATCAGCGCGGTGTAGCGCTCGGCGTCTTTGTCCTTGAGGTAAGACAGCAAGCTCTTGCGCTGGTTGACCATCTTCAGCAAGCCGCGGCGGCCGTGGTGATCTTTCTTGTGCTCTTTGAAGTGCGGCATCAACTCGTTGATGCGCGTGGTCAACAGAGCCACTTGCACTTCGGGGCTGCCGGTGTCGGCAGGGCCGCGGCCGTGGACTTTGATGACTTCAGCCGTGACGGCGGTGGTCAGAGACATGGGATTTCCTTGAGTTCTGGATGTGGAAATCACCTCGTGACCCGACATTGCAGGCGCCAGGGCCTGCTGTTGAGCCGCGCCCGGCAGGGATCCGAATCACTGCCGGTGCTTGAGGGTTTCCGGGTTGACTTGCGAACGCCAGTGAAACCGACCGGCGCCGTGCTGAATTGCCCTGTAAACCAGAGCAGCCGCTGATTATAGGCGCAAACCCCGCTGCAGACGTTGCGAGCCGTTGTCCAGCCGCGTGAGGTCTGCCGAGGCGCAGCACCAGCGCAACCAAGCCTCGGCTTCATCGCCAAAGGCAACACCGGGCACTCACGGGCACCGCCGTCCCCACTTCGTCGCCAGGCTCGATCAGCAACTGCATGGCCACCATCAGCGCACTGACGCCGGAAGAGGTCAGGGCGATCCGTTCCGGATCCACCGAGCCGTGCAACTGGCTGACATGGCTGGCGATCGCACCCCGTAACTCAGGCGGTCCGAGCTCGTGGGAATAAAAAGTCTCACCCCGCAACAAAGCATCTGCAGCCGCCTGGCGCAACTACATGGGCGTGACTTCGTCAGTCTCACCAAATCGGAAGGCCAACACATCATCGCGGCCCAGGCCGGCGTTGGCGGCCAGCGGCATCAGCAATGGCAGCGAAAACGGCAACGACAGCGCCGAGCGCATCCTGCACCGCGAGCGCGGCGCCTACAGCTATGCACGCAGCTTGATACTGCCCACAGAGGTCGAGCAGTCCGAAGCCGAAGCCAAGCTGGAGTTGGGTGTGCTGAACCTGCGCCTGCCCAAGCGCGGCGCGCGCGCTGCTGCGCAGATCACTGTCGACTGAAGCTCAGCCACTCAAAGCACTTTTGATCGCCCGCAAGCCGCAAGGCCGGCGGGTGATTCAAAGCACTGCGCGTCAAAGGGCAGATTGGTGCCTGTTCGAGCCAGCAGCAGCGGCAGATGGCTACCCGCATCAGCCACCCCAGCAGACTCAGACAAGGGTCGCAGCGCTGGTCTGGGCCAACGGCCAGCGCGGCTGCACTGCAAAGGCGCCGTCGGTTTGCAGCTCGGCCAAGCCGGCTTGCCAGCGCATCGCGCCAGCCATCGCAATCATCGCGCCGTTGTCGGTGCACAGCGCCAGCGGCGGGTAGTGAACCTGGGCCCCGAGTCGCAGAGCGCCGGCATCCAGTGTTTGGCGCAAACGCAGGTTCGCGCCGACGCCACCGGCGACCACCAGGCGCTTCAAGCCACTGGCCTTGAGCGCCTTCAAAGACTTGGCGACCAGAACTTCGACGATCGCCGCTTGCGTGCTGGCTGCCAGATCCGCCAACTGCGACGCTGAAGGCGCAGGCCCGAGTTTGCGGTGTTGTGTCATCACGGCCGTTTTCAGGCCGGCAAACGAAAAGTCGAGGTTGGGGCTGTGCAGCAGCGGGCGTGGCAAAGCAAAGGCTTGCGCGTTGCCCTGCAACGCCAATGCGGCCAAGGCCGGGCCACCCGGATAACCCAAGCCCATCAACTTGGCGCTCTTGTCAAAGGCTTCACCAGCAGCATCGTCGATGGTCTCGCCCAACAGCTCGTAACGGCCAACCCCCTGCACCGCCATCAGTTGCGTGTGCCCGCCTGAAACCAGCAGCGCCAGAAACGGAAACTGTGGCGCAGCTTCGGCCAGAAAGGGTGACAACAGATGCCCTTCCAGGTGATGGATCGGCAAGGCCGGCACCTTCAGCGCTGCCGCCAGGGCCACGGCCAGCCCGGCACCCACCAGCAAAGCGCCGGCCAGACCCGGCCCGCGGGTGTAGCTGATCAGGCCGATGTCCGACAGGTGGAGGCCAGCTTCGGCCACGACTTGCCGCACCAGCGGCACCAGGCGGCGGATGTGGTCGCGTGAAGCCAGTTCGGGCACCACACCACCGTAAGCCGCGTGCATCTCCACCTGGCTGTGAAGAGCTTGAGCCAGCAACTTGGGCAAAGGCTGGCCGGCGTCCACCAGTGCCACGCCTGTTTCGTCACAAGAAGATTCAATACCCAGCACCAGCATCGTGGCAACAGTTTAGGGCAGCGCGCGTAGGGGACTGCAAGGGAGAAGGCAGAATCTGGCAGGCATCCGCATTGAGACCGGGTGGATCAGCCAGCGGACCCAGCGTGCACCCGATCAGCCGCCAGGAGGAAGCGGTACCGATGACACAGGTGGCATGGACGGCAGAAGCGATTCAGACGGCACAAGAGGCACAAGCGCCACAAACGGCCCTTTGGTGACAAAGCCCCCACCCTGGTACATCGTGGCCGGTTGACTGGGGTCCAGCGGCGCCTGGTGGGCTTCGATGGCGACGCGAAAGGGCTCGGAGCTGTCCAGCGCGCGAAAGCCCACGTGCTTGGACGTCGCGTTGTCCCACCAAGTGAGCCGGTTGTCGCTCATGCCGTAGATCACGCTGTGGCCGACCACGGGAGCAGTCAGCGCAGCGACGACCAATCGCTCCAGGTCGTCGTAACTCAGCCAACTGGCGAGCATGCGACGGTCGGTCGGCTGCGGGAAGCTTGAGCCGATGCGCAGGCTGACCGTTTCGATGCCGTAGCGGTCGAAGTAGAACTGCGCCAGGTTCTCGCCAAAAGCCTTGGACAGGCCGTAGTAGCCATCGGGGCGCATCGGCATCTGCGGGTTGACCGTCTCGCGCTGGGTGTAAAAGCCAGTGACGTGGTTGGAGCTGGCGAAGACGATGCGTGGCACGCCATGCTCACGCGCTGCTTCGTAGACATGGTAGGTGCCGACGATGTTGGCCGGCAAGATCTCTTCAAAAGCATGCTCGGTCGAGATGCCACCCAGGTGCACGACGGCGCTGACGCCTTGCATCAGCGAACGCACGGCGTGCTGGTCTTGCAGCGCGGCTCGCACCACTTCTTCACCCGGGCCGGCGGCATCCATCGGCACCAGATCGCTGACTCGCAGCACCTCGCACAAGGCTTTCAGACGCGGCCGCAGCACACGGCCCAGGCCACCAGCAGCGCCAGTGAGCAGCAGGCGAGGAAACGACAGTCCGGTCGTAGAGGATGTGGAGGCTGTGGAGGCTG
>Ga0105046_10019099_pt1 | contig 10407 bp, 10 predicted proteins | sample MAT03_FD_78385 | JGI IMG/M metagenome (GOLD analysis project Ga0105046, IMG submission 78385) | Freshwater microbial communities from Lake Fryxell liftoff mats and glacier meltwater in Antarctica - MAT-03 (megahit assembly) | ecosystem: Environmental > Aquatic > Freshwater > Ice > Liftoff... | reverse complement strand
GCAAAGGGTCAGCCTTTGGAACAAGCGCTAGCGGAAAGTTGATTGAACGTCGCGCGGAAGGCGCCTCTAACCTTGGGCTCGCCTTACAAACCATCCGTGAAACCTTTGCCAACAACGCGGAAAAGAAACGTCTATTGTTGGTGACTGACGGCGTAGCCACCGTTGGGTCAACGGCTGGCGATGAACTGGCTGAAGCAATCAAAGCCTTATCCACCAGTGGCTTTGATCGCGTGGATGTCATGGCTGTTGGTGGCATACGTGATGACCAGAATCTGCGTTTCCTTACCACTGCAGGATTGGCGCGTGCGGGCGTCGTACTTTCTCCTGAAGCCAGTGCGCAAGAAGCAAGTCGAAGGCTTTCGCTGAGTACAAGCATAAACTTGAAGGTTCAGATACCAGGCGCTGCTTGGGTTTGGCCTACGCAACTAGATGGAATTCAACCTGGTGACGAAGTGTTGGTGTACGCCGATCTTCCAGCAACGAAACTCATCGATATTCAGATCGGCGGCAAGCCTTTGGGCACAAAGATGCTTACGATCAAAGCGGAGCGCCCTTTGTTGGAGCGCGCGTGGATCAAGGCGCGTCTATCGCGACTAGAACAGCAGAAGGCCACCGTGGCAGCCAAAGATCCAGATCTGCAAGCTGCGTTGATCAAACAAATGATCGAGCTTTCAACAAAATTCCGGGTGCTATGCAACTACACAGCCTTGCTGGTGCTTGAAACAGAAGCAGACTACGAACGATTCCACATCGACAGACGATCGCTTGCAAACATCATCACAGTGGGCCGCACGGGCATTGAAGTTGTCAGCCGCGCAGGGAACCAAGCCATATCGTTTCCGATATCAACAAGGCAGCAGCCTGTGGGTAGACGGAAGCCCACAGACCAAGCCGCCGCACGCAGAAAAGACTTTGCTGATGATGGGGCGGCTCCCCTGCAAGACGACAAGAGGGTTGCTGGCGGCAACGTTGAGCAGCCCAAAGAAGAAGCACCGGAGCGCGAACGCGATTCCGCCGAGGCTCCAGCTGTCATGAGGGAATCCGTGGAGGCCAGCAAGTCCGTAAGCGCACCGCCAAGCGCGGCACCGCCGGCTCCCCGGGCTTTAGCGGGCACTGGATCTGCGGCAGATTCTTTCGCAGGCTCCGCGGCATTGGAGGTCCGCCGTGCGCGTCCAGGTCGTACACAACAACTTCGAGCGCGCCCACAAGAAGAGCCCAGTGAATCATTCACTGGAGGCCCCGCGCCATTGCAGGGAAAGTTGGCTGAGATCACGCTGATGATCTCACGTGGACAAAAAAACGAAGCCTTGCGAGCCGCACTGAACTGGAGGACGCGTGAACCTGGAGATGTGTTGGCCATTGTAGCTTTAGGTCAAGCCTTTGCCGCGCTAGGCAACAAAGACGAAGCGTCGCGTGCGTTTGGTTCCATCATCGATCTTTTCCCAGGCCGTGCAGATTTGCGACGCTTTGCCGCTGGATATCTGGAAAAGTTGGCGACGCCAAACGCGTTGGCTTTGGCGGTTGATTGCCTCACGAAGGCTGCCGACGATCGACCCGACCACCCTTCAAGCCACCACTTACAGGCCATGGCTTTGTTGCAAGCCAAACGCCCAGCGGATGCCTTTGCAAAGATTGAAACAGCGTTGGCCACACATTACCCCGACGGCCGCTTCGCAGGCGCGGATCAGATACTGCGTGAAGACCTTGGGTTGTGTGCAGCTGCTTGGATTCGCGCGGAACCGAAACGTCGCAGTGAGATCCTGGCGCGGCTGCAACAAGCAGCTGGCACTGTGGAAGATGCCCCTTCCGTACGTTTCGTTCTAACGTGGGAAACAGACGCCAACGACGTGGACTTCCATATTTTTGATGGTCGCGGTGGTCACGCCTTTTACAGCCAACCCACACTGCCAAGCGGTGGCAAGCTTTATGCTGATGTGACCACGGGCTACGGCCCCGAATGTTTCACGATTCGTGGGGCTGCGGCCAAACGCGCCTACCCTTACAAGTTGTCAGCCCACTATTACAGTAAGGGGCCCATGGGTTACGGTATGGGACGACTGGCGGTAATCGAACACGATGGCAACGGAGGCTTAAACATTAGCTCACGTCCTTTCGTAGTGATGACCGACGGTGCCTACTTAGATCTCGGGCAACTTCGCGCTACAGATCGTTGAGACTGCTTACCGGAACGACAACGCGCTACTATTTACGTTCATGCCCTGGGCAGATCTGCTTACTCTTTCGCGCGTCCCCCTGGGCATGCTCTTCCTATGGTTGGTGAAGGAGCCATGGCTGGGGGTTGCGCTCATCGCCATTGCAGCCGTCACTGATATGTTGGACGGCCCTGTGGCGCGGCGTTTTTCGCGGAACCAAAAGGGCCGTCACCGCGGGGATTGGTTGGATCCGCTCTGCGACAAACTGTTTGTAGCTTTTGTGCTGGCGTCGCTGGCCTGGACATTTCGCGCGCCCGTACTGCTGGTGCTATTGGTGATGCTGCGCGAGATCCTCCAAGTGGCTTCTTTGTTGATCTATGCCGCAGTCCCGCCATTGCGCAGGCGCGGCCCTTACAACTACCGCGCCAACCGATTGGGAAAGCTAACCACGATCTTACAGTTCACAACGGCGATGGTCATTCTGTTCCAGCGCTCTGATCCTTGGATCCTTGCAGCGCTTAGCGCGTTGGTAGGCGCAGCCAGTTTGGCAACCTATATTTGGCGTGTGGTACCGTCACCTTCGCAAACAACGCCATAGCCACCGCCATTCCAACGACAAACGCCACGGCAGACGAGCTGCCCGCACCTAAACTGACCAACCCGGGGCCAGGGCAAAAACCTCCAAGCCCCCACCCTGCTCCGAACACGGCGGCTCCGCCGACAAGTTTGAAATCGAACAACCGTTGGTTCACTGCCGGCGCAACAACGCCACAGCCTTCCACCGCAACAGACGTGCCGGTGACCGCATCCCTTTTTCGCAACCACAAGGCTACGGGCATATGGACCATGATAGCGCCACCCATCACAAACATCAGCGAAGGATCCCAGTGGCCAAACAGATCCAGAAAGGCAGTCACCTTTAGCGGCTGGGTCATGCCTCCTAGGCCTAGGCCTATAGCGAAAACGAAACCACTTAGAAGCGGTGCTAGTTTTTTAAACGAATCAGTCTTCATGGAGAGCCTCCTGCACCCATCAACAACACGGTGACGACGCCGGTCGCGATAAACGTGAGCGTTGCAACCAACGAACGTGCCGACAACTGGCTAAGACCGCAAACGCCGTGACCGCTTGTGCATCCGCCTGAAAGTCGCGTGCCCACGCCTACCAGCGCGCCTGCCAGCAACAGCCACGGAATGGATCGTACGCTGCTTCCAAAAACAGTTGGTCGAGCGAACATAAGCACGGTCCCGCCCAACACGAGCCCTGCCACGAACATCACGCGCCACGAGCGATCCGCATTCGATGTGTTGGGGTTAATTGCGCCTGCAAAAATGCCACTGATCCCGGCGGATTGCCGCGAAAACACCAGCAGCAGTGACGCTGCCACACCGATGAGAGCGCCTCCGCCCAATGAAAGTAACCACGTTGAATTCACTGAAGTCTCCTAAGGGAACCAAGTGTACCCACACAGGATTGCCGCGCCACAACACATTGCAGCGGGTGACACCCACCAGGGTAACTACGGCTTGGCGAAACTAGGGTTCTGCACAAAGGATAAGTCGGTCAAACTGTTCAGAAAGGCCATCAGATCCGCGCGTTCATCAGGGGTCAAGGTGAACCCAGGCACAAAGCGGCTTTTGAAAGGATTGGCACGCCCATCTCCCGCCAAAGGCCCCGTTTCAATCACGCGCCCGCCAGCCGAATAGAAATTGACCACGTCGTCCAAGGTGGCCAGCGTGCCGTCGTGCATATAGGGCGCGGTCAACGCGATGTTGCGCAGCGTGGGCGCACGGAACTTTCCCATGTCTTCGCGAACGCCCGTGAACTCGAACAGACCACGGTTGCCAGGAGGGTAGGCCCCGCCACCGCCGATGTTGTAGAGCCCATTGTTGTGAAACGCACGTTCGTTGAAAGCGGCGTCCATCTGGGTTGTTGAAGATGAGAAATTAAACCCGCCATGGCAGTGAAAACACTCCAGCTTTTCGGTGAAGAACAGATCAAGCCCACGCAGCGCTGAGGGTGTCATCGCGCTTTTGTCGTTCTGATACGTGTAGCGATCAAAAGGAGAGTTCCCAGAGATCAATGTTCGCATGAACGCCGCAATCGATTTTGTGACATTCGCGAAACTCAGCGGCGTGGGATCTTCAGCAAATGCAGCTGCAAACTGTTGCGGATATAGAGGATCAGCCGTGTAGCGCGCCAAGATCTCCGCTTCGTGTCCTGTGGCACCCAATTCAATCGGTCGTTCACCAAAGATAGGAATTGGGATCTGTTGTTCCAAGGAAACCAGCGCAGGGTTCGCCCACGTTTGCGTGCCATTGTAGGCAACGTTGACCAGCGCCATCGAACCCCGCGGCGTCATCTCGCCGGTGGATCCTTTGCTTTGCGGCAAACCATCGCTGAAAGCCAATTCTTGTTTGTGACATGAAGCGCACGATTGCGTTTGGTTGGCTGACAAGCGTTGGTCGTAAAACAAACGGCGCCCCAACAAGACTTTCTCGGCTGACATCGGGTTGTCAGCGGGCACAGAGGGCAACGGAAATCCCGCGGGAAGATTCCAGACATAACCGGCTTGCTTCTCGTTGTCGTCGCAAGCCACAACCGACAACGCAGCAAAAAAAACAATCAAAGCCACGCGCACGGGGATCATTCCAAGCGAAAGAGTTTCTGGCTCACACAACCGCCGGCACACTGGCCCGTAGCCACAGCTAACCCAAGGTTCGCAAGTACAAGTTTGCATTCGGGATCTTCTGGATCAGACATGCACCCAGGCGCTGTGGCTGGCGTGTTGGTAAGCACGTCTACATTCGCAAGCAGGCTCGCAAAATCAACCACCACTGTCTTGCCGGGCTGCCAACCAACCAGTGTTACTTCAGCGCGGTTCGGCCGTGCACAAGCGGTTGTTGGCGCAACCGAACTCGCCGCCGATTGACATCCAGTGCTGCCCACGTGGATCAACCACTGCGACGCAGGCATGGCGGGATCGGCGCCGGTCGCGCTAAAGTCTACGCGCATGAACTTATAGCCCGCTTGCCACCCCCAGAACATGGATCCCAAACTCAGCGGAGCGGCGGCGAGCCCTACGTTTTGATGCGCCTCTGCCTCGGGCACACCCAAAGAAAATTTCAACGCCGCAATACCAGAGCCATCAAACGTGGCGTTAACCTCGCTGTTTGTTTCTGTGGTGCCCAGCTCTCCGCAAGGGCCCGTGGCGTTCTCGAAATCAAGCAAGGCCACAGTGGCGCTTTGCCACTTTTTGTCTGACACCAACGCAATCGGGTGTTCTTTGCCGGTAGCATCGAGCGTCCGAAAGTTCGACACGTACATTCTAAAATCTTTTATTGATACACTGGCGCCCGTGGTCCCAATGCCAGGGTAGATGGAGCCGCAAGCAAACGGTGTGGTTGCCAATTTTGCAGCGAAATTGACCTTCAACGGGGTGGGCAGGGGATCGGGAGAAGTCGAATCTCCGCAGGACAACAACCCCAATGCCGCTGCTAACAGACAGGAGGAACGGAACCAACTTCTAGCTATGAATGAACTTGCAAGAACGCTCATAAACCTCGCCTTTCCATCGCAAAGCTTGGCATAAGCTAAGTCGATCGTCCGAAATTTGTCTCTGGGTGCGACAATTTGCCCTAGGCGTTTGTACAGCTTCCCCTTGCCGGTCGGCCAAGCGCGCGGCAACTTTGGCATCCAAACTTAAGCCACATCTTCATGTCACTCACTCACGAAAGCGCCAACCGCATCAACCTGGCCTGGCTGTTCCGCCTGCGTTGGGGGGCCGTGCTGGGGCAGGTGCTTACGATATCAGTAGCAACCTTTGCGCTTGGTATCCCCTTACCCTTGGGCTGGCTGACGGTGGTTGTATCGGCACAGGTGGTTGTGAACGTTGGGATGTTTGCGTGGCTTGCCCGGCTCAACACTGTAACTCCAGCCCATCTGACGGCGGGCTTGGCTTTCGATGTGATGATGCTTACGGTTTTGTTGCTGCTTTCAGGTGGGCCGCACAATCCCTTTAGTTTTCTTTATCTGGTTTACGTTGCTTTAGCGGCAGTGGCGTTGCCTTCACGCGCCACATGGGGATTGGTTGCACTGGCTGCGCTTGGTTCTGCCTCGCTATTTGTTTTGCCTAGCTTCCCTTTGCACATTCACGGCGGTGGCGAAGGCTTGTTCAATTTGCATTTGCAAGGCATGTGGGTGGCGTTTACCGTGGCCGCCACTTTCATCGTATATTTCGTGATGCGCATTCGACGCGCGTTGGCTGCACGCGAAGCAGAACTTGAATTGATTCGCGATGCCGCGCAACGCAACGATCGCCTTTCGTCCTTGGCAACTCTGGCAGCAGGCGCAGCGCATGAACTCGCCACGCCCTTGGGCACGATTGCAACAATCGCGCTCGAACTTGAGCTCGCGTTGCAGCGCACCTCAGCCGATCCTGAACTTATCGAAGACGCGCGCTTGCTGCGTTCACAAGTGGATCGTTGTCGCAAAGTTTTGCAACAGATGTCGGCCGACACGGGCGCAACGATGGCGGACGAATTTGAGACGATGTCACTTTCCTCTGTGTTTGAAGACCTCACACACGATCTTCAGAAAGAATCAGGAAGTGTTATTTTGCATTGGGCTCCAGGCTCCGAAACACTTTCTGTGCGGGCCCCCCGAACACCGTTGCGACAAGCAATAGCGAATATTGTGAAGAACGGATGGGATGCGTGTGTTGCCGCAGGGCAAGCTCCTGCGGTTGTGGTTGAAACGAAGCAAGCAAAGAACTTAGCGACGATTCGTATCACAGACGCTGGCACCGGCATGACAGCAGACGTCAGTGAACGGGCTGGGCAACCGTTCTTCACCACGAAAGAGGTTGGACACGGCATGGGCCTGGGTTTGTTTGTGGCACGCAGCGTGACTGAACGTTTGGGTGGCACACTGACCATCGAATCAATCGTTGGAAAAGGCACAACCGTGCAAATCACTTTGCCCATCGTAAAGAACGCGTCATGACCACCGCCAAGCCTCGGTTGCTGTTGGTTGACGACGATGAAGTGTTTCGCGAGCGCTTAGCGAAGGCGCTTCGCAAACGCGACATTGACGTTGATACGTCTGACGGGCCGCAATCGGCGTTGCTATTGGCCAAGCACACAGCGTTTGCCATGGCCGTGGTGGATCTTCGGATGCCAACGGGCTCCGGCTTAGACGTAGTGAAAGGCTTGGCAGCATCCCAACCCAACACCCGCATTTTGGTGTTGACCGGATACGGCAGCATTCCAACGGCGGTGGAAGCCACGCGCTTGGGGGCCACCGCGTACTTGGCCAAACCTGCCGACGCTGACGACATCCTTCGCGCGCTTGGTCGCAACGCTGGTGCATCAACACAGCCGATTGACCTTTTTGAAGAATCCGACGGCACGCCAAGCTTGGCCCGGGTGGAATGGGAACACATCAACCGGGTATTGGCTGATTGCGACAACAACCTTTCGGAAACGGCGCGTCGGCTGGGAATTCACAGGCGTTCCTTGCAACGGAAAATACAAAAGTACCCGCCAAAGCGTTAGGCATGGCCATGCCGCTCAAATAACAAGGTTTCGTTGTGACCCGTTTAGGCAGATTCGGGCACTGTTTCCATTTGTTTTGAATAGGCCGCGCGTCACAAGTGTCCATGCCCACGCAGATTGCGGCTATGCTGCCATCCGCTTCTTACTGTGGCCCAACCTCGTGCCTAAGCAGATCTCCAGCATAAATGCAGCCAGCGGCACCTATGCCGAGGGAACTTTCGTTCCCGATAACGATCCTTGGATCGGACTGGTGGCAGCTGTCCGCGGCGGCGATCGGGCCGCTGCACCTAAACTGCTAGGGTGCGTGGGACCATGCATGATGAACGTCATCCGCAAGATGGTGTTCAATTCTTCAGACGCTGAGGATCTGTTGCAAGACGCGCTGGTTGCGTTTCTTGGAGCCTTGCCCCGCTTTCGCCACACCGCCAGCACCCGCCACTTTGCATGCCGCGTGGCCGTGTTGACGTGCATGGCCTACCGCCGCAAACAACGCCCCTGGTACCGTCGCCTGTGGACCGATCCTGAAATGCTGCAGGAAATTGCAGGCCGCGATCCTTTGCCTTCGGCAAGCGTTGCTTCCAAGCAACAACAGGCAGCCGTTCGCGCGTTGGTTGAACGCTTGCCAGCCGCGCAAGCTGAAGTCTTATTGATGCACGTGGTGGCCGAGTTCTCGCTGCCCGAAGTTGCAGACACGCTGGCGATCCCTTTAGAAACGGCACGCAGCCGGTTGCGATTGGCCTTGGGACGCTTACGAAAATCGATTGATGTAAACGATCAACGTCTTGAAGATTGGATTGCCGAAACATGAGCGCGAACAAACGCCGCTCTGGTGGAGACAATCATTTGATCGACGAACAGCTCTTGAAAGTTGTTTCGCAGGCCTACCAAGCCACACCTGCGACAACAAGTGCGGATGACTTCGCGGTAAACCGAGCGGTGGCACGCGTGGTTTCTGGCAACGCCAATCGTTTGCGGCCAAAGGCGCGCTTTGGTTACGCAACAGCCTTGGTGTTGATTGGCATCAGCGCGGGAGCTGCGTTGGCGGCGATTTCTGTACCTGCTGTGCGCGCGTGGTTGCAACCAGCGTCACCGGCGAAATTTATTGAGCCTGCAGCGCCTTCACTGCCACCAGAAAAAGTAAAGTTCACGCCCCCCGATCCTAAACCGGTGAAACCCTCCGTCAAAGAAAACGCAGTGTCAGCCACGAAAACCCAGGAAGAAGCGGCACCCTTGCCGGCAGACAATGCAGCCGCAGTTATGTTCTATGAAGCACGCAAGGCACGCACCTTAGGATGGGATGCGCTTGCCGCCAAGAAATTCCAAGCTCTGATAGACGCGTACCCGCAAAGCGAAGAAGCGGATATCTCGCGCCTTGCGGCGGGCCGTTTGTACCGTCGGTTGAACGAACATCTGGCGGCGTTTGAGGCGTTTTCTTCTTATCTTAGGTTACACCCCGGTGGCCCGCTGGAAGAAGAAGCGATGGCAGGCAGCGCTGAAAGTTTGGCGGCGTTGAATCGTAAAGACGAAGCCGCCGCGGCATGGAAAGCCCTGTCGAACGCGTATCCGCAATCCCCGTATTTGCAACACCAACCTGTGCCCTAGTGAGTAGAACCGTTGCGTTTTTCGCTTTGTTGGGATTGCTCGGTGTTGCAGACGCAGCGGTGGCTCAAACACATGTTGCAGTTGATGTGGTCGTGGTTGCGCCAGACGCATCAACGGCCGCCTTGACCGAACAGATCAACCAAGGACTGCTTTCGGAACCTCTGCAGATCCACTGGGAAACGCGCAAAGAATTTAACACCGACGAATTCTTGGCCGCGACAACGGCCAGCCCAAAAGAGGCTCGACCTGCGGCGTGGATTGATGTGCGTGACCGCGACGCTACTAGCGTCTACTTTCGCGACGCAGATGCACAGCGTTTCTTTCTGAGACGATTCCCTAAACAGGACAGCGACATCGTGCTTGCGGAACAAGTGGCGCAAGTGATTGCTCCAAGCTTGGTGGCTTTAGCGGATCATTCGCGGAAGGCCCTGACCCGCGCGCAGATGAAAACCGAGTTGGCGATCACTAAGCCACCAGTGATTGCCCCGACGCAAGTTGATGCGCAGGCACCTCTTTTGCAGCCAACGCGCCGGCGCACGACGCGGGCATTTGCGGTTGAATCCGCATACGTTGCACAATGGATCGCGGCTGGCAGTGCAGCGGCACAAGGACCGCGCCTGCGGTTGTCGTCGCGATGGAAAAATCCCTTGGGCGACGTTACCGTGTGGTCCTCTTTGTTTCGCCCCATCGCCTTTAGGCCACAAGGGCTAGATGGGACAGACTGGGAACTAAACCTCTGGGATTGGCGCTTGGGCTTGGCCTTCTTGGTGGCGCGCACACAGGACATTGGAATTTCGGTTGGTATCGCCGGGGGGGCCAATTGGGTTGCGGCTCGCCCAATCGAGGCAAAAAATGCAGCCGGTTCGCGGTTTATCCCCGCTTTGAGGTGGGAACTGCGTACCGAACTAAGACTGCTTTCGTGGCTCTATGGAAACTTCGGCGTCACGCTGGACGCTTTGCCCCCCACGTTGCTGGACCATGTGATGGTAGACGGATCTCACGAAGCCATGCGTTTGGCCACCTGGCAACCCGGCGCGTGGTTGGGGTTGGAAGTGCGCAGCAAAGAATTTTGATTTTTGTGTGACCCGATTTCTGTG
>Ga0105046_10019098_pt1 | contig 10407 bp, 14 predicted proteins | sample MAT03_FD_78385 | JGI IMG/M metagenome (GOLD analysis project Ga0105046, IMG submission 78385) | Freshwater microbial communities from Lake Fryxell liftoff mats and glacier meltwater in Antarctica - MAT-03 (megahit assembly) | ecosystem: Environmental > Aquatic > Freshwater > Ice > Liftoff... | reverse complement strand
TGATCCGAACCCAAATCCGTACTGTCGCGGTTTGATGTCCAGCTACCACAATAACGGAATCCAGGTTCTCATGATGGATGGTTCCGTTCGCTTCATCAGCGACAACATCGACAGCGGCAATCCTGTAAACTGGGACGCTCTACCCGATTTCTCCGACGCCGGTGCCCGCCGAGCAACTTACGGCATCTGGCAATCCATCTGCGACATGAGCGAAGGCAAAGTCGTCGGTGAGTTTTAGCTTAGCCCGATTGAACTTGGTGCTAAACGATCAATTCCCGATCACTTCGCTGTCCAGCCCCCGTCCACCGTCAACAGACTTCCGGTCATGTAACTTCCTGCGGGACTGCTGAGCAGGATCACGGCCCCCTGAATTTCGTTGAGCTGCCCCCAGCGATCCATCGCAACGGCTCCGATAATATGTTTCTTTGCTTCTTCTGTATCAGCAATCGGGACATTCATCGGCGTCAGGAACGGGCCGGGACAAATGGCGTTGCAGGTGATTCCAAATGGAGCCAGCTCCAGACCCAGACCTCGTGTCATCTGAACAACAGCGCCTTTGCTCGATGTATACGGTGTCCGATTGGCCAGGCCGACGACTCCCAATGTACTGGCGATGTTGACGATGCGGCCGTAGCCAGCATGCTTCATATGAGGAATCACGGCCTTGCAACACAACCACGTGCCATCCACATTTATCTTTTGAACTTCCTGAAACTGCTCGTACGTCAAATCCGTAATACTTCCACGAATATTGATCCCCGCGCTGTTCACCAGAACGTCAATCCGGCCGGTCTTTTCCATCACTTCGTGTACGAGCTGTTGCACATCACCAGGCTTCGCGACGTCTGCCTGCAGACCGATCGATTGAACTGAAAATCCCTCCGAGATTTCCGCCGCGATGCTCTGAGATTCCAAAAGATTGCGACTCACGATGACTGTTGTCGCTCCTGCAGACGCGAGTCCCGCCGCCATGGCCGCGCCAAGTCCTTTGGATCCGCCTGTGATCACCGCAACCTGACCTGTCATGTCAAACTGACGGATACCGGGAAGTGATTTCAGAGCAACGGGCGGCATAGGTGCGGAGGCCATGATGAGTATCCTGACATTATCGATTGAAGCTTCTACCAAACCAGCGAGGCTTTGTTCTTGTCGGCACCGCTGTGTCAAAATCCGGTTCCTCCAGAAATCCCGTTCTGTGAATCGGAGCTCGGGAATCGAAGACCGGATCATCAGATTCGCCTTCAATGGAATTTTGAAAGCCTGGATCGAATTCGTCTGATTCTTCTTCAACAAAGAAACGTCCGTCGGAAGAATCTTCGCCAGAGAAAATCGATTCGTCAGACAAGGGATGTAAATCGAAATCTGGCTCAACTGGCGTGTAGCGTTTTTGTTGCGGCTTCGCGTCGAGCATTCGCGGTTCACTCGCGAATTCAGCAGACACCGAACCCTGCCGATGGCTTTTCGGCGGAATGTCTCCGTGAGTCTGACGCACATAGTCACCCAGATCGATCTGCGCGATTCGATCGCCGCCCGGTGGAGTCCACAGTCCATCAGTCATGCGGCAATTCGGTTCGATTGTCTTGAAGTTCAGAGTCAACTCAGTCTTCTGTGGCGGAAAACTAATCTTCACGGTATGCGGCAGAACATGCCCGCCGCAGGTGCGATGATTGCTGAGTTGCGCTCTCAGCAGATGTTCTCCGTTATGATCGATCAATGCGTGTTCACGAGCGAGCCCACGCATCGTATCCACTTTAATAACGCGCCGAACCGGCTGACCGCCGGCAGATTCTTCAATGGCCACCAGCCAGAGTTCGCGTGATCCCGCTGGCGGCTTGTGCATTTGAAAGTCACGTGCGTCCAATGGTTGAATGCCCAGAATGACCATCAGCCATTCAGGATCCAGTCGAGGAAAATTGCCCGGAACATATTCCAGTAAATGTGAATCCTCATGATCCCATGTCATCACGGCTGGCTGACCGGGCTGTGAGTATGCCCAGCAGATCTCGCTGTTTGAGCCGAAGTCTGCCATACCCACAAAATTGTCGGCCCTCAGCCGAAAGTTCTTAGGTTCGCTGCAAGACAATGTGCCCTTCAGATTCTGCGGCAAAGGCAATTCAGGCGTACTGACATGAACGAGAGTATCCATACATCGCCAGCCATGAAGTCCATTGTTCTGGGCATTCAGATAGTCGACAAGTTCTTCGCAGTTCATGGTGCTCGACAGCACTGGTTCGGCAACTCGCACGACCTTGGATTTGCTCGTAGACGTGCAGCCGAACAGCATCGACTGCAGAATCAGCAAAACTATGGTGCGGGAAGCAATCATAAGGAGACGTTCGCGAGGCTCATTGTGAAAAAGCAGATCAGTCAATGGTGTTGAAATTCGCCATCCAATGAATAATCACGCAGCGATGGCACGCCCAGTGTCAAACAGCTGCTCCTGCAGACGTTCAATCTGGTCCTCGTTGAGCTCCTCTTCGGGAACATCGAACGGGCCTTCACCACCACTGCCGACAAGTCGCATCATCGGTCGGTCATCGAACTCGACGACATCTTCCAACACCAGGCGGCGTTTTCTGAGCAGCAGCAATGCGAGCACATAACGATACTGACGCTGCACGATGTTTGGCGAATCAGAGAGCTGCAGGAAATAGTCGAACAGAGAATCGGCATCCAGCTTTGGTCGAGTCGTCGCTGTTGATTCCGCAATTTGACTGCGCCAGTGGCCAATCGCATCCGGCGGAGGCCCTGCCCAGGCCGCACTACTATAGTCCTGCCTGACAAGCATGCCGTTTTGCTCAATCAACACGGACCAGCAAACATCTCCAGATCGAAATGGCTGGCCGGTCTTCGCGCAGCATTTCGCTGCAGGGCGGATATTGAATTCCATTCGTCAATCGCCTCAATCCAAGAGTCCACTGAATTGCAGCACTTCCCTGTTGCATCAATGTTCTCTATGTTCGGTTTAGTCATGTATCCTAGTTCAGAGTTTGTAAAATCGACAAGATTAAAATTGCCAACCTGGATATGGAGTTTGGCAATAGAATGAAAAAGTGGAAGGCGATTGAACTTCGGAATGAACATTGGTCATCATTCCATCAAGCTGATAATCTTCGCGGCCCAGCAAAAATCTGAACTCGTTCGCCAAGCCATCTTCGGCTGGTGACGTCCGGAATTTACCCTTTTGACGATCGTCTTTGATCATGTCTCGCCAAATCGAAACTATACGAAACATTGGCATTATTGCTCACATTGATGCCGGAAAAACGACTACCACTGAACGCATCCTCTACTACACGGGCGCTTCGCATCGGATGGGCAACGTCGATGATGGAACAACAGAAACCGACTCCGACCCAGAAGAGGCTCAACGCGGAATTACCATCTATTCGGCGGCCGTAACGTGCCCCTGGAAAGGATGCACGATCAATCTCATCGATACGCCTGGGCATGTGGATTTTACGGCGGAAGTCGAACGCAGCCTTCGAGTTCTGGACGGAGCCGTTGTAATTTTCAGCGCAGTCGAAGGCGTTGAAGCTCAAAGTGAAACAGTCTGGCGGCAGGCCAGCAAATACCGTGTTCCACGCATTTGCTTCATCAACAAAATGGATCGTATCGGGGCGGGGTTTGATCGCGTCCTCAACCAGATTCATGATCGATTGAACTGTAAAACATTGCCTTTGCAGATCCCGATCGGTGCTGGCCCCAACACAAACGCAGACGGTTTTGTGGGCGTGATTGATTTGCTGGCGATGAAGGCCATGTATTGGGATCAAGAGTCAAAAGGTCAGGAATTCCGCGTCGAAGAGATCCCAGAGGCGTACCAGGACGACGCAGATTTGTGGCGATCGGAGCTTTTCGACGTCTTGTCGGAAATTGACGACGACGTCATGGCTGCATGCATGGAAGGCGAAGCCGTGCCGCACGAAGTCGCAATCGCCGCAATTCGAAAGGCGACCCTGGCTGGCGTTCTGCACCCCGTCTTTTGCGGAGCGTCGCTGGACTATATTGGCGTGCAACCAGTCCTCGATGGCGTAAAGAACTTTCTGCCAAGCCCTCTCGATCGCCCACCGGTTGAGGGCTTAATCCCCTCTGGGAAACAGGAAGGCGAGACGGCAATCCGACAGCCATCAATCAAAGAACCTGCTTGTGCACTATTGTTCAAAGTTCAAGCAGAACCTCATGGTGATCTATACTTTGCCCGCGTCTATTCTGGAGTTTTGACAGGAAATTCCAAGCTCTTAAACCCGCGAACAGGCAAGAAAGAGATGGTCACCCAACTGTGGCACATCCAATCGGATTCGCGACAAAAGGTTGATTCTGTTGAAACCGGTGACATTTGCGGGATCATTGGCCCCAGAGATTCCGCGACGGGCGACACCCTGTGTGATCCTCAATCCCCGATTGCTCTCGAATCCATTGTGTTTCCAGAAACCGTGATCTCGATGGCAATCGAACCGGAATCCAGCAATGACCGCAAGAAACTGGATGACACCCTGAAACGGCTTGAGCGACAAGACCCAACGTTCCGCGTAAAATCGAATGCCGAAACAGGGCAGACCATTATCAGCGGCATGGGAGAATTGCACCTGGAAGTGATTCGCCACAGAATGGAACGCGATTTCAATCTGAAAGTAAAATTTCACAAACCGCGAGTTAGCTATCGCGAACGCCTGACGGGAGAAATCAGCGTTAACGTTGAGTTTTCCAAAAACCTGCCTGCCGGTGCAATCGGATTCGGTGTTTCGCTGATCGCAAAAGAAGTTCCAGAATCAGCAACCCCGATTGTCGTTGAACACCGACTCGCTCCTGAAGTTTTGCCGAAACAGCTATTGCAGATTTTACTGGAGTCAATCCAGAAAGAAGCGGAAGGTGGCGGGGTTTACGGAAACCCAATCATGGGGCTCAGCTTGTTAATCACAGCGGTTAACTATCGAGAGAGCGAAAGTAATGAAGTTGCAATTCGCATGGCAGCAGCAGAAGCATTCCGAAAAGTCCTGACGGAAGGAAAAATGGTGATTCTGGAGCCAATTATGTCTCTGGAAGTTGTCACCCCTGAGGATTTCCTTGGAAATATCCAGTCAGATTTGAATTCTCGTCGCGCTATCATTATGAATTCAAATCGACGCGGGGACTTATGTGTGCTCGAATGCGAAGCACCGCTGGTTGCGATGTTCGGCTACTCGAACCAAATCCGAAGTCTTTCTCAAGGTCGAGCATCCTACTCGATGGAGCCTTGTCGCTACGAAATTGCACCATCTGCTGCTGTAGAACAGATGATGTGATTTCAGTTTCAGAGACGATCTGTCGAAGTAACTGTTTTCTGTAGGCTGTTGATTGACAAAATCACGCCGAAACTTTAGAATCCCCGATTCCCCGCTTTTTGGGGATCATATTTCGTTTTACGTAAGTACTTTGCTCAAGGCGGTTTGCAGTGGCTGGTGCAGAAGAATGTATCCGAATTCGGATGGAAGCGTATGACCACTCCGTGTTGGATCAGTCTGCGGCAGAAATTGTCGATACTGCAAAACGTACTGGGGCAATTGTTCATGGTCCAGTGCCATTGCCGACTCGTATAGAGCGGTATACGGTCCTTCGAAGCCCTCACATTGACAAAAAATCACGTGAGCAATTCGAGATTCGGACTCATAAGCGGCTGATCGACATCATTCAGCCCACTGGTAAGACGGTGGATGCTTTGAACAAGCTCTCGTTGCCGGCTGGGGTTGATATCAAGATTAAGGCTACTGCTACAGCCTGAGTTTTGGTTGGGTGAGTTTGGTGTCGTCTTGTTCTGATGGACTTTGACAGTCTGTCGTTTTTCTACTTTCTGCTCGCGGGTGCAGAGCTATGTCTGTTGGATTGCTTGGTCGAAAAATTGGTATGACACAGGTCTATGATGCCGATGGCGTCATTGTGCCCGTCACTGTAATTGAAGCTGGCCCGTGCGTGGTTCTTCAGGTTCGCTCAATGGAGCGGGATGGGTATTGTGCCGTACAGATTGGTTTCGGTGACCGTTCTCGCACAAAGTCTTCACGCTCGACTCGCGGGCATGTGGCGGCTCTGAATGGTCGTCAGCAACAGTCCCGCGTGACCGCTGGTGTTGCTGCAGTACCGAAGGCCGAATGTGAACCCAAAAGGTTTGTCCGTGAGTTTCGTTTTGCCGATGCTTCACACGGACTCCAGGTCGGTCAGGTATTAGGGCCTGGTGTGCTTGACGGTTTAAAATTTGTTGATGTGATTGGCGTTTCGCAGGGTCGTGGTTTTACTGGTGTAATGAAGCGTCACAACTTTCATGGAATGCCAGCAAGTCACGGTGCAAAGCGCGTTCACCGTCGCGGTGGCTCGATTGGTCAGAGTGCTGATCCGTCCAGAGTTCTCGCGGGCACTAAAATGCCCGGTCGATACGGCGGCGTTCGGGTGACATCTAAGAATTTGCGTTTGGTGCGGATTGATACTGAAACCAATGTGGTGTTGGTTCGCGGTGCCGTTCCGGGGCCAAATGGTAGTTTTGTGATTGTGCGTCGTTCTGTTAAGAATCGCAATTGACACTTGTCGGTGATTTCATGATTTCCGTTCCAATTAGAGATATGGCTGGCACTGAGTGCGGCACTTATGCTTTTGATCCATCAGATGTGTCTGATGTCATTTGCAATCAATTGCTGCACGACGCTGTCGTCATGTACAACGCAAATCGCCGTGTAGGCGAAGTGCATACAAAATCACGTGGCATGGTTGCCGGTAGCACACGCAAGCTATTTAAGCAGAAGGGCACTGGCCGTGCTCGTGCTGGTGCAATTCGTACTCCAGTTCGCCGTGGTGGTGGTCATGCTTTCGCAAAGAAATCAAGGGACTACTACTATCGTCTGCCAAAGAAAGCTGTTCGCAAGGCGATGCGGATGGCGTTGCTGAGTAAATTTCAGGATTTGCAAGCCGTCGTTTTGAACAGCTGGCAATGTGCTGAGCCTAAGACAAAGGTTATTGCCGGATTTTTAGGTGCGGTAGGATTGACTGGTAAATCAGTTCTGCTGACGACCGAAGGACTGAACACGAACGTTTGGAAGTCTGCACGCAATATCAAAGACGTAGTGGTTCTTCCTGGTAGCGACTTAAACGCTTATACCCTTCTGCGTCAAAGGCATTTGGTGATCACTGTCGGCGAGATGGATCGGATTTTGGGGCGTAATGCGTCATAGCTTGTCTGTGATTTGAATACTGGTATTGGGTGTTTCAATGAGTTCATTCTTTGGTAGTGGTGTTGCACTTCAGCCTCATCAAGTCATTCGACGACCGCTGGTGACTGAGAAGGGTACGCATTTGTCTGAAAAACTGAATGCCTATTCGTTCGAGGTTCATCCTCTAGCGACCAAGACGGACATCAAGGCTGCGGTTCAGCAACTTTGGGAAGTGCGTGTGGTTGCAGTTCGTACACAGACACGCGTGGGAAAACCTCGACGCCAAAAGATGGTGGTCGGGCATACAAAATCCTGGAAGAAGGCAATCGTAAAATTGCACGACGAAGATCGCATCGCGTTCTTCTAGGATTGGCGTCAAAGTTGGCAGATTTTAATCGTGTGATGTGAGTGGGTTGTCATGGGGATTCGATTTTACAAACCAGTTACGCCCGGGCGCCGTGGCGCTTCAGTTAGTGATTTTGCAGAAATCACTGACAAGAAGAAGCGACCGGAAAAGTCGTTAACGATTCGCGCTAAGAAAAAGGGCGGTCGAAACAATCAGGGTAAGATCACTGCGTTGCACCGCGGCGGCGGGCATAAGCGTCTCTATCGCATGATTGATTTCAAGCGTGATAAGGACGGTGTTCGTGGTGCGGTGACACATATCGAGTATGATCCAAATCGCAGTAGCCGCATCGCTCTGATTGAGTACGCAGACGGCGAAAAACGATACATCCTCGCTCCAGAAGGCTTGAAGGCCGGAATGGTAGTCGAGAGCGGCACTGGTCTTGAGCCAAACATTGGAAATTGTATGCCGTTGGCATCAATTCCAGCTGGTACCGTGATTCATAATATTGAAATGCAGCCCGGTCGCGGTGGTCAGCTGTGTCGCAGTGCTGGCGTGGGAGCCACATTGAACGCTCGTGAAGGCCGCTGGGCTCAAGTGACACTTCCAAGCGGCGAAGTTCGTCGCTTGCCAAGCAGTTGCAGAGCCACGATCGGTGTCATTGGAAACTCAGAACACAGTAGTATTGTTATCGGTAAGGCCGGGCGTAATCGCTGGAAGGGCATTCGCCCTCGAGTTCGTGGAACTGCGATGAACCCGTTTGCACACCCGATGGGTGGTGGTGAAGGCAGGAACTCCGGTGGTCGCCATCCTTGTAGTCCGAGCGGTAAGCTGGCTAAGGGCGGGCGTACGAGAAATCGGAAGAAAGCTTCTGCCAAGGCCATTATCCGTCGTCGTCGTTCAGTGCGTTATGGTGAGGTCAAGTTGTAAGGGTTTTGGAAGGGTGTTTGAATGGGTCGCTCGCTAAAGAAGGGTCCTTTTGTTGAACCTCGTCTGCTTGAGAAAGTTGAGAAGCTGAACTCAGCCGGACGAAAAGAGCCAGTGAAGACTTGGGCTCGTCGGTGTACGATTTCACCGGAATTTGTTGGTCACACTTTCCTTGTTCACAACGGTCGTATGCACATGAGTGTATATGTGACTGAAGACATGGTTGGGCATAAGTTAGGCGAATTTTCGCCAACTCGAACGTTTCGTGGGCATGGTTCAAAAGGTAAGAAGTAGTCATGGTGTCAGTACGTGCCACACATCAATTTGCCAGAATTTCACCTACGAAGGTTCGACCATTCGCGGACATGATCCGAGGATTGTCGGCAGAGCAGGGCTTGAATGCCCTTGCCTTTGAACCCAATCGTGGTGCCAGATTCATTGAGAGTGTTCTGAAGAGCGCAATTGCAAACGCTGAAGATCGAGGTGTCCGGAATCCGGATCGCCTGAAGATCTCTGAGGCGCGAGTTGATGGCGGTCCGATGTTCAAGCGTGTTCATGCCAGAGCTCGGGGTATGGCAAATTTGATTCGCCGTCGCACAGCACACATTCATGTTGCGGTTGATGCTCCGGAATTAGGTTAGTCTAATAGCAGTTTGCTCAAAGTAGGGTGTGTTATGGGTCAGAAAGTCAGGCCAACCGGTTTTCGTGTCGGAGTTATGGAGACTTGGCGTAGCCGTTGGTATGCTTCGAAACGCGAATTTGGTGATCTCCTGTTGGAAGATCATAAGATTCGTAAGTTTGTAGCGACCAAATACGCTTTCGCTGAAATTGCGAGAGTTGAAATTGAACGCACTCGGGACCAGGTCGTGGTTCACATGCATACGGCTCGGCCGGGCGTGATCATCGGCCGTAAAGGCCAGGAAGTGGATAAGCTAAAGTCAGAACTCGAAGATCTGACCGGTCGTCGAATGGATGTCAAGATTGTTGAAATCACGAATCCAAATCGAAATGCGAAACTCGTTGCGATGAAGATTGCCCAGCAGCTGCAGAAGCGCGGCAGTTTCCGGCGTGCTATCAAGAAGACCCTGGACGAAGTGATGAGTTCAGGTGTTTACGGTGTGAAGATTCAAATGTCGGGACGTTTGGGCGGTGCTGAAATGTCACGACAGGAAAAGGCGAGTCGAGGATCGATTCCCTTGTCGACTCTTCGTCGTCATATTGACTACGGCTTGGCCGAATCAGCAACGACGATGGGTATCATCGGTGTGAAAGTGTGGATTGATCTGGGCGACTATTCGAACGAGGAGACTGCAGATGGCGCTAATGCCAAAGCGGGTCAAGCATCGAAAAAGCCAAAGAGGACGTATAAGAGGTAACGCGACCCGCGGAAATACTGTGGTCTTTGGTGAGTGGGCTTTGCAGTCGGTGGATCCTGGGCATATTACCGGCCAGACGATTGAAGCCTGTCGAATCGCAGCAACGCAGTATGTTCGTGGTGAAGGCCGCGTTTACATTCGAATATTTCCTCAGAAGCCAGTGACTGCAAGACCATTGGAAACCCGAATGGGTAAAGGAAAAGGCGAACCTGATCGTTGGGTGGCTGTTATTAAGCCAGGAACGATTTTGTTCGAATTGAAGGGTGTCACACATGATACGGCGAGAAGCTGTTTTCAGCGTGTTGCCCACAAGCTACCAGTTAGGGTTCGTCTCGTAGGACGCCGCCCTGAAATTTGAAATTCGTTTGCGTTGAGCGTTGAGGTGCAGGGTAATGTCCAGGGCGTCCGCGACTATTCGAGAAATGTCTGACGAGCAACTTGAGCACGAGCTCAGAGAGACTCAGCAGTCCTTGTTTCGTCTGCGATTGCAGGCGGCTACGGAGCGTAACGACGTTCCGAGTAATGTGAAGAAATTGCGTCGCAGTATTGCCCGCATTCGTACAATCCAGCGTGAGCGTGAGAT
>Ga0105046_10019092_pt1 | contig 10408 bp, 6 predicted proteins | sample MAT03_FD_78385 | JGI IMG/M metagenome (GOLD analysis project Ga0105046, IMG submission 78385) | Freshwater microbial communities from Lake Fryxell liftoff mats and glacier meltwater in Antarctica - MAT-03 (megahit assembly) | ecosystem: Environmental > Aquatic > Freshwater > Ice > Liftoff... | reverse complement strand
CGATGGTGCCGCGGTTGCTGCGAATCAGGTCCGTCAACCGGCTGAAAACACTGTTGAGCAATGCCTGCAACTGGGTTGGCTCCATGGTCTCGGACATCTTGGTGAACCCGCGCATGTCACAAAACATCACCGTCAGCTCCTTGGCCGACGCTTTCATGCTGTAGCTGTCCGGGTCCTTGACCATTTCGTCAACCAGTTCGGGCGGCACGTAAGTGCCAAACAGGTTGGCCAGTTCGCGTTTGGACCGGCTTTCGACAAAATAGCCGTAACTCATGTTGAGGGCAAAAGCCGTCAGCGCCATGACCAGCGCCGTGGCCAGCGGCAACACCAGACCATAAGCCGAATACAGCCAGAAATTGAGCCCCACCAGAATGGCCACCATTCCCACACTGGTGGCCACCGCCTTGGGCGCCGACAGCATGGGCAGGACCAACGCCAGCGTCAGCCCCGACAGAACCAGAACCAGCACCTCGTAACCCACCGCATAGTCGGGTTTGACAAACACCTTCCCATCGAGAAAGCCAGAAATCACATTGGCATGGGTTTCCACACCGGGGTAGGTCTCCCCCACGGGTGTCACCCGCAAGTCCAGCAAGCCGGGGGCCGTGGTGCCGAGCAGAACAATCTTGTCCTTGAGCTGGCCCGGCGCAACCCGCTTGGACAACACATCAGACGCCGAGATATACCTGAACGAACCACCATTGGCACCCCCCGGCCCCCGAAACGGCACCAGCGTGGCCACCCTGTCGTCCACCGGGATGGCCAGGGTCTTGCCGCCCTGTTTGAGCAGAATGCTCTCCAGGCCCTGGTAATTGCGTGTCAGAAATCTTTCCTGCGGAAACCCCGGCTCTACCTGCGGCAGGCCGACGAGCATGCGGAACATGGCCAGTGACAGCGATTCGTAATACTGCCCCTTGTACTCAGCCAGCAAGGGGATGGAGCGCACCACACCATCACCTTCCGTGATCGAATTGAAAAAGCCCGCCATGGGCGCCGCTTTGGCAATGACGTCAATATTGGCACCGTAACCGTTCCAGCTGGTGACCTTGATGGGCCGCCCTTTCATGGCATCGCGATCCATCACAGGCGCGGGCAGGGTGCCATTGACGCGACCGTCCCTGTCACTGGTGAAGTAATACCCCAGAACCACCGGGCGTTTGGCAATCGATTTCGCGAAGACCGCGTCGTAGTCGAGGCTGCCTTGTATCTGGTTGAGCCTGTCGGCAAATGCCGGCTGGTCCCTCAGTTCGTTCTGCGCCAGCTGCTTGAGCCGCTTCAGGCCGGAGCTTTCGTCAGCCTCCGCAAAAACCACATCAAATCCCAGTATGGCAGCCTGCTGCCGACCCAGCAGTTCTTCCACCAGTTCAGCCAGCTTGTTGCGTCCCCAAGGCCAACGGCCTGCTTCTGCCAGGCTTTTCTCGTCAATATCCACAATGACAATGCGCTCATCCAGCGTCCTGGGCATGGTGGCGCGAAGGCGAGCGTCGTAAAGGATGTGATCCAGCCGCTGCAAAACGTCCAGGCGAAGCACATCGCCGGCATGCAGCAAGGCGAAAACCAGCGGGATGAGCGTAACGGCAATGCGAGGCCAGTGCCGTAGAAGATGTCGCATAGAGGCCCCTGAGAAAGCAGCGCCTGAAAGCAGTGGTCCGGTCAGCGACCGTCAAGCATCCAGTTCAACGCTGGACAAACTGCATTTGAGTCCCCGCCAGCTGCAGGACATCGCCATGTTTCAGTGAGACTGGCTCGACGCCTATCGGCGTGCCATTGAGGGTAGGCTTGCTGTCCCCCTCGACGTGCGAGACCACAAAGCCCTGCGGCCGTCTGGTGATTGCCGCCACCGCAACGCCGGGTTTGCCGATGGTGGTTACCACCTTGACCAGGTCGACCTCGCGACCTGCCGCCGCACCGGACAGGACCTTGATAGCCGCGCTGCCTGTGCTGCCCGCCACGGGCTCGGGCGCGGGTGCCGCTGCCGCTGCGCTAACCATTGGCGCTACCGAGCCAGCCTTGATGATCATCGTTTTCTCGAAACCGGCATTGGCGGCTTCGTTGACGTATTTGATCTTGTACTTGCCGATTTCGACGGTGTCACCGTTGTTCAGTTGCTGCTTTTTGACGGTTTTGCCGTTGAGGTAGGTGCCGTTGGTACTATTCAGATCCTCGACAAAAACTTCATTGCCAGACATTTGCAGAACAGCGTGCTCCCCGCTGACGGCCAGGTTGTCGATAACGATGTCGTTGTAAGGCCTCCGCCCCAAGGACGTGCGGTCCTTGGTCAGCTGAACCTCCTTGATCACAACACCGTCAATAGAGACGATCATTTTCGGCATGGCCGACTCCTGTCTATTTTTACTTTGGCACGCATCTGCTATTTTCCCAACATTCTGGATAGTAGTCCGCGTTTGGCTGAGGCCTCTTCGGCTTGCGCCAGCAATACTGAAATATTATCCCGCCCGCCGGCATTGTTGGCTGCAACAACAAGGTTGCGGCTCATCTGGTCCAGCGACTTCGACCCCAATAGAATAGCCGCAATCTCCTCGTCGCCGATCATGTCGGACAGGCCGTCGGAGCACAGCAGGTAGATGTCGCCCAGTTCGACGCGGTGTTCGTTGACTTCCAGCAACACTGCATCCTCGACCCCCAGGGCCCGCGTGACGAGGTTTTTGTTCACTGACGTGAGCGCCTGTTCAGGCGTGATCAGACCCGCATCAATCTGCTCCTGCAACAACGAATGGTCTTTGGTGATCTGCTGAAGCTGGTCTCCCCGCAACCGGTAACAGCGCGAATCCCCGATGTGGCCCAGCATCAGACGCGTGCTCTGAAACACGCCGACAACCAGGGTGGTGCCCATGCCGGAATATTGCGGGTTGGAATTGGCTGCGTTAAAAATGGAATGGTTGGCGTTTTCCACGCAAATTTCCATGGCACGCCGCACTTCTTTCGAATTGGCGTGTTTGCCTGCCTGCGACAGCCATCGCGCCAGTTCGGACTTGATGAAGGCTGTCGCCATGCCGCTGGCTATTTCGCCAGCGTTATAGCCGCCCATGCCGTCGGCCAGAATGCAAAGGTTGGTAGTGGCATCAAACGTGACCGCATCTTCATTGTTGTCCCGCGTCAAACCAGGATCGGTCTGGGTGCAAATCTCGTAATTCATCGTATTTTTGTTATGGCTTCAAAGGGGTATCGGCATGGCCTGCCGCGGCGTCAAAAGGCGTAGAAGCAGCAATTGTCTTTTCAAATGCCGGGGCGTCCCGGGCCGCCAAGACAACGGTTTTCTCGCTGTTGCCGGTCGCCTCCACTGCTTGGGCCGCTGCCGGGCCTGCCACCATGGCTGCCGGCGTCTCCGACCAGTCCGCGATCACAGCGCGCAAATCAGCGGCAAACTGATCGCCATCCTGATAACGTGTTTCGGGCTTTTTGCTCAGCGCCAGGGCCACGATGTCGGCCAGCCGCCCGGGCAGCTCCCCACGGATGATACGGATATCCGGTGCCGGCTCATTGGCAATTTTGTACATCAACTCCGCCATGGAGTCGCCGCGAAAAGGCAACACGCCCGCCAGCATCTGGAACAGCATCACGCCCAGTGAATACAGGTCCGAGCGGCCGTCGACCTTTTTGCCTGCAATCTGCTCGGGCGACATGAAACTGGGCGTTCCAAGCACCATGCCGGTCTTGGTCTTGCTCGAATCGGTGATGCGGGCGATTCCGAAATCGGTCACCTTGACGGTATCGCTGTCCGGGTCGTACATGATGTTGGCCGGCTTGATGTCCCGGTGCACCACGTTCTGTTTATGCGCATAAGCCAGCGCCTCCGCCACCCGCGCCACGATGGACAGCACCTTGGGGATGGGCAGCAAACGACCTTCCTTGGTGACGTCGGCCAGGTCTTTGCCCTTGAGAAATTCCATGGCGATGTAGGCCAGGTCGTGCTCTTCGCCGGCGTCGAAAATCGTCACGATGTTCTGGTGCTGCAGCCGCCCGGCCGTTTCGGCCTCGCGGAAAAACCGCTCTCGCGCATCCGTCAGCTCGTCGCCCTCGAACTCCTGGCTCAGTGCCATGGTCTTGATGGCCACCACGCGGCCAATTTTCGGATCCTTGCCAAGGTAAACCACGCCCATCGCACCTTTGCCCAGTTCCTTTTCGACCTGGTAGCGGCCCAGCATGGGTTTTTCGACCCCCCCGCCATCAAGCAGCATGGTACCGCCCGGGTGAGCGCCGCCGCCGCCAAGGATCACGGTTTCCGACAGGTTTTTCGCGCGGTTGAGTTTGGCCTGCAGGTCCTTGTGGTTCTTGTTGTGGCTGGCCATGTATTCATACACCGCCTGCGCTTTGTTGAATTGCCGCTTGCGCTCGAAATCGAGCGCAAGGTTGTTCAGGTTGTCCATCAGCGCGTCCGTGAAAGGCACGCGGCGGAAACGGTCGAAAGCCATGTCAAGCTGCCCCTGCCCCTGCAGCGCCAGGCCCATCATGCGGCTGGTTTCCGCCGACTCCTCGTCGGAGCGGATCTTGCCGGCTTCGGTCATCAGGAAGCGCTTGGTCGTCAGAGCCAGATGCCCCATGAGCAGCAGCGCTGCCGGGAAAACGAACTTGAGCCACATCGCTGCGGCCGACAGCAAACTGAACTCGATCACCAGCAGCGCCACGAATAGCAAAAGCGTGACGACTGCGCCCTTGCCAGCAGACAGCCGGGGCAAACCAGCAATCAGGTAAGCAGCAACCACAAGCAGCACACCCAGCGTGGCCCAGAGGCCCCAGGTCGGCTGAACAATGAAATGTTCACTCAGAATGCTGGACGTGATGTGGGCAATCGTCTCGGCAGGCGAGAGTCCCGGGCCGGCGGGCGTCGGAAACTGCGTGCCCACGCCCGCCGCAGTAGCGCCGATGATCACGATTTTGTCAGTGTATTTGCTGGAGGGTATCTTTCCGGACAACACGTCGTAGAAAGAATCCACCGCAAAGGCCGGCTTGCCGTCCCGGCCTTTGTAAAACTGCGGCAGCATCAGCGCCGCCTCGTCGGTCCCAATGCGCAGCTTGCCGATCTGCACGGACTCGCCATTGTTGAGCCGGATGTCCGCGACCTCCAGGTTCAGGCTTTTGACCGCCGCGAGCAAGCCCATGGACGGCACGGCCTTGCCGAAATAGTTGATCAGCAGGGGCTCTTGCCGCACGGCACCATCCACGTCTGGCAGCTGGTTCAAATGGGCAATTCCCGCCGCGCTGTTGCCGATGATTGCAATCGGCTGCTGGCCGCGTACAGCGGCGACCGAGAAGCCGTTGGTTTCGTCGATCACGCTTTTAAGCGCATAGGGCGGCAGTTGACTGTCCGGCCTGCCTTGCGGTTCGCCGAGGCTGTATACCGACGGGACCAGCACGTTACCGGCTTTGGCCATGCTGGCGGCCAACTTCGCGTCGGTGTCCAGCGCCACCTCAGCTTCGGCAATCACCCTGCCCAGTTGGGCGCTCAGCCCGTCCGGCGCGGCAGCCAGGTCGGTGGCGGGCCCCAGGGCCTCCTTGATCTTGCGGATGAAGACCAGGCCCCGGTCGGTCTGTGGCTCAAAAAAGAAGGCCGTGTGCGCAATGGTTTTGGCCTTGGCGGCGGCTAACTGGTCAATCAGCTGCGCATGCACATCGCGCGGCCATGGCCAGCGCCCGATGTTGGCAATGCTCTGGTCGTCGATGGCGATGATGGCAATGCGGTCGGAGGGCTGGCGCGAGGTGCTGGTGCTGGCGAAGTCGTAATAACGCCGCTCCAGCGTTGCAAAAAAATCGGTCGCGCCGTGTAGCACAAGGACGGCCAGCACCACCAGAAGACCGACAAACCAATCGGTTCGCCAGAACTGCCTGCTGCTTTTTGATGATGTAGCCACGTCTGTCCCGCCCTTTTCCTGGTTCACTCCACGGGCCTGCACGCGTGGGCGCGTTCCCGTTCCCCTGCCTGCAAGCTGCCAGCCTGCAAGCGTTATCGAACCGTTACAACTGTTCGATTTTGAACATTAACAGACCGCATGAGCGGGGACAAGCGACTTTTGCACACACGGCGGGCTGGACTGCCAAACAGGCGCGGCTTGCAGCCGCCCGTGGTCTTGGGCAAACCCGGGCTCTGCTGCCTCAATTCGTGGCAGCCGTCCTGTGGCGCCACTGCATCACCTTGGCGGCCAGGAGCACCAGCAAGGCGCCTGCGACTGCTGCAGCATAGCCCCAGGCGGCGGATTCAGGCACATAAGCCTTGATCGCGGGGTCGGTGTAGGCCATCTGACCAGCGATCCAGCCCAGCAGCATGGCTCCCAGGGTGATGACCGAAGGGAAACGCTGCATCAGTTTGAGCACCAGCTGGCTGCCTCCTATGATGATGGGAATGCTCACCAGCAGGCCAAAAATGACCAGGGCCAACTGGTGCTCCTGGTGCGCCCCCTGCGCCGCCCCCGCAATGGCCAGCACGTTGTCGACGCTCATCACCAGGTCGGCAATGATCACGGTCTTGACGGCACCCCAGAGCTTGTCGCTGGCATTGATGTTGTGGTCGCCCTCGTCCTCGGGCTGCAGCAACTTCACGCCTATCCAGAGCAACAAAATGGCGCCGACTATCTTGAGATAGGGAACAGCCAGCAAGGCAAGCGCAAAAGCGATCAGGATCACGCGCAAAATAATGGCGCCTGCCGTGCCGTAAATAATGCCTTTCGTGCGCTGCTTGGCAGGAAGGCTCCGGCAGGCCAGGGCGATCACCACTGCGTTGTCGCCACCCAGCAGGATGTCGATCATGATGATCTGGCCAACTGCAAGCCAGAAGCTTGCCGTCATGAACTCTTCCATGGGAACCTCTCAGGAAATCAAAGAGAACGATTGTGAGCGATGACCGTCGGCGCGGCTGTTGACCAAACGCAATATTTCGAAAATTAGGGCTCGCTCTGGAATAAGTTGTGCATTTGGACGTCGGATTCCGGATGCAATGCTGGGAGCCTGTCGGGCTTGGGAATCGTCGGCTGCAAATCGCTTTCGACGGCCCAAGCCTGACAGGCTCCCAGGCGCAAAGCGTGCCGTGTGGCTCTGCCACGCAAGCGATTCGCAACAAGGCAGGCCGCCCGAAGCTGGCGAGCCAAATATGCACGTTATTTCTGAACGAGCCCTTACAGCAATGCCTTGAGCAATTTGGCCATTTCGGACGGATTGCGCGTCACGGTAAAGCCGCAGGCTTCCATGATGGCGAGCTTGGCATCAGCCGTGTCGGCACCACCAGAAATCAGCGCGCCAGCATGGCCCATGCGTTTGCCGGCGGGGGCCGTCACACCGGCGATGAAACCGACAATGGGTTTTTTCATATTGGCCTTGCACCACATGGCGGCTTCAGCCTCGTCCGGCCCGCCGATTTCGCCGATCATGATGACGGCGTCGGTGTCCGGATCGTCGTTGAAAGCCTGCATCACGTCGATGTGCTTGAGGCCATTGATCGGGTCGCCGCCAATGCCGACGGCGCTGGACTGGCCCAGGCCGATTTCGGTCAGTTGCGCCACGGCTTCATAAGTCAGCGTGCCGGAGCGGCTGACCACACCAATGCGGCCCTTGCGATGGATGTGGCCGGGCATGATGCCGATCTTGATTTCTTCCGGCGTAATCAGGCCGGGGCAATTGGGGCCCAGCAGCAGGGTTTTCTTGCCCCCAGCGGCTTCCTTGGCCTTCATTCGGTTGCGCACTTCCAGCATGTCCCGCACGGGGATGCCTTCGGTGATGCAGATTGCCAGGTCGAGGTTGGCTTCCACCGCTTCCCAGATGGCGGCTGCGGCGCCGGCGGGCGGCACATAAATGACCGACACCGTGGCGCCGGTGGCGCCGGCGGCTTCGCTCACATTGGCAAAAATCGGGATGCCTTCGAAGTCTTCGCCGGCTTTCTTGGGATTCACGCCCGCCACGAAGGCCTCTTTGCCATTGGCGTAGTCACGGCACATACGCGTGTGGAACTGGCCGGTCTTGCCGGTGATGCCCTGCGTGATGACTTTGGTGTTTTTGTTGATGTAAATGCTCATGATGTCCTCACAAGGTGAATATTATTGTCAAGTGACCGCAGCGGAACCGGCTTTGCCGGGCCGCATGTGGTCGCCCCCTTGAGGGGGGAGCGCCAAAGGCGCTTCGGGGGTGGTTCATTTGACGGCGGCGACGATTTTGGTCGCGGCTTCGGCCATCGTGTCTGCGGCAATGATGGGCAGGCCGGACTCGGCCAGCATCTTCTTGCCCAGGTCTTCGTTGGTGCCCTTCATGCGCACGACCAGTGGAACCGACAGGTTCACGGCCTTGCAGGCGGTGATGACGCCATCGGCGATGGTGTCGCACTTCATGATGCCGCCGAAGATGTTGACCAGGATGCCTTTGACATCGGGGTTTTTCAGCATGATCTTGAAAGCTTCGGTGACTTTTTCAGCGGTCGCGCCGCCGCCGACGTCCAGGAAGTTGGCCGGCTCGCCGCCGAACAGCTTGATGGTGTCCATGGTCGCCATGGCCAAGCCGGCCCCGTTGACCAGGCAGCCGATGTTGCCGTTCAGGCTGATGTAGGCCAGGTCAAACTTGCTGGCTTCAACTTCGGCCGGGTCCTCCTCGTCCAGGTCGCGGAAAGCCACGATCTCCGGGTGACGGAACAACGCGTTCGGGTCGAAGTTGAACTTGGCGTCCAGCGCCTTAATGTTGCCATTACCCTCCAGGATCAGCGGGTTGATCTCGGCCAGGCTGCAGTCGGTTTCCATATAGCACTTGTAGAGCTTTTGCAGCACGTCCACCGCCTGGGCAGTCGAGCCTGGCGGCACGGTCATGCCGTCGGCCAGCTCCCTGGCCTGCGCGTCGGTCAGGCCCACGGCCGGATCGACAAACACCTTGATGATCTTCTCGGGTGTGGCATGGGCCACTTCCTCGATGTCCATGCCGCCTTCGGAAGACGCCATGAAAGCCACCTTCTGCGTGGCACGGTCGGTCACGGCCGACACGTAATACTCTTTTTTGATGTCGGCGCCGTCTTCAATCAGCAGTCGACGGACTTTTTGGCCTTCAGGGCCAGTTTGGTGCGTGATCAGCTGCATACCGAGGATTTCGCCAGCGAGTTTTTTGACTTCATCGATGCTGCGCGCGAGTTTGACGCCGCCACCCTTGCCGCGTCCGCCGGCATGAATTTGCGCTTTGACCACCCAGACCGGTCCGCCCAGTTTTTGTGCGGCTTCTACCGCCTCTTGTACCGTGAAAGCGGGAATGCCGCGGGGCGTGGGGACACCAAAGTTGCGCAAGATTTCCTTGCCTTGGTACTCGTGAATTTTCATGACATTACTTCCAGGAGACGGTAAAAAGGGGCGTTCACCGGGGTCGATGTTTCTCTGCCACATTTCCGCAGAATTCACCAAAATGTAACGCCTTCGATCACTGCAGTCAGCAGCGCAGAACTGTATCATGTTGCAATGCACAATTCTTGTGCGCGCCTGACAGGCAATTTATGAGCACTTCCACAGGAACACGCCACATGGCCAAGGTCTTCATCGACGGCGAAGCAGGCACCACCGGGTTGCAGATTCGGGAACGTCTGCAAGCCATGCCTGCCATCGAGCTGGTCAGCATCGCGCCCGAGCTGCGCAAAAATACCGCTGCCAAGCGCGAATTGATGGGCACGGTGGATCTGGTGGTGTTGTGCCTGCACGACGATGCGGCGCGCGAGTCCGTCGCCATGATCGACGATCTGGCGCGGGTCAGCGGCCACAAGGGCCCGAAAATAATCGACGCCTCCACCGCACACCGCACGGCGCCAGGCTGGGTGTTCGGTTTTCCCGAACTCGCCAGCGGTCAGCGCGAAGCCGTCGCTGGCGCCGACCGGGTTGCCAACCCCGGTTGTTACGCCACCGGCGCGATTGCGCTGATCCGGCCCCTGATTGATGCGGGTTTGCTGCCCAAAGACTACCCGCTCGCGATTCCTGCAGTCAGTGGTTACTCCGGCGGTGGCCGCACCATGATTGAGGACTACGAAGCAGGCAAGGCACCCGCCTACCAGGTCTACGGCCTCAATCTGAAGCACAAACACCTGCCGGAAATCATGCGCTACACGGGGCTGACACGCCGGCCGGTGTTCACACCGTCCGTCGGCAACTTCAAGCAGGGCATGCTGGTGCAGTTGCCGCTGCACCTGGACCTGCTGACCGGCAGGCCCACTGCGGCCCAGCTACAGGACGTGCTGGCGCGTCACTATGCGGGAAGTCCGTGGGTTACGGTCGAAGCGGTGGAAGGCAGCACATCGATTGACGCTATCGCGCTGAACGACACCAACAAGATGGAGCTGCGGGTTTTCGGTAACGAAGAATTCGGCCACGCCGTGTTGATCGCCCGCCTGGATAACCTCGGCAAGGGCGCTTCCGGCGCAGCCGTGCAAAACCTGCAACTGATGTTG
>Ga0105046_10019091_pt1 | contig 10408 bp, 5 predicted proteins | sample MAT03_FD_78385 | JGI IMG/M metagenome (GOLD analysis project Ga0105046, IMG submission 78385) | Freshwater microbial communities from Lake Fryxell liftoff mats and glacier meltwater in Antarctica - MAT-03 (megahit assembly) | ecosystem: Environmental > Aquatic > Freshwater > Ice > Liftoff... | reverse complement strand
GGCAATGAGGTCGCCACGGGCATGGGCCATGCCGGTGCGAATGGCGGCGAACGAACCGAAGTTCCGCGCGTGCACGAGCACCGCGGAGGGGAAGGACTGGGACGGAAGCAGGGAGCGCAGGCGGGCTTCGCTGTCGTCGGGCGATCCGTCGATCACGAACACCGCTTCGAGTCCGCCCGGGGCATCGACCGCTAACACAGCGATTGCCTCGACAAGGTCCGTGATCGTGTCGGCGTTTCCGTAGACCGGCACCACCAGCGAGCAGCGAGGGGGAGCGGTGGTCATGACGGCATCGACGTCAACACGGTGGCAACGTGGTCGACCTCGTCGGCTCGGAGCTCCGGGAAACACGGCAGCGACAGCACCGTGCGGCAGGCGTCCTCGGTATGTGGCAACTCGTTGGCGATCCGACTGTGGCGGGCGATGCCGGGTTGGTGGTGATCGGGAATCGGGAAGTGGATCGCCGTGGCCACACCCTGGGCCTGCAATTCCTGCACCGTCGCCGGTCGATCCGCCGGACGTACGACGTGGAGATGGCCGACGTACCCGCCAGCCCCGGCGGCGGCAGTTCGATGCACTGATGGCCACGGGGCGGCGTCGGCCCAACGTTCGGCGATGGCGACACGTTCGCGGTTGCGATCCGGGAGCGATTCCAGTTTCACCCGCAACACGGCCGCTTGGATCTCGTCGAGACGGCTGTTGCGGCCCGGGGGGTCGGCGGCGAGGTAACGCTCCGTCCATCCGTATTGATGAAGGCGTCGGACAAGTTGCAAGAGCTCACTGTTGGTGCCGGTGACTGCTCCCGCGTCGCCGAGCGCGCCGAGGTTCTTGGTGGGGTAGAAGCTGAAGGCGGCAAGGTCGGCCATGGCTCCCACCGTCTTTCCATCCCGCGTGGCGCCGTGGGCCTGGGAGCCGTCTTCGACGATGGGCAAACCGTCGGGCAGCAGGTGGCGTAAGGCCGCGACGTCGGCGGCGATGCCGTACAGGTGGGTGATCACCACAGCCACGGTGTGCGAGGTGACCGCGGCGGCCGCCGCCTCGGGATCGAGGGCCAGGCTGCGAGGATCGATGTCGACAAAGACCGGGATCCCACCGGCGGCGATGCAGGCAAGTGCGGCGTAACCACCGGCGTTGGCCGCCATCACCACCTCAGCCCCGGCCGTCACCCCGGTGGCCCGCAATGCCAACTCCAGCGCATCGGTGCCACTCCCAACGCCCACACAGTCTTTGGCGCCGCAGAACGCCGCAAACACCCGCTCGAATTCGCGCACCTCGTTGCCGGCGAGAAACCATCCCGACGAGACCACGCGCGCCACGGCCTCGTCGATGGCGTCGCCGGCCCAGGCCCGCTGACGACCGAGGTCGTTGAAAGGGACCGACAGCCCGATGGTCATGCGGCGCACAGCGAGAAGGAGGCAGCGGCCGGCAGACCCGGCGCCGCGGCAACGGAGGCGATTCGGAGGTGGAGGCCGTCGACTTCCACCCGAAGGTTGTAGCCGTTCTGCACATCGAACGGGACGGGCGATCCAACCGGCTTTCCTTCGGTGAGCGCACCTATCGTGACCGACGTTCGGATCGAGTAACGCTGGCCCTTGGTAGGTTTGAGATCGATCGATCGCTCAACGGTTCGGCAGTTGGTGGTGAGCGGGTCGCCGATCGACTGGCGTACACCGAGCCGAACGGTGACCTCCGCGGTGAGGGCCGCGGACGGCGGGCTCCCCGTTGGGATGAGACCGTCGCGTGCCCCTGCGGCGAGCCAACCAGCGGTGATCTTGTCGCCGCCATAGGGATCGTGGATGGGCACGAGGTCCTTCGACACCTGGTCGACCAACGGCGAGCGAGCCAACGCGACGACGAGGGCGCGCTGCTGGTCGAAGTAGCCGGGGCCGAACACTTGACCGGTCTTGTCGAAGGCGGCGATGTTGGCGGGGATCGGAAGCAAGAAGAGCCCGACGATGAGGATCGTGCCGACCCTGACGGCAGCAAGCGGGTTCGTGGCCGCCCGTGGCACGGCACGATCGATCGCTCGGGCCACGGCGTCGGCGGCGACGGCGAGCGGCACGAGGAGGAACGCAGCGTTGGTATGGAGGTACCTGCTTTGCCGTGCGAACTCCGCGCCGAACACGCCTCGGCTCGCCGCGGTGATGAGGTTGAAGCCCACCATGGCGCCGAGCAGGAGCATGGGGATGGCCGCCGCACGCAGGAGTTCCCGACCGCGCAGTGGCCACCACGCGAGCGGCAAACCGATCACCAGGACCAGGCCGAGTGTGACGGCGATCCACGGCTGTTGGCCGACCGCTTCGAATGTTCCGGAGATTCCTTGGCCTATCCAGTCGGCGATCACGCTCATGCTGGGCCGGCCCATGGCGTTGGCGCGGTACGGGGCCGACCACGCGTACCAGATGCCAAAGATGGTGAGCGGTGGCGCGGCTTGGAGGAGGGCCGCTCGCCATCCTCGCCTCGCGAGGATCGCGACGGCGGTGACACCGACCAACACCGCACCGACGGCGGAACCGAACATGGCGAGGATGCCGAGCAGAACGGCGGCCCCATCTCGCCGACCGATGGGACCGTCGTGATCAGCGACCACCACCTGCGCCAACCCGAAGAAAATCGAGCCGGTCATCCCAGCCTGGAAGGCCCACACGAGGTTCTGGGAGCCGGCGCCGAAAAGCAGGAATGTTCCGGCCGCGGCCGTGGCGATCCAGGGCTGCACGCCATGGCGGCGCATCAGCAGACGAAGCATCGTGGCCGCGCCCACATGCGCGAGCACGGGAAGGACCTGGTACGGCACATAGGTGTTGATGCCGAACAACTGCCAGTTCACCCGGTAGAGCACCGCCGGAAGCACAACCCAGTGTTCGGCGTATGGGCGCATCATCGACACGGGGTCGGTGAGGCTGCGTCCGGCCAAGAGGTCCCAGTCGTCTCGGAGGAACCAGTGGTAGCGGCCGAGCCCGAAGACGATCACGGGCACGGCGATTGCCGCGGCCACCCCAAAGGTGATGGCAGGTGCACGGGTGGACCACCGCGCAACCGGCGGTGGATCGTCGCCCTCAGAGGCGTCAGTTCCGGCATCGGTGACTCCGTGGTCGAGAGGCTCGACCGGAGCATCAGGTGATGGCAACTCAGACCGCTTCGTGCATCCGGTTCATCGGCCGGGCAATCGAGGTGTCGAGTTCCCAGCCCTCGTCGGTGGTCCACTCGATCGACGATCCGATGAACTCGGAGATGCGGTGGGTGTCGTCGATCACAAAACGGGCGGGGGGAAGCGACGCGAGGGGTGGCACGAGTTCCGGCCAGTCGCGGTAATGGGCTTCATGTTTGGCGGTGACGATGGCGGCATGCCAGGCGGCGTAGTCGTGGTCGAGGTTGAGCACGAGCGGGTAGGTGCGGTCCCGGGCGGGGAGGACGCCGTGCTGCACGGCGAGCACGGTGGCGAGGGCGGAATCGTCGGCGACCCCGCACTGCTCGACCACGAAGTGGTGGACATCGTCGATGAACAACCGCCAGCTCACCGGGGGGACGAGGATGTCGGGGACCGACGCCAGCGTGAAGGTGATCGCCGGCCAGCGGTGAGGTTGGGCATGCACCCCATGCCGGATGCGGTCGAACAGCGTGGCCTCACCGATGCCGGTGGCTTGGCGCACATACCGAGCGACCTGACGGAGCACGCCGTACCGTTCGCACAACAGATACATGCGCCGCATACGAAGCATCTCATCGTGATCAGCGCGGGTATAGGTGGCGGCGGAGAGCAGGAGCCCGCCCGGCTTGGCTTCGATCTTGTGCTCGGCGCGGTAGGCCGGATCGTTCATCGGACTGTTCACGAGCAGCTGGGTGGGAAAGATCTTGGCGGTGACCTCTCGGTCGATGCACTCCTGGAGATCTTGGCGGAACGAGTCGACGGTGGCACCGGGGAGCCCGATCATGAGGTCGACGAGGAGGGGGAGTTTGGCTTTCCGGAACTCGGCCGCCAGGGTGTCGTACTTCTCGACCTTGATGTTCGATCGTTTCACGGCGCTCAGGGTGGAGCCGTCCATCGTTTGCAACGACAGCGTGCCATCGGTGAACACCCCGGCTCCGGTGAGGGTGCCGATGATCTTGGCCAAGTGCTTGGCCGTGTTCTTGGCGTAGTTGGATCCGAAACGTTTGGGGTAGCCGGTGGCGACATGGAGGGCGGCGATCTTCTCGGCGATCGCGACGTCGCGCTCGAAGATGCCCATGTTGGCGTCGGCGAACGACACCTGGTTGACCTCGTTCGCGCCGCACCAGTCGAGCTCTGCGAGCACACGGTCCATATCGAACTTGCGGATCCGGCTCAGCGTGGCGGAACCCCAGTCGCAGAAGGTGCACCCGTAGGGGCACCCGCGGTTGGTCTCAAGGATCGCCGACTTGAGGTGGCCGACGCCGTAGCTGTCGAACAGGCCGGTGAGGTAGGGCGAGGGGATGGTGTCGAGATCCTCGATGCGGTCGCGGTCGGCCGTGCGAACCACCTGACCATCGGGCGCTCGATAGGAGAGGCCAGGAACGTTGGCCAGGGTGGAGAGATCGGGCGGGCCATCGAACGCATGGCCGATCAATGCCTCGAGGAGGTGGGCGAAGGTGGCTTCACCCTCACCGCGTACGGCGATGTCGACGTGGGGATGTTCGGCAAAGAACACCTCCACATCGGCCTCGTACTTCGGGGTGTTGGGGCCGCCGTGCACGGTGATGTTGGCCGGGTTGAGCACCTTGAGTTGGGCCGAAAGCGCCATGTTCTCCGGGCTCGACCAGAGATAGTTCGGGAAGAGGAAGATGGCCGGATCGTGGGCGGTCCAGCCCATCGAACCGGGATCGGTGAGCCAGCTCAGGTTGAAGCCGTACGCCTCGTCGAGCTGTCCCGCCGCGTGGGCTTTGGCGTAAGCGATGAGCATGCCGAGGTTGAGGGGCACGATTCGCCAGTTGAACTCGACCGGAATGATCTTCGGCCGGGCGATCCCGGTTCGTTCGGCGCGTTCCTTCTCGGCGGCGTGGAAACGAGCGGTCTCCGCGTCCATGATCTTGGCTACCTCGGCCTTGCGGTCGAGGTCCATCTGGATCTCGAGTTGGAGACGGCCCCGGCCGGAATAGTCGATGTGGGACGGTTCCACCTCGCGGGCGAAACCGATGGTGAGCAAACGCCCGACGAGGTCGTGAAACTGCGCTTCTCCGAGCGCCAACGGCCCCGCCATGGCCTGGTGGCGATCGAGCCCGGCGGCGAGGGTGGCGGGGCGGGTGAGGGCGGTCGTGGCGGCCAATTCGCGGGCTTCGAGACGGAGCAGGACGGCGCCATCGTGATCGAGGTGTTCGAACGCCCCCTGGTGGAGGCGGAGGAAGACGGGCGTTCGAACCATGACTTCGGCGTTTGCACTCGACGGGGACACGATGGAGGTGGAGGCCGGAGGGGCGGCGACAGAACGGGTGGGAACGGCGGGCGGCTCGAGGGCGGCACGATCGTCGATCAAGATTCCGCGGAGCCGCAACTCCTCGGTGAACGACCACAATTGCTCGGCGGGAAGGCCGCTGGCGTCGGCCACCTGTTTGACGACGTGGCCCAACGGCGCTGGTTCGGCGCGGCCCAGCCGGGCCAGCAGCACGAGCTGCGCCGGTCCGAGCCCGAGAATCGGTTGATCCGGCCCGATATGGATGAAACATCCATCACGATGCAGGCAGAGGACGAGGGTGGGGGCGAGCCCGACGGCGGTGTGGGCGCGAGCCTCCGCGATCATGGACAACCTGCACTCCTGTCAGGGCAAGACATGGAGAAGAGTATAGGTGGGGGAGGGCGGTGAGAGAGCCCGGCGACGGAGAACGACCACGGTCCGCTCACCTGCCGCGAGTACACTACCTCGGTTCCCCAACGCGCTCGCAAGGAAGATGCCGTGACAATCGTCGACGTATCGGTTCGCGCCTCACGCGCCCTCCTGGTCACGGTGGGTAGCGGTGGTCCGGTGATTCCGCGCTACACCAACGAGGAGGAAATCCCCCTCGATCTCCGAGCGCTTCGCGTGATCACGTCGTTGTGTGGCGGTCCCCCCGGGGTGCTCGACAAACCGGGAGTGGAATCGCTGCTCGACGCCCTTCGGGTGCGGGGGTTGCTCACCGACGACGACCAGGTGAGTCGGGTGGTCCCTCACGACGACCCGCTTCTGATCGATGTTTCGACGGTGCCACACGATCCCGATGTGGTGTTGGTCATGTTCACCCCGGTGTTCCTGCGCCCAGGGGCGCGCGGGTTCGACCTCCTTCGGCCCGATGGACAGGTGGCCTTGCGGCTCACCCCCCGTGAACTCAACGCCATCCATCATTTCCGAGCCCCGTGCACCACGGAGGCGGCGTTTCGCCTGCACGTCGAGAACGCAGACGCGGCGCGTCTCACCGCCGCCGAGTTCGACGAGCTCACCCGCCGAGCACGGGCCACGGGGTTGGTGCGTGCATTCGACCCGGAACATCCGGCCGACACGCGCGAGGCACGGAGCTTCGAAGCCTTCCGGGAGGCATTGTCACAGCAACACCGCATCACCTTGGCGTTCGATCACGCCGTGCGCACCGCGGATCGCGCCGACCTCGTCTCGGCTCGTGCCGCTGCCCGTTCCGCCAAGAAGGGCGGCGCCCCGGCGCGGTTACGTCCCCGCGTGGTGCCGGTCGACACCAACTGGGCGCTCCCACCGCTGGCCCTCGGGATGGTGGTTGCCCACGCCCGGGCCCACAAAGGCGGCATGCTCGACCAAACCTACCGCTTCCACCCCAGGTGGTTTTTCGAGGAGCACCACCTCGCCGATCTGGCAGAGGAACCGTCGATCTTTTTGTTCTCGAACTACTTCTGGAACCACCCTCGCCAGCACGAGCTGTCGGCGATGGTCAAACGGATCAATCCTGCCAACATCACCGTGCATGGCGGCCCGAACACCCCGAAGTACCAGGGCGACTGCGAAGAGCATTTCGCGTTGTTCTCCGACGTGGACGTCACCGTGCGGGGCGAAGGCGAAGCCACCTTCGCCGAGTTGCTCGAGGCGCTCGATGGTCGGGTCGAGAGCGATCCGCCGGATCTGTCGGCGCTGTCCGACGTGAAGGGTCTTTCCTATCGATCGGTCGACGGGCGGATCATCCACACACCCGACCGCGACCGCATCGCCGATCTCGACACGATTCCGTCGCCGTTGCTCACGGGGCTCTTCGACGGCTTTGCCGCCGGCCCCACCGGATCGATGGTGCTCGAGACGAATCGGGGTTGCCCGTACGGCTGCACCTTCTGCGACTGGGGTTCGGCCACCCTCTCCCGTATCCGGAAGTTCAGCATGGAGCGGGTGTTCGGCGAGCTCGAGTGGTGCGCCAAGAACAAGATCCACAGCGTGTCGATCGCCGACGCCAACTTCGGCGTGTTCGAACGCGACGTCGAGATCGCCGAGAAGGTTGCGGAACTGAAGGCCACCTACGGCTTCCCCCAGATGGTGGGCACCAACTACGCCAAGAACACAGTGAAACACCTTCGTCGAATCATCGAGGTGTTTGCGGAGGGTGGCATCCTCGCCGAGGGAGTGGTGTCGCTGCAGTCGATGGACGCCGACACTCTTCTCACCATCCGCCGCAAGAACATCAAGGTGGAGAAGTACAACGAGTTGGCCGAGGAGTTCCGTCGGAACAACCTCCCTCTCGCCGTCGACCTCATGATGGGGCTGCCCGGCGCCACCCCCGAGGGGTTCCGGTACGACATTCAGGAATGCATCAATCGCGATGTGCGGGCTCGGGTGCACTCCACCCAACTCCTGCCCAACAGCCCCATGAACGATCCCGCCTACCGGCTGGAACACGGCATCTCTGCGGTGCACGGCGAGTACGTGCACGAGACCGCCACGTTCTCCGAAGTTGAGTGGCAACAGATGAACCGGGTGGCCCGGGTGTTCATCATGGCCGACATGTTCGGTCTGATGCGCCAGGTGGCGAAGTATGTGCGGGCCGAGACCGAGCAGCGAGAGCTCGACTTCTATGAGCGGATCTCCGACGCGGCCCTCGATCATCCCGAGCGGTGGCCTCTACTGTCGGTGGCCCTCCGGGCTCTCCCCGATGTCATGGTGCCCCCGCTCTCGTGGCGGCTGTTCATCGACGAGTTGCACGACTTCATCGTCGAGGAGATGGGTGTGGCCGACGACTCGGCATTGAGCACCGCCCTCGCGGTGCAGCACGCCTTGCTTCCCTCGGGTGGTCGCACGTTCCCGGAGGTGCTCACCCTGGACCACGACTTCGCCGCGTGGCATGCACAACTGGTCGACGCACGCGAAGCCGATCGCCGGGCGGACTGGGAGACGGTGGTGCCACCACTGCGATCGTTCGGTCCGGCCACGTTCGTGGTGGACGACCCCGAGAACATCTGCGTGGAAGCGATGGGCCAGCCCGTGTCGGTGCTCAGCTTCCGGTTCGCCAGTTGGGAGCTCGGCTCACCCGTCGCCCGGCCCCGCATGGCGATTCGCAACGCCGACAACTGACCGCCGGCGGGTTGCCATCACGCCCGTTGAAGAAAACCCTTTGGGCTCCAGGTGATGAGGCCCTCCCGGGAACGATCGGCGGTGAACTCTGGGTGCAGCTCGAGAAACTCGGTGACGGCTTCGAATGGCCCGCCGTCGGCTCCAAATGCAAACTCCTGCACGGGTTGGCCGTTTACGTGGCCATCCTCGCCCACCAGGTACGAGCCCGTGGTCGCCAACGGTGCGTAGGCTTCGAGTTCGGCGAGAACGTGGGCGCGGGAGTGGTCAGAGTCGAGTACGACCGTCACCCGTTCGGCGGCACCGGCATGACGGCGGGCCTCGTCAATGGTGGCTGAATCCACTGATGAGCCGATCAGAAAGTCGATCCGGTGGGCGGCGGGTAGAGCTCGCGCATCGTCGAACTGGTCGGCGATGTCGATGGCGAGCACGCGACCGCTGCCGAGCTGGTGGAAGATCATCGACCACATCACCGCGCTAGCGCCATAGAGCGAGCCGCATTCGATGATGAGGTCGGGCCGCACCTCGCAGATGATCTCCTGCATGGCCCACAGATCGAAGGGGTTCTTCATGCCCCACACGCCGGCCCGCCGGCGTCCGGTCCAGCTTCGCCCGTCCCACTAGATCTAGGCCGCCCGATCGAGCACCTCGTGATCGGGAAAATCCTCGATGGTTCGGTTGAGCGGCTCGGTCACGATCCGGCCGGGGCCTTGCCCACCGCCACGTCGAGCTGGGGCTTCAGCCAGTTCCAGGCACGAATCGAACCGGCTTCGGTGAAGTGCAGGCCATCGTCGCTCTGGTCGACGCCGTCGACCTGGGCGATGTAGTGCTCGCCGTCGGGGCAGGCGAAGGTGTTCATGTCGAACACGACGGCGGTAGCAGGATTGCGGGCGGCCACGTTGCGGATGGCGGTGTTGATCGCCTTCACCCGATGAGGCTCGGCGGCTTGGCCGTTCGGGTGTTCTTTGGTGTTGGCCGTGGGGTCGATGCAGGGCATGGTGACCAGAGCCACCTTGCCTCCTTGCGAGGACAGGATGTCGACGCCTTCCTGAATGGTGCTCTCCTCGAGCGTGTACCACTCCGGTGAACCCACCAGCACCTCCGCGAACTCACCGGGAACGGTGGGCACGCGACGGTCGTAGATGTCCCAACCCCAGGCGATCATCAGGCTGACCGCCGGCTTCACCTTGACCACCTGCTCCTTCCAGAGCGTCTGCCAGTCGTAGCAGGCGGGGTTCTGGGCCGTGATGGTGCCGTTGATGATCGAGTCGGCCCGCACCAGGCCACAACCGAGTTTGGTGGAGAGGTACCCCAGGTAGCCATCGGCCCGGTCGGCGCCGGCGGCGTTGATGTGGATGACCATGGTGTGGGGCATGGAGTCTCCGGCCCACAGGATCGGTACGCAGGTGCCGGCTTGTCCGGCGGGGCCGGGGCAGTCGACCGAGGTGTAGCTCGCCTGTTGTGCGAACGTGGATTCCGTTCCGTTGATCGTGGTGATCACGAGGAAGCTGGCGAAGATGGCGGCGCATACGACCCCCGCCACCACCTGCAACCCTCGCGTGGGGAGGCCCTTGATGCGCAGCGGGTTCTCGAAGTAGCGGTACGAGAGCGTGGCGACCACAAGAGTGATCCCGATGCGTACCGACGCCAGTTGCCAGCCCTGCTCGAGCGGGATGATGCGTTTCCCGTCGAGCATCACATAGATGGGGTAGTGCCACACGTACATGCCGTACGACAAGATGCCCAGCTTGATGAGTGGCTTGATCTCCAACGGGCGCGTGATGTGGTCGCGTTTGGCGTTGAGCAACGACCCAACGGCGGCGGCACCGATGATGGTGAGCATGGCCGGGACGACGAATGTGCCCACGTCGGCGTCGGCCGGTTGCGTGACCCACGAGATCGCGACG
>Ga0105046_10019085_pt1 | contig 10412 bp, 12 predicted proteins | sample MAT03_FD_78385 | JGI IMG/M metagenome (GOLD analysis project Ga0105046, IMG submission 78385) | Freshwater microbial communities from Lake Fryxell liftoff mats and glacier meltwater in Antarctica - MAT-03 (megahit assembly) | ecosystem: Environmental > Aquatic > Freshwater > Ice > Liftoff... | reverse complement strand
GCACCCGCTCTCCGAGTCGCGGAGAGACGTTCGGCAGCGTGCCGAGATCGTCGCGGCAGCGCAGCAGCAACTCGAGCGTGCCGAGCACCCCGGCCGCAAGCACGACCTGCCGGGCCCGGACCGGCGCCCGCCGCACCGAACTTTTCCACGGATGAGACAGCTTCAGCTCGTAGCCCCCTCCGGCCAGCGGCACGATCGAGTCGACGCGGTGCTCGGGCGCGATCCGGGCCCCGCGCCGTTCGGCGAGGTGAAGGTAGTTGAGGTCGAGTGTGTTCTTCGAGCCGTACGGACAGCCGGAGAGGCAGCCTCCGCAGAGCCTGCATCCGGTGCGCTCCGGGCCCTCGCCGCCGAAGAACGGGTCGGCTTCGGTGACGCCCTCAACACCGAAGTGGATCGCCAGCGGAACCGGTCCGAAGTTCTCCACGCCGCCGATCCTCTCTGCGGTGGCCCGCAGAAATTCGTCCATCTCGCCGAGGTAAGGATTGCTCACCCGGCCAAGCATGCGCGCAGCCTCGTCGTAGAACGGCGCCATCGCCTGCTGCCAGTCCTCCTCCCCGACGCCCCAGGCGGGGTCGGCAAAGACGGTCGCGTCCGGCTCCAGCAGCACCGCCCCCCAGACGATCGAGCCGCCGCCGACTCCCGAGGCGCCGATGATGCCGACATCCCGGAAAACCCGCTGCCAGAAGAAGCCGTGAAAGCCCAGGTCGGGCTCCCAGAGGTGATCGCGAAGGCTGGTTCGCGCCTTCTCGATGTCGGCCGGCGAGACCCGCCTGCCCTGTTCGAGGACGAGCACGTCGTAGCCCTTCTCGGCCAGCCGCAGCGCACTTACCGCCCCGCCGAAACCGCTGCCGACGATCGCCACGTCGGTGTCGAAACCCTCGCCCATCAGGCCATCATGACCATCACGGCGTCAGGTCGATAGCCGCGGCCAGCAGAAGGATGACCACAGCCCCATGGAGGGACCAGGCCACCGTGCGCATCCAGCTTGCCACCAGCAGCCTGTTCAACAGACTCGGACTAAGCCCCTGCGTCCCGATCCGGCCGTGAGCAGCGGCGGCGAAGGCGGTCAGGATCCAGGTCGCGAGGGCGAGGGCGGCGCCAGCGACGACCAGGGCAATCTCCCCGGCCGGCGGGTCGAACAGCAGGAGGAAGGAGGTGACCAGCTCGATCGCCATCGGCGGCAGCACCACCCAGGCCGTGCGATTCGAGTGGAGCCGGTGGTACTCACCGAATTCGCGCTCGCCGACCGAGCCGAACAGCGGGTAGTGGACCACCTGGACGAACCAGGTGAGTCCGACCATGAACAGCGTCGCCGCGGCGTTCGCCAGCAGCACGGCTGTCACTTGACCAGCAGTTCCTTCGACTTCAGGTCGTAGCGAACCTCGCGCCGGTTGGCCACCAGGGCGTCAAGCGCGACCTCGACCAGCTTCTCCGGATCCTCACCCTCGGGCAGGGGCGGCGGCTCGCCGGCCAGCGCCCGCTCGGCGAAGCCAGTCTCCATGTGGCCGGGGCTGACCTCGAGAACGGTCGCAAGCTCCTTGCGCCGCTCCCTGCGAAGCGCCGCCAGGTATGCGGCGAGCGCGGCCTTGGAGGCCGAGTAGGCGGCCATGCCCGCGGTCGGGAACTCGGCCACGACGGCGGTGATCGCCACGACCGCGCCGTTCGGCGAAAGCTCGCCCAGCGCGGCCGAAACCAGCTCCATCGGACCGGTCGTATTGACCTGCATCAACTCCGCCTCAGTGGCCGAATCGAGTTCCCCGGAACGACCGAAGGCGACGGTCCCGGTGGCGATCACCACACCGTCCAGTCCGCCAAGCTCCGCGGTGGCCGAAGCGATCGCCTCGGCGGCCGAGCCCGACTCCGTGAAGTCGAGCAGGATCACCGGCGCGCCGAGTTCGTCGCCGACCCGGGCGAGCGCCTCGCGGTCACGCCCGGCCAGGGCAAGTCTCGCTCCTCGCGCCGACAGGCCACGTGCGAAACGCTCTCCGAGCGAGCCGGTCGCTCCGGCCACCAGTATCCGGCTGCCGTTCAGGTCCACTGGGGAGACTCCGTAGATTGCTCCATCTGCAGAGAGTAGTCCAGCGGTCGAACCGGCCTGAACGCGCGGGCGGTGCGTCCCGCCGGCTTGTCACCATGAAGGAGTGAACGAGACCCCCATCCTGCACGCCGACCTCGACGCCTTCTTCGCCTCGGTCGAGCAGCGCGATGATCCATCGCTGCGCGACCGGCCGATGATCGTCGGCAGCGGGGTCGTGCTCGCCTGTAGCTACGAAGCGAAAGCCCGCGGCGTAAAGACCGCGATGAACGGCGCCGAAGCGAAGCGGATCTGCCCCGAGGCGCTCGTCGTCCCGCCGCGGATGGCCGCCTACACCGAGGCCAGCCGCCGGGTCTACGAGATCTTCGCGGAAACCTCTCCTCTGGTCGAGGGGCTCTCGATCGACGAGGCTTTCCTTGATGTCAGCGGCCTCGAGCACATCTCCGGCACCCCGGCCGAGACCGCTGCGAAGCTCCGGCGCGAGGTGCTGGAGCAGGTCGGCCTGAAGATTTCAGTCGGCGTCGCCCGGACCAAGTTCCTGGCCAAGGTCGCCAGCGGCGAGTCGAAACCGGACGGCCTTCTGGTCATTCGCCCCGAAGACGAAGAGGGCTTCCTTCATCCGCTACCGATCGAGCGGCTCTGGGGGGTCGGCAAGGTGACCTCGGCCAAGCTCCGCGCGATGGCGATCCAGACGGTCGGCGACATCGCCCGGTGTCCGGAGAGTCGGCTGGTCGCGGCGCTCGGTCCGTCCTCGGGCCGGCGCCTGCTTGACCTCGCCAACAACCGTGACCCGCGGGAGGTCGCCCCGCGGGCACCGCGACGCTCGATCGGCGCCCAGAGTGCCTTCCCCCGCTCCTCGCGGTCGTCCGCGGAGGTCAATGCCCTGGCCGCGGGCCTCGTCGACCGGACCGCCCGCCGCCTGCGGGCCTCGGACCAGGCCTGCCAAACCGTGTCGATCTCGGTGCGCTTCGACGACATGAAGAAGGCCGGCCGCTCCCACACCTTGCCGGCCGCTACCGCTTCAACCGAAGCGATTCTGGAGGCGGTGCGGCGCCTGCTTGATGCGACCCGTCCGCTGATCGCAGAGCGCGGGATCACCCTGCTCGGGGTCAGCCTGGAGAACCTCTCCCCGGACGACGCACTCCAGCTGGAGCTGCCACTGACCGACCCCGCCGGCGGCCGCTCGACCCGCGCCGACCGGCGGCCGGAACTCGACGCTGCGATCGACGACCTCCGCGACCGTTTCGGCTCCGACGCGATCACCCGCGCCTCGCTGATCGACTCCGACAGCATCGAGGCCCCGCTGCTGCCGGACTGAGTCACCAGCCCTCGAGGGTCCAGGCCATCTCCCAGAAGCGGACCTCGTACCGGGCGCTCGCCTCGAAAGCGGCGGCCATCCGCTCGCGTTCAGCTGAGCCGGCGTCCCCGGCCAGACGGTCGAAGCGCTCCCGGAAGTCGGTCAGGATGCCGACCGACTCGGGCGAACCGTAGAACTCCCACCATCCACCGAACGGGTGGTCCGCGGCGGGCGGCTGTTCGGCCATCTGCCGTTCGCCGGCCCAGATGTAGGTCCACGGGCACGGCAGCAGCGCGGCCATCAGGACCCCAAGGCTGTCGCGTCCGGATTCGAGCATGTGATTGGCGTATGCCTGGGCCGTCGGCGCCAGGCGGTTGACCTGCGCCTGTTCGTAGGATGCGCCGGCCGCCTCGCAGAGCACGTGGTGCGGGTGGGTCTCATCTTCGAGCAGGAAGCGCACGTTTTCGTGGAAGAAGCCCATCCAGTCACGATCGGGTGAAAGCGTGAGGCCGAGGCCGTAGCAGCGGACGAAGGCATTGAGGTAGAGGTGGTCCTGGCCGACGTAGTGAAGGACCTTTTCCGGCGCAAGGGTCCCATCCTTCAGGCCTTCGAGGAACGGGTGGGTCCAGAAGGTTTCGAAAACGTCCTGGTGGCGGTCGTGAAGTTCGGCGCTGTAGCTCATGGTGCTCCTTCGGGTCGGGCGAAGGATCGTCGGGCGCCGAACTGTGCCGCTCCACGTTCCTACGCTCGTATCAACGAGATCAGGTTCACGGGTCCGGGCTCCTGCCCATCTCAGTCCCCGTAGGGACACCCCGCGTGGTTCCCGAGCAGCCTATCGAGGGGCGGATGTCGGGTGCTTCAGCTGCCCGCCGCGCAGGCGACGGTGCTTCCCTCCCCGATCTGCGGAACCGGCGGCGTCATCTGGATGTTCTCCAGCACCCACTTCGTCGCGACTTTGGTCGACGCGTCAGTGCCTTCCTTGACTTGACAGACGGTCACTGCCGTGCCGCCGCCGTGTCCCCGGAATGCCGTGTAGCTGACGAAGCCGGGCACTTCGCCGATCAGCTCCATGATTTCATCGGTTCTCTCTTCGATCAAGTCAAAGATTTCCGCGGCACCTTCTCCGGAATAGCTTCTGATCACTACCAGGAGCAGGCAAGGCCGTGGCCGCAGAGACCACGACCAGAGTGATCCACCGGGACGCCGTCACGCAACGGCCAGACCGTGTCGTGAGGTAGCGAGGGCGACCGGGCGGAGCTGCTTGACCACGTGGGCGGCGTCACGTCCGCAACCCCTGAGCGTGTTCGACGAAAAGCTGCGCTGAAACTCAACCCCCACGAAGCCTAGCCCTGGCACAACGGTCGAGAGACCACCGCTGTGGAGGGGCATCCCTTTGCGACTGAGTGCCCCGAGGCCGCTCAGGTACGGGATGTCTGGACGGTATCCAGTCGCGAGGATCAGGTGGTCGACCCGCTCTCGGGATCCATCTCGCCAAACGAAGTCGCTGCCCTCGATGTGATCGAACATCGGTCGTCGATCGAAGGCTCCTTCGGCGATCGCCGACCTGTAGCGCCCGTCGTCGATCACCGAGGCGGGCAGGCGGCTGAGGAGCCGGGGTGTCCTGACGGTGTCGAGGCCGGTTCGAGCGAGCCACCAGTGCACGTCGCGACCAGTTGGCCTTTGACTCACCCACCTGATTCCACCCTTTGTCGCCAGAGTCACATCGCCCTGCTCGGCCAGCTCGGCTGCGATCTGGACCGCGGAGTTGCCGGCTCCGACCACCACGGTTCGCGATCCCGTGAACGGTCCGGCAGAGATGTAGTCGGCGGAGTGAACAACCGTGCCGTCGAAGCTGTCAAGTCCGGTCAGGTTTGGCCGAAACGGGCTGCCGAAATGGCCGGTGGCCGCGATCACCGCCCCCGCGTGGTACTCGGAACCGGCCTCTGTTTTGACGATGAGCCCCTCTCCCTGGAAACGCTCGACGGATTCGACCCGCTCCCCCAGCCGCAGGTCATCCGCAAAGCGCCGACCGTAGGCCTCCAGGTATGAGACCACCTCGTCGCGCGACGGGTACCGATCGGGATCGCCCGCCATCGCAACGGCGGGAAGCGCCGAGTATCGAGCCGGAGAGAAGAGGGCGAGGCTGTCGTAATAGCGCGGCCAGGACCCGGCTGTGGATTCGGAAGCGTCGAGAACGAGTAGGTCGAGCCCTTGCTCTCGGGCCGCGTGGGCCGCGGCCAGACCGGACTGACCGGCGCCGACAATGAGCAAGTCGGTGGATTCCATTGCGCCATCATATCGTTACTTTCCGAAATGACGAAATGAAGTCGGCATAATCCTCGTATGACCGCTACTCCCGAAATGAACCAAGCAGCTCAGGACTTCCTCAAGGCCATGGCGAGCGATACCCGTCAGGCGATCCTCGCGCTATTCGTCGGAGGCGTGGAACTGAGCGTCGGCGAGGTCGCGGAACAGGCCGGCCTCAGTCCTTCAACGGCCTCGGAGCACCTCTCGCTCATGCGCCGTGGAGGGCTGCTCGCATCTAACAGGGAGGGAAAAAGCGTCCGCTACCGGGTCGACTCCGCCAGGATCGGAGCCCAGCTGGACGAGCTGAAGGCGTACCTGAACTGCTGCTGTCCACCACGGCCGTGAAGGGTGAGCGACGGGACTTGAACCCGCGACCGCCTGGACCACAACCAGGAGCTCTACCAACTGAGCTACGCCCACCGCGAAGGGGGCAATCTATCCGAACCGGCGCCGATCAGTCCGGCTGGACGAGAGTCTCTTCAAGCAGCCGCTTCGCAAACTCGTCGGCCGTGGCCAACTGCATTCGCAGTTCCTCGCAGCGCTCAGCAGCCAGCACCGCGTACTCGCGGATCACCTTGCGGCCTTCCTCCCGAGCCACCTTGGTCGCGCCGCCGTCGCGAACGGCGTCGGAGGCATCCAGGAGTTCGCGCATCTGATTGACCTTGAAACCGAGTGGCTTCATGCGCTTGATCAGCATCAGCCGATCGAACTTAATCTCGGTGTAGAGACAGAAGCCGCCTGCGCTCCGGGCCTCGGGAGTGAGCAGTCCGGATTCTTCGCAGAAACAGACGCTCCTCAGGGAGAGACCAACCCGTTCGGCAACCTCGCCGATCCTGAGCATGCCCTCCCTGGACGCGACAACGGGAGTTTCGATTGGTGTGGCGGAGAAGACTTTCGCTCCGGACAAGCGGGGTCGGCCGCGTTTTCGGATCGGTTCTCCCGGCTATGCCCGGGCAGATCAACCCCGGGAGCCGCCCGGAATCACGGTTCCAAAGGCGCCGGGGCCCGGCTCGAGCGGAGAGCCCCGGCCGAGGCGGCGACGACCATCAGGATCGCCAGCATTTCGGTCGGGATCACACCCTGGCCAAGCAGTATCAGTCCGACAGTGGCCGCAACCGCAGGCTCGAGGCTCATCATCACGCCGAAGACGCTCGAAGGCAGTCGACGCATCGCTTCGAGCTCAAGGGTGAACGGCACGGCCGAACTCAGCACCCCCACTCCGAGGCCGATCAGCAGAACCTCCGGAGCCAACAGCTCGGTGCCGCCGTCGACGATCCCGAACGGCGCGGTCAGCATCGCCGACAGAGCCATCGCAACCGCCAGACCCTTCCCGCCTTCAAAAGCGCCACCCATGCGCTTGCCGAGCAGTATGTAGGAGCCCCAGAAGAAGCCCGCTGCCAGGGCCAGACCCACCCCCACCGGATCAAGCCCGCCGCCGATACCCCCGGTCAACAGGACTATCCCGCCCGCGGCGAGCGCAGCCCAGGCCCAGTCGATGCGTCGGCGCGATGTGATCAGCGCGACGGTCAGCGGGCCGATGAACTCAAGCGTTACCGCGGTGCCGAGCGGAATCCGGTCGATCGCTTCGTAGAAGCAGAGGTTCATCCCCGCCAACGCGACGCCGAAGACGAACAGCAGCCGTGGCGCGGTTCTCAGCGTCTCAATTCCGGGCCGCCAGATCAGGGCGAGCAGAACGGCGGAGACGATCGCCCGCATGAAGACGACCCCGGCCGGCCCGATTTCATCGAACAGCTCGGTCGCCACCGCGGCCCCGATCTGGATCGACAGGATCGCACCGAAGGCCAGGCCGACCGCCGGGCCGATCGGCGAGTGTTGGTCTTGAGGCATCCGGACAGTCAAGCACCGGGCAACCAACCGCGGCTTCGTCCTGCCCGGCACGCGATACTGCGGCCATGGCCGACGCCGAAACCCCGCCCCTGTTTGCTTACCCCCACCGCCGCACCGTTCAGACCAGATGGAAGGACAACGACGTCTACGGTCACGTCAACAACGTCGAGTACTACTCGTTCTTCGACACGGTGATCAACGAGTGGCTGATCGAAGAGGGCGGTCTGAACATCCACTCCGGCGACACGATCGGCGTCTGTGCCGAGTCCGGATGCAGATTTCTCGCCCCGGTCGCCTTTCCCGAACCGGTTGTGGCCGGGCTCCGCGTCGAGAAGCTCGGTAACTCGAGCGTCCGTTACGGAATCGGCCTCTTTCGCGAAATGGGGGAGCCGCTGGCGACCGGGTATTTCGTCCACGTATTCGTCGGCCGCGGGGACCGGAGGCCACGTTCGATCCCCGAGCAGATCCGCAAGTGCCTGGGCCGGATAGAGGCGTAGCGGCGACCTTCGACCGCTGAAGCGGCGTCCTACGGATGGTCATCCCCGACTGGTCAGGTGCCCCCGCTCTCCTGTGGGACTAGGATCGTCAGATGGAACAAAGCAAGCGGCATCAGGAGCCCCCGAAAAACCTTCTGCGAACGGATCTCGCAACTGCGAAGACCAGAGCGCGAGCGCTCTTCATGATCGCGGCCCTGCTGTCCATGGTGGCTTCGATCGTGCTGTTCTTCACCGGAAACGAAAGCGAGGGGATCTTCGTGGGCCTCTGGGTTCCGTCCATTCTTTCCCTGGGAGCACTTCTCGCCCCGTCCTGGCGCGACTGATGGAATACGTCGGCATCTTCCTCTTCGGAATCGTGGTGAGCGCGATCGTCATCGCGGCATGCTTCCTGATCATTTTCGGAATCATCACCGAGAAGCAGGAACGCGAAAAACTGGAAGCACAGCAGGCGATCGACCCCACTCCCGACCCGGTGTTCGAAGTCTCCTGAGTTCAGCCCCCGGAGCCCGTCCCACGGGCTGAAAGTACCCCCGGCAGGATTCGAACCTGCGACATCCGGCTTAGAAGGCCAGCGCTCTATCCAGCTGAGCTACGGGGGCAGAAAGAGCGAAGATAGCCGGTCTCAGCCGCTGGAAACTTCGGTATCGGTCTCTTCCTCGACGTTCTCGCAGAGCTTCGGGTCCAGCGGGCCGTTGACTTTGTAGACCCAGTTCGGCTGGGGCGTGATGTCGGGCTCGGTGATGATCTCTTCGAGGTTGGGATCGTCCGCGATCCAGGATTGGACCGGGAAGCGGTAGAGCGAGTCGGCCGATTCCTGAGTGAACTCGCTGGTTATGACGTAGTCGTAGTTGCCCTCGTTGATCGTGCGAACGAAGTTCTGACAGTTGTCGATCAGGCGGAAGGTGCCGTACTCGCTCTCCTGACCCAGGTACTGGACGTAGTTGGAGCGGTCGACGCCGTAGAAGCCGTACTGACCGAAGAAGATCTGGCCCGAGCCGGCGATCGCGATCCGCTTGTCCTCCAGATTGCGGGTGAAGTCGAATGATGCCTGAGGCCCGCCGTCCTGGAGGAACAGGGTCGAGCGGGTGTAGTGCTTGTTCGCGTAGCCGACCTCTTCTCCTCTGCCCCAGACGGCGGCGATCAGTGCGATCGCAGCCACGCAGGAAATGATCACGCTGCGAGGTGCCTTGCCGTGGTCCTTGAGCCAGCTGAGTCCGACCGGCGCCCAGACGATCGCCAGGGTCAGGAAGATCGCCCCCGCCAGATAGCTCGGGTACCACCGCGGCGAGGTCAGGACGGTGATCGCGAAGACGATGGTGAGGAAGACCAGGACGATGCGGGCCCGGTTCTCGGGGGCGCGGAGCGGCCGGGCGATCGGCAGCAGGGTCATCGCGAGCAGCAGTCCCGGGAGGAGGTAGCGGGTGTTGGTGAAGAAACCGCTCGGCGCGCCCTCCTGCCCGGCGGCCGTGAGCGGTGTGAACAGGTAGACGACAGCGGTGACGATCGCAGAAGCGGCCAGCACCTTGACCACTTTGTTGCGGGCCGTGGCCACCAGGTACGCCGAGACCACGGCGGCCATGATCAGGATCAACGGGAAAAGGATGCCGAAAGCGTCGTCGAGTTGAGGCAGGAACCAGTAGCGGTAGACATCGAGGTCGTCGAAGTACTGCGCGACTGAAAATCGCGGGCGGGGATCGAGCGCCATCTGGTTCGGTTGAGGCAGGTTCAACGGCCCCCAGTCGATCGCCGGCACCGGGTTACCGCCGGTGTAGAGCATCGCTCGCACGTACCAGTACCCGCCGACCAGAAGCATTGGGATGCCGAGCCAGGCCGTGGTCACCCACCACCTCGCGCGGCCGCTGACCAGGATCATCCCGAGGAAGATTATGCCGACCGGAGCCAGCATCGAAACCTTGACCGAAATCGCAATTCCGGCGGCGATACCGGCGATTATCAACGGGCCCTTGTCAAGCAGGGGCGCATCAGGGTCCGGCACCTCGTCGACCGCGCCCGATTTTGGTGCGCGGCTCTGATGGCCGTTGATCAGGAAGGCAGCAAAGGCGATCATGAACGCGAACGCCATGATGTCGTTGCGACCCTCGCCGGGCTGGGTCACGATCATCACCCCCCCGCTGAGCAGAATCGCACCACCGACCAGGGTGGCCGGCCCGACGCCGTACGGCCGGCCGACGGTCCAGCAGCCCAGCAGGGCAACACCGACGCAGAGAATGTTGAAGAGCGGTGAAAGCCAGTCGCTGTCAAACAGGGCGATCAGGGCGCCGTGCATCAGCTCGGAGCTCTGCGGGTAAAACCACACCGCGAGCCGGAGCGCATCGGTGTAGTGGAGCGGGATGATCGATCCGTCCTGGACGAAGCGGGCCGACGCGGGCATGTGGTACCAGGTCGTATCGCCGCCGAACATCCCCTG
>Ga0105046_10019080_pt1 | contig 10414 bp, 12 predicted proteins | sample MAT03_FD_78385 | JGI IMG/M metagenome (GOLD analysis project Ga0105046, IMG submission 78385) | Freshwater microbial communities from Lake Fryxell liftoff mats and glacier meltwater in Antarctica - MAT-03 (megahit assembly) | ecosystem: Environmental > Aquatic > Freshwater > Ice > Liftoff... | reverse complement strand
TTTATGCTGGCTTTTCAGAGCGGGATCAGCCTCGCTCTGGCAGGTTTCACACTCACACTCATGGATGGCTTTTTGTCCCATTGGCTCAGCTCTATCTCTGTTTTTTCTTCTCTCATTCTACGGACTTATTTTTGAACGTGTCCTTAGGACGCGTTCAAAAATAAGTCCGCAGAGTTCTAGAATGGGTCGTCTCATCTCCATTCTGCGACTTTATTTTTAAACGCGTCCTAAGTCCTGGGCGGGATTGCCACCGTTATCGGAACAGGGCAAGCAATTGCCGTTTATGGCGTCGTGGGCGGGCTTCTCAGCGGTGCAATTCTCATGCGTTGGCCCCATGTCGTCGCTTAGACTTGTATCTTCTCTCCACCACAATCAAGGGGCGCAAAAACGGCGTCCCTTTTTGATTCAAGATGCCTCAGCGACCACGACATACCCACAGTCATCCAGCGATGGACACGCACATTGAAGCGTGTGTTCCAACAGCGATTTCATAGCGATAAGGCTCTGCATGCGGGCATCGAGTTCAGCTAATTTTTGCGCGGCCAGGGCCTGCCAGCGCTCTGAGGGCGTGGCATCAACGGGGAATTCATGCAGCAGCGTGTGAATTTCAGCAATGGTATATCCGGCATTCTGCGCCAGACGAATCACACCCAACTTTTCCAGTATCGCCGCGTCATAACGGCGCTTACCGCTGATACGTTTTGAAGGGGGCAGCAAACCAATTCGTTCGTAATAGCGGATGGTCGAAGACGCCACACCTGCCCGCTGTGCAATCTCCCCGATGCCTAAAATCTCCATAAAACACTCCTTGACATGAAGTTCACTTTAAGTCCTACACTCAAAATCATCATAAGAGGAGTCACGTTGTGAACACAGTGAAAACAGCCGATGAACTGCTGATCATTCATAGTTCGACAAATGCCTGCTGCGGCACAAGCAGCACAGACGGAACGGCATGCAGTGTGCCACAAAACGGGCAACCTGCCGCGTGTGGGTGTCAATCGGACAGAGCCCCACTCACGCTTGACCGACAGCCGATCAAGCCTATACGGTTGGTCAAGAGCACGAGCCGTTGGCAAAACAGCCGCAGCGGTGTGATGTTTGCGATTGCGTGTATTGCCAGTCCCTGCTGTACGCCGCTCATCGTGCCTGTCCTAATCGCCCTGCTTGGCGGAACCCCGATTGCGGCCTGGATGGGGCGTAACCTGGGCATGGTCTATGGAGGCTTAACCGTGCTCTCTGTCATCAGCCTCCTTCTAGCTCTGCGCTGGATGAAGAAAGATCACCCACAACAGATGCAGCCTGATATGCGCAAACAGAATTTTCTCCAACCCATCAAATAACGATACCGAAAGGACATACCATGTCATCGTCAAACACCGAGAGTTCCATCACCTGTGATCTCAGTGCCTTCACCCCGGCACAGCGTGAGCATCATATTGCTACCTCGCCCCTGCTGTTTGCAATGGTGCAAGAAGTGCGCAATCTGCCGGATGGCTACAGCTTCCGCCTACCCGAATACTCTGATACGCTGGCGAAGATTGCTGATTTCATCGCTCATGAAAAATTGTGCTGCCCATTCTTCAACTTTGGCATCACCGTTGAGCCCTATGGGGGTCCAATCTGGCTGAGTCTGTCTGGCGAAGAGGGCGTCAAAGAGCTGATTCAGACTGAAATCGGCGGTTCTCTGCCTGAATCGGTTGCGAGGGCAGCAGGCTTGCAGGCATAATCGAGCTTTAAAGGGAGGCTCTATTCTGGCTCTCCCTGTTTGCATGGCTTTCCAAAAGGCTTTTTTACGATGATGTCTTCAATTAACTGTGTGCTGTTTGATCTCGATAATACCCTGACAGATCGTGATGCCTCCCTGAGCGTGTTTGCACAGCGCTTCATGGACGATTTTTACCCGGATCTGCATACGGATGTGCTGTATGAGACGATTCATCAGGTCATTGTCAAAGGCGATGGCGGCGGCTATCGCCCCAAAGATGAGATGTTCCGCGAGCTTCTGTCAGATCTGCAATGGGAGACGGCCCCTACGCTGGAGATGCTTGCCAATTACTGGTACGGCGGATCGCCCTACTGTATGCAGCCGCGCTATAGGGTGCTGTCAACTTTAGAGGCATTGGCGGCGCGAGGCTGTTCGTTAGGCATCATCTCCAACGGGCAAACCGTTGTCCAGAACGCGACACTTGATGTGCTGCATATTCGCCATTTGTTACAGACTGTCGTGATCTCGGAAGAGATCGGGCTGCGCAAACCCGATCCCGCAATTTTTCATCTGGCCCTCTCGCGCCTCAATGCCGCGCCGGAAAAGACGCTTTATGTGGGCGATCATCCTCTCGCGGATGTGGAGGGCGCACGTCTGGCCGGACTGCATGCCATGTGGCTGTCAGGCGTCCATGCGTGGCCCGCTGATCTGCCGCAGCCTGAATTTGAGATCACCGAGATTGGGCAGATACTGGATATTTTAGGCCAGCACATTTAAGCCCACATCAATCCCAAACTCATCGCGGAAACCGCGCCGCCCCACATCCGTCACATGTACAGCGCGATGCCCTGGCAGAGGTATAATCCAGCCCCGTTCAAAGAGCTGTTTTGTAATCGCTGATCCCAATGCCCCGGCCATATGATCACGCCGTTCGCTCCAATCGACGCAGGGCCGCGCAAACAAGCGCCGTCCCTGTCGCAGCGCCTCTTCTTCAATATTCCATGTCACAAGCCACTGTGTCGCGGCCTCAGTCAGCCCATAGGCTTCATCGCCAGCCGTGACGAGGCCCTTATCGATCAGAGCCTGCGTCAGCGCCACGCCCATCTGCCCTGCGAGATGATCGTAGCAGGTGCGGGCAAAGCACAGCGCATCATAGGCCGCCGAGTCACGGGGCGTTTTGAGACGCGGCATGCCCAATGGTCGCGACAACAGAAAAATCGAAGGCGTGAGTCTCTTTTGTATACGACGCCAGAACATCATGCATCTCCTGCAAGACGTTCTGCATGAGTGCCTCGCGTTGTGCCGCGTTCAATTGGGCAAACCCAGGTATAACGGCGGCTGATCCCAGGATCGTGCCTTGCACAAAATCATCCGCCGACTTGAATCGCGTTGGCAGCGATACGCGCTCAACCCTGATACTGCTAAATTCCGCCTCCGACAAAAGCGTCTGGAGCTTCGCTTCATTGCCAAAGGCAAAGGGCGCAGCAAGGCTCGGCGTACCCGCATGGCGCGTAAACACGGCATTAAACGCCTTATAGAGCGGATTGTGCTCTAACGATTGATTGACGCTGATGACCACCCGTCCGTGCGGTGCAAGAACACGATGCATCTCGCGCAAGGCAAGCGGCTGATCAGGGAAGAATTGGAGTCCCTGTTGACACACGACCAGATCAAAGTTTTGATCGGGGAAAGGAAGCTCTAAGGCGCTGCCCTGATGCCATTCGACGATAGCCCCTTCTGAGTCACCCAACGAACGGGCGGCGGCCAGCATAGCAGGATTGAGATCGAGGGCGGCGACATGGCCCTGTTCCCCCAGGTGGCGCGCAATCTGGCGTGCGACGATGCCTGTCCCGCAAGCAATATCTAAAACGCGATCTCCCGGCTGAGGTTTGGCATAGTCGAGCAGAATATCGGCCCAGGGGCGAAAGAGCGCAGGCACAAGATAGCGTTCATAATTCTGGGCAAGCACGGCGGGCGAAAGCAGCGAATCCTGACTCATATCTGTATCCTTGTGGTGTCGTCTTTCAAATCACGAGATGCGCTTAAGAGACGGGTTGACATGAAACATTCTATCGTAAATCTACCTGCCTTTGAAACAGGCGGATCAAGCGCGGCTCGTAACCCTGTCAGCGCAGACACATTACCCGTCTTCATCCAGCAGCGCGTCAACGGTTGCTGTGGCAATCTCATCCGGTGCGCTGTCGGCGCTGGCCGATAGAACAATCACAATGGTTTCATAGTCCGGCAAATAGAAGCCATCGCTCACAAAGCCGCTCACAGCCCCTGAATGTCCGATGGCCTGTCCATAATCCGTCTCCGATGATGCGAGACCGAGACTGTAACCGCTGCCCTCGTCATCATCCTCGAAGTCCATCAGCAGCGCTGTTGATTCTTCACTCAGCAGCGTTTGATCTTGCAGGAGTGCTTTGTAGAAGGTGCTCACATCGGCCACGTTCGAGACGAGTCCCCCGTCGCCCAGGCCCGCTCCATCATTGAAGGTGGAGACCTCATCCATCGTGCCATCTCCATCTATATCTTCATAGCCATACACAATCTTATCGTCCTGCCGTTCCCGCACCTGGGTATAGGTGTCCTCCATTTTCAGCGGAACAAAAATTTTTGTGCGCATCAGTTCATGCAGCGGCTTGCCGGAGGCTTTTTCGAGAACCAGCTGCACGAGAAGATAGTTTGAATTTGAGTAAGAATAAGCCTCGTCGGGCGCAAAGAGCGGCTCAAGTCCATAGCCATAGGTCAGCGCCTCGGCGGGAGTCCATTTATGGGTGGGATCATCAAGCGCTGCATCCCAGAATTCTTCAGTGTCCAGATAGTCATCAATGCCGCTGCGCATGGACAGCAGCTGACGAATTGTGACAGTGTCGGCATTCGCCGTATTCTCGACAACCTCTGTGGGCAACCAGGTCCAGGCCGCATCATCCAGCTTGAACACGCCATCCTCGACCAGCATCAACGCGGTGACGGCCACAAAGGTCTTGGACATACTGCCAATACGGAAGTGATCAGCAGGTGTCGCGGGGTGCGTCTCATCGGCCAAACCGCCCGCCGCCGCCCATGTGCCCTCATGCGTGGTGACCTGCACAGCCAGGGCCGCGCCATCAACCGCGACAAAGTCACTCACAACGTCTTCCAGAATGTCTTGGTTCTCCTGTGCATGAACACACAGACCAACAAGACTCATGACAAGCAAAAAAATAATTTGAACTAAAAATGGTCTTCTTTGACTCATAACATGCGCCTTTTGTGTAATAAGAACTATGAACCATCATAATCGCTTTAGACAGAAGTCTTGCGTAAAGCTCACAAATCATCGGGGCTTTGATGTTCATAAAACACGCGATAGCCAACGAGGGTCATACGTCAACCCAATGAGAGCAGTTATGCAAACATGTGTGTAATATTGTATCTTACTTTAACACGCGATAAATTGGCAAGGCAAGTATACGAAAGCCTGTTCCAATAGAAGTCAGTAAGACTTACTAGAGACGCTTTGTCTAAAGATGTGGTGTCTCGGGTTTAACCTCCCACACCCTCTTTTCCTCGCAGAACAAGATCTATATCTGATTCCTAGGAGTGTTTATTCATGTCATCCTCTACGGTGACGATCCCAACTGATTCGTTTTACTATACTAAGCGCTGGGTTGGCCTGGTTTTTATTGGTATTTCCGTCATTGTGTTGAGTCTTGATAACACAATCTTGAATGTCGCGCTCCCATCGATTGCGCGCGATTTGAATGCGAGCAACACTGATCTTCAATGGATCGTTGATGGTTATATTCTCGTCTTTGCTGCTCTGCTGCTCACAATGGGCACCTTTGGAGACCGCATTGGACGTAAGCGCGCCCTCCAGATCGGCCTCGTTCTCTTCGGGTGGGATCGTTAGGGGCGGCCCTCTCGGCCACAACCGCCGCGTTGACTCTGGCGCGCATGTTCCTGGGGATCGCCGGGGCATTGATGATGCCTGCAACGCTCTCGATTATCAGTGCGACATTCCCGCCGGAAGAACGCTCACAGGCCATCGCGACCTGGGCGGCCCTGTTTGGCCTGGGAGTTGGCATTGGCCCCATCGTTGGCGGCTTTCTGGTGCAAAATTTTGGCTGGCATTGGGTCTTTCTGATCAATCTGCCTGTGATTCTTGTGGCTGTGATCGGGGGACAAATTTATCTGGGTGAAACCAAAGAACCAGATGCACCCCCCCCCGACATCATTGGCTCGGTGCTTTCGATTGTGGGTCTTTTTGCACTGATATACGGCATTATTGAGGCCGGTGTTGTAGGTTGGACAGAGACCAACGTCGTGATGGCCTTTGTCGTCGCTGTCATCTTCATCGCTCTGTTTGCCTTCTGGGAAGCACGCACCCCTCACCCGATGCTGCCGCTGCACCTCTTCCGCAATCCCGCCTTCACAGGGGCCAACATTACCCTGACGCTGCTCTCGTTCAGCTTGTTTGGGGCCGTATTCTTCGTGCCTCAGTTCTTGCAATCGATCCTGGGCTATCCGGCCTTTACAACGGGCCTGCTGCTGCTGCCATTAGCAATTTCGCTGACGTTCATGTCATCTCGTTCGGCAAAAGTTGCGCAGCGCTTCGGCACAAAGCGAACGGTGGCCCTCGGTGTGACGATGACAGGCACAGCCTTTCTCTATATGGCATTGGTCTATCGCTTGGATACAGCCTATTTCCCCTGGATTTTTATCGGTCAGGTGGTACAGGCGGCGGGGATTGGTCTTGCCATTAGCCCGGCCACAACCGCGATTATGAGTTCTGTGCCGATGGAAAAAGCGGGTGTGGGCAGTGCCATGAATGACACCACCCCCGCCAGATGTACTGTCGCGCTTGTGGCAGCGGCTTTCCTCTTTAGGCAGTCTCCGTCCCGCGTCTCGCTTTCAAGATGTGGCATAATTGGCGAAGGTATTGCTGAGAGTTCAAAAGAATGATATGATATGATATGATATGATATGGGGAGAATTAAAAATCTGCCATAATCTTTCAGAATATTTGTAAAATCTTTAATGATGATTTATAGTGTCTCTGTTTGAAATTAATATAATATGAGGAGAATTGTCATGAGTGATCGTGTACCCCACAATTCCCAGGCAAAAAAAACACAAGCTCACTCCACACTAAATTCTCCTCAACAATCCACAAATATTGATGTGCCAACTCCCTTTAATATTCTGGGGGGAATGTCTGTCAATGGTAACATCCCTGCCGATAAACTCCTGCTGTTACAGCGCAGCATTGGGAACTCAGCCACGAAACGTCTCATTCAACGTTCGCATGGTCAGGGCTGTGGCTGCTCCACATGTTCGGGCGGCCATACATCGGCTGAGACGCAAACCAATCCCTCGGTTCAGCGTCAGACAGCAGACACTGACTCACACGGTACGGGCTGCCGCTGTCCTAGTTGCGCTTCAGTGCAGCGCACGCCGAACCTGATTCAAACCTTCCGATCTCCGTTGACCGTTCAGCGATTGATGGCAGCGGATGTCTTCAAGAAGAAAACGAAGGCACTCGGTTTCCGTAACCTCATCAAGCCAATTGATAAGGCTGTGGCCGCGTATGCCGCCAACAATAGCAAGATGTCGTCCGAGCAAAAAGTGGCGGCGCTCCAGAAAATTGTGGTGTTATGTGATTCTTATCTCAACGCCCCCTCGCGGAAAAAGTCGGATCGGCGCAGCGGGGTTGAGGCCCTTAAAAACGAGGCCGAATCTGAGATCACGCAGTGGCAGGTGATCACACCTGAAGAAACTCAATCGGTCGATACCACTCCAGAGGTCAATCAGTCCGTCGATACCACTCTGGAAGAAAATCAGTCCATCGATACCACCCCGGAGGTCAATCAATCCATAGAGCCTTCCACGACTGAGGTCAATCAATCCGTTGACACATCAACCACCACAACCACCACAACGACGACGGCCCCGGTTGAAGAAAATCAATCGGTTGATACTTCCGGGTCTGACGAGAACATGTCAATTGATCCCACCCTCTCAGATACACAACAGATGACACCTGTCACAAATGTCTCCGAGACGGCCATCGAGAGCGGCACGCAGCCCAAAACCCCTGAGGCCACCGTCGATCCAGAAAAAACAGCCGCGACAGATTACTTCAATCGATTGGTGAAGGGTGAAGATATTTTTGCCGCCACGCCTCTTAAGGAAGGGGAAAAGGCGAAATCACGCAAGGACATCCTTGATCTGTTGCAGGCGCAGCTGACCGCGACAGAATTTACCCAGGCGGCATCACTCATCATCCTCAATATCCCGGAGAGTGTCGTTGAAGGGGAAAAAGCGCGTAAAGCTGCCCTCAGTCATCTGGCGATCCTGTTTAAAGACAAGACGGTTGCCCGCAACTTGTTGGATAAGAATGCGGTGGTTGTCGTCGTGCCTAAAAACAAAAAGATGACCGATCTGCCCCAATTCTCATCACTGGCGGGTAAGAAAACGTTTGATGGTCGTGATTGGGATAAGGTCCGTGGGTCAGGCGGCATGGAAATTAACGGGCATATCTACGTCGCTGTCACGGAAGAAAATACGCTTGGGACTGATGGTGAAGGCGATGTCTCCGGCACACAATTGTGCTATGACTCGGGCTACTCAACGACCACGCATGAGATCGCCCATGTCATTGATATGCATGGCTTAACCCCTGAAGATCGTAAAAAGGTCGATGACCTGTACAAAGCGAAGAAAGACAAACAGACAAACGGTGAGGTGGTCGAGTGGATTGACGGTTTCGATTACGACAAGCCGGGGGTAAAGAAGGATAAAGCACAGGAAGCATTTGACGAATGGAATCTGGCGCTGCCCGGTAAGCTGACAACAGCAGGTATGGCCGATGAAGAAGATCGCAAACAAACGATTGCATGGGCCAAATATCTGATTGTCGATGGTGGCGCTTATGCGGACAACACTTACACTGTATGGCTGGAACATGTTGGTATGGTTGATGGCGATAAAGTCAAAAAGAAAGATGGAACCCAGCTCGGCGGCATCAACGCCACCAGCAAAAAAGTTGTCTTTGGTGGCAAGCAAACCTGCTATGCCTCATCGCACCGCCTCGAATATTTTGCCCAGAGCGCGAACGCCTTCTTCGGGACCAATATGGGCACCGAGCCTTATACAAATACGCTGTGGACCGCCGCAGGCGAAGCCGATAAAGGCACGCGGCGCAATGGCAAGAGCGAGGTTACACGCATTGAGCCTGAGCTAAAAGGCATCTTCGATCGTATTTTTGGCTCACAGGATATCAATGATGCCAATCCACGCGACAAGGTGAAGAAGGATAAAGAAGGCACAGGTGGCTAATAAGCAGGAGGAATGATCGATGAGCTATGCAGAGACACCACAGCGTGAAATACGGCATTTCAATGTATATAAGGGTGAACACCTGGTTCTCACTGTAGAGGATACACCAGGGCCGTTATTTTCTGTTGCAGGCCCCCCACCGGGTGGAGCACCTCATCATCCCTTCGCAAGTGCGCGGGCTTATGATGCGCTGATGGAAGAGGATCTTGCGACTCAAATCTGGAACGCCGCCAACTTTGATGATTTCCTGGCGCAGTTGATTGCAAGCAGCTTGAATATTGCCTCATGGAATGACTCAGCGGTTGCGCCCCGGACTCAGCCGCATCGTCTGTTTCGAGGCGATAAACTGGTTGGCGCATTATGGCTTGGGGCCGGGCAATTCACGACGCTGGCGCATCAACCCCCCTATGATGCGCTGGTCTTTGATCATGCGATGCTGACCGCATACGCTGCTCAAGAAGCTGATACCCTGTTGGGCATTCTGCAAAAAACCTCTACGTTTAGTGGTTTGGGTCAGCTCCTGCGCGAGGCAGGATACACATTGCTGCACATCGAGCCGCGTGCATGATGCCTTACAAGAAATTGCAGCGAAGGATAAGTGGCCTACCACTGCTCATCCTCATCATGCTGCTTCTTGCTCCTCTATCGAGCAATCAGGCCCAGGATGCGCTGGCATTCTGGGATGATATCTTCACCTATCATGATCCTGAGACGATCCTCGCCCATCGCGCCCCTGGGGATATTGTGATGATGGCGACGGGTGATGTGCTGCTGGCGCGATCCATTAATGCCCGCATGATGAAATCACACGATTTCACCTTCCCGTTTGCCAAACTTGGGCCGTTTCTCGCGCAGGCGGATATTACCTGGGTGAATCTGGAGACACCGCTGTTGACAGGCTGCGCGATTCAATATGTCGGGATGAAATTTTGTGGTGATCCGCAAACAACCGCCAGCCTCGTCTTCGCGGGCATCGATGCGGCCAACATCGCCAACAACCACAGCGAAAATCAGGGTGAAGCAGGCGTGCTTGAGACTGAACAGATTCTCACGGGCCTCGGAATAGGTGTTACGGGGCGTGCGAAGCCTGTCATCTTAGAGCGTCAGGGCAATTGCATCTAAACGTAATTCAGTGAAATTAAAGAACTCACAACGGTTCTTGTAGGGGCATGATGTATCATGCACTGGGCGCAGCACGCTGCGTCCCTACATAAATACCCTCTGTGAGCTTTCGTGAGCCAAGAAATTTAAGATGCAGTAATCATTCACCTATCCGTGAGAATTTGCGGCAGTCTCGGTAATTTGACCCACAGTGGCCTATTGGAAAACTCTATGGACTACTAAATAATCCGTAACGTATGGATAGGTGAATGATTACAA
>Ga0105046_10019074_pt1 | contig 10416 bp, 7 predicted proteins | sample MAT03_FD_78385 | JGI IMG/M metagenome (GOLD analysis project Ga0105046, IMG submission 78385) | Freshwater microbial communities from Lake Fryxell liftoff mats and glacier meltwater in Antarctica - MAT-03 (megahit assembly) | ecosystem: Environmental > Aquatic > Freshwater > Ice > Liftoff... | reverse complement strand
TGAGCGTTCATGCGCGGGACGGCGGAGTAGACGCGAACGATTGGGCCGAAATGTTGCTCAACATGTACATCGCCTGGGCGAAAGACCACGAGTTCGCCATCGAGTTGCTCGATCGGCAAGATAACCAGGAAGCTGGTATCACACAGGCTACTGTCGCGATTCGTGGACCGATGGCCTATGGTTACTTGAAGGGTGAGGAAGGGATGCATCGTTTGGTGCGGATCAGCCCCTTCAACGCGGAAGGTAAGCGGCAGACGAGTTTCGCGGCGGTCGACGTTTCGCCGGAAATAAATGATTCCGTGGAAGTTGAAATTGAAGACAAGGATGTGCGCGAGGACACTTACCGAGCCAGCGGCGCAGGTGGTCAGCACATCAACAAGACGGATAGTGCGGTTCGGTTAACACACATTCCAACTGGTATTGTCGCGGCTTGCCAGGGTGAACGCAGTCAACATAAGAATCGTGCTCAAGCCTGGAAGTTGCTGCGAGCTCGGTTGGCGCGGGTCGAGGAAGAGAAACGCGAAGAAGAGCAGCTAGCAAAGTACAAAGGCAAAGTGAGACAGAAGGGTTTCGGATCGCAAATTCGAAATTATTTCCTGCATCCTGAGCAACGCGTGAAAGATTCGCGGACTGAGTATATGCAGAACAGTTTTCATGCAGTGATGGCTGGCGACATCCAGGGCTTTCTGGAATCGTTTTTGAGATGGCGCATGATGCAAAATACTGAAGAGTAATTCGAAGAGTAAAATCGAGCAGTAATAAATCGAGCAGTAAACCTAGCGGTACGACTAGCCAGTAGAACATACAAGATTTTTAAAGCAGACTTAGCTCCGATGTTTTGGAGCGGAGGCAGTTATGACACGTGGCCCACAACGCACGGCTGAACCACTGACGCTCAATGGCGGGAAACTTGGCGAGTTGTCCTTTGAATGGGTCGAAGATCGCTATCACCACGTATGGCGATTGGGTGATACGGAGTTGCTGACATCGGCCGAAGGGCACAGCGGATGCACGTGGCCCGAGTCGCCGCCGCTTCAGCAAATTCATTTGCAATCGTTCGGCGATGGTCGCGAAGTGGTCTTCGGCGTTGGCATGTCTGGTCGCGGACATTGGTCGGCCAGTTTCACGTTGGTCCCTGACCTGCGCTGCTGGATCGTCGAACTCGCCTGCCGTTCGTCGACGAAGCCGGAAACATTGGCTAGCACTTATCGATTGACTAATGGTTGGACGCCTGCGTCGGGCAGTAGTTGGGAATTGCAGGTGGGAGATGTCGTCGCCAGGATGGAACCGATCCAGCCCACGACTACGGCAACTCGCGAAGCCGATCTTCTGAGCCTGCAACCAGCCATGATTGTCGAAACGACACCTTCGACAACTCAGTGGGCGTTTCGCCTGCGTGTTAGTGAATAACTCGCAACGATTCTGCAACGCTTGGGACGACAGCAAATACTGGGGGTGATTACTTGAGCGAGTAATCTTCGTCAAAGACGTTCGGCATATCAGTTTTAACGACGCCCGCGGCGGCTGCAACAATTATTTGCTCGCGAGCCGCTTTCAATGCCAAGCCGTTGGTCTTGGGATGGACCAGTGCAAAGGCGGCTTTGCGGGCCAGCGAACTCGGATGCTCGATATCCATCTTGAGATCCACCAGTCCATTTGCAACGCCAATTTGCAACTCGGTGAACGCAAAGGTTGCAGCACGTCCGCGGATTTTCAATGAAACGGCGGTTTCGCTCCCTTCGACAAATGAAGCTTCGCTAGAGCCACCGATCTTGAACGTCTCCGCAGGTCCAAGGCTGGCAACCGCGTCGACCAGAAATTCGTGATACTCTTCAACCAGTTTGGCAACGGTGCCAAGTCGCTTGAGTTGCTCTTTCTGTCGTTGCGTCTTCGCCGAATTCTCCGATGCAGTCAGTTGTTCTTTTGCCAGTTTGAAATTTTGTGCTCCCAGCGTCTTGAGTGTTTCTTTCATCGCTTTGTTCCAAGCTGCTTTTTCGGCCGCAGTTAAAACCGCGTCGGCAGGTGCCGGCGCAGGTTGTGTCTCCGTAGCCGGCTCAGTTCCCGGTGTTGTAGTCATCGTTTCTGAAGGCGTTGTTCCAGCAGGCATTGTTCCAGCAGTCATTGTTCCAACGGGCATTGTTCCAACGGGCGTTGTTTCGGCAGGCACTGTGGCCGGTTCGTTCGTCATCGGAGTCGCTGGAGGGGTCGGCGCTACTGGTGAAGGGGCGGCCGGCTGAGGCGGAGCAGGCTCAGCCGCCATTCCCTCCATCATGTTTGGTTTTGGTTGCGCGCCGCCAACGTTGCCATCTAACCCTCCGACTTTAGGCAATCCGCTGCCTTGCATTGGCGCCGCGTCGAACGATTCACGGGGAGACGCGGCTGAGCCGGTATTTGCTTTCGGTTTGACTTTGTCAAGCGACGTTTGAGCCAACTCGGCAGGATCGACTTTTGAATCTGGACTCGGCGAAACCAAATAGAACATCAATCCGAACACCAAAACTAACGCACCGGCGATGCCTCCCACACTTAGCAGCATCGCACGACTCCGCTTGCGGCGAATCTGCTTGGCGATTCCACCCGGTGCAGTCGGCAACGCGGGTGGTCGCGCGGTCGCGATGGATTTCTTCGGTGCAGCGAATTGTTCTGCCAGCACATCGTCATCGGCGCCTACGGTCTCTTCGTTTTCTCTGGTGTCATTGAACCGCGAATACTCGGGCATCAATTCGCTTGCGCTGATGGAAATTGGCGCGGCGATCGTGGCTGTGGACGCGCCACCCAAGAAACTTTGCAATTTATCGTAGTCGCCGATCGGGTTCGTTTCAGGCAAACTGGTTGAACAACGCAAGAAGCCGCCCAAGTCGAAAGGGGCGCGAGGGTCTTCAGCGGGCAGCATCGATTCAAGTTCTTCGAGATCCCATTCCAGTTCCGGCGTTTTTACTTCGACCGCTACTACTGGCGACTTGGTGGCGGGTATTTTTTCGGCAGGAATTTTTTCGGACTGCGCGAGAGAAACTTTTGAAGACTTGGCAGAATCCGTGGCTCCGTACGTTTTGGACCAAGCGCGGTCATAAGCGGTTTTGCGGTCCGCGTCGAGCAGATTTTTTTTGCCGAGTGCGACGACTTTGGCGGCTCGCTGCGCCAATTTCAAATCTGATTTCTGCGCGGCTTCCGCCTTTTTCTGCATCGCGATCAGCCCGCGTTGGATCTTGGCAACGTCCGCTTCGAGCGGCGTGAGGCCGAGCAACCGATACAGGTCGGGTAACTGTTCTTGAGCTTTTCCGTCGCTGGTGGATTCTGGAGTGGACATCGGTCACCGGATTAGAACTGGATCTTCAGCGGGCAGGGTTTCTTGCTCTCTATTCTATTCTGTAAGGCTCGATTATGCTCGACTTGTGTCCGCCACACTGCCGCTTCGATTCGCTACACTGCCCTCAACTGGCGACGAGCGGTTAAGAGTTGTGGTGCGAACTGTAGATGGCGGTCGGTGGTCGCCGCTGGCTGGCGTTCGAAAAAGCACCTTAGTAAATTCAACATGAAGCGAAATTTTTATGCGTAGATTTGACTGGATGGTTGTTTTAGTCGTGCTTTCCTGGTTGCCCACTGCGGCCTCGGCTCAGTTGGCGACTGAATCCAAAGCAGAAGCAAAAAGTGAAACAAAAGCCGAGTCCAAATCGGACAAAAAAGATGAGAAGCCGGTTACGCAAAGCTACAAAGTGCGGACCGTGAAAACGGAAGGCTCCGTTGAAATCGCTGGCGAAGTTGTGCACTACACCGTCGAAACCGGGACGCTCGCACAGGCGGCCGACAACGGGGACGAAAAAGCAGATGTGTTCTTCATTGCCTACCGCCGGACCGACAGCCAAGATGCAACTCGGCCGCTGACCTTCGCATTCAACGGCGGGCCGGGAAGCAGCAGTGTTTGGTTGCACCTCGGTATGCTGGGACCGAAACGCATTGTGCTGCCTGACGACGCGACGCCGCTGCGACCGCCATTTCAACTGAGCGAAAACCCGTTATCGCTGCTCGACGTAACGGACCTTGTCTTTATCGATCCCGTCAGCACCGGTTACAGCCGCCCCGCCGAGAAGCAAGACAAATCGCAATTCCACGGCTATCAAGAAGACGTGCGCAGTGTGTCGCAGTTTATTCACGACTGGACCACTCACTACAGTCGCTGGGAGAGCCCAAAATTTTTGATGGGTGAAAGCTACGGTGGGATTCGCGCCGCGGGTTTGGCCAGCTACCTGCAATCGCGTTACAACTTTGAATTGAATGGCATCATCATTGTCTCTGGAGCCGTTAATTTTCAGACCTTGCGATTCGGTGAAGGAAATGATTTGCCTTACATCTGTTTCCTGCCGACTTACGCCGCAACCGCTTGGTATCACGGACAACTGAGCGACGAATTGCAGGCGCTGCCTGTGGAACGCGTGGTCGCTCAAGCCGAAACGCTCGCGCTGGGTGGCTACGCCGATGTGTTGCTACAAGGTGCGTCTGCGAAACCAAAGAAAGTGGATGAAGTGGTCGCTGCCCTCAGTCGCTTGACGGGTCTCGAGGAAGACTACTTTCGACGCAGCAATCTGCGAGTGCCGATGTCGAACTTCGGCAAAGAACTGTTGCGTGACGAAGGTCGCACGATCGGTCGTTTTGATAGCCGCTACAAAGGAATCGATCGCGATCGTGTGGGCGAGTCGGCTGAATATGACCCTAGCGGTTCAGCCATCTTTGGTCCGTTTACTTCGACCATGAATCAGTACTTGCGCGAGCAACTGAATTATGAACAGCCTCGCGTTTACGAGATCTTGACCGGCAATGTGCAACCTTGGAATTACGATTCGTTTACCGGTCGCTTTGTCGATGCAACAGATTCGCTGCGATCGGCGATGACCGCGAACCCTTATTTGAAACTGTACGTTGCGTGCGGCTACTATGATCTAGCAACGCCTCACTTTGCCATGAAGTACACACTCAATCATTTGGGTCTGGACGAATCGCTGCAATCGAACATCACGGTCAGCAATTTTGAAGGTGGTCACATGATGTACATTTACCAACCTTCGATGGAGCGGCTGCGCGACGAGTTGGTCGAATGGTATTCCGATGCGGACGGCACCGAGGATTGATTACCACTCTTGCTCGGCGCCAACATCGCCCGCAACATAAGTCCAACCAGCCATGGCCGCGGCTAGAATCAGCGCCATGCAGATGGTCGCGGCGATAGCAACACGCGCTGATTTTCGCTGCGTCATTCGAGCAATAAGCGAGACGATGGCGGGACTGAACATGGCGAGAAAGTAAAGCGTGCGCGGCAAGCCGAGATAGCTCTGGAAGTTGGCATGCGCGATGAAGCTGGTCATCGCAAACAGAGTTGGGGCAAAGATAATCGGCAAAGACCTGCGGCCGGTAAGTCGCAAGTCGATAAAACTACATAAGCCGATCACCGTCGCGATAGCAATCAACGGCTCAGTGATTTTCATGATCGAAAGTGCTGTTAGGAAAGCACTGGCGATCAACAGCGGTATGGTTGCAAAGCCGACAGCTATAGCGACTGGTGGACGACATCCTGAAATGCCCCACCAAGCGAGGCTTACGGAGAGGCCGATGACGAGACACCACTGGTTCTGTTCGCTTTGCAGTTCCGCCCACGTGTCACCGCGAGGAAAGATCAACCACGCCGCTGCAACTGCCGCTACTGTGATGACGAGCCATTGAACGATTGAGGCCGCGGAGCTTCTGCGGAGGGAATTCGGCGATGCAACCGCTTCTTTATCTGCGATTGGAATCTTATCAGCTTGCTCTGATTGCACTGCTTGCGGACTAAACAACTCAGCGACGATTGCGAGGGCTGAAACGATCAGGGCGGCGATCGGGACTTTTTGCCAAGCATCTTCAGGCCACCAAGCGAATCCATTGCGAACGGCAAGGGCAGTCCAGATCGCAACACCGCTGCTCGCGGCCAGCACCAGCGGCGTCAGTCGACTGCGGTGGGGTGCAGGCAAAGCCGCACATGCAAGCCAACTGATCAGCAGCACTGCGGCGGGCGCGACCACGTTTCCAAATAAGATTTGTAGTTCGAACACGGTTTCACTTAAGTTGCTTTTGGAGGGCGATTCGCAAGATAGCGACGCATGTCGGTCCGTGCGTGATGACACCATTGACCACCGCTTGGACCGCTTCGCTGAGAGGCATTATTACATGCTCGATAAGTTCAGTTCCTTCAGGATTGGTTTCGTCGAACGACAGGTCCTCAGCCAAATAGATTTCGACCGGGGAAAGGATTGCGGCGGTGAAGGGGTCGACGGTGCCGAGTTTCGTCCAGCGTCCGGCGGTGATCCCAAGTTCCTCGGCCAGTTCTCGAGTTGCGGCGAGTTCGGGCGATTCGTCGCTTTCGATGCCGCCGCTGACCCCTTCGATCGTGACGCGGCCAACCGCGTAATGAAACTCTTTGGTCAGATGGAGATTGTCGCGATCATCCATGGCAATGACGCACACGCCGGCTTTGAGGTGCACCGTGGCATAAGTCCCCGGTTTACCATCGGGTCGTTGGACTTGGTCGCGGAACAACTGAATCCACGGGTCGCTGTACATCTGCTCGGACTTTACAATTTTCCATGGTCCGTGGTTGCGCATCAGTTGTTTCCAAGCGAGGGTCTGAGAGGATTTGTGGCTGCGGTTTAGGTCCGCGGCTAGTTGGTCGGTCGAGAAGAAGCGGTGTTAAAACGGTGCGATTAGGCTGAGTTCATCGCAAATCAGCTTGGCGTCACACACAATTTGGCCGATCCCTGCGAATCCTAAACAAAGCGGGGTGCCTCGCTCGGGGGCCGTAGTTAAGATAACAATATGAACTAACTTGGCAGCAACCGGACTTGGCAGCAACCGAATGAATCGACCAACTTTAGTGCGGTGCCAATTTACATTCTCGCTTCCCTAGTGACAATTACTACGCAATTACTTCGAGACCACTTCTCTGCAAAAGCGGCCGCAACTGGCTCGACCAACGCCCGCCCGGCCCACGCCTGCTACTGCGTGCTGAGACACCGCTGAGACATCCCGCCGAACTCCTCCCGCTCGCACTTTACAACTTTGAACATTCCGAACAAACTCATGAGTGATCCTTTCGGCCAGTCAGCCAAGCAGAATCGATACGACATCGAATTTGCTGTGCCGATGGTTCACCGCTTACGATTCACCAAGGATTGTTTTGGTGATGATTTTTCCGTGGTGACAGATCTGTTTGAACGCAGCGGCAATAGTTGCGCGCGGGCTCAAGTGTGGATCGACGAGGGGCTTTGCAACTGGGATCGCCAGTTGTCGCAGAAGATCACCGCTCGGCTAAGTTCGCCGGCAGCTGGCGTTGATCTCGTTGCACCGGTCGAGCAACTTCCGGGTGGCGAAGCGGTCAAGAACGATCCAGCCATCGTGCATCACTTGCTCGAATCGTTCAATCGCGACAACTTGGATCGGCGCAGTTATGTGTTGGTGGTTGGAGGCGGTGCGATTTTGGATACGGTCGGCTACGCTGCTGCGATCGCGCACCGTGGCATTCGGTTGATTCGAGTGCCTACGACGACGCTTGCCCAAGCCGATTCTGGTGTTGGAGTGAAGAATGCGGTGAACTGGTTCAAGAAGAAGAACTGGAAGGGGACATTCGCTGCACCCTGGGCTGTGGTGAACGACGAGCGGCTGCTGGAGGGCTTGAGCGACCGCGATTTCCGATGCGGTTTTTCGGAAGCAGTGAAGGTCTCGCTGCTTAAGAGTCCCGAGTTTTTCCAGTTCCTGACCGGTGCAGCGGAAGCAATTGCGGCGCGCGGGCAACCGCAGACAGCGATCGCGATTCGTGAGTCCGTGCTGCTGCACTTGTGGCACATCACGCGTGGCGGCGATCCATTCGAGCTTCAGCAAGCTAGGCCGCTCGATTTCGGTCACTGGTCCGCGCATAAATTAGAAGCGATCACTCAGTATCGGTTGCGTCACGGCGAAGCGGTTGCGATCGGCGTGGCCGTGGATACTGTCTATTCGCATTTGCAGTTGGGGCTTCCTCGTTCGGTTGCTGACGCCACCTTGAAAACTCTGCTCGGTCTTCAGTTGCCTATCTGGGACTCGGCGCTGAATGAGTCAGTGATTTTCGACGGGCTGGAAGAGTTCCGTCAGCACCTTGGCGGCGAACTGACCATCACACTTTTAAAGCAAGTCGGACAGCCGGTCGACGTCCACTCCATCGACCGCGGCGCGATGCGCGAAGCGATGTCGTACGTTGCAGAAAATGCAGCTTCGTCCGTTGTCTGAGTGGGTTATCGCGGGCTCGGTAACGGGTTGCGAGGAATGTGCGACTTATTTGGAATTTGCGGGTTGTCGAAGTTACCAAATCGGATGGCAGTCGATTCAGGTGATGGGAACGCAGAGCGAGCTGTAATTAGAATGGTTTGCATTAGGCGGAAAGATTCTCATTAGTCGATGCAGCGATTTAGTCGGGCAACGTTCATGTCATCCATTACCCTCGCATCCAATCAGCCAGTTTGCCGATTGCGTTATCCGGGAATCGCGATCTTGCCTGGGATTGCAATTACCGTTTTGTTCTTGGCGGTTTTTGGTAACGGTATCGACATTGCTCGAAACGTCGACCGATCGCTGGGGGTCTCGATTTCTTTTCAAGTTCTGTTTCGAATCGGTGTGGGCGCTTGCGCGCTGGCCGTGGGTGTTTGGGGATGGTGGCGACTGCCAGTGGTGCGTCGCTTGCTGCAAACGAATCGAGGCTGGTTAGTTATTGCGTTCATCGGCGGTGCGTTTCTGTCAATCTTTCAATCGCCAGAAAAACCGGTCTCGCTGTTCGTCGCTTCGATGATTTTTGGGTACTCGTTGCTGACGCTAACCTGTCTGTCACTGTATAGCTTTAAAACAGTTTCGCTGACGGTTATGTTGGCGGTGTGGGCCTTTGTCTTGCTGAGCTGGGGCGCTTACTTGTTCTACCCAGAGATTGGTGTGTTTAAAGAATATCTTTCGCTCACGCGAAGCGTCGATCGAATGGGAGGCTTAGGCCATCCAAACACGACCGGTCGTTCGGTTTGCTTGGCAACCGTCATGCTGTTGGTGGCTTGCAAGCAGCAGTGGATCAGTTGGCGGTGGGCGATCCCAGCGATTCCGTTACTTGTGTTGACACTCATTGAAACCAAATCTCGCTCACCAGTTGTCGCGACGGCTCTGGCGATCGGAATTGTCTGCTTGCCATTGCTTAAGTTGCGTTGGATATACTTAGTGATCGCCGGCTTGTTCGTGGCGCTCGCCGCGTCGCTGCTGTACATTGAGTCGACTGCGGGGCTGGACCTATTTTTAGAGAAGACACTGCTGAAGACGAGCAAGAGTGGATCGTTGCAAGAAATCACGTCGCTCACAGGTCGAACTGAAATTTGGGAGGAATCGATCAAGCACATCCGTTCGAGTCCCTTGATTGGCCACGGCGGCGGTTCGAGTGCAAAAATCATGTTCGAGCATTCGGGGCACGCGCACAATATGCTTCTGGAAGCAGCTTTGTTGTATGGGATTCCCATAACGCTCGTGGTCGCTTCGCTACTAATGCTGAACATCAAGGATTCGTTTTGCAGTAGAATTCCGATGATCCCCGAATTTACGGTGTTCGTGGTCGTTTTGGGATTGGTTGAAAGTCCGATGGTTGGAATGCCTGCGGACCCGATTTTGGCACTTTGGTTGGCGTCGATTTTCGCCAAGCCGCTTCAGGAGTTGGAGCAGCAGTCGGCTGCGACCGTGGCTGAGCAGCGGTTGCATTTGCCCGATGGTTCGTATCCAGGGTGGTTTAACGATTAATTTGAGATGGGGAAGTTGATGATTGGTCAAGTTAAATGGTGTGTCGTCGTTTGCCTGCTGGTGGCATGGAGTTGGAATAGTGCTGCGATTGCTCACGATGGAGATCTAAAGCAACAGGGTATCGCCGCATCGAAACCAGAGAGCGGGCCATTCGTGCAAGTGAAAGAGGGCTTTATGGTCCCTTACACGTTGACCGTTCCAGGCAGCGCAGTGACTGTCGAAATGGTTCCTGTTCCGGGCGGCGAGCTCGCGATGGGCAGCCCCGACAGCGAAGCGGGACATCAGGCTGATGAAGCGCCGCAGATCAAAGTGCAAGTTGGCCCGATGTGGGTCGCTAAGCATGAGACCTCGTGGAGTGAATACAAGTTGTACATGTCGATGTATCGGCTCTTCAAATCGCTCGCCTTGCAAGGGCTTCGCAAAGTCGACTCGAAGAACAAAGTGGATGCAGTGACTGCGCCGACTGAACTGTACGATATCACTTTCACTTACAAGTTCGGTGAGGAACCGAAGTTACCCGCTGTGACGATGACACAGTACTCAGCCAAGCAGTACACGAAGTGGTTGAGCAAGTTGACCGGACATCAGTACCGTTTG